>LSQX01036704.1_pt1 | contig 44588 bp, 38 predicted proteins | sample 654561 | NCBI WGS metagenome assembly LSQX01 (sample SAMN04489861, study PRJNA283612) | anaerobic digester metagenome | isolation source: 4 biogas reactors fed with cattle manure at either 37C or 55C with and... | place: Denmark: Kongens Lyngby | collected 2014 | reverse complement strand
TGTTACGTAAATAAAACGTTAGCGGTCATTGCAGAAAGCGCAGTGACAACTTCAACAATAAAAAATGAAAATACAAGGTAAGAAATGAAAGCAAAGACAATTTTAAGTTATGCACTTGTGCTACTGTTGGGCGGTGGAATTGGATTTTTTGTCGGAAATTCGACAAATAGTGAAAGACAACAGAGTAAATCCAAAAATGAAGTTTTAAAAGTAGAAGACCATTTGGATTGGACACATATTGATTTGTTAAAATATTTTCAAAGCAAAGGGTTTGAATTTAAAGCAGAAAAAACAGATGTGGGGGCTTTTAGAGGAACGCCTATGAATTATGAAAATGAAAATGGCGAAATTTTATATGTCCGACTATACGAAACATCAGAGCAGGCACAAAACAGGGCGTCGGGATTAGGCAAACAAGGATTTGCTTGGGGAAAATTTATGTTTAAATCCGACAAAGAGGAACTTTTAAAAAATGTTAGTGCTGTTCTCGACAATAAATTTAATGATGATTTTGAGTTTTTGAAATCAACGGTAAGTACAAGTTCAACAGAGGAAACAAAATCATCCACAAAAGAAAAAATCACTGATAAAATTAAATTGGAAAATATAAGTACAGGATATTTTAAAGAAAATGGAATTTGGTTGCCAAGGGTAGTTTTAACATTTAAAAATATTTCAAATCAAGATATTACGGATTATATTGCAGCAGAAGTTGTTTTTTTCGATGAAGCAGCAAAAGAGCAATTATCTGCACGAAAAAGGTATCTTGTTGGAGGAACACGATTGGCTGCGGGAAATACCAGCAAATTAAATTTTGATTCAGATATGGGTTGGAGTAATGTAATTCCTTTTGGGAAAAAAGTTACGGCCAAAATATATATACAAGATGTTTTTATTAAAACAGTTGATATAAATGAATTTGAAATAACATCGCTCGGAGAAAGACCTACTTTGTATGGTTTCTGAATTAAAGACAAGAACATAATGAGAAAAATTGTACAACATAAAAAATTCAAAGAATTTCAAGATAAGTTTGGAGCAATTCCTGCGAGCGATAAAAACGACCATATTATCAGAAGTCGAATGTTGCAGGGAATTTATCGTAATCAGAAAATCGAAAATGCGTATTGCAACTATGTTTTCGAAGATAGCGGTTTCGTTAATTTTATGCGAAATGAACGCTTAGAAAGCGACTCGAAAAAAGAATTGGAAGCTATCAAGAAACGAGAAAGATTAACCGATGAAAAGCGACTTCTCGAAAATTTATTATCTTCTCAGCCAATGGCTTTCAATATTTTCCTACCTCTTAAATGGAATAACTTTGAAGTCGGAAATGCAGTTTTCAAAGAATTATTTCCATTTTTGAATATCAAACAATTGGTTGATATAAAAATGGAATATGTACCCGGCGATGATTTTGGAAAGAACAATCGGAAAATCACGACAGATAATTCTTGCTTTGACGTATATGTTGAATACAAAAACGAAAATGACAAAATCGGCGGAATCGGAATAGAAGTAAAATATACCGAATCGTTTTCTAAATCCGATTATTGGAAAGAAACAGGCTACAAAAAAGACCGCTATATTGATGCAATCAAGAGATATTCTTCTCAATTTTCAGAAAAATACACAAAAGAATATTTACAACCAACATACAATCAGCTTTTCAGAAATCAATTATTAACAGAAGAGGTCAAAGATAAATTCAACATGGATTGTCTTTTGGCGGTTGTTTATTCGGAAGAAGATTTCAAGTGTATTGACACAGTAAACGAATTTCGCGATTTAATAAAATTGGAAAATTCCTGCATTCCGATTTCAATCAGCCAGATTGTTCAAATTCCCATAAAAACGTCTGTAAATCAACCTGAAATAAAACGCTTGTATGAAAATATATATAATCGTTACTGCAATTATGATTTGCTGAACAAAGAAATTTTATTGAACGAAAAAACGGAAATCACAAAGCCATTTGTTGAAGATATTTGCATTTCGGATGTACCGTCTTCGATAAATTGGAAAGAAATATTTGATTTTGCACAAACATTCGACATAAATCGTCATTACAAACCAAAAGAAGTTTCGGAAAAAACAACTTATTTCAAAATCCATTTTCGGAAACACGAACAGATAATCAGTGAATCGGTAACAGAATTGCGAGCGATATTGTCAAACTATATCAAAGAAGAAAATTTGAATAGAGATAGCAATCCAAATTACGAACAATTCGCATTTATAGGCAGAATTATATCAAAAATAAACAACATAATTTACAATAAACTTTGGGAGGACAGATAAATGCATTCAAAAAGACAAGAAATATTAGTTTATATTGCTTTTGCTATCGGATTTTTAGCAATTTTACTGTTAAATATCAAATCGGGGTTTTCAATCGACAGTATTTTGTTTATTCTCAAAGATTTGGCTCCACTTTTTATAAGCGTAATGATTTTTTATATGCTTAATGGTTTTTTGTTTCGCAGTTCAGATTTTGAAAAAACGGAAAAAATCGTGATAGATAAAATTCGTCAACGGTATAGTGATATTCTCGCAGATGACACAACTAAATTCGACACAGAAACTGCCCAAGAGTATCTGTTTTTCAAAAAAAGAAAAACGGCATTTATTCCGATACAGCTGCTAAAAGAAGGGATTTTAGAAATCCGAGTTTCATACGGAACATTAGATAACTTTGAGACAATTTCGCAAAAAGATGAGAAAGAAAATGAGTTGAGAATAGAAAACAAAAAGAATCTTGTGAAAAGCAAAGTAGTAGAATCGCTTCAACTTGCAGGTGCTAAATTCAAAATTCTTGAAAATAAAAAAGATACAGCTGTGAAAATTCAGTTTTTACCACAGTCGAATTATGAGCGAATTTTAGAAAATGTAATAAGCGAGACAATTAAATTTCTACAAGAAGATAAAAGCAAAAAAGTGTAAACAACGAACCGCTAACAAGCAGTTTGCTGTAATGCAGGGCGTTAGCCCGCAGAAAATGAATAATGAATTTGAAAATGAGTCACCCGCGCAAACCTTTGTGAACCCTGCACTACAGCAAGCTGCCAAAACGTTATGTGCAGTTTTAAATTATAAAATACATTTATAAATTATTTTTAAAAATCCCATCAAAAACATTTGTTTTATAAAAAAAAATAGTATTTTTGTAGGGAATAATATGTAACAAGCTAGCCACTTATTTCTGCATTTAGTAGTATAAGGGGGAGTTTGTTGCGTAAGATGTTACTCTAAACCAGTAGCAGTACTAAAATTAAATAATTGAGAAGATGAAAAAACAAAGCTATGTTTCGATAAAATCAAAAAATGTGCGACTTGATTCACAAAACCAACGCCTTGTAGCATATTTGTTTTTTCTCATTACTACAACAATTCAATTAGTAATAATTAAATAAAAAATATATGTTTAAAAATCCATTTTCATTTGAAGGACGTATCAGAAGAACTGAATACGGTATAAGTTTTATAATTTTTGCAGTAGCAAGAACAATTATGAGATTAGTTTCTGTTGAAATGGTAAGTAACTTATCTTATGATAGTGACATCAGTGGAGTTTTTATTTTTAATTTGATCTTATCTATACCTTTACTTTGGTTCTTATGGGGGCAGGGTGCAAAAAGATGTCATGATATAGGAAATAGTGGTTGGTGGCAACTTATTCCGTTTTACAGTTTGTGGATGATTTTCCAAGATGGGCAACCCGGTCCAAACCAATATGGTGAAAATCCAAAAGATATTCAAGTAAGTGGTGGGCAAACATACCAAGGTGGACAAAATACTGGTACATCTGACGGTTATCAAGGTGATTACAGTGGTGGACACAATAATCCTACAAATTATTCTTCAACTCAAAATCCATCTAACACGGACGGATACCATAACGGAGATTTATACAAATAAAACAGACAGTATGCACGATATTAGAAACCTTACGATAAGTAGCACAAATCCTTGCTTACTTGTATACCTAATTGACCAAAGCGGTTCTATGAGCGAGAAGTTTGGAAATGCTTCTCATTCAAAATCCGTTGAAGTTGCAAATGCAATTAACGACAACATATATGAAGTCGGTTTGCGATGTATTGGAAGCGGCGGCGAACTTAAAAACCGTTTTGAAATTGCTATTATTGGATACGGAAAACAGGGGGATAGTGTTCAATCAGGTTGGGAAGGCCAGTTGACAGGAAAATGGGTTGTTTCGATTAAAAATATTTTTGATTATCCACTTGAACTAGTAAATGATAAACCTATATGGATTAAACCATATTCTGAAAGCGTAACACCTATGACAAAGGCATTTGAAAATGCAAAACGACTTTGCAAAGATTGGATAAATTGGGGAAATCACAGAGATTGCCACCCACCAATTATCATAAATATTACTGACGGAGCAGCAACTGATGCTGGTTATAATTTTAAGACCTTGAAAAATCAAGTTGAACAAATAAAAAGCCTTAGAACAAATTATGGTGCTGTAAATATTTTGAATATTCATATTTCAACAAGATTAGGCGATCAACTTTTATTTCCAAATGAGGTAAGCACAGACGACAGACTTGAAAGATTGCTTTTTGATATGTCTTCTTCTTTAGATGAGAATATGATAAGAATTGCTCAACAAAAAGGTTATGACATTCGACAAAATGCAAAAGGCTACGTTTTTAATGGAAACTCCTTAGACTTAATTAACTTTTTAAACATAGGAACACCACAATAATGAGTATAACTGTATTGCAACTTCACAAAAGGTCTTCCTATGAGTTTAAATACATACAAGATAAGTTGGCTATAAATTCTAAAACAAAAACATTTGCTTTAGCCGACGGAACAACACAGAGTTTTAATTCAGAAATATGGGCAGAAATAATCACAAAGAATTTTGTTACAAATCCAACTTTCAACCCTGATGATTTAATAAACTCTTTTGCAAAACAAGTTTCAGAATATAAAAATGCAGCGTTTGAATTTAGTCCTAATCCTGCTAAAGCATCGTTAGAAAAAGCCAAACAAAATAAAGGTGGTACAGCTACCTTTATTGGTTTGCAATACAATGAGCAAAATAAAATTGAAGTAATATCTTGTGGCGATACTAATTTATTTTTACTGAATTCTAAAAATAAAATCATTCCTTTTCCATTTACTGATGTGGATAGTCTTGACGCAAACAATTTATTCATCAATACTGAACAACTCTTACAAAATAAAATTGATAAGACATTTTTTAAACAAAGACCCTTTGAATGCTCGCCTACAGATATTTTAATTTTAGCAACTGATGCTCTTAGCCGACTTATATTAAAGAAACCAGCAACGATTTTTGAACTTTTGAAAATTCAAACATTTGAGCAATTACACGAGTTCTGCATAAAAAAATGGGAAAACAAAGAACTCCAGGAAGACGATATTTCAGTTATCATTATTCCACTTAATAATATGGCAGATTTGAAATTAATTTATCCGCCAAAAGACTTTTCTTTTCCAAAAGAAAAAGAAGAAATATTTATCCCGACATCCTTACAACAAAAAAATCAAGGAAATTTTATAGATATGGAAATGAACGAAATCAGAAATCAATTTAATGGGGTTGCACAAGACTTTCATCAGGTCAAAAAAAAACTAAAACTGCATGAAATGCTATTGATGGTAGCGATTAGCCTTTTAATGGTCAATGTTTTCTTACTGTATTACCTAAGACCGATAAATACAAAAAGTGATGATACCAACAGTGAAAATAAAACTGAAAATGTTGTAATTCAGGAGTATGTGTCTACAATTGACGGTATAAAGTCAGAAATTCAAAGTCTAAAAAGTAAAATCACCGATTTAACTCAACCAAAGGAAGAACAAAAAGAAGAAAAGGTTGAGCAGGCTAAGCCAAATCAAACCATATCTAAGGAAGAGGCGAAAAAGAAATAGGAAGAGTTAAATGAAGCAGGTTACGAAGTTTCGGTAGATGGTTTTTGGGGAGTAAAATCGGAAAAAGCTTGGAATGAATATTAACAAAATAAAAAAGTTCAGAAGTAGTAATGGTAAAAAGTTATCCAACAATCGGGGAATACAATCAAATAATTCAACAACAGGGTGGAAATGCTTTTAATTCCTTACGAGGAGTTAGTTTTGTTCCTTCAAGAGCTGTCCCAATTAAAGTTTATTTATTTGGTTCAGGAGCTTATGCAGCAGTTTTCAAAGGTGCAATAAATGATACTAATTATGCAATTCGATGCTTTCTTACAGCAGAAAACGAAACAATAAGACGGTATGAAATTATTTGCGACTATTTAAAAAACATTCAATCATCGTGGAAAACTGGATGTGAATTGCTTGAAAATGAAATTCAAGTAAACGGAAACGCTTATCCAGTTTTAAAAATGGAATGGCTGGATGGTGTTTTAATCAATCAATTTGTTTCAAACAACATTGCAGAAAACAATGTTTTAAACGAATTGCAGAAAAAATTAGTTGCTATTTCAGATGACCTTGAAAAAAATAAAATTGGACATGGAGATTTGCAATGTGGTAATATCATTGTAACAGGAACATCAACTAATTTTCAAGTTAAACTAATAGATTATGACGGAATGTATGTTCCAAACTTGACATTAAAAAAAGCAGTAGAAAAAGGACGAAGTGAATTTCAGCACCCAGAAAGAACGATGAATAATTTCAATTCTGAAATAGATAGATTTGCGTTTTGGGTAATTATTACGGCATTGGAAGCACTAAAAATTGACAAAACACTTTGGCAAGAAGTAATGCAAGGTGGTTTTAATACGCTTGACAATTTTCTTTTCACGGCACAAGACTTTTTAAATCCCTATCAATCAGCATTGTTCAATAGACTTTACAATCTTAATTCCAGAGTGTTGAATTTCTACTTAGATAAATTGAAATCATTTTGTGTAAATGGATACGCAAGCATTGCAAAGCCTGTATTGTCAGGACAATCCTCAGGTTTAAATAGCGAAATGCCAACTGCACACAAAAAATGTTTTCCACCATTATCAAATAGTCAAGCAATTGACCAAACAGTAAGTAACAGCATATATAAAATCATTACAAACGGTGGTTCTGCTTCTGTTTTAACATCAACTTTTCAAAAGTTAGGTTCTACACCTTTAGAAATTGATAAAAACCTTTACGAAGGAAAAGTCCTTTTAATTTCAAACGGTAAAGAGACCAAAAGAATAACGCTTAACTCACATCAAAACTTAATAGAAATAAATTTTAAATAACCTAGTTCAAATTACATTAGCAATTTTATTTTTTCACTGTTTGGCAGACATGTCTTAAGCTTTTTATTAATTTGTAAGACTTGCAGGAATAATAGGTTTTGTAATTTTAGTCTATTGCATATAATAATCCAAAACTGTCCACCTATAATAATTGAAATCTGACTATCAAGTTTTTTACATTTCTAAAAAATTAAAATTTATTTATGCCTGTTTTGTCATGATTTTTGCACAAGTGGCAAAAATCCCGCCAAAACCCCCACCTTATCCCTCCAGCCCAAACCCTTCATGCTCAATCAACTATAGCCAAAAACCCCCTCATCAAATAATTTACTTAGTTAACAATTGTTTTACTATGGCAGAAATTGATTTGCTATCGGCTTTTCCTACAAGTTTAGAGTTTGCTATTCCCATAACTTTTCCCATATCTTTTATTGTGCTGGCTCCGGTTTGCTCGATAATTTTAGAAATTTCTAAATTCAATTCCTCTGCAGAAAGTTGTGCTGGCAAATAACTTGATATTATTTCTGCCTGAAACTCTTCTGGCTCAAATAAATCCATGCGGTTTTGTTGTTTGTAAATTTCTGCAGCATCTTTTCTTTGCTTTATTAGTTTTTGAATAATTTGTAATTCCTTTTCATAAGATAAATTTTCCTTTGCAGAGTTTTCTGTTTTAGCAAGTAAAAAAGCGGCTTTTACAGCCCTTAAAGCTTCAAGTTTTTCTTTTTCTTTTGCTAACATTGCTTTTTTTATGTCTTCATTTATTTTGTCTAAAATGCTCATAATTTTTATGTTTTAATCTTCGTTTGTGTTATTTATTCTTGTATTTGCCGGTTTATCCTCTAAATTTTCTAAAAAAGAAGAATCATTAAGTTTATTAATATCTTTCATATGTTCGTAATTTTTTGGGTCTAAATTTGGTATTATTAGTCCATCATCATCTTTTTGGTTTGGGGAAAAATCAAGCTCTAATTCAATTGTGTTTTCTTGACTTTCTAAATCTATATTGTTTTCGGTGTCTTCATTTAAAATATCTTGGTTTTTGTCTTCAAAACTGTTTGTTATAGAATCAAGATCATCGTCTAAATTAACTTTTATCTTATCTTGTTTTGTATATAAATTATCGCTTGTTTCAAAGCCTGTGGCAATTATTGTTACGCTAATTTTTTCTCCTAAATTTTCATCAAATCCTGTTCCCCAAATGATATTTGTATCTTTTCCAATAATTTCTTTTAAATAGTTTGTAATTTTGCCAAATTCACTCATACCAAGTTCAAAATCTCCTTTTGAACTAATTATATTTAACAAAATATTTTTCGCTCCTTTAATATCATTATCTTTAAGTAGAGGAAATTCTAATGCTTTTTTTATTGCCTCAATATCTCTATTTTCTCCTTCTGCACTTGCTGACCCCATAAGTGCTACTCCACTTTGTTTCATTACAGTTTTTACATCTTCAAAGTCAACGTTTATATATCCTGGTATTGTAATTAGTTCAGCAATTCCTTTTGTTGCAATTGCAAGTATATCGTCTGCTAATTCAAAAGCATCTGTAAACCTCATTTCTTTATAAATCTCATTGAGTTTTTCATTATTAATAATTAATAAAGCATCCACATATTTTTTCATTTCTTCTATTCCTGCTAATGCTTGATTAATTCTTAAACTACCTTCTATTACAAAAGGAATCGACACTATACCTACTGTTAAAATATCTCTTTCTTTAGCTGCTTTGGCAATTATAGGTGCTGCTCCTGTTCCTGTTCCTCCACCCATTCCGGCAGTAATGAAAACCATTTTGGTATTATCATCTAAAATTTTTTCTATTTCAGGTAAACTTTCTATAGCTGCTTCTTTTCCTTTTTCTGGATTATTGCCTGCTCCTCTGCCTTCGGTAAGACTAAGACCTAAAGTTATTTTAGTGCTAATAGGACTTTTTAAAAGTGCTTGCGAATCTGTATTACAAACAACAAAATCAACATCTTTTACGTCTAAATTGTGCATTCTGTTAACAGCATTATTACCACCACCACCAACACCAATTACTTTAATTATTGATGATTTTTCTCTTGGTATTGCAAATTCAAGTTCTGTCATGTTTTATTCCTCCTTTTATTAGTTAGTTATTTTTTGTATTATCAATTTCGTCTTCGTCAAATAAATTTGCCATTGTATTTAGAAATTTATTAAAAACCGAGCCCTTAGGCTCTTTTCTTTTTTTATTCTTTTTTGTGTCGTTTTCATCTTCTTCGGGCTCATTTAGCTTTTGACTAATAGCGTCTAATTCTTGTTTTTTCTCTTCAGCTTCAATCTCAAATAATTCTATGCCTTTAATAATCAGACCTATAGCTGTTGAAAATTGTGGACTGTTTATTTCTTCAGAAAATTCGCCACAAATAAAAGTGTTTGGGTATCCAATTCTTACATTATTTTTAAGAATAAATGTGGCTAATTGTTTTAAGCTTTTTGTTAAAGCGCCACCACCTGTAATTACAATTCCTGCATTTAAGTTGTTGTTTACAGAGGTGTTTTCAATTTGAAATTGAACAGAAAATAATATTTCGCTAAGTCTGGCACTAATGATTTTTGAAAGTTCACTTAAATTAATTTCAACATCGTCCTTACCTTTCAAACTTTCTATTGAAAGTATAGTTTCTTTATGGCTTTTCTCTTCTATTGCAGCTCCGTAAAGAATTTTTAATTTTTCAGCCTGCCTTGTTTCGAGTCCAAATGTTTGTCTTATATCTTTAGTAATTGTGTTACCACCTAAGGGTACTACAGCTGTTTTTATAATTCTATTATTATTAAAAATTGCCAAATCAGTAGTTCCACCGCCTATATCTACCATTACCACATTATTTTCTTTATCATCTATACTTAAAACAGCCTCACTTGATGCTATTGGTTCTAATATTAAAGCCTTTATTGATAGACCACATAATTGCACACATTTTTTTATATTATTAACCATTTTCATTTCCCCTGTAATAACTTGAAAATTTCCTTGAAGCTTTGTACCGCTCATACCAATTGGGTCTTCAACTCCAAGTTTATCGTCAACAATATAAGATTGAGGTATAATATCAATAATTTCTTCACCTGGATTTTTTGTTAAATCTATAATCTGATCTTGTAATAATAGGAGATGTTCTTCTTGAATTTTGCCATCTACAGTATTAAGGTTTAAAGAGCAATTTCTGGTTTTTGTTAGCACATGTTGACCTGCAATACCAACATAAACTTCAGTAAACTTATAATCCGATAATTCTTCTGCCTTCTTAATTGCATTTTCAATGGATTTTACTGTTTCATCAATATTTACAACAATGCCTCTTTGTATTCCATGTGAAGGCGATGTTCCAAAAGAAATAACTTCAAATTTATTTTCCTTAGTTTTATATCCTGCAATGGCAACAATTTTTGTAGTACCAATGTCTAAGGCCGCAATGATTTCATTATTAGTTTCCATTTATTATCTTTTTTTACAAATTACTTGATTCGAGTATTTTAAGTTAATTATTGAATATTTTTCCCAATCAACAATATTAAATCCTTTTAAATATAATGTTTCTATTTTTTTTAGCTTATATTCATAATTTTCTAAATTACCTAAAATTATCACATGATTTCCAAGTCTTGGAACCAATTCTATATCTCCATTTTCGTCAATATATATTTGTTCTACTTGAGATGCCCATAATTCATGAGAATTTAAAAAATTTACAAAATTAAAAAGCTCTAATAGGCTTAATCCCTGACGATTAGGAGTTGATTTGTTTTCTTCATAAAAAAACTCATTTTCTAAATTTCCTGTTAATACAACAAGTTGTGCTGTGTAATTTTCAGACAAAGGCATTGGGTTGCAATCTTCGTCAATATATAGATTTACTTGTTCTGTAATTACTCTCATAACTGGATTTCTTTGAATTAATTCTATATTTATGCCACCATCTAAATTGTTGTAAACTTCTGCATTTTTAACATAAGGAATATTTTCTAAAAATTCTTCTATTTTATTGAAATCTAAGTTTGCAATATTGACAGAGTCAAGAAAAATTTTATTTTCATTAAGTAAATTTTCTACAATTTCATTATTTAAAAAATCGTGCTTACCTAAAACTTTTATGCTAATTGATTCTGAAATTATTGAATTTCTTTTACTATTTGTAAAGCTTAAAGCAATTATTAAGTAAGCTAATAAAAATGACCATTGTAATATTTTAAAAATTATTTTCTTCATTTTATTAAGATAGTTTTAATTTCTTGAACAAATTCATTTATATCGCCTGCTCCCATACTAACTAATAATTCGGGCTTTTTGTTTTCAATTATATTAAGTAAATTATCTTTTTCACAAATTTGTTTTTTATCAATATTTACCAAGTTTAAAATAAGTTTTGAATTTACTCCTTGTATTTCTTCTTCACGAGCCGGATAAATTGGCAATAATATTAAATCATCTGCTAATGATAAATTTTTGGCAAATTCTTTAAAAAACGCTTGTGTTCTGCTATATAAATGTGGTTGAAAAATTACTGTAAGTTTTTTATTTGGATAAATTTCTTTAACTGAGCTCAAAAAAGCATAAATCTCGCTTGGATGGTGGGCATAATCGTCTATATAAATATTTTTTTGATTTTTTAAAATATAATCAAATCTTCTTACTATGCCTTTAAATGTTTCAATTCCTTTTTTTATGTCTTCAATTGAAATTCCTGTTAAATATGCAATTCCTGCCGCAGCTAAAACATTTTCAAAATTATGATTACCCGGAAATATATATTTAATGTTTGTTAATTTGTGTTTTGGAAATTTAATATCAAAATAACATTCATCATTTTTGTACTCAATATTATGCAAATTGAAATCGCAATTATTATCGTTTAGACCATATTCATAAATTTTTAAATCTTTACGAATATTTTCTTTAAAACTAGGATTTATTTTATTATTTAATAATACAATTCCTTTGTTTTTTGTTTTGTTTGCAAAATCTTGAAAAGCAGAGTTTAAACTTTCAAAATCTTTATAAATATCTAAGTGGTCTTCTTCTACACTTGTAATTAGTGCTAAGCTAGGAGTTAAGTTTAAAAAGGATCTATCGTACTCATCTGCTTCGACTATGATATTTTCACTTTTTGAATCTATTATAAAATTTGAGTTTTTGTTTTTTAAAATTCCACCTACAAAAGCTGTGCAGGATTGTGGGGTATTTGATAAAATATGAGCACTAATTCCCGAAACAGAAGTTTTACCATGAGTTCCTGCAACTGCAATTGTGTTTTTACTATTAGTAATGTTCCCAAGTGTTTCAGAACGCTTTTGAATTTTAAAATTATTATTTTTAAACCAATTAAATTCTGTATGATTTGATGGTATTGCAGGAGTATAAATAACTAAGGTATTTTCAGGATTTTTAAAATATGAAGCTATCATATTTATATTGTCTTCATAATGTATGCCTATGCCTAATTTCTCTAATTTTATGCACATCTCGTTTCTTACTCTATCATAACCTGCAATCCTAAGTCCTTGATTAAGAAAGTATTGTGCTAAGGCCGACATCCCTATACCACCAATTCCTATAAAATAAATATTTTCGTAGTTTTTATACATTTGCCATTTTTTTTATTTCTTCAGCTATTATTTCTGCTGAATTTACTAATTCTAATTTTTTAATGTTTTTAGCTAATACTTTGCGATATTCTTCATCTTTTAATAGTTCCAAGCATTGTTTTGTAAGTTTTTCTCTGGCTTCTGAATCTTTAATTAATATTGCTGCATTTATTGTTGATAAGGCCAAAGCATTTTTAGTTTGATGATCTTCGGAAACGTTAGGAGAGGGGACAAGTATTGTTGGTTTTCCTACCACACAAAGTTCAGAAATACTACTTGCTCCTGCTCGGGAAATTATTATATCTGCAACAGCAAATGCATATTCCATTTTAAAAATAAAATCACTAACAAAAATTAAATCTGAGTTTATTTTATCTACTATTTTTTTAGCAGTTTCAAAATATGTTTTTCCTGTTTGCCAAATTACTTGGATATTTGCATTTACATATTCTTCTAATGTGTTTGCAATACTATCATTTATGGTTTTTGCTCCTAAACTACCGCCTATAATTAAAACTGTGGGTGTATTTGGATTGAGATTGAAAAACTTAAAAGCTTTGCTTGATTTATTTTCTATGTTTTTAATATCAGCACGTATTGGATTTCCTGTTTTTATAATTTTATCAGCAGGAAAAAACTTATCCATATTATCATAAGCTACACAAATTTTATCAGCTTTTTTTGCTAAAAGTTTATTAGTAATTCCAGGATAAGAGTTTTGTTCTTGCAATAAATAAGGAATTTTTAGTCTTGCCGCTGCCTTTAAAGCCGGTCCGCTAGCATAACCACCAACACCAACAGCTACGTCAGGCTTAAATTCTTTAATTATTTTTTTTGCTAATCTTAGGCTTTTTATTGTTTTAAAAATAAATGTAAAAATTGAAAAAGAGATTTTTCTTTTTAGTCCAATAACAGGCAAACCTTTTATTTCATATCCTGCAGCCGGTATTTTTTCCATTTCCATTTTTCCTTCGGCTCCAATAAAAAGTATTTCAGTATCTTCCCACTTTGTTTTCAATGCATTTGCAATTGAAATTGCAGGAAATATATGTCCACCAGTGCCACCTCCACTAATTAATATTTTCAATTTCTTCATTTTCGTTTGTGTTTATAATTAAATTTAAACTTTCTGCTAAAACTTCTTCATCAATTTCAGTCTCGTTTTCAATTTCTAGTTTAGAATTTTCGTCTTCAAGCTTTTGAGTCTTTTTTGCATTTTCCATATCTTCAACTTCTCTACTTACGCTTAGAATTATTCCTAATGCCATGCCTATAAAAACTATTGAAGTACCACCGTAACTAACTAAAGGTAAAGGTTGGCCTGTTACTGGAATTGTGTTGGTAGTTACTGCCATATTTGATAATGCTTGTAAAACTATAAGACTTGCTAAGCCACTAACTATATATGCTCCAAACTTTCTGTTGGTTTTTTTAATTATTATTTTAACCCTCATAAATAAATATAAGTAAAGCACAATAAGTGGAATAGCTCCAAATAATAATCCATATTCTTCAATAATAATTGCAAAAATATAATCTGAATATGGATGTGGTAATACGTTTCTTTGATTTGATTTTCCTGGGCCTAAACCAAACAATCCTCCTTTTGCTATAGCAATTTTCGAATGTTTTTCTTGGATGTTTTCTGGTTTATCAGATTTTTTGGTAAAATTTTCTATTCTATTATTCCAAGTTTCAAATCGCCCTACATGTTTAAAAGTTTTTACCACTCCAAAAAATAATAAACCAATAATTAAACTGCTTGCAATCATTGTGGCAAAATACTTAAATTTTAAATTGCTAAAAAATATTAATAACATAGAAGTTCCAAATAAAAGCATTGCAGTGGATAGGTTAGCTGGTAAAATTAAACCTACGGTTAATAATATTGGGAAATATAATTTTTTAAAACAACCTTTCCAAGTATTTACTTCTGCCTCTTTTATTGATAATATTCTGGCGATATACATTATTAGAGCTACTTTTGCAAAGTCAGAAGTTTGAAAAGTAATTCCTCCAGGTAGCATTATCCATCTTCTTGCATCGTTTATATTAATTCCAAAAAACAAGGTAAATACTAATAATACTATAGCAATATACCATAAATAAACAGAACTTCTTGAAAAATATTTATAAGGAATATTGTGTATCATCAGTATAAATGATATACTTATTATTAACATAATAGCTTGACGAATAAGGTAGAAAGTAGTATTTCCACCTGCTTCGCGATAAGCTAATTGGCTTGAAGCTGAATAAACAGACAGCATAGAATATATAGATAAAAGTAAAATTATTATCCAAATCCCAATATCGCCTTTAAATATTTTTTTCTGAACTTTTTCCACTTTATTCTATTTTATAATGCTCTTACTGCAAGTTTAAATTGATTTCCTCTGTCTTCATAGTTTTCGAATAAATCAAAGCTAGCACAAGCAGGCGATAATAATACTGTATCATCTTTTTTCCCTAAATAATAAGCTGTGTTTACTGCTTCTTGCATTGATTTTGTATCAACAATTTTTGGAATTATATCTCCAAAAGCTTTGTGAATAGCTGAATTATCTTTGCCTAAACATACAATAGCTTTTACTTTTTCTTTAACTAAATCTTTTAATGAGTCGTAATCATTTCCTTTGTCTATCCCGCCAACTATCCATATTATTGGAGAATTTACAGACTCTAATGCATACCAAGCTGAATTTATATTTGTTGCCTTAGAATCATTAATAAATTTAATTCCATGAACACTAATTACAGACTCTAACCTATGTTCTACATTTCTGAAATCTCTTAAACTTTCGCGGATTATTTCTTTTCTAATATTTAAAACCTGGGCAACAATACCTGCTGCCATTGAGTTATAAACATTATGTTTTCCTTGAATCGACAAATCGTTTATTTGCATACTGAAATTTTGTTTATGATTAGTAATATAATTTATTTCTTTAGTTTCTTTGTTTAAAAAAGCTCCATTTTCTAGTAATTCTTTTTCTTGAGTAAATTCAAATTGTTTTGCTGAAATCTCTCTTTTGTTAATTTCATTCATTATTGTTTGATCGTCAGAACAGTAAATAAATACATCTTTAAAGTTTGTGTTCTGCAGTATTCTAAATTTTGAGTCAACATAATTTTGAAATTTATAATCATATCTATCTAAATGATCTGGTGTAATATTTAGTAAAACAGATAATTCAGATTTAAACTCGAACATTGTGTCTAATTGAAAACTGCTCAACTCAATTACATAATAATCAAAATTTTCAATAGCCACTTGATATGCAAAACTTTTTCCTACATTTCCTGCTAAACCAACGTTTAAACCCGCTTTTTGTAAAATATGATAAATCAACATTGCGGTAGTTGTTTTACCGTTGCTTCCGGTTACACATATTTTTATTGCTTCTGTATATCTAGCTGCAAATTCAATTTCAGAAATTATTGGAATTTCCAAGCTTTTAATTTTCTCAATTATTGGAATATTATCAGGAATTCCCGGACTTTTTATAATTTCTGAAGCTGATAAAATTATATTTTCGCTATGTTTGTTTTCTTCAAAATTTACATTGTATTGCTTTAACAAAGTTTTATATTTATCTTCTATATTTCCCTTATCTGATACAAATACTTCGTAGCCTTTAATTGCTGCTAAAATTGCTGCTCCGGTACCGCTTTCGCCTGCTCCTAATATTACTATTTGTTTTTCCATTTTACCTTAATTTTAGTGTTATAATTGATATTACTGCAAGCAATAATGAAATTATCCAAAATCTGGCAACAATTTTAGCTTCGGGAAATCCCTTTTTCTGGTAATGATGATGAAGTGGTGCCATTAAAAATATTCTCTTTCCTTCTCCATACCTTTTTTTAGTATATTTAAAATATGAAACTTGTAGCATAACCGACAAACTCTCGGCAAGAAAAACTCCACACAAAATAGGAATTAATAATTCTTTTTTAATAATTATTGCAAAAACAGCTATTATGCCTCCAATTGTTAAACTACCGGTATCGCCCATAAATATTTGTGCAGGAAAAGAATTATACCATAAAAAACCTATTGCAGCACCAATAAAAGATGCCATAAAAATAACCAACTCACCCGTGTTTGGAATGTATAAAATATGCAAATACTCTGCAGCAATTCTGTTACCGGAAACATAAGCCAAAATTCCTAATGTAACTCCAATTATTGCAGACGAACCTGTTGCCAAACCGTCTAATCCATCTGTAAGGTTGGCTCCATTTGATACAGCCGTTACAATTATTATTATGGCAATTACAAAAACAATCCAAGCAAATTTTTCTGCATTATCACCTAAAAACCAAACTATTTTAGCATAGTCAAATTCATTGTTTTTTAAAAAAGGTATGGTGGTTTTTGTAGATTTAACATCCACGTACTCAATAAACTCAGTACAGTTTGGATTGTCAACAACCTCAACTATTTCTTGATTTGTTCCTTCGCAAACTTGTGTTCTTATCACAACATCATCTGAAAAATATAAAATGCCACCAACTATAAAGCCTAAGCCAATTTGACCAATAATTTTAAATTTTCCTTTTAAGCCATCTTTGTTCTTCTTTTTAATTTTTAAATAATCATCTAAAAACCCAATGCTACCAAGCCATATAGTTGTTATAAGCATTAATAAAACATAGATATTGTCAAGTTTGGCAAATAATAATGTTGGAATAATTATTGCTGCTATTATTATAAGTCCTCCCATTGTGGGTGTTCCTTTTTTCTTCATTTGCTCTTCTAAACCCAGGTCCCGAATTTCTTCGCCTATTTGGTGTTTTTGTAAAATTCTAATTATTTTTTTTCCAAAAAATATACTTACAATCAATGATGTTATCATTGCCATTGCCGCTCTAAAAGTAATGTATTCAAAAACCCCAGCTCCTGGAAGATTTAGTTCGTTAAAAAAATTAAATAGATAATACAGCATAATTATAAAATGTTAAAAATTTCGCTTAATACTTCTTTATCATCAAAATGATATTTAATTCCCTCTATTTCTTGGTAGTTTTCATGTCCTTTTCCAGCAACAAGAATAATATCTCCTTGATTTGCTAAGAATACGGCAGTTTTTATGGCTTCTTTTCTATCTTTAATTTTTAAGGTTTTTTTCTCTTGAATTATATTTATTCCTTGATACATATCTTTTAGTATCTCTTCAGCATTTTCAAAACGTGGATTATCTGATGTTAGAATTAGCTTATCGCTATATTCTGCTGCAATTGCAGCCATTTCAGGACGTTTTGTTTTATCTCTATTTCCGCCTGCACCCACAACAGTAATTATTTTTCCCTCAGCAGTATTTATTTCTTTTATTGTTGTCAATACGTTTTTTAGTGCATCAGGCGTATGAGCATAATCAATAATTGCTGTTATGCCTGTTTTAGAATATAATGTTTCAAATCTTCCAACAACTGGTTCTAAAGCCGAAATCCCTTTTAAAATCTCATCTTTTTTAAAGCCTAATTCAATTGCTGTGGCATATATTGATAAAATATTAGAAACATTAAATTTTCCTATATAATTTGTCCAAACTTCTGTGTTATCAATTTGCAATAACATACCATTAAAATGACTTTCTAATATTTGGGCTTTGTAATCGGCAACAGATTTAATGGCATATGATATTTTTTTTGCTTTGGAATTTTGTAGCATTATTTGTCCATTTTTATCATCATTATTTGTTATCGCAAATGCATTTGGTCTTAACGATGTGAAAAAATCTTGCTTGGCTTTTAAATATTCTTTAAAAGTTTTATGAAAATCCAAATGTTCGTGTGTTAGATTTGTGAAAATTCCTCCAACAAACTCAAGCCCTGCGATTCTGTTTTGAACAATAGCATGAGAACTAACTTCCATAAAACAGTAGTCGCAACCAATATCTACCATTTCAGACAGATATTTATTTAATCTTAATTGATCAGGTGTTGTATGAGTAGCTTCTATTTTTTTATTATCAATAATTACTTGTATTGTTGAAATTAAACCAACTTTATAACCTAAGTTTTTTGTTAAATTAAATAAGCTTGTGGCAATTGTTGTTTTGCCATTTGTACCGGTAACTCCAATTAGTTTTATTTTTTTTGAAGGATTGCCATAAAAGTTTGAAGCTAAAATTCCAAGAGCTTTTGATGATGAGATTACTTTAATATACGTAAGTTTAGAGTCAATTTTCTCAGGAAATTTTTCACAAATAATTATACTTGCACCATTCTCAATTGCATTATTTATAAATTTATGTCCATCATGCTGACTTCCAGGGATAGCAATAAAAACGTCTTTGTTTTCTACTTTTTTAGAGTCAAACTCTAATTTTGTAAAATCACCTTCATTATTAAAAATACTTTCTACAGTATCTATTTTTGATATATAATCTTTTATATTCATTCGCATAAGTATAAAATAACTTTATCACCTTTTCTTAGTTCACTTCCCGCATTTGGAGTTTGTTTGTAAATTCTTCCTCTGCCATGTGTTTGGGTACTAAGTCCTGCATTTTCAAGAACAACTACAGCGTCTTTTAGACCCATGTTTCTTACATCTGGAACTTTTCTATTATCGCTAAAACTTACTGGTTTTAGTTTTATAGCGTCTTCTGTGTAAGTTCCTGTAATCCAGTCGGTTTGATTAACTTCTTTTAAGTCAATTTTATAGCCAAACCAGTTAAATACTTTATTAGTTTCTTGTTTACTTCCCTTCTTTAGCACAGGTTTAGAACAGATTGTGTTTTCATCTGTAGATGCTTTATAATATTTTGGATTTAAAGAATAAATTTTATCTGCAATTTCTTTAAAAACTGGTGCACTTACACTAGCTCCGTAAAAACCATTTTTTGGTTCATAAATTGATACTATACACGAAAATTCTGGTGCATCGGCAGGAAAATAGCCAACAAAAGATGCATGATATTCTGTAGGAAGACTATCTTTTCCATAATTCATTTGAGCAGTTCCAGTTTTTCCAGCAATTTTATAATTTTCATTTTTTATATTTTTTGCTGTTCCATTTTCAACTACTTCTAAAAGCATTTTTTGAACTTGACTTAAAGTTTTGTGTGAACATATTTGTTCGTTAAGAACTTCTGGTTCAAAATATTTTATTATTTTGTTTTTATCAGCAAGAGCTTCTGCAAAAATAGGTTTTAATAGTTTACCGTTGTTTGCTATTGCATTATAAAATGCTAAAATTTGTAAAGGTGTGATTTGCAGCTCATATCCCATAGACATTTGCACTAATGATATTCCTGACCAAGATGAGGTATTTGGTTTGCTTACTATAGGTGTTGTTTCTCCTTTGATACTTACGCCTAAGGGTTTTGTTAAATTCAGCTTCTCAATTCCGTTATAAAATTTTAAAGGATTATTTTTATAATTATTATATATAACTGTTGCAATTCCAATGTTTGAAGATACTTCTATAACTCTTTGAAAACTTATTTCTCCATAACCTCCAGTTTTTGTATCTCTAACTATTTTATAAGAGATTTTTTTTGAACCATTTCCTGTATCAATTATGTCGTCTGGCGTTATATAACCATCTTCCAGTGCAATAATTGCCGAAGCAAGTTTGAAAGTTGAACCAGGATCTATTGCATAAGCAACAGCATGATTAGTCTTTTCTACATATTTACCTTTTGAATCTAATTCTTTATTTGCAATTGCTAATACTTTCCCTGTCTTTACTTCCATAACTACAACTGTGCCAAAACCTGCTTCACATTTAGTAAGCTGTTTTTCTAATGCTGTTTCAACAATGTCTTGTAATTCTATATTTATTGTTGTGATTAAATCATAACCATTTTGGGGTTCTATATACTGTGCGTCTTCAATTGGCATCCAAAAGTTTCCAGCAATTCTTTCGTTAATAGTATGCCCTTCTACACCTTTAAGCTCTTCATTAAAAAAATCTTCTAAACCAACCCCATTTGCTCTATCTGTTGGTTGAGTGCCTAAAGTTCTCTTTGCTAATTGACCAAATAAGTTTTCTCTTATATAATTTTTTTGATAAACAAAACCTCCCTTTAGTCTTCCTCTTCTAAGAAGTGGGAAATCAGACATTTTTTTAAAATCCGAATAATTAAGATTAAAACTAAATCTGTAATATCGTGAGCCTGAGTCTCTTGCTCTTATTAATTCATTTCTAAATTGTTCCTTTGTTTTAGTTGGTATCACTTGCGATAAACACAGACTAAGTGAGTCTAAATTTTCATCAAATATTTTTTGCGTAATTGCGTCAGAATTTGGATCCATCCCTACTTCATAATAGGCTATGGAAGTAACCAATAATTTTTCATCACTAGAATAAATATCACCTCGTCTTGGCTCTATAGAAGCATATACTTTTGTGGTCTTTAAAGCATCCTCAATAAGAGCTTTATCGTAAAAAAACTGAAAGTAAATAATCTTATATACAAAATACATACTTACAAGAATTAAAATTAAGTATAGTGTGTTGTATTTGATTAATATGCTTCGTCTTGAACTCATTTAGTCTTTATTATTTGAAATTTTATATGGTGGTTTATTTGGTTCTTTTAAATTAGAGCCTTTCTCATTAAGCAATTCTAATATTTTCTCTTTTCTGCTGTTTTGCATCAAAGGCGACTGTATCTCTATTTTCTCCGACCTTAGATTTTCTATTCTTTTTTTTGCTTCATCAGTTTGCCTAAAAATACTTTCTGCATTAAACCTGTTTGATATATATATTAAACCAAGAATAAAAAGAAATACAACAAAAGGAATTTGCTTGCGTACAAAATCACTAACTAATATAGAGCCATTAAATAATCCTTTTATATTAGATTTTATTTGCTTTATGTTTGATATGCTTTCTTTTTTCATATTTTTTCTGCTATTCTTAATTTTGCTGATTTAGCTCTTGAGTTTTTTTCAATTTCTTCTGTGCTTGGTAATATTATCTTTTTATTAATAGCTTTAAAACTTAAATTGCTTCTGCCAAATATATCAGTTTCTAATTTACCATCTGTATTACTGGTTTTTATTAAATTTTTCACCAACCTGTCTTCTAATGAATGATATGATATAATAGATAATCTGCTTCCAATTTTTGTGATTTTAGAGCATGAATTTAAAAAATCTTTAAGTGCATTTATCTCATCATTAACACTTATTCTTATAGCTTGAAAAACTTGTGATAAATATTTATATTCCTTATTTTTTGGCGTGATTGGACTTATTAAATCGATAAATTCTTCTATAGTTTCAATTTTATTGTAAATCCTATATTCTAAAATTAAATTTACAAGTTTTTTTGTGTTTGTAATTTCGCAATACTTATTAAAAATAAAATATAGATTTTTCTCATCATAATTATTTAAAATATCACTTGCACTTAGTTTTTGCTTGTCGTTCATTCTCATGTCAAGCTTTCCTCCTAATCGATAAGAAAAACCTCTTGTGTATTCGTCAATTTGATGAGATGAGATGCCTAAATCTGCTAAAATCCCGTTTACACTGCTATATCCTAAATATTCTAAATAGTTTTGAATATATCTAAAATTTCCATAAATTAGGCTAAGTCTTGTGTCGTGTAATTTATTTTTATGTGCATCTTTATCTTGGTCGAATGCTATTAAGCGGCCTTTTGATGATAGTTTTGAAAGTATTTCTGCCGAATGTCCACCACCACCATAAGTAGCATCTACATAAACTCCGTCGGGATTTATGTTTAGTCCTTCTATGCTCTCTTTTAATAATACTGGTTCGTGGTACATAATTTTTTATTCATAAAAGTTTGTATCTCCGCCTAAAATTTCCTCTATATTTTTGGCAAAAATTTCTTGATCCATTCTTTGAGATTCGTAAGCTTTTTTAGACCAAATTTCAATTTTTCCTTCTTGTCCGGCAAAAATCAATTCTTTATCTATATTTATTTCTTCTAATAATTTTTTAGGTATTAAAAGTCTATAACTTCCATCAAATGCAACGCGTGCACTATCTCTGTGATAATCTCGAATTATACCGGCATGAATTCGGTTGAATGGATTTAATTTCCGTTTCATGATAGAAAGATGCATATCCCATTCTTTTTCAGGGTATAAAATTAAGCATGACTCGTAAATGTCTTTTTTAACAACAAAAGCCTTTTCTAAGTCCTCGCTCGGGATTTGTTTTTTCAATCCAGATGGAAAAGCAATTCTGCCTTTTGCATCCAATTTTACTATATATTCTCCGACAAACATTTCTTTTAAATAATTTAGTGTAAAAATATATTAAAAATGCTACACAATAAAACACTTTACTACATTTTTATACACATTGTTAATAACTTTTTTTCAATAAAGTCCTAAAATATTGATTATTAAGTGTTTGTTGTTTTGTGGAAAATATTTATATTTGCAGAAATTAACAATAGAAATGACTGAAGATAAATTATTACGAATTGATATTGATGCTATTTTAGAGGCAAAAAACCCTAAATTGGCAAAACGTCTGCCTAAATTTATAAAATCATATTTAAAACGCATTGTTCACCAAGATGCTATTAATGTTTTTTTAGAAGAAAGTGATGGAAAAATAGGGCTTGATTTTGTTGAGGCTACAATAGAATTTCTTGATTTAAAACTTGAATTTGAAGGATTTGAAAATGTTCCAAATTCAGGCAGGTATATTTTTGCAGCAAATCATCCTTTAGGCGGTTTAGAAAGTGTTGTGCTTATGAGTATAGTTGGGCAAAAGTTTAAGGATTTCAAGTTTGTTGTGAATGATATTTTGATGTTTTTAAAGCCACTTTCTGTTTTGTTTTTGCCTATCAACAAGCATGGTTCACAGTCGCGTGATAGTTTAAATTTAATAAATCAATATTATGCTTCAGATTTTCAGATTTTATATTTTCCAGCAGGTTTAGTGTCGCGAAAAATTAAGGGAAAAGTGCAAGATTTAGCTTGGCAAAAAAGTTTTGTAAATAAAGCAGTAGAATTTAAACGTGATATAATCCCAATTTTTATAGAGGGCGAAAATTCTAAATTTTTTTATAATTTATCTCGTTTTCGTAAATTTTTAGGAATTAAAGCAAATATTGAAATGCTTTATTTAGTTGATGAGATGATGAAACAAAGGGGAAAAACAATAAAAGTAGTTTTTGGCAAACCATTTTTATATTCAGATATTGATAAGTCTAAAAATAGCGTGGAATGGGCGGCCTACTTGCGAACTTTGTCATATTCTTTGCGAAATGATTAAAAAATATGAAAAAAAATGTGTATTTTTGTAAAAAATTTTCTTAGATGACAAAAATGAAGGCAATAATTCCGCCTGTAGATAAAGATTTAATACTTGCAGAATTAACTAAAGATAAATTTTTACGAAAGTCAAACTTTGGAAATACAGAGCTTTATGTTTTTAATTGTAAAGATTCTCCAAACTTAACCAAAGAGTTAGGACGACTTCGTGAAATTACTTTTAGAATGGCTGGTGGAGGCACAGGAAAATCATATGATATTGATAAATATGATTTAGATGAAGACCCTTATTTGCAATTAATAGTTTGGGACCCTGAAGAAAAACAAATAATTGGTGGATATCGCTTTATCTTAGGTGATACTGTTCTTGATAATCCTGAGGAAAAATTAGCTACTTCTCATTTGTTTGAGTTTTCTGAATTATTTTTAAAAAATTATTTGCCTTATTCAATTGAATTAGGAAGATCTTTCGTACAGCCCGAATATCAATATGGAAAAAACGCCAGAAAAGGTATGTTTGCTTTAGATAATTTATGGGACGGACTAGGTGCCTTAGTAGTTGAATATCCCGAAATGAAATATCTTTTTGGAAAAGTAACAATGTACAAGCATTTTGATGTTAGTGCGAGAGATTATATTTTAAGTTTTCTAAGTTTGTATTTTCCTGATAAAGAAAATTTAATAAAATCAAAAAATCCTATTGCTTTTGAAATGGCAAAAGGTGTTTTTAGTGGAGATGATTATAAAAGCGATTATAAAATTTTAAATTCTAAAGTTAAAGAAACCGGAGAAAGAATTCCACCTTTAGTAAATGCATATATGAATTTATCACCTTCTATGATAACTTTTGGAACTGTTGAAAATGATGAGTTTGGTGGTGTTGAAGAAACTGGGATATTAATTAATATTAAAGATATTTATGCCTCAAAAGCGGATAGACATATTAATACTTATCAACGTATAGCTAGGTTGTCGCAAATTTTTCCACGAAATGTGAAAATTTTTAAACCTAAACAGTGGAGAGTATCAAAAGATTAAGATAAATCTACATAATAATATTTTAGCAAATACTTTTTTTGTATTTTTACAGTTTTATTAAAGTAATAAACTGTTTTGATGAAAATATTCTATTTCATAATATTTCTACTTTTTAATCTAAGCCTATGTTTTTCTCAAAATCTTGTAGAAAACGCTAGTTTTGAAAATGCTTGGACTTGTCCTGAATCTTTTACAACTTTTCCTTCTGCCAGACCATATCCAGCTTGGTTCAATCCAAGTAAAGGTACGCCAGACCAGTTTCACCCTTGTAGTTTAGGTGATGCCTCTGTGCCTTTTAATTTTGCTGGTTTTATGTTCCCTGCCCATGGACAGGCTTATGCAGGAATAATTTTAAGAGAAACTTTTGATGATTCTATTAAAACTTATAAAGGAGTTTCTAGAGAGTATATTCAAACAAAATTATTAGAACCTTTAGAAAAAGAAAAACTATATTGTGTTAAATTGTCCTATGCAAATGCTTCAAAATCTTTGTTTTCTGTTGATGCTCTTGGAATTACTTTAACAAATTCTAAAATTGGAACTAAGGATGCCGGTTTAATTATCCAAAGACCACAAATTACAAATCGCCCGGGACATATAATGGATAATACTGATTATTGGATAGAAATGTGTGGAGTTTATCGGGCATACGGGGGTGAAACTTACTTAACAATTGGTAACTTTTTGGATAATATACATACTAATTTTAAAGTTAATGATATAGAATTTACAGACTCTGCTTTTTATTATGCGTATTATTATATTGATGATGTGAGAGTGTATAAAATAGAAAATGATTTTGAATGTGCTTGCCTTGATGATTTGTCCTTTGGCTCGGATTGGTTAGCCGATAATTATGACCCCGAAACTGGATATAATACAAAAGATATATTGGTCTTAAATCCTAATTCCACAAGTGGAGAAGAGGAAAATAATACTGATAATAAATCAAACTTAAACAACAATTCTGATAATAAGGATTTATTGGGCGAGAATAAGTCTAATAGTTCAGAAAATTCAAATAATGAGAATGAAAATTCTTTAAAAAACCAAAATGAAAATGAGTCATCAAACTTATCTATGCTTAATATGAAAGAATCTGAGATTACTGAGAAAGCATTTGAGCAAGCTAGAGTTGGCTCTAAGTTTAATCTTAATAGAATATTTTTTGAATTTAATTCTGCTGAATTGTTGGCACTATCATATACTGAATTAGATAAGTTAGTTGAAATTTTATCTTTAAAATCAAATTTAAGAATTGAAGTGAGAGGACATACTGATAATGTTGGAACAGAATCTTATAATAAATCTCTTTCTATAAAAAGAGCTCAGGCAGTTTATGATTATTTGATTTCTTCGGGTATAGATAAAAAACGTATGAAATACAGAGGTTTTGGCACAAAAGTTCCTGTTGCCTCAAACGATACAGAGGAGGGAAGAAGTTTAAACAGGCGTGTTGAAATTATTGTGGTAGAATTGTAAAAGACTTGATTTTATGGTATTTGTTTTATACTATTATCAATTAAGCTATTGTTGTAAAATTGAATAAATGCTTTATAAAATAAGTATAAACTGTCTTTTTTATTTTGATAATTTTCGTCTTCGATTAAATTATTTTCTCCAGTCCAATCATTTTTATAATTCCAAAGTTTTATAGGCTTATCATCGTTAAATGTCATAATTGTTGAATCTGAAATTATTTGATAATTATTGTTTGAAAATGATATAGCTATATTATTATTTAAACTATCGAAAATACTTGAACCGAATGAAAAAAACTTATGGGGATAAGCTATATAATCAAGAATGGAGGGCATAATGTCGATTTGTTGACAAGTTTTAGTGTATTTTCCTTTTAAATTACTTCCTGGCTCATAAAATAAAATTGGAATAGAAAAAAGTCCTGCCGGGCTTTTATAATAATTCAAATATGGCTCAGATGAGTGGTCTGAGCATATTACAAATAGAGTGTTATTATACCATTCTTTTGTTGATGCAGTTTCAAAAAATTTCTTTAATGCCATATCTGCATAAGCTATGGATTTATGTATTTTAAGTGGTCCATCTGGTAAAGTATTTTTATATTTCTCAGGTACTGTATATGGGTGGTGTGATGAAAGTGTGAAAATAGCAGCAATAAATGTTTGCTGAATTTTTGAAATATCTTCTACAATAAATTGTAAATATTCTTCATCTCTAATCCCCCAATTTCCATCAAAATGCTCTGGATTTGGATATTCATTTTTACCAGAATATTTTTCAAAACCCGCAAGTTTCACATAAGCATCAAAATTCATTGTTCCATTGTGTCCGCCATGATAAAAAATGCTATAATAGCTTTCTTTTTTTAGCAAACTCGCTATGCTTGGAAAATTATTATTTATATATGGTGATAAAATAAAAGGAGAGTACATAAGTGTTGGAATTGAAGATAATATTGCTGGTATGCCTTCTATGGAGCGTTTTCCGTTTGCAAAAGCATTAGAGCAAAAATATGACTCATAAATCAAAGAATCTAAAAAAGGAGCAAAATTTTTATTTTTATCTATGGGATTATCAGTATTTAAGCTGCTTAAATGTTCACAAGAAAAACTTTCTAGAATGATAATAACTATGTTTTTCTTTTTAAAACTAGATTTGTTATAATTTTTGTAAGCTTGAAAATGTTTTTCTAACTCGTTTTCGTTTTTAAAAAAAGTTTTTTTCACAAGCCCGATTTTATTCCAAGTTCTGATGATAGAAAAAGAACTGTTTAGTACTAATGGAGTATGATTACTTTGGGCATATTTTGAGGCAGTAACTAAAGAAATGGGTCTTCGTTGAAAACCTCCTCTAATAGAAATAAAACTAATAAACAAAATAAAAATAAAAATAAAACTTGATTGAAAATATGCTTGAACACCTTTGTTCTTATAGCTTTTATATTTGAAGAATTTTTTTAGAATAATTATGAGTAAGAAACAAAAAACTATGATTAATACTATTGCCAACCAAAAATCACGGAGAAAATCAAGCCATAAACTTGACATTTCGTTTTTAAGATTGAAAATCATCAATATTGTGTCATAACTTGATCTGCGAAATATAAAAGGATAGTAAAAAGCATCAATAATATTTGGCAAAATAATTAACAGATTTGGTAAAAGAGCAAGGTAAAATAAAATTTTCTTATAGTATCCTTTATGAAAATTTGCTTGAGGTAAAAAAAATAAAAATAAAAATAATGAGTTTGCAAAAAATAAAGAATATAAATCAAATCTCAAGCCTACAAAAAAGTAATATAAAAATTGCGAAAGTTTAATGTCGAATAAATTATAATTAAATACATATAATAATAGCCTAGCTATGCTGTTTAATAAAAGTAGAGCTGATATTAAAACAAGAACCCTTAATGATAAAAAAAGTCGAGATTTTGTTGAATTTTTATTCACCTATCTAAGATTTATGTTTATTAAAACTTGTTTTTGATTTTTTTCTGTTTACAAAATTAAAAATTATTAGCCTAATTATTAAAGATTTAATTGATTTTTTAAAATTTTAATAATTACTTAGTACTAAGTTTTTTTTGTATCAGATTTTTTATTATATTTACATTTTGAAAAACTAAGGCAAATGAATTTGTATAGTGATATATATCAGTTACTTAAATTTAATGATTGTGTAATTATCCCCGGTTTTGGTGGATTTGTTGCAAATTATGCAAGTGCAAAAGTTGATTTTAATAGTCAAGAATTTTTTCCTCCTTCTAAAAGTATAGCTTTTAATAAAAGCTTAAACTCAAATGATGGTTTGTTGGCTAATTATATTGTAAAATCAAGAAGTATTTCTTGGGAAAAAGCTATGCAAGAAATCGAAAAGTTTGTTAATTCAGTAAATAATTCTTTAAATAACAATGAAATTGTTGAATTTTCTGGTTTGGGCTACTTTTTATTAAATCAAAATGCTTTGGTTTTTACGCCTTTTGATTTTAATGATTTATTAAATGATTCTTACGGGCTTTCTATTTTTACATATCCTATGCTTAAATTTGAACACAAACCTGTTTTTGTTAAATCAAAAGAAAAAGATACAAAGCAAAAGAAATCACTTCGTCCACTAGTTTATTCTCTCGGGGCTGTTGCAGTAATAGCTGGTCTTTTAACAGTTTCTTTCCACTTAGGCTTGTTTGATACTAAAATGAAAAATACAGAAAATGCAAACCTTATTCCTGTAGAAAATCTTGTAAAATCAAGCTCAGAACTTGAAAATGTTGAAGTTCTTACTTTGCCTAAAGATGAAGTACAAGAAGAAATAAATGAAACTATACTTGAAGAGACAATTGCTGAAAATATTGTAGAAAACAATTTTGAAAAAGCAGATTTTCAGACCGATATTGATAGTCAAAATTCAGTATATGTGATAGCTGGTGCTTTTTCTTCCATTGAAAATGCAGAAAATTTATGCAAAAAATATAAAGCTCAAGGTTTTGAATCTATTATTTTACCAAATAATAATATGTATAGAGTTAGCCTTACATCTTTTGCAGATGTAAACACTGCTTATGCTGAACTTTCAAGTCTTAAAGAAAAGTCTGATAATCAAGCACTTTGGGTGTTGGGGGAGTAGAGGGGTGAAAGATTAAAAAATATTTTGTAAAATATCATTGATAATTATGGGTATTCTACTGCACTGGTAATTCAAGCCCTATTTTATAGAATTTCTTATAATTAATTTCTTTATAATTAGCTTCTTTATCAAGTTCATTAAAATCATCATTCAAAAAATCTTTTCTATTTGATTTTTGATTTGAATAAATAACAAGACAATCAATTATCTTATCATCTTTAATATTCAAAAAGTCATATATCTTATTGAGTCTAGCGTAACCGCTTATTTGTCGAATATCTTCAATATTTATGTTATTGTCTTTATATTGTGGTTTGTACTTAGCGTCAACAATCATTTTCACATTTCCATCATTGGTTTTAATAATAAAATCAGGTTCTAAATAATTGAATTTTTTATGATAAGTAACTTCTGTGTGTTGTCCAAACTTTTCTCTTAACTTTGAAAAAACAAACAACTCAAATAGTTTACTCATATCAATCCAAAATGGTGGAGTTTTAACATTGTTAGAGTTTACTGCAGATATGTTATAGCCATAGCGCTTTAAAATAAATTCTGCATAACGTAGTGCTTGTTCATATTCTTTGTAAAGCTTATTATGCTTTATTGTTCTTAGTTCTTCAATATTTACTTCGTCATCAACGTTTGCAAAAGAGGGATAAATATAATTCAACATTTCATTTAACTTAGATGTATCAATCCCTTTTAAATTATGAATAGCAGAAATTGAAAACATTAATGCTTTTTTTAGAATTCGATTCTCAAGACTGTTGATACCAAATTCAGTATATTTACAATAATTAAATAGTATTTTATTGTTAAAGTGATTTTTTTTTATTGTCTCATTTATTAAAATTTTTCCTTTAATTTTTGAGTTAAGATTTTGCGTAACTGTGTAATATGATTTTTTCAATCCTTTTTGTACTATTTTTTTTAAAATATTAATATATTGAACTAGTAAAAAAGGTGATAATATATCTTGCCGTTGCTCTATAGTTATAGTGGGTTTATTAAAATCAATTTCACATAATTGGTCCAAATGATTATAGTTTTCAGGCTCTTTTAAAATATCAAAAAGCATTTTTACATAATTCACTTCTGAAGAATCATCATCTAATTTAGGTTTTACATAAATGGACAATTCATTTTCTACAATCCAATCTACACCTACAAAATATGATGTTTCAAAATGATAATTATTTTCTTTTTCTATGTATGATATTTTGTAACAATATGCTTTATTTTCACCACGCTGAATGGTCTTATTATAATTTTGATTTTTCAACAAATCAGCATAAGCACCAATATTATCAATTGGTCTTGGGCTTTTATAGCCATATTGTTCATTTAGAATTATCACAACGCATTTATAATTTGTTCTGCACTTTGTTTTAAAATACCGTCTTTAATATATTCTTTAAGAATTGGAACAATTTCAAACTTTTTCCTTAAATTAAAATCGCTATCTTTTTCTTTAATAAAATAACTGTGTCCTAACCAAACGTCTTCTGGTCTGAATTCTTCTGATAAATGTTCAGAAATTTCTAATTCAACAGAACTATCTTGAATATATTCATCAATATTTTTAATAAACAACGAAGAAACCCTTTTAAATAATTCTAAATCAAAATCAACATCTGTTAACACTTTTGGTAAAAGTTCAATGAATGCAAAACGTCTGCGAATTGCATAATCAATATGTCCTACACTTCTATCAGAAGTATTCATAGTTCCAATAATATATAAATTAGGTGGAATAATCAGCACATTTCCATCTTCCTCTGTTTCATACATACTTTCCACCTTTTCTCCTCTGTATTCTAAAGCATAAATTAACTCTCCTAAAACAGCAGGCAGATTAGCTCTATTTATTTCATCAATAATTAAAACATAAGGTTTTAAAGGTTCTTTTTCTTGCTGTGTTTGTGTATAAATAATATCATTATCACCCAAAAAGGTTTTGAATAAATTTAAAACTCTAATATAATAACTTGAGTCCTGACTTGCTAAACCCGAAAGATTTATATTGTTCCTAATATCCTGTCTTGTGGTATTTCCATCAAAATATGCTCTCTTAATATCAGAATATAGCATTCTATAACCACTTCTAGACCAACCTTCATATCCTTTATACCTGAACGCATCACTTTCTGCATCAAAAATAAACACTCTTTGAGTCAATTCTATATTGCCATTTTCTAACTGTTCCTCAATATGTTCCACAAATAATTGGAATTGGTCATTAATCCATTTTTCTTTAGAATAATCAGTTGCATTTTTTTGATTATTAATGAAATTACTATAGGCGACTTTGGCAAAAGAAGCAAATAATTTATTTTTAGTTTTATACTCAATAGTTTCTGCCTTACTCTCTGCTACTATACCTCGTACAAAATCTTCATAAGAATATGCTGGATGAAACTGAATTAACTTAAATTGTTCAGAATTTTCTAGTAAAGCCTTTTGTTCTTTTTTGTCAACAGAAACTTTTCCAAAAATCAACTGTTCTGCAATATCTTTTGCCGTATATGTTTTACCTGTTCCGGGAGGACCTTGTAAAATTATCTGCTTCTTTGTTTCTAAAACTTCAATGTCATTTTGAATATTCATCGCTAATTTTTTATGATTTTTTGTGTATTTAAAAATTATTTGATATGGCTCAAACTGTTTCTTTAAGTCAATGATTAGTTCATCAAATACAGAATCTTTAATAAAATAAGAACTTCTTCTTCTCTCAACACTTATTGATTTACCAAATAATGTATATTGACCATTCTTAGGGTTTTTAAGTTGCTCAATATTACCTTGTACAAAATCATAATCTGGCAAAAGTTGTCTAATTTGATTTTCGTTTTTTAAAAAACCTGTCATAAATGGTCGCATATAATCTACAGCCCCCATTTCATGGGCAAAAGGGACATATTGAGTATTAAAACCTAAGCCGTAACGTATTTGCAAACCATCTTTTTTAAATTCAAATGCTACATGATATTGTACTTCTGTTCCACCCCCTTCGTTTATTGCCCAATTCCTTTCTGTATTGTTATAAACAAACAAAACACCTTTTTTTGGTGCTTTACCTAGTTCTGCAAGTTCTTTTCTTATTTGTCCAAATTCATTGCAAAATTCTTTTCCCAAAGCTAAATTAACTTTATTTACTAAATCGCTAGTGTCTTTAAAGTTCATTTTATTTTAATTTTACATAGTTTTATGCAGTTACATAATATTTTTATTACTATTTTACAATCCAAAAATATAAAATTTTCAAACACTAAACCAAAATTATTCAAATATTTTTTAATTTATTATTGCAACAATGACAAAACTTAGTTTATGCTTCGTTCTTTTTCAACACTTTTCCACCTCATTCCTGTCGCAAATATTTACTAAATTTGCGACAAAACTAAAACAAATCTCTAAAGCCACTATGCTTGCGGTGCAATAACCACACTACTATAAGCCCAAATACAAAAGTAGAAGTACTAGTTTCAATCATATGGCTAAGCCTTATGCTAGCAATTGGCATTAATGGGTTTGGTAAAATATGTCCTAAATGTGGAATTGCAAAAAGAAATCCTACCAATAGAGCTGTTGCCCATGGCTTGACATTGGAACCTATAATTATTGGTATTACTATTATTGCAAACAGCATACCTCTAAATAATTGCAGTAAAATTAAACCAGGATTTTCACTTATTTGTGCAAATGTATGTGTGAAAAATGTTTGAATTTCGCCGGGACTACCATAAAATGCTCTAAGTTCTGGATTTTGCCATGCTATGTAATACCCTGCTAACCAATACATTACCAAATAAACAATAGCAATAACACCAAGTTTTAAAATCAATTGCCTAATAGGCATAAACTCAAACTTAACTGTGGCAACATCATTTTTCTTCCACCTTTTACATATTAGAACAGCAAGAGGAACATAAACAAACGGTACTGACAAACCCATAATAAACAAACGGGGAAGTAAATCTGGCGATACTGTTAAATTTTTAAGAAAATACCAAGTTTCAATTTGAGTAAGAAATGTAAACGAGCCATAATAAGCCAAAGCTAAAAACAATGCCAAACGCCAGCCTCTCCACCGCGAAGTAAGTATTAATGCAAGTATTAAAAATGTATTGATTATTGCCAAAACAAAAGCACCAACTTCCTGACTAAGCAAACCTGGTTCTGACGAAAGACCTTGCATCGAATCTCCCATAACCATTGAACCCAAAATCCAAATAGGAAAATAAAGGAATATCAAGAAACTTATTCATATCTTCATCATATCCTGAATCATTTTTGTCAAGTATTAGCATAGCATAATTAAAATATTTATCTGCCATTTCTGGCTGATTATTTTGCAAATATGTCTGACAAAGCATACCAATCAAATAAACAATACGATAACCAACGTCAGCATACTTTGCCATTACTAACGCATCATTTGCAAGAATTACTGCTTCTTCATATTTTTCAGCTTCAGCAAACTTAGTCGCTTGTGTCAAAAAATCAAAAACAATTAAGTCAAAAAAATCTCCCTCTTCTGCAATTATAGACTGTCTAAAATCTTCGTAAGTCATATTTTATTTATTTTTTCAAGTATTGTATTAGTAATCTCATCATAACCGTCTAAATCGACAGGTATAAAAATTTGCGATTTTTGTCCGTTAATATACAAACCTCTTTTTATTATTTTATGAGATTTTATTTTGTCAAAATCTATACTTACGCTTTCTGTATCGGAAGTAATCACTTCAATTCCAGTATCTGAAAGCCGATAAACAGCTTTCATTAATGACTTTTTAGATCTATTTATTCCAATCATTGTAGCTATTACTAAAACTAAAATAATAATCAAAAAAACTAAAAGACTTCCAAATATTGATCCTTTAGTTGTAAAATTAGCAATACAAATTCCTACAATACTACCACCTATTAAAAATGGAGCGAAAAATCTCAGTCCTGAGTTCATTGTCTTTTTTGCAGTTTCTTCTGTAAATCTGTATTCTTTCATATTTAGTAATTTTTTAATTGAGTTTAATTTTATTTTACTATATATCTTTATTTTAGAGTTCTTGATTACTTTGCGTTACACTATGGTTTTTGTCTTTAGTTGCAGTTGTCAAGCATTCCTTGACTACTGAATTAAATTCATTTTCAGTTGTTCGGAAATTCCGACCAACTGAATTAAAATCATTTTGAACTGTTCGGGAATTCCGAATAGTTGAGTCTATATTTAATTCGCTTTTCTCTAAAATGTGCTTTATATATTTATAGCAATATTTCACAAAGCGAACTGTTTTAATTGAGATGTAATTTTAAATGTTTAATTGCTATTTGAATAAAGTTTGGATTTGTAAACAATGTTTTTTTACGATTGCTCCATTTTTCCAACTCTTTAATAATTTCTTCTTGCGTATGAACATTCTTTTCTGTAATGATAAAATCAATAGTTGAAAGCAGTTCTAAAGCAAAGGGTGAATAAAATCCTGATAAAAATGCTTTAGTTTTTTGAACAATATCATTATGCTCTTTATTTTCTGGTTTGTTTAAAAATTCATTTACTTCTGTTTCGGCATCTGGAATTAAGTTTAATTCTTCAAATGGTTTTTTATCTTTTGCACTATATCCCATTATATAGCTACCATTAAGGTAGTACAAAACGTGCTTTACTTTTCCAGAATAAGGTCCATAAAAATTGGGTTGAAAGTTTAACTTAAAAGTTTCTTTAGCTCCAAAACGTTGAAGAAAATAAGCAATTTTTTCAGATGAAAATTCTGACACAAACTCTCCATTGCGAACCAATTCATACAAAACAGAAAGCAACATTGCTCTTGCAGGAGTAAGTTTTACTCGCTCTTTTTTCATTATTTCTTGAATGTCTGTACTTGGTTCATAAATATAAATATCACAATCCACATCTGTCAAATATTTTTCTAAAAGTTGTTTCACTCTATTCCAATCCAAACCACCATGACCAGAACCTAATGGTGGAATAGCAATAGATTTTATATTCTTTTCCTCAATTACTTTCACAAGTTCGACTAAACCTGCTTCAATATATTGATACTCCGAAGGTAAACGCCAATTAGTTTTTGTGGGAAAATTAATAATAATTTTTTTACCCGACAGCAATGTTTCTTCTTCGGTAACCAAAAGTTTCCCAATTTTTAATTCTTTACTCTTACAAGCATTAACATATAATTTATAATTGTTTGGAAACATATTTTTAAACTGCAAAGCAATGCCTTTCCCCATCACACCTACAGTATTGACAGTGTTTACCAAAGCTTCTGCTTCGCTGTTTAATAAATTACCTATTTTGTATTGTATCATATTTTAAAAATAATAATTTGGTCTAACATGCACATTAGTGGCACTTGCTCCAAAGTTAATTATAATATTTTTTGCATTTTCGTTATAACATATAAAACCTAAAATGGCTTCTTTAGAAATATCGCCCAATACTAAAAACTCTGCTTCTTTTCTTCGTTTTCGATCAAGGTCTTTTTCATCATGCCAATATTTTGCTTTTATTGCTTCTCTATCTATAATATTGTCAAGCCTATAAATATCAGAAGCAGTGAATTGGGAACTAAATCTATCTACGGCATGACCATCAGTAAAAACAAAATCTAATTTTAAATCTATTATTTTTTGAACAGAACTAACGCAATACACTATATTTTCTGCAGGTGTAGGTGGTACCAAATTAAAACCTTTTTGCATCACATATAACATAGGAGTTCTTGCTCCAAAATAAAATGGAATGTATTCACCTAAACGTTTGCCATTATTCAACAAAAATTTATTCCGAGTAGAAATTAAATTTTCATCACCAATTGACACAAAATTATGATTGGCATTTGCTGATGTTGAATGAGTAATTCCATATTTAAGAATATGTGGAATATTCTCAATATGAGTCATTCTGTATAGATATATTTTGTTTAAATCAAGCATTCAACCAAACCAATTTAATTATTTTTGAATCATACACATATTATCACTCACAACAATTTTTTCAATCTACTAATAAATATACATTCCACGAGCCAAATATACAATTTTATTAAACACAAAACTAACAATACTTAAAGATTTCTTCAGAGTGATTATATGTTTTTATGTACGATATAAGTAACATCTTCGCAATTTGTGCCGTTATCAACGGCATTAATGCATCTTTTAATAACACTATTCCCCCCCAAACATACAAAATTCTTTAACATAAAACTTTTTACCGGCTAAAATATTAGTTTTATAGTATCCATATTGAGAAAAAATGTATTTTTGCAGCGTTTTTAATATTATTTTATGAAATTTATTAAATCTCTTGTCTTAATTATTATACTTACAACTGCAAGTGCAATAATTTTTTCTTGTAATTTTAGTAAAAACAACAAGCCTGACAAAAACGACAAACCTGCTAAAAGCATTGACACTTTAGATATTGATACATTATCCGATAAAATTGATTATCCTAAGGATACAAGCTTAGACCAAATAGCAGCATTATTGGCTGGCGACAATGCCAATGCTTTTAAAAATATTTTCACAGATAAAATGACTTTCTGGAATAATTATAAAGCTTCCATTGACACTCCTTGGCAAAAAATTACTGAGACAAGACTTTCGAAAATGGACAAGTGGACAAAAGATGAAATTTGCACAAAAATAAATGACACCGCACTAGTATTCTATCCATTTTCTGGACCTGATTTCCTAAACGCCTTTCATTTATTCCCAAATGCAAATGACTATATTTTGGTTGCTAAAGAAAAATTAGGCAATATCCCTGATTTGTACTCTATGACCGAAGAAGACCTTGACTCATATTTGAATGCTGTAAATTTCGGGTTAAGAGATATTTACCAACGTAGTTATTTCATTACTTTGAACATGGATCAAGACTTGCGTAAACATAAAGCTGATGGTGTTTTACCCCTACTTTATGTGTTTTTAAACCGCACTGGACACGAAATTTATGAATTTGGTTACTATAAACTAAACAATGATGCAAAAAGTTTCACTAAAATCGAAAAGCCAAGCAATTCTCTGAAAACAGCAGAATGTATTTGGTTTAAAATCAGAAAAAAAGGTGATGACAAACTAAAAAATCTACTTTATTTTTATGCTGATATTTCTAATGAAGGTTTTGAAAACAATCCTGCATTTTTGCAGTATTTACAAAATTTAAGAACTTGTAATACATTTCTAAAATCTGCTGCATATTTAAACCACTATGGAAACTTTTCGAACATAAGAAATATAATATTAAATTCAGCATCTGTTTTGGAAGACGATACTGGTGTTCCTTTTAGATATTTTAATAATGATGAGTGGACGCATTACCTTTATGGAGTTTACGATAAACCAATTCCAGATTTTTCTTCAACATATTTATTCCAAGAAGACCTCGAAAAAGCTTATAATACTTCTAATGTTAAAGCTCTTGATTTTTCGTTGGGCTATCACTGGCGTGATGGAAATCAAAACTGGATGCTGTTTGTGAAAAATATTGATAGCACTGAAATAGAAACGAATATTCTTGTTAGGGAATAATGTTTAATAAAAAATACGATTGAATTTTTGTACAAAAAATCACATTATTAGTACCAATAATGTGTAAAATTCCACATTTTTAGCACCAATATTTAGTTAAAATCAATTTTCTTAAAAGAATGATATTAGGAAATTTGTGCAGACAGCGTCTGCAAAATTAACATTTTGTTACTTACATAAAATATTAAGTAAGGATAATATCATTTCTCTTTAAATGCGAAATCTGAGATTGGTAATTTTTCTTTTTGCTCTAGCAAGTCCTTAAATAAAAACGAATAATAAAGAGGAATATTTAAAAGTCCTTCGTTGTATTCCAATTCTTTTAGAGAAAAACGAATGCTTAGTTCGGGATTATATTTTTCACGAAATACTCTCAAACTTTGTGCTTTTACTTGTTCCCCTGACTTTACTTCAATTGGATAAATTACCTTTTTTTCTGAAATAATAAAATCAAGCTCACTTCTTCCTTTAGGCTGATTTGGAGTGTTAGCATTGCTTGTCCAGTAATATGCCTCATCAAAACCAAGAGAACGCAATTGTTGTAGAACAAAGTTTTCGGCGAAAGCACCGCCAAAATTTGACCAAATATTATCATCTCCAACAACAACAGAGCTTGGCAAATTTGCTAACTGTCGCAACACACCGACATCAAGAGCATAAATTTTAAAATCTGAGTTATTTGCATAAAAAGACAAAGGCAATTTATCACCATGAGCAGTAAGATTTATTTTATAAATTAATCCTGCATCAATCAACCAATCAAGTGCAAAAGCATAATCTCGTCCGCGAGCCGATGGTTCAACAGTTTTATAAAAAAACTTATGATTTTCTTTAGCAAATTGCTGTGGCAGGCTTTGCCATAAATTTCCTATTTTTCTTGATTCCGCATTACTTGTATGCTTGCTAAAATCATCTTTATAGTCGGCAAGTATGTTTTTTAAAATTATTTCTACAGTATCAAGATTTTTGTTTTCAATCCATTCTGATACTACAGCAGGCATTCCTCCTATTGCTAAATATTGCTGAAAAATATCTTTAAATCCGCTTGCTATTAGTGGTTTTCTTAATAATTTGATAGCAGTATGAGCTTCTTCTGTTTGATTTTGCATATTGTTTGCCCAACAAAATTCTTCAAAATCCATTGGATACAAACGTAATCTATCAACTTTTCCAACAGGAAATGATGTTCCACTATGCAAAGCAATGCCAAGCAAACTTCCTGTAGCTACGACATAATATTCAGGTGCATCTTCTGCAAAATATTTTAAAGAAGTCAATGCACGAGGCACTTCCTGAATTTCATCGAAAATTATCAATGTGTCATCTTGATTTATAATAGTGTTAAATTTCAAAGCTAAATAGCTAATAATCCTTTGAGGTTGAATATTGCCTTCAAATAAATTAATTAACTCTAAATCTGCCTTTTCAAAATTAACATGAACTACTTTTTCAAAGTATTGTTCACCAAAAAGTTTTTTTAGAAGATAAGTTTTACCAACTTGCCGGGCTCCTTCTAATAGTAATGGCAAACGTTTTTTACTGTTTTTCCACTCCACTAATTTTTCTAATAATTTTCTTTTCATAATTGCAAATTTTCTTTCATTTGCAAAGATATGTAAAATAAATCACATTATTAGTACCAATTATGTGTTTTTCTACACTTTTTTAGCACCAATCTTTGAATCTCGTGATTTTTGCTAATGTGAAAATTATTTTTTTATAAATTTTTGCCTTATAATTTCACTATTTTGTATTATCTCAATAAAATAAATTCCAGAACTAAGATTTTGAATATTTATTTCAGAGTTTGAATTTTCAGTTTTATTCAAATATATTTTTCCGTCTATACCTATAATATTAATAGTGTAATTTGCTAGATTATCCATTATAATATTTATGAAATCTTCTGCCGGGTTTGGATATATTTTTATTTCCCTTGATTTGATAGATTGATTTTTATTAACATTAGTTTCGTATTTAAGTTTAAATCCTCCGGCTCTAATACTTTCGTTAGTTTTAAAAATTACTGATGCTTTGTCTCCTTCCATAAAAATATTCTCAGGTAAAATATCGCCAGAAAATGTTGCTACAGCTTGTCCTGAAGAGTTAAGTATTTTAACATAATCATTTATTGGCTCTATATCAAATTCTAAAAAAGAAATTTTAATATTTTCAACATCTTCAGCTTGGATTTTCCAATTGCAATAAGTGTTATTATGGTATGGGTAAGAATTGCTTCCATCACTAATAATTCCTTCAGGTTCAGTTAAAATCTTTACTATATCACAATATTTAGGTAAAATGGCTTTATATTTTAACAACCAGCCCAAATCATTATTTTCATTATCGCTTACAAATTTTATTAAAACTTTTTCTGAATTTACAGTAAAATTTTCCACATTTTGTCCTCCAAAAAATGTATATGCAATTGTTGCTTCGTTAGTTTCTCCTTCGTAAAACATTATATAATCGTTTTCGTCTAGTTCAAATTTTAAAAATTCAAACTGCACTGCGCTAATTGAGTCTTCTACAGAAATCAACCACGAACATTCTAAGTTATTTTGATAATTATTTAAAGGTCCGCTACCATCTTCAATTACTCCTTCAATAGAATTTAAAATTTTTAAATCGCCACAATTATTATAACTACTATTAGGAACTGCATTTACAATAACTTCGTGTAAAAGAGAAAAATTATTTCCGCTAGGCTTTAGATTTTCTATATAAAAATATCCGTCCATTGAGCCGCCCCAACCCCAATTTATATGATAATGAGTTGAATCGCTATAGCCGTCAAAAATAAAAGCATGCCCTGAAATAAAATCAGTATCTCCCCATCCTGCATAGTATAGCGGAATGTTTTGGTCAAGATGTTCAACAAGAGTTCCTGTCCAATCAAAATCTTCGGGTAAAGAATCACGAAATAAATATGTGCTTTGCGGAGAGTAATTAAAATATGTGTATAAAGTGTAAGCTCCTTTGTGATTATACATTCCGCTTCCTTGTGGTCCGTAATTCATATCAACAGACACACCTATATTATATATAAGGCGGGCTAAATCTTCATTATAATCTGTAGGAAATACCGGCATTTGGTCATAATTATAGTGTTGTTGCGAAAAATCGACCTCAAGCCAGCCATAATCTTGGTGTTCATATCCATAACTTCCAGTTCCATGCGAGGGGTATCTAAAATAATTTAAAAGCTGCCCAAGAGCCGTTGCTACACAGCCGGTAACTGCATGTTTGTCTGGTCCGGCATTGTCTTCGGGACAGTGAGAATTGTAATACTTTCCCTGATTCCATTTTGTAAATAATAAGGGTTCAACTGTTTTGATATTTGATTTTAAAACAAAATTTTCAGGATTTTTACTTAGTCTTTGCCACTCATTACTAATGTTTAAATTTGTTTTTTCTGAGTTTTTTATATTATGTTCAATTTGTTTAGCATAATTATTTATCCAAAATTTAGCAGATGGATTATTTTCAGGTTCGTAATCAGATTCTGAAGAAAATGCTAAAATAGGCTCAAGTGCTTTATCTGAAGAAATTAAAATAAAGCCTTTGGGACTTAAATTTACTAGATAAAAAACTTCACTTTCGTTGAAAGAAAGTAATTCAATATTTTTAATATTAAAATTCTGACTTTCGTTTGAACTAAGTTTAAATTTTTCCTTGATTGTGTTTAATGCAATATTTTCTGCTTCTTTAATAGAACATTTTTGAGAATAAGCCTCTGAAATGAAGATGCTTAATAATAAAAATACAAATATTATTTTTTTCATATTTACAGTTTTCTGTAAAAATAAAAAATACTTTTTAAATTTCAATAAAAACTAAAAGATTTTAAAGCTTAGACTTAAAGTTTTCGTTAAATTTATTCCAATCTTCACCAGTTTTATGTAAATCTTTACTAAAAAACTCTAAAAATCTTTCTAGCTGCTTTGGAGATTGAAATCCTCTAAGTGCGAAAATTAAAGAAAAATCTTCTCCAAAAAACACTATAGAAGGTAGTCTTATATCTGGTTGTAATAGTGCAATAACAAATTGATGTGGATAATTTTCTTGCAAATTTTCGTTTATAAAAGTATTTTGATAAACTTTTACACTATCTTGATAATTAAAATCAAATTTTACAGGATAAAAGTTTTCATTTATTAAATTTGAAATAACCGGATGTCTTAAAGCTGAGGCAAGCATAATTTTGCTAGAATTATTGAAATCAGAGTTTATAAAAAGAAAAAGTTTTTTAGGTTTTTCTAGTCTTAATTCTAATGCTTTTTCTAAATTTATCCAATTTATTACCCCATCATTATCAGATGTGCTATCAGGGAAAAAAGTATTTTTAAATTCTTGGTGGAAGTCTGTAAAATCCGATAATTTATTTATTCTTTCTGAAAAATAAATTAATAATGGTTCTAAAGATTGTGGGTCCATATATCCAGGAACTGGAAAAACTTGATTTTCATAATCAATATAAACTATTGTTGGGTATGATAAGCGTCCTTTCATTAGTTCTTGTGCTAATTGGTGGCTAGATCGTCTTCCTGTATCAGGATTTATATAAGTTTTTCCATTATAATTAATAGTGTCAAAACCTTCGGCATTAAATTTTACTGGATAAAAAAAAGTATTTATATAATTAGCAATATCCGGATTTTGAAAAGTTTCGGCATCCATTTTTTTGCACCAACCACACCAATCTGTGTACATATCAATAAAAATTGTTTTTGGATTTTCCTTTTGCATTTCAACAGCTGTTTCAAAATCTAACCAATTAATTGTAGTTTGAGCAGAAATAAATTGGCTTAATAGGGCGAATGTAAGTGTAAAAAATATGTTTTTCATTTAATTTAGTTTATTTTAATACAAATTTTTGTCAATATTGTTTATTTTATTTAATTTTAGAACTTCAAAAATAATAAAAATTTAAACATTAAAATTATGAGCGAAATTAAAAATTTAAATCCTGAAAGAGTTTGGAAGCATTTTTATTCTTTAACTCAAATACCACGTCCCTCCAAAAAAGAGACCAAAGTAATTGAATTTATGAAAAATTTTGGAGAAAGCCTAGGTTTAGAAACAATAGTTGACCATATTGGCAACGTAATAATTAAAAAACCGGCAACTCCAGGTATGGAAAATAGAAAAGGAATTATTTTTCAAGGACATTTAGATATGGTTCCTCAGAAAAATTCTGACAAAACACATGATTTTGAAAAAGATCCTATAGAAACCTTAATTGACGGAGATTGGGTAAAAGCTAATGGAACGACTTTAGGTGCTGATAATGGTATGGGTTGTGCTGCCGCAATGGCTGTGCTTGAAGCAAAAGATTTAGTTCATGGTCCTATAGAAGCTTTGTTTACTATTGATGAGGAAACAGGAATGACTGGCGCAAATGAATTGAAACCTGGCTTTTTAAAAGGCGATATATTAATGAACTTAGACTCTGAAGACGAAGGAGAATTATATGTAGGCTGTGCAGGTGGAGTTGATGTTAATGTATATATGAAATATCCTGAAATTGATATGCCACAAGCTTTTGTAGCTTATAAACTTTCTGTTACAGGCCTAAAAGGTGGACATAGTGGAATGGATATTAATATTGGAAGAGCAAATTCTAATAAAATATTGTTCCGATTTTTAACTCATTCTATTCATTTTTTTGATTTAAAAATTTCAGAAGTAAATGGTGGAAGCTTAAGAAATGCAATACCCCGCGAATCTTTTGCTATTGTTGCTGTGCCAGAAAATGAAGCTTCTAAATTTGAAAAAGAAGTTGTGGAGTTTGAGAAAATTTTCAAACAAGAGTTTTCTAAATCTGAGCCTGATATGCAAATGAAACTTATAAAAACAGATAATCCCTCAAAAGTAATGGCTCAAGATGAAATGCAAAAAATCTGCAAAGCTGTTTATGTGTGCCCTCATGGAGTTGAGAGAATGAGTGATGATATGCCGGGCTTGGTTGAAACATCAAATAATTTAGCTATTGTGAAATGTATTAATGGAGAATTTACTGTAAATTGTTTGGTAAGAAGTTCTGTAGATTCAGCTAAAGATGGAGTTATGCATAAAATCGGAGTTTTGTTTGATTTAATTGGTGCAGAAGTTGCATTTGAAGGCGCTTATCCTGGTTGGAAACCAAATATGGATTCTCCAATTTTAAAAACTATGATAAAAACTTATGAAAATTTATATAATAAAACTCCAGAAATAAAAGCTATTCATGCTGGCTTAGAATGTGGGATTTTAGGAGCAGTTTACCCAAATTGGGATATGATTTCTTTTGGTCCTA
>LSQX01236055.1_pt1 | contig 44615 bp, 38 predicted proteins | sample 654561 | NCBI WGS metagenome assembly LSQX01 (sample SAMN04489861, study PRJNA283612) | anaerobic digester metagenome | isolation source: 4 biogas reactors fed with cattle manure at either 37C or 55C with and... | place: Denmark: Kongens Lyngby | collected 2014 | reverse complement strand
AGCTCCCCGACAAGGACTCGAACCTTGGACTTAGCGGTTAACAGCCGCTCGCTCTACCAACTGAGCTATCGGGGAAGATTTCGGAGGCCGCGGGCGGGCCGCAGCCTCCAAGAAAGACTATGATAGCGTACTGCTTTTCAATCGGCAAGAAGGGCTCGCCAAGGGGAATTTTTCTGGCCTCGTGCGGCCCATTGCCCCGCGGCGGCGGCGCGGCGGAAAGGGCGGAGACGCCCGAACCGGGGCCAAGAGCGGAGCCCGCCAAGCGAAATTGCCACCACGGCTGCGGGCTACCCCTCGGCCTCGCCGGCCGGCCGGCGGCACTTCTCCATCGTGACCGTCCTGCCGCCGTTGGAAAAATCGACCGCGGACATGAAACTCCGCATCAGCATGATTCCCCTCCCACTGGGGGCCTCTAGCTGGTCTGGATCGGTCGGGTCCGGCACGGTATCCGGATCGAATCCGTCCCCCTCGTCCGAAATCTGGACCCAGATCAGATCGGGGTTGACGCGGCATTCCAGGCGAACCAACTTGGCCGGGTCGAGGCCGTTGCCGTGGCGGATCGCGTTGACCAGCGCTTCCTCCACCGACAGGTGGATGCCGAACAGCTCGTGCTCCGACCAGCCCTGTTCCTGCAAATGCCCGAGAATCTCCTCAAGCGCATCGCGACTGGCATCGACACTGCTGGGAATCTCTCGCTGGCAAGTCCAAGTCCAGGACGAATCGCTCATCGATGATCACTCGGGCGGAAGATTTCTGGGCCGCGCCGGCCAACAAGCGCGACCGCACGCGAGCGCGCCGGCTCCGCATCGTTCAACCGAGCGCCACGATCGCGACCGGAATTGCTGGGGCGACAGTTCAGAACGCCGCCAGAGCATCGGCCTCCTCATCCTTGATGTCAAACAACCGATTCAGGCGCGTGATTGCGAATACCTCGTAAATCTCCGGACGGATGTTGCAGAGCTTGAGTTTTCCGCTCTTCGCTTTCATTTTCTTGTCGAGCGTGATCAGTTTCCCCAAGGCCGCGCTGGAGAGGAAGTCGACCGAGGAGAAGTTGAGGACCAACTTGCGCCGATTCTCCACCTCGACCAGACGGTTCAACTCCTGCCCCAATTCCTGGATGCCCAGGTCTTCGATGATCTTCTGATCCCGAAAATGGACCACGGTGACGTCGCCAACCTCGTTGACATCCAGCCGTCGGTATCCGGCCATGGAACAGCTCCTGTTGTACTCTAAGCTACGCTCGATTGCAGTCGGGGAGGCAAGCGAACACCAATCACGACCGTATGATATAACCACCAGATTGGGTGTCAAGCCAAAACCGCCGATTCGCCTGCTGGCAGGACGCTCGATCAGGAGTGGGCTGGCAAGCTTACCCATTCAGGGGGTTTTGCGGGGGCCTGTGCCTTCGCCCGGCACGCTCTGAGACAGAATCGCTCGCCGAACGAGCAGGTAATTCGTGCCTCGAAACTCGGTGACGGTTCCTGAAACCGACCATTCCGGCTGGCTCGGGCTGCTCGCCAGCTCGGCGGCAATCCGCTCCAGGTTCAGGTTTTCCAGGCCGATGTAGCGTCCATCGGCCTGGCTGGGGAAGAACAGGATCCGCCCTTTCTCCATTCCAAACGAACCCCGCACGGAAGTCAATTCTGTACCTTCGCGCACGTGCGTCCAGCCGGCCGGCGCGCTTCGGGGCGTCTGAAGCGCGGCCGCATCCAGGCTTCGGAGCGGAGGTGGCGTCGGCGGGGCGGTCTGCGTCCAGCCGGCCGTAAAGCCGATCAGGGCCGTGGCCGCGACGACAGCCAGCCCCCGGCGGAGTCGCCCCGCCGCGCCCGTGCCGAGACCGCCCCAGATCTTGCCTTGTCCAAACATTGAACGATTACTCCAAAAGAGGGGCTCTGCCGCAATCGCACCGCAAGGCCCGGTCCCCAGTTTGCCGAGCGCCCCCGCGGACCGCCTCGGGCAGGGTTCCGCCAAGCCTTGCACGGATAACCGCTGTTACCCTCATTTTCGGAGCGATCGGCCGACCTGGTCGCGAAATCCAACCGTGGCCGGCACAACCGGAGCCCCCCGCACAATCCGAGCTCCCCGCACAACCGGCATAGTCGGCACGGTTCGGGCAGACCCGACCAGAAGCAGAGTCGATTCCGTTCCGCGAGGATCGTCCGGCATCAGCCGGATCTCGGCATTGCCAGGCTGTGGAGCGTGAGCACCGCGCCGGCGGAGAGAAAGAACCACCCGATCCACTCGGGGATCAACACCGTCTTGGGTGGGAGGGACGTCTTTGCGCCGACGAGCGAGTCGATCGTGTCGTTGGCGGCGACGGCGGGGTGGCCCGTTCGCTCGGCGAGGAAACCGGTGAAGGCGGGCGTCAATTGGACCGACTCGACCGACCGGAACTCGAAGCCGAGCAGCAGCAGGACCAGGCCCGCGAGGAAGTACTGATTGCGTGTGATGTCCATTGGGGCGCTCCCCCAGCCGATGCGACTGGCAAGCGTGTGGGGCGGATTGCAGACGGCGACGTTCTGGAGGACCACAAGGCCTCGTCCCTGGCCACTTATCGAGTCGCCCGGCGCGAGTTCTTCAGTCGCGCGCCGCGGATAGCGGTTATTCAGTGCCGGCGGCGAGGAATCTGCTGGGACTAGGGTTCTGCGCGTTTCCGCGGACGGGGTTTGCCGCCCGCTGCCGCCCGCTGCCGCCCGCCAGGAGTGTTGCCTTCTGGTGGAACGCTCGCTTTGACGCTCCAGAAACGTATTGGCCGCCGGACCGGCCGGTTCTAGAATCGAAGCCAGATAACCGATTCCAGCAGGCGCGGATGGGACGTTGGTATGACGCAGGACGGCCGAGTTGCAGGCACTTTCAACGCCGAAATGACGCGTGGCGGGGGTCGCCCGCAGAGCCCGGCCGGCGGCGGCGTCCAGCCGGGCCCGCACGATGGCGGAGGGTTGTGGACGCGGAGTTTTTCCGCCCTGCTGGTGACCCAGTTCCTCGTTGCGCTGAACGACAACATCTTTCGCTGGCTGATCATCCCGATCGGGACCCACGCGCTCGACAAGGCGACGATTCTCGGCATCGGCGGGTTCTGCTTCCTCCTGCCGTTCCTCGTCCTCGCCGGCCCGGCCGGATACCTGGCGGACCGGTTCAGCAAACGGAGCGTGATGATCGGCTGCAAGGCGGCGGAGATCGTGATCATGGCCCTGGGGATCGCCGTGATCCTCAGCGGCAACATCTGGCTGATGCTGGCGGTGTTGTTCCTGATGGGAGCCCAGAGCGCGCTGTTCAGCCCATCGAAGTTCGGCAGCATTCCGGAGATCGTCCGTCCCGAATTCATCTCCAAGGCAAACGGCCTGGTGGGGATGACGACGATGGTGGCCTGCATCCTCGGCACGTGGATCGGTCCGGTGCTTTACGTCCTGACGACTCCTTTGGCCGTCCAGCTGGGCCAATCCGCGGCGATCGGCCCCGGCCAGGCGCGCTGGTGGATCTCGGCTTCGGTCCTGATCGGAGTGGCAATCGCCGGCTGGCTGGCCAGCCTGCTGATCGGCCGGCTGCCGCCGGCCGCCCCGGAGCGCAGGTTTCCGCGGAACCCGGCCGGCCAGGTGGCCCGCGACCTGGGCGCGTTGATCGCGCGGAGGCCGCTGATGTGGGCCGCGCTGGCGAGCACGTTTTTCTGGTCGCTGGGCGTCCTGGCGCAGACGAACGTCTATCACTTCGCCGTGCCGGAGCTGGTCGGAGCGGCGGGCAAGGACATGGTCGGGCCGATGCTCGCCGTGCTCACGCTGGGGATCGGCCTGGGGTGTTTCGCGGCGGGGCTGCTGTCGGCGGGCAAGGTCGAGCTGGGCATCGTGCCGTTTGGGGCGCTGGGGATTGCGGCGATGGGAATCGTCCTCTCGCAGACGCCCCAAGGGGTGGGGAACTGGAATTCATCGCCGTATTTCCTGGCTTGCCTGTTTCTCTTCCTGCTCGGCCTGGCAGCCGGGCTGTACGACATCCCGCTGCTGTCGTTCCTGCAAGAGCGCAGCCCGGCGGACGAGCGCGGCCGGATTCTCGCCGCCTACAATTTTCTGGCTTATACGGGCATGATCTCCGCTTCCGGGCTGTTTCTCCTGCTGGCCGGCGAGCAAGCGCTGGGGCTGGCCGGCCGCGATGTCTGGCTGCTGGCCGGCCTGGGGACGCTGCCCGTCTGCGCCGCGATCGTCTACGCGGTCTTCACGCCGATGGCCCGCGTCCTCGTGCGGATGATTGTGAGGATTCTCTATCAAGTGACGGTTAGGGGGACTGAGCACATTCCCGCCAAGGGCGGCGCGCTGCTGGTGGCCAACCATGTCACCTGGCTCGACACGGTTTTCCTTCTTTTGCACTCTCCACGGTCAATCCGGTTCCTCGCCCATGCCGATTACATCAAGGGTCCCTTCGGCCGCTTGGCGCGCGATTACCAGGCGATTCCGATCCGGCCGGGCCGCAAATCGATGGTCGAATCGCTCCGCGCGGCCCGGCAGGCGCTCGGCGAGGGGAGCCTGGTTTGCGTTTTCCCGGAGGGGGGGCTGAGCCGGACCGGCCAGCTCCAGGGATTCCGCCGCGGTTTTCTGTCCATTTTGCGGGATACCGGCGCGCCGGTGATTCCCGTCCACTTAGGCGGCTTGTGGGGGAGTGTTTTCAGCTTCGAACGCGGCAAGTTCTTCTGGAAATGGCCCCGCAGGCTTCCCTATCCGGTCTCCCTCGTTTTCGGCAGCCCCATGCACCACTTGACCGATCCGCAACAAGTACGGCTGGCCATCGAGGAATTGGGATATCAGACGATGCAGAAGGGCAAGAGAGGTTCGCTGATTCCGCCGCGCGCGATGCTCCGCGCCTGCCGCAGGAATCTGTTTCGCGTCAAGGCCGCCGATTCGACCGGCGCCGTGCTGACCGGCGGATCGCTGCTGATGCGAGCCCTGGTCCTCAGGCGGCTGCTCCGCCGCGAACTGCTCGAAGACGACGAGTCGACCGTCGGCGTGATGCTGCCGCCCTCGGTCGCCGGCCTGGTGATCAACGCGGCGCTGGCGCTCGACCGCCGCGTCGCCGTGAACCTCAACTACACGGTCTCCTCGGAGATCATGAACGAGTGCATCAAGATCGCCGGCATCCGCCGCGTGCTCACCTCGCGGAAGGTGATGGAAAAGTTCGACTTTCAGCTCGACGCCGAAGTCGTGTTCCTGGAAGACTTCCGGGAAAGGGTGCGGCGCAGCGACAAGGCGGCCGCCGCGGCCGCGGCGTGGCTCCTGCCGGCGTGGATTCTGGAGCGGATGCTCGGGCTGACGCGGATCGACCCCGACGACATGCTCACGGTGATCTTCACATCCGGCTCGACCGGCATGCCGAAGGGGGCGATTCTGACGCACCACAACATCGGCTCCAACGTGGATGGGTTCTGCCAGGTGCTCCAGATCAGCGCCAAGGATGTCCTGCTGGGCATCCTGCCCTTCTTCCACTCGTTCGGCTACACGGTAGCGATCTGGACGGTGCTGATGCTCGATCCGAAGTGCGTGTACCACTACAGCCCCCTGGAGGCCCGGCCGATCGGCAAGCTTTCCAGGGACCACGGGGTGACAATCCTCGTGGCCACGCCGACATTCCTCCGCTCGTACATCCGCCGCTGCGACCCCGGCGACTTCGCCAAGACCGAGGTCGTGATCACCGGGGCCGAAAAGTTGCCCCGCGAGGTCGCCGAGGCCTTCCACGCCAAGTTCGGCGTGCTGCCCGTCGAGGGCTACGGCACGACCGAACTGTCGCCGGTCGTGAGCACGAACATTCCCGACACCCGGCTCGTGAGCGACTTCCAGCAGGGCAACCGGATCGGCTCGGTGGGGCAGCCGCTGCCCGGCATCTCCGCCAAGGTCGTCGACCTGGAGACCGGCGAGAGCCTGGGCACCGGCAAGTCGGGGATGCTGCTGGTCAAGGGGCCCAACGTGATGAAGGGCTACCTCGGCCAGGCTGAGTTGACCGCGCAGGTAGTTCGCGACGGCTGGTACACGACGGGCGACATCGCCAAGATGGACGAGGACGGCTTCCTCTATATCACCGGCCGGCAGAGCCGGTTCTCGAAAATCGCGGGGGAAATGGTGCCGCACCTGCGCGTCGAGGAGGTTCTCAGCGAGGTCATCGGCGATGACGGCGAGGGGGAGCAGCGGACGGTCGTCACCGGGGTGCCGGATGAGAAGAAGGGCGAACGGCTCGTCGTCCTGCACACGAACCTCGATCTGGCGCCGGACCAGATCTGCCGCCGGCTGGCCGAGGCCGGCGTGCCGCCGCTCTGGATCCCCGCGCAGGACAGCTTTCTCCACGTCGACGAGATTCCCCTGCTCGGGACCGGCAAACTGGACCTCAAGGGCGTCAAGGATCTGGCCTTGCGACTCACCGGGGCCAAACCGCCCGAGTCGCCGGAGGAATCCCCGTAACCGGCGACGCTCCCGAGACGCTGCGCCCGGGCTGGGAGAGGCCCCGCGCGTGGCGTATTCACGCGACAAGGCGACGTCATCGGGAGACGCCCTCCGGCTCTCCCGAGGATGCTACCTTTTCGTCCTTCGCTTGCCTATACTTCCCCTGAAAAGGGCGGCGCCCGCCGCGAGGCGCCGACCGTGCGGACCCCAATCACAACTGGAGAGAGCCGTGAGCCAGAGCCAAGCGATCTTGCCGGAGTTCGATCAAGAGATGGCAAACACCCGCAAGGTCCTCGAGCGGATTCCCGAGGACAAACTGGATTGGAAAGTCCACGAGAAGTCGAATACGATTGGCTGGGTGGCAATGCATCTGGCGGAGATTCCCACCTGGGCCGACCTGGCGCTGAACCACGATTCGGTGGACGTGGCCCCGCCGGGCGGCGAGCCTTACCGGATCCCACCGCCGCAGTCGCGGCAAGACATTCTCGCCCGGTTCGACAAGAACGTGGCGGCCGCGCGCGTCGCGATCAGCGCGGCGCCGGACGAGCAGCTCGTCAAACCCTGGTCGCTGCTGAAGGGGGGAGAGACGATCTTCACGTTGCCGCGGGCGGCGGTTCTGCGGAGTTTCGTCCTCAACCACGCGATTCACCACCGGGCCCACCTGTGCGTCTACCTCCGGCTGAACGGCGTCCCCGTGCCCGCCCTCTATGGCCCCTCGGCCGACGAGCAAGGGATGTAGGGCCAGGTCGGAAGGACCGGCGCGCGGCCATCCATGCCCAGGCGGCGATCGACGATCGCCAGCGCGCCCCAGGGGCGGTCGTGGCATGACGAAAAGGTCGCGATGAACCGCTTCCGATGGTTGCGAGGCTGCTTGCGTCCGCCGTGGCGAGTTCTTGGAGCCGCCAGCCACGCGATGGCCGCCAGCCACGCGGTGGCCGCCGGTCACGCGGNNCCGCCGGTCACGCGGTGGCCGCCGGCGCGGTGACCTGCTCGACGGCGGCCGCCGCGGTTTCCTGGGGCGCGTCCGCAGCGACCGCCGGCCGGCCCTCTTGATGCCGCACTTGAAGCACGTTGCCGCCGGGGTCGAGACGGTAGTAGATTCCGCGCCAGACGAGCCGCCGGCCGACCGCGCTGCTGGCGAAGATCAGCCAATTGACCAGTGCGGTCAGCGGGCCGCCCAACAGATCGAGCGGCCGCACGGCGCGCAGCTGCCGGCGATGCCGAGGGAAGAGTTCCTCGGCGAGACGGACTCGTTGAAAACCTCGATAGACCCACCCGGCATAGATGATCGCGGCGGCGCAGGCGAACAGCCACGGGCCCGCGGCGCCTCCGGCGGTGATCATCGCCGGGGCGGCGAGCGCCGCGAAAAACGCACCCAGGGAATAAGTGGTCAGGACGAGGCCGATCAGCCAGCAGCGGCGCAGATACAAACGTCCCTGGAGATACTGCCGTCGTCCGAAATCGACCATCTGCCTGGCGCTCAGGTCGAGTGGGGAGGCCACCGCGCAAGCCGGTTCGTACTCGATCCGCAGTCGGCGGCGGCGCAGCGTGCTGGTGACGACCAGGTCGTCGTTGAGCTTGTGTCGCCAAGCCTGGCGAATCTGGAGTTCGTCGAAGCGCCGCCGCTGGATCGCCCAGGAGCCGCCCCAGACAATGTTCGGATTCTTGCTTCCCAAGAACATCCCCATGCTGGCATTGATGCTCGTGGCCAGGAGGTTGGGAATCGTCGGTCTGACGGGCACGAACCAGCGATAGCCGGTGGCGGCCCCGACATCGTCCCGATCGAGCCGCGAGACGAGGGCCCGCAACCACTCGGGCCGCGGTTGGGCGTCGGAGTCGGCAAAGGCCAGGTACTTGGCGTCGTCGGGCAGTTCCGCGGTCCCCTGGATCAGGTTGTGAACCTTCTGCCCGCAGTTCGCCGCCTTGCCCGTGAAGTGGATGCGAGTGCACAGGCCGGGATGCTTCGCCGCGACGCGGCGGATCGAACGGCAGACGGGGTCGTCGGCCGATTCGACGAGAAAGCGAATCTCGTAATCGGCGTAATCCTGCTCGAAGAACGCGGACAAGTTTTCCTCGATGCCCACATCTCGACCTCGGCAAGGGACGAAGAGAATCACCCGGCCCGCCGGCCGGCAAGCGGGAATCGAACGCAGCCTGCTTCGGGCGAAGCGGCGGTGCTCGTAGGCTTGTGCCGCGGCGAGAATCGCCTGCAAAACGGCAAACGCGATCAGGACAAGCCAGACGCTCAATGGTAGGGCATCCATGCGGACGATTCTTCCTTCCGGTTGCGGAGGCGGCGGAACGCCCTCGTCCATCTCGGGCAGCCCTGCCTCTGCTGCAAGTCCCTTGCGACAAACAAGATAGCGTTGCGGCAAAAACGGGTCAACGGCAATCCACACCGCGACCGCCCAGGGGTCCGGGACCGGAAATGTCGAGTGCCGGCAGCCAATCTGGGGAGCGTCAAAGGCTCAAAATCCAATGTTCAAGGTTCAAAGTCCAGACTCCTGGCGATTGGAGGCGGACCCGTGAACCTTGCCTTCTTATCGTCTCGCAATGAACCCCAGATCAAGTCCGAAGACCCAGACCATCAGCGCCAAGAGCAGAAACAGCCCCATGTAGCTCAGCCCGATCTGCACTTTTTCGCTCGGCGGCTTGCGGCGGACCCCCTCGTAGGCCAGGAAAACCATGTGTCCCCCATCGAGCACGGGGATCGGCAGAAAATTGATCACCGCAAGGTTGGCGCTGATCACGCAAAGGAAGATCAACAGGTCCGAAAACCGCGACGAGGCGTAATGGTAGGCGATCTTCACGATCGTGATCGGTCCGCCGACCGATCGGGCGGAAACCTGCCGGGTGCCGACCTTGCCAAGGAATTTGAACACCATCAGCAACGCATTCTGAGTCTCCTCGATCCCGCAGGCGACGACTTCGCCAACCGACCGGGCGCGGACGAATGTCTCCTTCGGTTCGAACCGGAATCCGCGTTCCGGATGGTTCCATTGGCGGTCTTCGACCCAGCCGAGCTCCGCCGTTCCGCCGCCGGCCAGTTCCAGTTTGACCTTCGTGCCCGGCAGTAGAACTTGCAGTGAATAGAAGAACGAAGACCAGGTGACGCCGTCGCGTGCCAGTTCGATCCTGCTGTCCGGCTGTTCGAGATGGTGGGGAATTTGCAGCCGCTTCCGTTCCTCCTCGCTGGGGGGGATCGGGGTCACGGCCGTGACGACGTCGCCGGGCCGGATTCCGGCGGCGGCGGCCGGCGAGGAGGCGAGCACTTCGGCCACGGAAGGCTTCACGCCGATCGCCAATCCCAGCGACGTGACGGCCGCGTGCTCGCTGCCGTAGAGGGGCAGTTCATACCAGTTGGCCAGGCGCAGGTCCACCGGTACGGGCTCGGCCCGGCCGGCCAGCGTCAATTCCACGGCGATCGGCTCGGCATCGGCTTCGGTCCAGCGCTGGCGGAGACGGTCGTCAAGCGTGAGCGGATCGCCAAGCGGCTGGCCGTCGATGGCGGTGATCAGGTCGCCCGGCTTGATGCCGGCCCGAGCGGCCGGGGAATTGGCCTGCACGGCGGCCACCGGGCCCGCCTCCATGACCAGGCCGAGCCGCCGCATCGGCCGCGGAGCCACCTGGATTGTCAGCGTGCTGGCCGCTCCGCCCGCTTCCGTGCGGCGCACCGCAACCGAAATCGGCTTGTCGCGGAGCATCGCCTCCCGCTGGTGGAATTCGAAACCCATCGCAACCGGCTGGCCGTCGACGGCCACGATCTGGTCGCCGGGCTTGAACGCCGGCCGAGCCGCATCGGCCGGCGTGCCCAGCGCCGTGGGCTCCTCCTTGCGGAGCGTCGTCGTGTTGGGACCGCCGATGCCGATCGTCGGGACGGGCTGGTCGCGATCCGGTTCGACGACAGTGCGGAGCGGGCCGCTGACGCCCGGCCGCTCGATGACGATTGGCACTCCCTGGTCGATGTTGCCGAGCATCGTCGCTTCCCGAAGCTTGTCGAATTGGCTGACGGGCTTTCCGGCGACCTCGACCACCCGATCGCCGACCCGCAGGTCCGCGCGCCATGCCGCGCCGCCCGGGGCGATGTGGCCGATTTCACTGTCGACCTTGTAGACTCCGATCCCATAGGCGATCATCGCCACGACAAAGGCGAAGAGGACATTCATCACCACGCCCGCGGAGATGATCGCCATCCGCTGCGGGACGCTCTTGGCCAAATAGCTTCGCGGATCGTAGAGGGCCTCCTCGGCCGCCTTGATGTCGATTGGCTCGGCACTGCCGCGGGCGGGCTCGGCACTGCCGCGGGCGGCATCGTCCGGCGGTTCGGCCGCGGCGGTGATGTGGTCCTTCTGCTCCTGGAGCGATTTGGCTCGTTCCAGCTCCTCGCGCAGCCGGCCGGGATTGTCCTCCTGCCCGAGCATCTTGACGTAGCCGCCCAGGGGCAGAACGCCGAGTCCGTATTCCGTCTCGCCCCATCTGAACTTGCAGAACTTCCAGCCGAAGATATCGAACCAGATGTAGAACTTTTCGCACTTCACGCCGCACAACCGGGCAACGATGAAATGGCCCCATTCGTGAACGATGATCAGCATGTTGACGCCGACGAGCACGAGCACGATCGTCTTGGCGACGCCCAGGATCGTGGCGGCGAGAGTGGGGTCTTGCGTGGCGAACATCAAGAGTGAATCCAACGTGAAATCTCCTCGCGGGCCCAACGGTCCAGGGATTGGAGCTGATCCAGCGTGGGATCACTCGAAAAAGGGTGGGACTGCAAGACGTCGCGGCAGGCGGGGACAATCTGGTGGAAACCGATGCGGTGGTCGAGAAACGCCTCGACAGCGGCCTCGTTGGCCCCGTTGAGCACCGCGCCGGCGGAACCTCCGGCCTTGGCCACTTCCAGCCCGAGTGCCAACGCCGGGAACCGTTCAAAGTCTGGGGGCTGGAAGTCCAGTTGCAGGGCTTGTGACCAAGCGAGCTTCTCGGCAATTCCCTCACAGCGGTCGGGCCAGGTCAGGGCGTACTGGATCGGCAGCTTCATGTCCGGCCGGCTGAGCTGTGCAATCACGGAGCCATCCCTGTATTCTACCATGGAATGGACGATCGACTGGGGGTGGATGACCACCGTGATCTGCTCGGGAGCGAGGTCGAAGAGCCATCGGGCTTCGATGATTTCCAGGGCCTTGTTCATCATCGTGGCCGAATCGACGGTGATTTTCGGGCCCATCTGCCAGGTCGGATGGGCCAGGGCCTCCTCGACGGTCACATTGGCAAGCTGTTGCGGCGTGTGGTTGCGGAACGGCCCCCCACTGGCGGTGAGCACAACCCGCCGCACTTCGTCGCGCCGCCCGGCCCGCAGCGCCTGGAACACCGCGCTGTGTTCGCTGTCGACCGGAAGAATCTGGGCCCCCTTGCGCCGCGCTAGTTCGATCACCAGGGGGCCGCCGACCACAAGGCTCTCCTTGTTGGCCAGCGCAACCGTCTTGCCGGCCTGAAGAGCGGCCCAAGTTCCTCGGAGGCCCGCACTTCCGACAATTGCCGAGAGAACGACGTCGACCTCCGGAAGCGCGGCGATTTCGGAAATGTGCTCGGTCCCAACGAGTAGCTGGGTCTCCCTGGGCAACCTCGAGAAATCGTGAGAACTGGCCGCTTGCCGGTCGGTAGCCACGATCCGGCTGGGCCGGAAACGGATCGCCTGCGACTCGAGCAACGCGACGCTGCCGTGCCCGGAGAGCGCCACCGCGCGCAGCGCACCCTGCGAAGCGGCGATCACTTCGAGAGTGCTCTTGCCGATGCTTCCGGTTGAGCCGAGAATGGCGATATTCTTCGCGGGCGGGGCCATCCGATCGCGCAGCCAGATTCTGTTGTGGCGGATTGTCTTCGGGACAAGCCCGTTATTGTAGGTAGGCGATGCAACGGCAACAAGGCAGCCATGCCCTCCTTTCGGTGGGAGGGGCGGGCACGGTCGCCGTCTTCGTGCTTGGGGTTCTATTATTGACTAGGGGGCGGTTTGGCGGTTGGAGCCTTTTGTGCCGCCGAGCAGTGCCTGGTATGAAGATCGTGGTATCTTGAAAAAGGGGCTCCCAAGCTGGAGCTTGGGAACCAGTTGGGGACGCTGGAGCTTGGGGAATATTGGGAGAAAACGACAGCATGGGCAGCAGCAAGGGAAATTGAGATTGGGCGACAGGAAAGGCCCTACGACAAGCAAGGAAATTGACGACAAGCGATGGACAACAACCGCCAGAATACGCAGCGTGGCCCCCATGAGAAGAGAACCCCTCCGCCGGGCGGTGGAACGATCTGGTTCGTTGTCGGTCTGGTTTTGGTGATCCTGTTCGCCGCTTCGCTGATTCGCACCCCCTTCCGGGTCGACTTGCCAATGTCGGAGCTGAAGCGGCTGATCGCGTTGGGCGCGCCCGACACGAATCCAGACGCCAAGGTGGTCGTGGTCGAAAACAAGGGGCAGGACAAGGAGCGGATGATTGAATACTCGCACCTGAACGTGGAGCGGATCGGTCCGGAGCGAATCACCGGTACCGTCACCCGCAAGGTTGTCGAGCCCGAGAAGGAGGCCGGAAGCGCTGAGCCGGATGTGCCGTTCGTGACAGACGTCTGGGGGCTGAGCGAAGGCAATAGCGAGCTGATCGACCTCTTGACGGAAAAAGGGTTCCGGGAGGTCCGCGGCGAGAATTTTCCGAGCTTCTGGCGGAATTACGGCCCCTTGATCGTGTTTGTGCTGATCATGCTGCCGTTCTTCCTGATCATGATGCGGCGAATCAGCGGGGCCGGCGGGGCAATGGCGTTCGGCCGCAGTCGCGGCCGGCTGATCGCCCAGGAAGACATCCAGGAATCGTTCAACGACGTCGCGGGGGTCGACGAGGCGGTGGAAGAGCTCCGCGAGGTGGTCGAATTCTTGAAGAATCCGGAGAAGTATCGGGTTCTTGGCGGACGAATCCCCAAGGGCGTGCTGCTTGTCGGCCCGCCCGGCACCGGCAAGACGCTGCTGGCCAGGGCGATCGCCGGCGAGGCGGGCGTGCCCTTCTTCAGCCTCTCCGGTTCCGATTTCGTCGAGATGTTCGTGGGCGTCGGAGCCGCGCGGGTCCGGGACCTGTTCCAGCAGGCGGAGGCGAAGTCGCCATGCATCGTCTTCATCGATGAACTGGACGCGCTGGGGAAGACCCGGGGAACGAGCGTCGTCGGGGGACATGACGAACGCGAGCAGACGCTCAACGCCCTGTTGGTCGAGATGGACGGCTTCAGCTCCAACAGTGGAACGATCGTGATGGCCGCAACAAACCGCCCCGAGACGCTCGATCCGGCCTTGCTTCGTTCCGGGCGATTCGACCGGCAGGTGCTTGTGGACCGTCCGGACATCCGCGGCCGCGAGGCGATCCTCAAGGTCCACGTGAAGAACGTCAAGCTCGACGAGAGCGTGGACCTGCGGAAAGTGGCCGCGATCACCTCCGGCTTCGTCGGCGCCGATCTGTCGAATCTGGTCAACGAAGCGGCGCTGCTGGCCGTCCGCAATGCCAAGGAAGCGGTCACGATGGACGAGTTCACCGAGGCGGTCGAGCGCGTCACTGCGGGACTGGAGAAACGCCAACGGTTGATCCAGGAAGATGAAAAACAACGCGTCGCCTATCACGAAAGCGCCCACGCCCTGGTGGCCTACAGCCTGCCGAACACCGATCCGGTGCACAAAGTGTCGATCATCCCCCGCGGTCTGGCCGCCCTCGGCTACACATTGCAGCGTCCCGAGGGAGACCGCTACTTGATGACCCAAAGCGAGCTGGAGAGCCGCGTCCAAGTGCTGTTGGCCGGCACGGTCGCCGAAGAGCTGGTCTTCGAGGACGTTTCCACCGGCGCCCAGAACGATCTGGAACGCGCCACGGAAATCGTGCGGCGAATGGTCATGGAATTCGGCATGAGCCGGCTCGGCCGCGTCGCCTATCGCGAGGGGCCGGGCAGCGCCTTTCTCGGCGGCGGAGCGGACTATCCCCGCGAACGCCGCTACAGCGAGCGGACCGCGCGCGAAATCGACGAGGAAATCCGGCGAATCATCGACGAGTCGCTCCATCACGTCCGGCAGATCCTCGAGGCCCGCCGGGCGGCGCTGGTCGCGCTGGCCAACCGATTGATCGAAAAGGAAGTCATCGACACCGAAGAACTGAAGGAAATCGTCGAGGCGAATTCTCCAAGCCCGCAGATCGTGCCGGGGACCACCGGAACCAAGCGTTTCGCCGCGCTGCGGCTTGACAACCTCGACGAGGGCGCGAAAGACACGGGGGAAAGCTGCGGCTGAGCAGGATGATTCACGAGCCGGGGACTGTGCGATCTGTGGCGCGCGTTCGTAAATGCTTGAGCCAGGCCAACTTGGATCATCCGCCCTCGCTTGCCCGTCGGGCTACACGGCCTCGCCGCCAGGCGGCCCCCCAGATGCGGCGGACCGGGAGGGGTCAGTCGAACCGCCAATTGTAGGTCCGCTCCAGCGCGCGGCGGACAATCGACCGGATTTCGGAAGAAGTCATTGGCTTGGCCAGCACCGAGAACGCTTGGACAACCCTCGCCTGCTCCAGGATCGTTTCGTCGAGATGGGCCGACATGAGAATGCAGGGGAGCAGCGCCCGGAGTTGCTTCAGCCGCCGGATCGTCTCCAGCCCGGTGAGCTTCGGCATGTGCATGTCGAGCAGCGCCAGGTGGACCTCCTGGCTTTCGACGATGGCCAGCGCTTCTTCTCCGTCGGCTGCGGTCAACGTGCGGAAGCCCTGCGGCTCGAACACCGTCTGAAGCGTCTCGCGGAATGCGAGATCGTCGTCGGTGATCAGGAGAGAAGGCGCCAAGATCGACATGGTTGAAGTCTCGCTGCCTTGAGCAGGCACGCCCGCAGAAAAACATCCGTCCCATCCGCGGCAACCGATCCCGCTCAACCTAAAGCTTAACACCACCCCTGCTGGATGTGCAAGTTGAGTACCATAATTGCAGGATCCCTTCCAGAGCCGCATGCGTTTTTCGCAAACAAATATAGTTTAAAGACTTAAGGCGGGCGATTACGGTCGCGCCGAGGCCTGCTGGCGGGACTGCCGTTTGACGGGGATGGGGATGCAGACCTGCCAGATTGGCAGGTGTTTCAGGCTCTGTCTTTCCGGGACTGGGCGAAAGCGGCTTGGTGCGGGACCGGCAGACGCGGACGGCAAGCGACAAGCGCCGGCTTGCCCGATCGGCAAGCGCGTGGATATACTTTCCGAGAATTTCGATTTCCCCGGGCGGTTCTCCGATCGGCAGGCGCGAGAGCGGTCAACGGCTTCTACACCCCCCGTCGAAAGGGTGAGATGTGCGAACCTTGGATTGCGCTTCGGTTTTCGGGCGGCACGAGTTCCTGATTCGCCGCCTCCACTCGCTCACCGGCCTGGTTCCCATCGGCGGATATCTGGCGTTCCACTTGGCTACGAATGCCGCCATTCTCGACGGCATCCCCGCCTACCAGCACCGCGCCGACCAGATTCACCGCCTCGGCCCGACGACGATCCTGTTTCTCGAATGGCTGTTGATCTTCCTGCCGATCCTGTTCCACGGCATCGTCGGTATGTTGATCGTCAGCCGGGGCAGGCGAAACGTCAGCCAGTATCCCTACGGCGGCAATATCCGCTACACGCTCCAGCGGGCGACCGGCGTGATTGCGATGGCCTTCATTCTCTGGCACGTCTTCCAGATGCACGGATGGTTCCGCTGGGAGTGGTGGGTTGAAAGCGTTGCCAAGCCCCTGGGCGGCGCGGGCTTCGATCCGGCAGCGGCGATCACCGCCCCGCAGGTCATCCAGAGCTCGTGGATCATTGCGGCCCTCTACGCCGTGGGCACGCTGGCTTGCGTTTATCACCTGGCCAACGGCCTCTGGACGATGGGGATCACCTGGGGAGTGTGGACCAGCCCCGCGGCCCAGCGGAAAGCGAACATCCCCTGCGCGATCGTGGGGTTCGCCCTGGCCGTGGTCGGCATCGGGGCGCTCTACGGAATGTGGACCGCGGACTTGACGGGAGAGTCCGGGTACAAGCCCGAAGCGAGGGGGCACCAGGCCGGAGCTTGGCAACCCGATGCAGGCTCCAAGTGGGACGTTCCCAAGCTGGAGCTTGGCAACGAGGGAAAACTGGACCCCTGAACCCTTCAACACAACCGTTCCCAAGCTGGAGCTTGGCAACGAGACGAGGACTTGATGGCGAAACCGAAGGTTGTTGTGATCGGCGGCGGCCTGGCCGGCCTGTCGGCGACGATGCAGTTGGCCCAACTGGGCATCGACGTCGACGTGGTCAGCCTGACTCCGGTGAAGCGCTCGCACAGCTGTTGCGCCCAAGGGGGGATCAACAGCGTCAACAATCTCACGCGGCAGTTGGGCGATTCGGAGTGGAAGCACTTCGACGACACCGTCTACGGCGGCGACTTCCTCCAGCACCAGCCGCCGGTGAGGGAGATGGCTCTCTGGGCCCCCAAGATCATCGAACTGATGGACCGGCTGGGCGTGACGTTCAACCGCACGCCGGAAGGATTTCGCGATCAGCGGCGGTTCGGGGGAACACTCTTCGCACGCACGGCGTTTGCCGGCGCCACGACCGGCCAGCAACTGCTCTACGCCCTCGACGAGCAGGTTCGCCGCTGGGAGGAGCACGGGCACGTCGCCAAGTACGAGTTCTGGGACTACCTGGGACCGGTGCTCGATGACCGCGGCGTCTGCTGCGGCGCGATCGTGCAGGACCTCGTGACGATGGAAGTGCGGGCGCTGCGGGCCGACGCCCTGATTATCGCCTCCGGCGGTTGCGGGCTGATCTACGGCCGCTCGACGATGTCGATGGCCTGCACCGGCAGCGCGGCCAGCCGCACCTTCCAGGCCGGCGTGGATTACGCCAACGGCGAATTCATCCAGGTCCATCCGACCGCGATCCCGGCGGCCGACAAGCTGCGGCTGATGAGCGAATCGGCGCGCGGCGAGGGGGGCCGCGTCTGGGTGCCGAAGACGCCTCAAGATGCCCGCCATCCGAACAAGATTCCGGCCGCCGAACGCTACTACTTTCTCGAACAGCGGTATCCCAAATACGGCAACCTGGTGCCCCGCGACATCGCCACGCGCGAAATCTTCAATGTCTGCACCAAGGAGGGGCTGAGCGTCGAGAAAGACCGGATGTGCGTCTATCTCGACGTCAGCCATCTGCCCAGGCAGGAGCTGGACCGCAAGCTGGGCGGGATTCTCGAAATCTACGAAAAATTCCAGGGAGTCGATCCGCGCGATGTCCCGATGAAGATTTTCCCGGCCGTCCATTATTCGATGGGCGGGCTGTGGTGCGGCTACGAGCGGTCGAGCGCCGGCGGGCTGGAGGTCGGCTCGCCGCGAAACCACGAGACGAACATCCCGGGCATCTATGCCATCGGCGAATGCGATTATCACTACCACGGGGCCAACCGTCTGGGGGCCAATTCGCTCATCGCCTGCATCTTCTCGGGCCTGGTGACCGGGACCGGCGTGGCCAACCGCCTGAAATCCCCGGATGGCCCCGTGGCCGCCGATCGCCCCGCGTCGCTGTTCGACCGCGCCTGCCAGGCCAGGCAAGCCGATTTCAAGGCCCTGCTGGCCCGAGACGGCAAAGGCGGCAATCCCTATGAAATCCACCAGGAGCTCGGCCGCGCGATGACCGCCGCGGCAACCGTCGTCCGCCACAATCCCGAGCTCGAAGCGGCGATCGGCAAGGTCGAGGAGCTCCGCGAGCGGGCCCGGCGGTGCTCGCTTTCCGACACGGGGCAGTGGACGAACCAGAACGTCGTGTTCACCCGGGCGCTGGAGGACATGTTCCCCCTCGCGTTGACGATCCTTCACGGGGCGCTGGCTCGCGACGAGTGCCGGGGGGCCCATTTCAAGCCCGAGCTGGCTAGGCCGGACATCGACGCCAAGGAACCCGCCGAGCGGCGGAGGCAGGCGGAGGCCTGGTGCGACCGGTTCGAAGAGAACAACAAGCGGTGGCTGAAGTCGACGATCGCCCGGCTCGACGCCGATGGCCGGCCGGTGCTCAGCTACGAGGAGGTGGACGTCTCGCTGATTCCTCCCCGGCCGCGGCTCTACGGCGTTGTCGGCGGCGAGCTGATCGAAGAGGTCTGGAAGGAGCGGAGACGAGGAACGACGCATGAGTAGCATGGAACCATCAGGCCCGGAGGCAGCCGGCCGCGGGCGGACGTTCGACGTGGTCGTCCTGCGGCAGGACGGGCCGGCGCAGCCGAGCTACTGGCAGCGGTTCACGGTGCCCTACGAGTCGGACATGAACGTGATCAGCGCCCTGCAAAAGATCGCGGCCTTGGGCCGCACCGCCGAGGGCAAGCCGGTCGCCCCGGTCGCCTGGGACTGCAACTGCCTGGAAGAGGTCTGCGGCGCCTGCACGATGATCATCAATGGCCGTGTCCGGCAGGCCTGCACGGCCTTGATCGACCGGCTGCTGGAGGCCAGGCCGGGCGAGATCGAGCTCCGCCCGATGACCAAGTTTCCCGTGATCCGCGACCTGGTGGTCGATCGGTCGCGGATGTTCGCCACGCTCAAGAAGATCAAGGCCTGGCTTCCGGTCGACAGTTATTACGACATCGGGGCGGCGCGCCGCCAGTCGCAGGAGAATCAGCAGATCGCCTACGTGCTGAGCAAATGCATGACCTGCGGCTGCTGCCTGGAGGCGTGCCCGCAGTATTTGAAGATCGAACTGGCGCGGCGCGAGGGCGAAACCGCGGAGGCCTTCCACGCCCGGGAGACGGAGGCCTTCTTCCGCTCGTTCATGGGCGCGGCGGGGATCGCCCAGGTGGATCTATTCAACACGAACCCGGTCGGCCAGATGACCTCCCGCGAGCGGCTCGACGCGCTCGTTTCCGAAGGCGGCATTCAAATCTGCGGCAACGCGCAGAACTGCGTGGCGGTCTGCCCGAAGGAAATCCCGCTGACCACGTCGATCGCCCGGATGGGCCGCGCCGCCACCGTGCACGCGCTGAAACGGTGGTTCGACGGTTAGCCGGCGGAGCCTTGCCGTTGCCGCTTTCTGCCGCTTGCCGGGCGTCATCCAGCCCGCGTCCCGCGCTGCCAGGCGGTCCGTTCATCACTCAGGTCTTCCGGGAACGGAGCCCAGCCTGTTGCAGTCGACGCGGTTGTCGAGCGCCGCCGGCCCGATCACCTCACCCAGAGATTACCCCAGCGATTCAACGTCCGGTACGGCCCGCCGCTGGTCGGCGCCAGCGCCCAGGCTTCGCGCGTTCCGCCGGTGAAGCGGGTGCGCCCGACCTGGATTCCCCAGGGGAAATCCTGGCTGGGGCCGAGTTGGCCGAAATCGCCGGTGGGAATCATGATCTCGACGGTCCAGCGATCGGCGAACTTCTTCACCGCGGCTTTCGTGCCGGGGTTCCAGAGGATCGGCAGCGTGTCGCGGTCGATCAACGCCACGTCGGTGGTCTCGTCAAAGATCGCGCCGTTGGGGTTCACGACGACCTTGAAGTAGGATCGCTCCGGCGTGTTGACGTAGACCTCGATCACGTCGTCCTCGAAGATGCTTGGATCGTCGCCCGTCCGGCAATCCGCCTTGAGCTCCGCCATCCGGCTCTCATGGCAGACCGCCGCGACGAGGAGTGCCGACTTGTCGGCCGTCATCGCCAGCGCGGCGCGGGTCGCATTCTTGGCCGGCGCCTGGCCGGTCGTGGTATCCCGGAGGGGCGTCCAACCGTAGCGATATTCTTCAATCGCGCCGTCGATCGCCGGCGGCGACGGCGCCGGATATGCGCGGATTGAAGGCCCGCTGCGCTTGAGGTTCGGGAAGAGCTTCTTGAGCGACTGCATTTCGCCTTCGATGCGGGCGATGCGATCGTCGTAGACCGTGCCCTTGCCGGCCTTGGCGCGGGCCTTGGCGAGGAGTTCGAAGTAGCGGTCGACGTCGGCCTCCTGGAGAAATCCGGTGCTCTCGGTGAGACTCCGCGAGGCGGGCCGGCTCCAGACCTCCTCGGCCAGCTCGTAGAAGGCTCGCATCTCCGCCTCGGCCGGGCCGAAGAACAGCCGGTAGTACTCGCCGAGAACCTCCGCCCGGTCGGCGTCGGGGTCCCAGAACAGCTTGTTCTGCCAGTAGACCATCAGGTGGACCAGGCCGGGCACGCCCAACCGCCGGATCGCCTGGCCGCCGGCGTCGCGGCCCTCGCCCGGCTGAATCTCGATGAACTTGCCGCAGACGTACGGCTGAATCTGCTTCATCTGGCTCTGGAGCGCCTTGGTGAAGACGACCGGGTAGCGGGGATGGGTCGGCGTGCGGTAGCTGAGCCAGTGGTCCCAGGCGGGCGCGCGGCGGACGGCCGGCATCTTTGCGAGCCATTGGCGATGGCGTTCGGTCACCGCGCGGCGATGGCTTTCGAGGGCCCACAGCGAGCTGGGGGCGATATGCGGAGGGATGAGGATATTGCCGGGAAATTCGGCGATGTTCGTCGGCAGCGCGCTGGCCCCGGCCCCGGACATGTAAAGGAGGTCCTTGCCGGGGTGCGACGTCTTCAGCTCTGCGGCCAGGTACACGTGGAAGTCCCAGACATAGTTCGACGCCTTCTGCTCGACGGTGTCGGTCGGCTTGCCGAAGGCGGCCATGTCGCGGGCGTCCATCGTTACACCGCCGTCCGGCGGGCCGACGCTGATCGCCGACAAGTCGGGCTGGGCCTCGAAGACCTTGTTCATGTACGTCGCGGCCGCCCGGCGGAATCCCGGGTCCGTGTAGCGCGGCATCCCACGCCCGCTCGGATAGCCGATGTAGGGCTTCCCCTGGCTGTCGCGGGCGAGGTATTCCGGGTGGAGAAGCTGCTGCTCGTAGGAACTGTAGATCGCGTAGGTCGTGTGGTTGTAGAGGATGATCGCGTGGTTGCCCGCCTTCAGCCGTTTCAGCCAGGCGATCCCCTCGCCGTCGGTCCGCATCGTGCCGTAGTAGCACCACTCGCGCTTGCCGAACTTCGCCTCCTTCTTGAGATGCTGCTCGGCCACGGAGATCGTCTTCTTCGGCGGAATCACCGTGCCGTTCTCATAGGGCATGTACCAGCGGACGCCCAGTTGCTCCAGCAGTTCCGCCACCGCGTACCAGGCGCCGAGATCGTCATTCGTATAGATCCCCAGCGGCGCGTTGAACGAGCCGGGACCGTTGTTCAAATGGATCGTCGTGAATTTCTCGCCGCAGAAGTCCTGCCAGCTCTTCAGGCCGGGCGAAGGGAAACCGTCCGGCTTCGCGGCGACTTCGCCGCTGATCACGCTGCCGTTGAGGTAGTGGCTGTCCGCGGCGGTCTGCCCGTACGGAGACGCCTTCCAGTGCCGGGTGGGCCCGTCGAGAATCACGTAGTCGTCCCTGGCGACGATCTCCAGGCCGCTGCCGCCGAACGCCGCCGGGTGGAAACCGAGCTTCCGGGTGAACGCGCTTGCGCCGACGTAGACGCGGCTTCTCACGCCCGGCGACGGCGCATCGACAATCGCAACCCGGGCGCCGGAGATCAACTCCAGGTGCTTCTGCAAGTCCGCGGCCGCCAGCTTGACTCCCGGCACCGCATCCGCGGCGATCACGATTTCGCAGACCGCGCGGCCATTCTCGACGAGGTCCACCGCGCCGAGGGCCGGTCCGGCCGCCAGCAGGGCGAGGAGGAAGCAAAGTCGGTCTTTCATTGGGGGCTCCTTGGCGGCGGGCTTTTCAGCGCCTCGATCTTTTCCTGGACCCGATCGAGATAGCTTTGATGCGTGCTGATCGTCGTGGCGTCCTCGTACTTGGCCAGCGCGTCGGCCTTGCGTCCCTGGTCCGCGTGGATGTCTCCATAGGCCTCCAACACAAGAAACGCCCAGACGTTTCTCCGGCTCTCTGCGGACGTGTCGCCGAACTGGGCGAGAATTGCCGAGGCCTCGCCGTGCTTGCCCTGGCGGAGCTGGATGCGGGCCGCCCCGAGCAGCGCCTGGGGATAGAGCCATCGCCCCTTGCGGGCCGGTTCTTCTTCGTAGATCGCCAGCGCTCGCCGGTATACGGCCAGCGCCTTGGCGTCGTCGCCGAGTTCGCCGTATTGGGAGGCGACCTGGTTCAGCAATTCAAGCTTGACCCAGACATCCGAACCGGCCAGCTCGACGCACTGCTCGCCGTCGGCGATCGCCGCCCGCCTGTCGCCAATCGCGATGTACGCCCCGGCACGGAGGGCGAACCCCAGGTAATTGATGCGATCCGGCCAGTCGGCGATCGGCTCATCCTTGAAGTCGGCGATCAATTCCCGGTACCTCTTGTTGTCGGCGAGGATTTCCATCCGTGTGTAGGCCGACAGGGGCCCGGCCTCGATCGTTCTGGCCGCCTCGAGCGCCCGATCCACCTGCTTGAGCCGTCCACGGCACCTGGCGGCGAAAGAGATGCTCGCCGCCTGGCCGTGGCTGTTCGGCGCGGCGGCGGCGAGTCGCTCGAAGGCCAATGCGGCGGCCTCGTACTCCTGCCGGTCGAAGAGCCGCTCGGCCTCCTGGAAATCGGCCGCGAAATCCGCCGCGCCGTTCGGGGCAGCGCCAAGAACGATGGCCAAGGCAACAAGTCCTCCGCTCACGCTTCGTCCTCCTTTCGCCTCGGACGATCGAGATCTTCGGCCCGGGCGGCTGGTTGCATCGCGGTGTTGCTTCGCCGCAATTCAGGGCCTGGCGGCCCCAATCGAGGAGATTATCCACCAAGTCCAAGGGACATTCCAGTCCGGGTTTGGAAACGAGTCCGCGAGCTTGCGTGGCGAGTCAGGGGCCGGGACAATGGGGGCAACCTTTCCCGGGTGCCCCGCATGACGGAAAACGCTCCGCTGCGGCGCCGAGGCCAGGCTGCACGGCGCCTGCACGGCCGGCCCGGCGGGCGCCGGCGAGATCGGCAAGTCGAACAGTGTGCGGCTGTTCGGCGCCGAGACCGTTTGGCGGTTCCGGCTCGGGGAGTCTCGCCCCCTGCGATCCGCCCTGTTCCGAATCTCTTACCGACCTTGTGAGGAATTGCACCATGCGCCTGCTCGATTCCGTGCTGAAGACGATTCTCTCGATCCTTCTGGTCCTGGTGCTCGGCCTGGCGCCCGCCCGCGGCGGCGAGCCCGCCGCCTGGAAGCTGGGCACCGCCCAGACCGAGATCACGCCGCGGGAGCCTCTCTGGCTGGCCGGCTACGGCGGTCGCGACCGGCCGTCCGAAGGGACGCTGCACCAGCTGTGGGTCAAGGCCCTGGCGCTGGACGCGGCCGATGGCGGCCGGGCGGTGATCGTGACCACCGACCTGCTCGGCTTCCCCAAGGGGTTGGCCGATCGCATCTGCGCCGAGTTGGGCAAGCGCTGCGGCCTGGACCGCTCGCGGATCATGCTGACCAGCTCGCACACGCATTCCGGCCCCGTCTTGCAGGCAGGCCTGACCGACATCTATCCGCTGGAGAAATTCCCCGAACAGCCGGCCCGGATCGAAGCCTATTCGGCCGAACTGGTGCAGAAGGTGGTCGACACGGCGGCCAAGGCCCTCTCGGCGACCGAGCCCGGCACGCTCTGGTCTGGCGAGGGTAAGACCGAATTCGCCGTCAACCGCCGCAACAACCCGGAGGCACAGGTCGAGGAAATCCGCAAACGGGGCGAGGCCCTCCGCGGGCCGGTCGAGCATAGCGTGCCGGTCCTGGCCGCCCGGGGCCCGGACAGCGCCCCGCGGGCCGTCGTCTTCGGCTACGCCTGCCACAACACGACGCTGAGCTTCTACCAGTGGTGCGGCGACTATTCGGGCTTCGCCCAGATCGACTTGCAGGAGCGCCATCCGGGCATGCTGGCGATGTTCTACATGGGTTGCGGGGCGGACCAGAACCCGCTGCCGCGGCGCACGGTGGAACTCTGCCAGAAATACGGCTCGATGCTGGCCGGCGCCGTCGACGACGTGTTGGCGAAGTCGCTCCGCCCGGTCGCGCCCCGCATCCGCGCGGCCTTCGAGGTCCTCGACCTGCCGTTCGGCGAGCAGCCCACGCGCGAAGAGCTGGAAGCGACGGCCAAGAAGAGCGGCTACACGGCCCGCTGGGCCAAGCGCCTCCTGGACGAGTTGGACGCGGGCCGCGTCTGGGCCACGTCCTATCCCTACCCGGTCCAGGTCTGGAAGCTTGGCGAGGAGCAACTCTGGATCGTGCTGGGCGGCGAAGTCGTGGTCGATTACGCGATCCGCTTCAAGAGCCAGTTCGGCCCGCGAACCTGGGTCACCGGTTACGCCAACGACGTGATGTCTTACATCCCCTCGCATCGCGTCTGGGAGGAGGGGCGCTACGAGGCGGGCGCGTTCAACGTCTACGGGCTGCCGGCCGAGCGGTGGTGCGAGGACATCGAAGAGCGGATCGCCGCCTGCGCCGAGCGGCTGGCGGCCAGAGTGGAGTAGGTGGCAGCTGCGGCTGAAGGCGCGCCGTTCGATCGCCGCCGGCCTTTAGTGAGCGGATTGCGATTGGCCGAAAGCCGTTGGCTCCAAGGGGCTGCTCGGCTTGCCATTGGCGTCCATGAGGTGCGAGAATCCCGCCGCCAGCATCATGTTGCGGCAATCGGCGGTCGTGATCTCATTGCTCTGCCGCCAGAGGGCGGTGGTGAATCCGTCCCGCCCGTCGGGCCTTTCGAATTCGGCATCCCGAGAATCGGGCTCACCCGCTTCGGGGAAGAATGCATTGGCGCCGCTGAACAATCCGACCAGGTTGGACACGTTGACGGCGATGCTTGTGGTCTCGGGGCTGGCGCGCGTCGCCAGCGCCACCACGGCGACGACCTGGCCGAGCCTGGCCAGCGACACCTGGCCATGATGGTAGAGGGGTGATCCGGGAACCGGGAACCGCTGCATTGCTCCGTGCTGCCTACAGGGCAGCTCGACACCCATCCAGATTTGTTCGGCCAGTTCCGCGGGAGTGTGCTCCGGTCCGACGGGTTCGCAGAGGTTGAACCACGACAGCCCGGCTTCGATGATCCGCTCGATCGTTGCCCGCCGGTCCCCCGGGTTCATCCAGGAGTCGGTTCCTTCGCGCAAGCGGCAGACGTGATACGCCCCCGATATCCCGGCGTCTCGGAGCTCGTGCAATTGGGAAGACGTGACGTCTCCGACATTCGCCAGAATCTCAAGCTCCGGGGGTATCCGGCGCCGCAGTTCGGCGCACAGGTCGCGGAACCACTCAAAGCCGAAGCGGTGCATGGTCATCAGGAATACGCCCCGCGCCCCTCCGGCGGCGAACCGCTCGCAACGAGCGGCGATCTGATCGGAGGACAGGACCGACGGCTGGACCGTCGTATGCGACTTGGCGAAGAAGCAGAAGGCGCAATCGCCCTCGCACGGAGCCATATCGACGCCGATCTGGCCAAGGAGCAGGCCCATGTTGCTGAACCGCCGCCGAGATAGGACATTTGCGGCGGAGCGAACAGCGGCCGCCTCGGGCGAATTCGCGGGCAGCGCCAGAAGCGTTTCTGCCTCGATCTTGTTGATGGGCTTGCCTTCCTCCGCGTCCTTCAATATTCGCCGCACGCCGGCATCAATGTTCATCTGTCATTTCTCCAATCGTTCTCCTGCTTCGCCCGGCGCATCAGGGCCAGCAACTCATTGATCGCGTCGCGGTAATCGCACAAGGTGGACAACCACGTTTCCAGGCAGTCTCTGCCCGCCTCGGTCAGCGCGAAGACCCGCTTGCTGGGACCTGCGTCGCCGGGCTGCCAGGAAGATGCCACCAGCCCCTGGTCAGCCATCTCCTTCAAGGCCCGATAGATGCCGGCATGGTCGGGTTCTCGCCCGGCGAACATTCGCATGCCCGACAGATGCTGGGCGATCTGGTAGCCATGGGCGTCGCCTTGTGCGAGGAACGCCATGATGCCGGGCCGGAGCAGGCGGGGCAGCGTTTTCCCCGTACAGGCGCACTGGTTGGCGTTCGGCATGACGGAATCCTCCCGATCTAGCTGTGGAACACATATAGCATGGCCGAGCGGCGAGGTCAACGCAAGTGGCGAGGCGCCAGCAGCGGGCTTGCCCCGTGCGAGATCAACGCCTCTTGCAGCAAGCCGGAAAGAACGGGGGCGGAGCGGGTGAATCGGAAGCTGCGCCGCAGTCGCCGCGGCGGTTCACACGACTTCTTTCAAGGCCCTGGTGTCGGGAATCGTGGGCCGTGCCCGCTGATCCAGAAACCACTCATTCAAGCATCGCCGCTGCAATCCCTGCTTGCCTTTCCGCCGGCAGCGGCACCTTCCGCCAGCCCTCGATGCCGAAGCGGATGTCTCGTTCGATGAGCTCCCAGACAACCACTTTCTTGTTGGCCAGCAGCGCCGGCTTGCGCGCGAGCGCTTGCCGGACCAGCGTCGACGCCCCGCCGTCGTTCACCAGGGAGGCCAGCGGAGCCCCGAGCTCCCGGGCGAGGTGGGCGATCATGCCGCCGGAGCCCGGTGCGTCTTGCTCATAGATGCGCAGAAAACTGTCGCCCAGGACGAGGATTTCCGCATCGGGATCATCGCAGTAAACCTCGCCGGACTGGCGGTGAACGACCTGTGTGCAATCGATCGTCTCCGCCGGAAAACACCGCTCGATCCGCGGCGCCTGCATCATCCGGACGATGTCGCCGCGCCGCTCGACCGCAATGGGCTTCAGGTCGTATTGAACTTGTCCCCTTTCGACCCGGCCCAGCTCGAGCAGCTTCCTGGCCGTCGCCTGGGCCGCCAGACGCATTCCCTCGGGCGACCAGTGCGTGTCCTGCCGCAGGTAGTATTCCGTCTTGCCGCCGGCTTCCTCGCCCCTCTTGGCCCGCTCGAAGACCTCGAACAGGTCCACGACGGCGACGCCGGCCTCCTCCAATTGCGCGATGATCTTGCGGGTGTGCCCGGCGAGCGGCTGGCCGGGGGCTGGCGCCCTTTCGGTGAGCATTTCCGGGTAGACGCTCGCCTTGCCGGGAACCGGGACCACGAGCAATTCGATCCCCCGCCCGTCGAGCTGATCGCGAAAGTCGAGAATCGCCGGAACAGGATCGCCTTGGCCTACTCCGCAGCCCGCTTGCGGAGGCCAGGGCTCGATCAGGTACCGGACCCCGGGGCGGTAGAAGAGCCAACCGTCCCGCCCCAGAATCGTTTTCGGTCCGGCGTCGCCCAGCAGCGCGAATCGTGCATACTGCACCGTGGGCCGCACCTTTTCCGCGAACCAGGAGGCCTCCTCGAGATTCCTTTCGTAGGCTCTCAGGTTGGCCTCGGTCGGTTTCTTCAGAAACAGGTCGGCCGCCCGCGGCCTTTGCCCCCGGGAGACTTCAATCCCCGATTGGAGAAGGCCGACGCCGAAGATCGTCGCGACGAACGCTCCGGTGAGGAAGACGTGCTGACCCTTGGCTGCGGCCATTCTACTCTCTCCGGGAACCGCCAGATTCCATTAGAACTGGAAATACAGGAACGGGTTGAACGCCTGAACAAACATCGTCATCAGCGACAGCGCGAACAGGAGGATCAGCGACGCCGCTTTGCCCCAGGTGAGCGTCTCGACCCAGTCGAATGTCTGCACGGGCTGAAACACGATCAGGGCGCAGAGAGCCATGATGATCAGCGTGCCTTGCGTATAGATCTCCGCCGCCAGCAGCAGCGAGCCGCCCCCGGCGATCGAGCCGCCGAACATCGCGCTGAGGAATCGCCAGGCGTCCATGATGTCGGGGGAACGAAACAGCACCCAGGAGAACAGCAACAGGAGGAACGTGATCGCGATCCGCGCGGGCGGCGGCAGCCGGGTGTAGATGCTGCTCTTGCCCATCGCCCGCTCCCAGATCAACAGCGTTCCGTGGTAGGCGCCCCAGAGGACGAACGTCCAATTGGCGCCGTGCCACAGTCCGCCCAAGAGCATCACGGTCGCCAGGTTGAAATAGGTCCGCCGTATTCCACGGCGGTTTCCGCCGAGGGGGAAATAGAGGTAGTCGCGCAAGAACGTGGAGAGCGAGATGTGCCACCGCCGCCAGAAATCGGTAATGCTCTCCGACAGGTACGGGGCGTTGAAGTTCCTGGGAAACTCAAACCCCAGCATCCGCCCCAGCCCGATCGCCATGTCGGAATAGCCGGAGAAGTCGAAGTAGATCTGGAACGCGTAGGCGGTCACGCCCAGCCAGGCGTCGAGCGCGGCCGGGGCCTGGGCGTCGAAAACGGCGTCGGCCACCTGGCCGATCGTGTTGGCCAGCAGGACCTTCTTGGCCAGGCCCAGGATGAACAGCGCCACTCCCGAGGAAAACTTGTTCCAGGTGTGCGCCCGCGAAACGAGCTGCGCGGCGATCGTGTTGTAGCGGACGATCGGGCCGGCGATCAATTGCGGAAACAGCGCTACGAAGCAGGCGAAGTCGAAGAACGAACGGACCGGCGGCGACTCGCCCCGATAGACGTCGATCGTGTAGCTGAGGCTCTGGAAGACGTAGAACGAGATTCCGATCGGCAACACGACCTCGACCAGCGGAAACGGCGCGATTCCCAGCTTGCCCAGCAGCCAGTTGAGGTTGTGTCCCGCGAACATGTAGTACTTGAAGAAGCCCAGCGTCCCGAGGCTCGCCACGACCGAGCCGACCAGCGCCATCCGCTTCCGCCGCCGACTCGCCCCGGGGGCGGCGATCGACTGGCCGAAGGCGTAGTTCGCGGCCGTGACAGACAGCATCAGCGGCACGAACCACGGATTCCACCAGCCGTAGAAGACGTAGCTGGCCAGGAGCAGAAAGAGATGCCGGTTGCCCGGCAGAACGTAATAGACCAGCAGGACCAGGGGCAGAAAATAGAAGATGAAGACCTGGGAGGAGAAGACCATGGGCTCTCACTCGACGACTCGATTTGTCCATATGGCCCAGTAAATCGGGTCTGACTTCTCCTCGAAGTACTTGTCGATGATGCCTCCCATGAAGTAGTTGTCGATGGGCGAATCCAAGGCCATCCGATGCACGTCTCCAGCCCGGAACTGCACGAGGTTTCCGCCGACCTGCTCGACGCGCTCGTCGGCCGCGGCGGCCCGCGGCTTCCGCGGATTGTAATGGCCCACGTAGATCACGTCGGAATCGACTCCTCCCCGGTGCGCCTGGAGCACCTCGTACTTCATCACGAAGGCGTAATCGTAGTTGACGTTTTCGGGGAACTCTCCGCGAATCTCCACGAGCCGGGCGGTCACTTCGGCACTGCCGCGGGTGGTGACCTCCGCATCCTCACCGCTCTCGGTCTGGCTGGCGCACGAGCTGCAACATGCTCCAGCCAGCAGCAACAGTCCGAGGCCGAGCAGGCGCCGGCACGGATTGACACGCCCTGTGACTTGCATCATTGCACTGTGCCGATCTCTTGACAAGTCCAGCAGGGCTCCCAGCCCCGGCCAAGCTCGAGGACGGGGCCGTCTTTCGTGCCGGCGTGTTCTTTCCGCAACTCCTCGCTCGCGCCGCCGATCGTGGGTGCGTCGCTGAAGCGCATCAGGCAGATCGTGCCGCCGGAGTCTTCCGAGCCGCCTCCGTCCTTGAGGCTCTTGGTGAACAGCACGTACTGGCCGTCGGGCGAGAGGCCGCCGCCATAGACATGGCAACCGTCCTCCCCGTAGACGAGCTGCTCGCTGCTGCCGTCGCCCTCGGCCATCCATAGCTGGGTCCAACCATAGCCGCCGTCCGCCGTCTGGCCGGCCGGCCGCGAAGAAAAGATGATCTGCTGCGAGTCCGGGAACCAAGCGGGGGTGCAGCTCTGGAACTTGTGCACCGCGTTGAGCTTCCCGCTGGCCAAGTGCAGCCGAACCACCGTCCACATCACGCCCAGATGATTGCCCGTGCCGCAGAACCACTCTCCGTCCGGCGACCAGAAGAGCTGCTGGTAGATGCCTTCGCGCGGCATGCTGCGGACCACTTTCCTGCTCGCCAGGTCGACAATCTGGATGCCCTGGGGAACCAGGCAGGCGATCTGCTTGCCGTCCGGCGACCACGTGGCCCAGGGCCACTGGCCGTCCTGGCCGACAACCGCGGCGTTGCCGCCGTCGGGATCGGCGATCACCAGCCGGCCTTGAAATCCCCAACGGTCGTGGTTGATCGTGCTGCCCCGTGCAATCTGGCGATAGAGCAGCTTTTTGCCGTCGCCCCGGAACATCGGAGCCGCCTCTTCGTAATTCGGCGTGTTGGTGATATTGCGAGCTTGCGATCCATCGGGCCGCGACAGGAACACGTCCCAGGTGCCGTTCTCGCTCCGGGCGGAGTAGGCGATCCAGCCCTTTGCACGAACCTGCTCCGCCAGTTGCCGCGCGCGGGGGTCGCGTTCCGACTCCCCCGCCGGAGACGCCGGGCAAATCATGACGCCGATGACGGACAGCGCAATTAAGACAACTGGCCTTGGCATGGATGGATTCTCCCTGTTGGCAAAGTCGCGCCCGCCGAGCGCCCCGGAAGATTCGGCAATCGCCCTCGCCGCGGACCGGCAAAGTCGATTTCCGCCGGCAGGCCGCCGAGAAGGTCGGAAGGGTGTCAGACGCCTTGGACCCGGTCTCCCTGTTGAGTCCGCCGCAGTCGCCGCAACCTCGTCCGCGTGTTGGCAGCCGCGAACCAAGGCCGATGACGCGTCTGAGTATAGCAGGCTGCGTGGAGACTGTCATGACGGACGATTCTCACTTGTCGGGCTCCGCCGGGCGTGGCGGCCGGTGCAGACCGCGGTCGGCGCAGACCGCGGCCCGTTCGGCGCTGCCGCAGGGCGCAAGTCCAGACTCTCCGAAGCCGTTCCACCAGGAGCGGCGGCGATCTTCCGCGCCACCTTGCCGAGGCGGCAGCCCGCTCGCCTGGCGTGGGTCAATCGGACCCTCCGGGCGATCACCCTCTCGCCGCTGGCGGATCGACCGGCGGCGTCCCCGGGAAGTGTCCTCTGGAATACTGCCGCATGGGTGCTGCATTTTGCCGCTCTCGTTGCCGCCATACTCGACGCACCGGGCTGCCGGGGGGCGCAGCGCGAAGCCGCAACAGCCTATATACCAATAGGTTGTGAAATGTCCCAGCGAGCGGGCAGGGCTTTTGGCACATGAGTTGCTCACACCAGGCTGCCGTCTTCTAGGGGCCTATTCCGTGGATGGAGCCGAAGTTATGTTGGTCTTGAGCCGCAAGTTGGGTGCGAGCATACAAATCGGCCCGGATATAATGATCAGCGTCCTGGCTGTTCAGGGGAGCAGGGTCCGGCTGGGGATTTCAGCCCCGGCCGACACCGACATCTGGCGGGCCGAGTTGACCGAAGGCTGCGCCGCGGTCGACACGCGGCCGAGGCACGCCCGGCGCTCAACCAGGGGTGCGGTTGTGAAACGCTGGGACTGAAGACAGGGACGCCGGGGGGGCACGCATTCCCGCGCTATTCTGTTTGGCTGCGATGCTTCGTCATCCGGCCCGGAGACACGCTTGGTGTCCGGCTGGAGAATCGCGGTTTTCTCGGAAGCACAAGCTTCGCCTATCGCCGGGCACAGGCGGGGCGCTGGAGTACTGAAGGAACTCAGGAATGATTCGCGACTGGAAGTTGACCGTGTTTCTGCCGCTCCTGGCGCTCCTCTCGCTGGCCAGTTGCCGGCGGGAGCCGTCGCGTTGGGACCAGGTCCAAGACGCAACGCGCGGAGCGCAGGCGCCCGCCGTTGTCGAAGAGTCCGTCGAGGGAAGCGATCTGAACCGATTCTTCCCCAAGGTCGAGTCGCCGTTCGACATTGTCTTCAAGCAGGAGAAAGACGGCTTTGCCCAGGCCAGCCTGCAAAAGGATGGGCAGGAACTGGCGGTTCTTTCGATCTCCGATACGGCGAACAATCCCCAGGCGAAGGAAAAGTTCGCCGCCAGCGAGCAGCAGCTCGACGGCCACCCGATGGCCGCCGCCGGCAGCAAGGGGACGGCAGTCCTCATCGCCGATCGGTACCAGGTCCAAGTCCGCTCGATGGACCCCTCGTTCGACGAGGCGGAACGCGTCGCCTGGTTGCAGAAATTCGATCTGAAGAGCCTCTCCAACCTCTAATCTTCTGCAAGGAGCCTGCCGTGGCAAAAACAATATATCAGCTCGTCGACGCCCTGCCCGAAAAAAGCATGACCACGCGGTTGCTGGGAGCTTTGGACTGGGTCGTTCCGGGGGAGTGGAAGAACATCGTCGGCTTCGAGAAGATGATCAGGGAGGTGAGCGGCGAAACGGACCAGGCCTGGGTCCAGAAGATCGGCGAGCGGGCGATCCAGCTCTATAACGACAAGACGCAGGGGTATCAGCGGGCCCAATGGCTCTACCAGACGATCGACTCGGCGCAAGGCATTGCCGGCGCCGCGGCGCTGGTCGACAAGGTCGGGGAAAACGTGGGCTTCCTGTCGTTCCTCCGCTGGCTGACGCCCAAGGCCGACACCGCGCAGGTGATCGACCTGAGTCTGAAGTTGATCGTGGAAATCGTCGCCTTCTGCAAACTCAACGGCATCCCCGGCGATGGCATCGGCGACTTCGCGGAATCGCTGGCCGACTACCGCCACGAGGCCTTGATGCGGATGGCGACCCTGGTCTGCATCGACGGGATCGTACCGCTCGGGCCCGACTTCGTGGGCAAAGCGATGTCTTCCTTGAAGGGCCTCGGCGCGTCGGGGCTGGAGAAGAACAAGCGATTCCAGCAGATCGAGTCGATGATTCCGGGCAACGGCGCCACGGAGAAGCTGGGCTACGTCTCCCGCGGCCTCGACGCGGCGCAGGGCTGGATCGGCTCGTTCATCTCCAGCAAGGGCCTGGCCGTCGACAAGATCGTCGGCAGCCTCAGCGGGTTCGCCAACGGGATGGACGGGAAGCTCGACTACGTTGCCGCGTTCGTCGACATCATGACGGACTACTTCGAACACACGGGGACGCAGTCCGTCGCCCGCAGCCTGATCTCGCGCGCTGCCGGCGAGGTCTGACGCAACCTTTTCTTTGACTCTCTCAAACAACACTCGACTGGAGGAGTCCGCGATGGGTACGCTTGGAACGATTCTGGGATGGGCGATCTTTGGATTGATCGCCGGGGCAATTGCGCGGTTTGTGCTCCCGGGAAGGCAAGCCATGGGCTGGCTGATGACAATGCTCCTGGGAGTCGTCGGATCATTCGTTGGCGGGGGATTGTCCTACCTGCTGTTCGGCCGCGGGGAGACGGTGTTCCAGCCCTCCGGATGGATCATGTCGATCCTCGGGGCGGTGATCGTGTTGGTGATCTACTCGTCGGCGATCGCCAAGAAGGGCGCGTCGTAGGTCGCGGTCCGCGGACGTGCTTCCGCGGGGAACGCGCCGCGGCGGACTGGAGGTTGATCGACACGAGCGGGTCGGATTGCCGCCCGCTGCAAGTACCGTTGCGGCCCAAGCCGCCTTGAAAGGAGTCTTGATGGACCTCGGCAAACGCTGTGCAGCCGAACTGTTCGGCACGTTCTGGTTGGTTTTCGGGGGATGCGGCAGCGCTGTTCTGGCGGCCGCGTTCCCCGAGGTGGGAATCGGGCTTCTGGGGGTCGCCTTCGCGTTCGGGCTGACCGTGCTGACGATGGCCTACGCGATCGGCCATATCTCCGGATGCCACTTGAACCCGGCGGTCACCGTCGGCCTGGTGGCGGGCAGCCGCTTCAAGGCAAGCGAAATCATTCCCTACGTGATTGCGCAAGTGGTCGGCGGCATTGTCGGCGCGGCGGTGCTGTACGTGATCGCTTCGGGAAAGGCGGGGTTCAACCTGGCCGACGGATTCGCCTCGAACGGCTATGGCGCGCACTCGCCCGGCGGCTATTCGCTCGTCGCCTGTTCGGTCGCGGAATTCGTACTCACGTTCATGTTCCTCCTGATCATCCTTGGCGCCACGGACAGCCGCGCGCCGCAAGGATTCGCTCCGATCGCCATCGGATTGGGATTGACGCTGATCCACCTGATCGGGATTCCCGTCACGAACCTCTCGGTGAACCCGGCCCGGTCGACGGGCCCCGCCCTCTACGTCGGCGGCTGGGCGCTTGCGCAGCTCTGGCTCTTCTGGGTCGCTCCGATCCTCGGCGCGGCAGTCGCCGGGGTCGTCTATCGCACACTATTTGGCGCCGCTGGCGAGGAAGGCTAGTCCCGGATTATTCATAAACGCCTGGAATTCTTGAGCCTCCTGGCGGACCTGAGTCGATCTGCGTGGACTGCTTCGAGAACAGCCAGGAGGCTCAAGATCAACATGGATCGGAGAATACCTCCGATCCGGATCGCCGTGAGGGAACCCGGCTTGTGCGGCCTGAGCGGATCGGCAATCCGGCGCCATTCTGACTCCGCCCCGCGGACGGGCAAGAATTGAAACGGGCCGGGCCTCGCCAAGAGGCCCGGCCCCAGATCCGCAAAACAAGCGCTACGGAACGGATGCACGACTGTTTCTTGTCGGGCTGCGCTGCTCAGCACCCGGCGCAGGGGGCGCAGGCCGTGGTCGCCTTGGGGGCGCAGCAGCCGCGGGCCGGACGCGCGCAGCTACGGGTCCGCGCGGGGCGGCAGGGGACCTGGACCGTCTTCTGCACCATCTTGCAGACGCGGACCTCGACCTGCTTCTCCACGCAGCGGGGAACCCGCACCGTTCGGGTAACCACCTTCTGCTCGGGAACGCACTTCACCACGCAGACCTCGCGGGTGACCGTCCGCTCCTGCGGCACGCAGACCGTGTACTGCACCTGGCGCGTCTTCTCTTCTTTCTGGTACTCGCAGACGCGAACCTTCCGCGTCCGCGTCTCGGGCTTGCAGACCGTCACGGTATACTCGTAGGGCTCGTCGACCATCACCGGCTTCGAGCAGGTGACTTCAACCTCCTCCTGGACAATGTTCGGAACCCAGACCTTCTTGACGCACTGGACGGTGTCGGCAGCGCCGGCTCCGCCGCAGGAATCGCAGGCACTGTCGCAGGCGGGGCTGCATGCGGTGGTCGCGCAGGCGGGGCTGCATGCGGTCGCGCAGGGGGCGGCGCAGCAAGCGCTGCGACGGGCCCACAGGCGGCAAGCCCGGCGGGCCGTGCGGGGGCTCGCGCAAACCGTGGCACTGGCTGGAGCGACTTCCACGACCTGCTCTTCCCACTGGCCCTTGTCCTTGCACACGGTACGGGTCTCTTTGACCTGCTCGACCTTGCACACCTTGCGGACGCCCTGACGCTTCTCCTGATGGGGAACCATCACCGTGTACTGCTGCTCGACTTCCTTCCAGACCGGCGTGCAGACCGTGAACTTGCACGTCTTGGTCCGCGTCTCCGGGACCATCACCGTGCATTTCGTCTCGATCGTCTTCGTTTCCGGAACACGCGTGTAGACCGTGCAGGTCTGCTGGCGCTGTTCCGTCGTGTACTCAACGGCCCGGACGGTCCGCAGCTCCGTCACCCATTGCGGCACGCAGACGGTGCGCGTGACATATTGTTGCTGACATGCCGGCTGGCAACAGTCGGCCTTGGGCGGGCAACATGCCGCCCCACAGGCGGCCCACGAGGCCCCGGCCATCACCAATGGCAGGAGCAGGGCAAGCGACGACCTCAAGTAGCGAGACATTGGTGGATCCTCCTTGGAACCATAGGAATGACCGAACTCCAACCGCCTCCACCACGACGTGCGCGGGTCTGGGAAGCCACTGGGTTCTGAACAACGTGGGCAAACCAGTCCAGTCAAAACAGCGGGGGCCCAACCCGCTCAGCTATCCATTGTTCTGACCCGCAGCGCCCGCGTCAACACCCTGGCCAACAAGAAAACCACAGATCGCGCCGAGTGAGCAGCCTGCCCCTGGCGAACCCTTGCCAACAAGAAAACCACGGGTCGCGCCGAGTGCGCGTTCTGCCACGATCGAAGCCGCATTCTGCCGCCCTGCAACCGTTCGCCCCGCGACTGCAAGGTTGGGCGCATCATGCCACAAAGCTCTACAACGCACCGGGTTGTAGCCACGGCCAGCCTCGTCCGCGACCCCTGGCATGAGAATTGCTCCGGCGTCGTCCAATCAACCGGACTTCTTTCTTCCCGCAAGCCGACGGCCTTGCTCTCCAACGGACCGCCGTGTGAGATTCTCGGCCCGGCCCAGGGGCGGGGTTCTGACCGAGCTCCGCCAAAGAATCCAGGGCTGCGAACTCCGGTTGTGCATCGGTCCGGCTGGCGGAATCGTTACGGCTTATTCGAGGCATCAGAGATTTGTCATGTTGCGAAAGACTGTGTGTTCAGGAGTGATGTGCGTATTGTTGGGCATCCATTCCGCCCAGGCATCCGTTCAGGTTCCGTCCTATGAGCCGGCAGAACCTGGCGCTAGCGGATCGATTCGCGAAGAACTCGACATGTTGTTGATGCCGGAGAGTCTGCTTTCAGAGCAGAAGACGAATGTCTTGCTGTTCTCCACGTTTTCCGGTTCAGACGGCGGCTGCGAGGAATCGGCCACGATCACACCAGCCAAAGCCCCGGGGCCGCCCGCGGCGGATGCGCCGATCGTCGCCGAGCCGGCCTTGCTGGCAATCTGGCTGATCCTGGGGATCGCCGGGCTAGTCTGGTGTCGCTTCAGAGCCGCGTAGATTCTGAGTCTGTCAACTTCCTCATCGTGGCGCTGGCCCTGTACCTGTTCATCGTGAAATTCCTCTCCAGGACGCCGCGCCGCGGCGGTTATGCCGCGACCTTCCTGCGCGGCCCCTCGTAAATCTTCACCTCGCCGGCCATCTCGCCCGTCTGCCACGGGCGGCCGAACCGCTCCTTGCGTTCCAACGTGAGCCGTTCGAGGTAGACCAACTCTTCGAGAAACTCCAGGCGGCTTGCCGCGCCGATCGACATTTCATGATCGTGCAGGCAGGCCCGGATCAGCGAGATCAGCCCGACGATCCCCATGGGCACGGCCAGCAGCGTCAGCAGCACCGTGGTATTCTGATTGCCCTGCGACAGGCTGGCCACGGCGCCGGCGCACAAGATTGTGGCCGCCAAAACCATAATTGCGGAAGGTGTCTGTTTCATTTCGTGTCTGCCCCTGTGCCAAGTATGCAGTAATGCAAAAAAGGCGATTGTCGAGTCCAATCGGCTGGAAACCTGGGCAGACTTTAACGAAAACGCCGACTGTAACGGCCAGGCCCGCCGCGTTCTTGCCGGCGAGACGGCTTCTCCAGCGATCCACTGACCAATCGGCAAGGTCCAGAATCCGATTGTTCAAGGCTCACAGTCCAGACTCCGGCACTCCCGGGCGAAGGCCTCGCCTCACCCCCTCTTGAACCTTGCCTCGGGCCTAATCCCGCCCCTGCGTAACCCAAGCCAGGTTGAATCGCGCCAGCGCCATCCGGTCATAGAGCTTCTCTTCCCCGCGTTCGAAGAGCAGGTAAACCGTGCCGTCCGACCCGGCGGCGAGCGACGAGTAGGCGCTCATGCCTTCATGGACCAGCCGCTTGACCGGCCACGTATAGCCCTGGTCGAAGCTGGCGAACACCGTCATCCGGCGCCGCGACTTGCCCGGATTGTCCGGCGCGCTGAACAGGAGCACGTCCTTGCCGCCGGTCAGCTCCAGGGGCATGCGGATCAGCCCGGCGTTGCAGCCATAGCTCGGCTTCGTCCCGTATTTGAAGTAGAACGGTTCGCCGATCTCGAACAGGTCGGTCGTCACCTGCCAATCGACCCACATCTGGCCGCCGTTATGGCTCCAGGCGATCTGCCGCCGGTGGTCGACGGACATGTGCGAGCGCGAGTTGTAGTAGATCGAACCGGTGGACAGTTCCGCCAGCGTCCCCTCCCCGGTCCCGCTCTGCACCGGTCCACTCGTCTGCCACGTCTTGCCCCCGTCGTCGCTATAGATGGCCGTATTGTAGTTGTAGGGCCACCACTCCTGATCGTTGTTGCCCATCGGCGGCTGAACGCGCGCCGGCATGATCAGCCGGCCCTTGTGCTTGCCGAACTGGAGCGTGACCCCCGACTCGGAGCACGTCGTCTGCACGGGCACGTTTCCCGCCCCGCCATGCCCCATCGGGTTGGGCTTGACGACGATCTCCTCCCGCTGCCACGACTTGCCGTGATCTCGGCTCCGCCAGAGGAATCCTCGCTTCGATTCGACGACCATCACGTCGCCCGTGTTCCAATCGACGATCGCACTGCCGCCGGCGTCGTGGCCCACTTCCCGCGCTGGTTCGAACGTCTTGCCCCGGTCCGCGCTGCGGCGGAGGAGGCGGCCGCTCCTGGCAAAGGCGAGCACCGAGCCGTCCGCCGCCACGACGACGTTCGGAATCCGATTCCCGGCGCCCTCGTAAAGGTCTTGGACCTCCAGCAGCGGCTCGCCCGCACGGCAGACTTCAGCCGCCGCCAACAGAGCCACAACGGCAAGGCTCGCGACGGCAGGAAAACTCCTCATGATCTCGCTCCTGGTCTTCAACATTCCTGGCCCGGCGGGGCCGCGCCGCTCACGCCCCGTAGATCGGAACCGGCGGCCGGCTCTGCCACTTGCCCTGGGTGAAATCGGGAAAGTCGATTGCCGAGCCGTTCCGCGCGACCGAGTCGATCGACAGCGGCGTGATCGCGCTCCAGGTGGCGGCATCGTAGACGTCTTGGGGCAGCGGGGCGCGGTTGACGACCGCCTTGAGGAAGTCGTGGATCAGCACGTAATCGCTGCCGCCGTGGCCGCCGTGCTGCCTGGCCTGCTCCTGGAGAGCCGTCCAGAGCGGATGGGCGTATTCCTGCATGTAAGGAGCGAACGGTTCGTAGGCATGGGGGCTGGGCGACTTGCCCTCCAGGTAGATGCCGCCCTTGGCGCCGCCCATGTGGATGCCCTCGGTCCCCTGGAGCCGGAAGATCAGATCGTAGGGCCGGGGCGTGTTCATGTCGAAATACAGGGTCACCGTCCGGCCGCCGGCGGTCTGGAGGAGGCTCGTGTTCACGTCGCCCAAGGCGTAGTCGCGCTGGGCGAGCGGGTGGTCGGGGCCGAACTTGCGGGCGGCGTACTGCTTCAGCCCGGCGGCCTTCGTGCTGTTGCTGGCGATCCGCGTAAACCGATCGCCGCGGTTGATGTCCATCCACTGGGCGATCGGGCCGATCGGATGCGTGGGGTAGAGATTGCCGTTCTTGGCCGCCGAGTGCTCGCCGCGCCAGCTGAGCTTGCCGTCGTCGGTGAACATCAGGGAGCGGCAATCGTGCTGGTAGCCCGCCTCCGCGTGCAGCAGGTCTCCGAACAGCCCTTCGCGGACCATCCGCAGCAGGGTCAGGGCCTCTTGGTGGTAGCAGACGTTTTCGAGCATCATGCAGGGCATGCCCGTCTCTTCCGACGTGCGGACCAAGTCCCAGCATTCCTCCAGGGTAACGGCCGCCGGGACCTCGGTGGCGGCGTACTTGCCGGCCTTCATCGCGGCGACCATGATCGGCGCGTGCCACTGCCAAGGCGTCGCGGTGAGCACGGCATCCAGGTCGTCGCGCTCGACGAGCCGCTCCCAATCCCGCTCGCCTTGAGTATAGGCCTGCGGCCGGTCGCCGGTCGCCTGCTCGACGATTTCCTGCGCGCGGCCGGCCCGCTCGGCGAGGATGTCGCCGACGGCGGGGACGGCGACATTCGGGAACTGGAGGATCGTCCGCAGCAGCCCGCTGCCGCGGCTGCCGACGCCGACGATGCCGATTCGGGCGGTCCGGGTCGGCTCCGCGCTGCGTCCCACCGCGCCTGCCAGCGCCGCGGAGGCTGCCGCGGAGGCTGCCGCGGTTTTCAGAAATGCGCGTCTCGAGTGCGTATTTGGGTTTTCCATGGTCGTCTCTCCAGGCGGTGAACCGGACACGAAGGCGTGAACCATTCTGACCGCCCGATCAGCGCGATGCAACAGCGGAAGGGGCCAGAAGGGGCCACCCATCATCCAGCGCTGCCGCCGCCCTCTGCCTGGCGATTTCTCCCGCTTCTGATAGCTCTTTCGGCTGGTATGCCGCTTGCCTCCGGCTCTCAAACGGAGGCCGATGATTCCGAGGCCCTGGCACCCGCCATTCCGCGCCAGCTTTCGGCAAGGTGCAACGCTCAATATTTCACTGGTTGAGACGGGGCTCTTGCCTGGGAGCGCCGGATGGAGCGACCTTTGGCCTTGGACATCCCCCCCCTCGCCTGGATTTACCCTCGGCGTTGTGGTAGAGTCACCGCTGGCGCGCCGATCGCCCCTGTCGCGTTGTTAAGCGGTGGATTTGCCGCGGAAATTGCGGCCGCCATCGTCAACGGTCGCGTCCACAGCCTGCCGCGCGATTACTTGCCAGTCGCCGCTTGGGAGAATAAAACAAGTGCTCCGACCCGCTCTGGCGCGGCGGCCGATCCGCCCCTGCCGAGTTTCGGCATCCGGGCCCATGCCCGGCCAGCAGAAAGAGGGGCCGCCCCGCGGCAATCCGCCGAACGGCGGGGCAGCGAATGCCGCGCGGGTCCGTTCCGGCCGCCGTTGCTGGGGCCGGGCGGCTGGTCGTATCCACTTCGGTCCAATGGGCAAAGCCGGGGCATTCGTCCGGCGCCGCCCGAGAAGCCTGGGAGTTTAATGAGTATGTCTGCTTCAAAGATCGTCTCCAAAGACAATGTCGGCCGGATTCTTCAAACCGCCATGGACGCCGGAGAGGGGCTGCTCAGGCTGGCGCCCAACTGGGTCCCGCGCAACTTCCTCCACCCCGGCAAGCGGATCAAGCTCGCCCCGACCGACTGGTACGCCCTGGGCGTCCACCGCGGCGGGATCGACGAGCGCTGGTTCGCCAGCACGACCGAGGCGATGAACGACAACCGGGCCGACGACGAAGGCCTCAGCTACTGCGTCGTCGAAGGTCAGCGATTCCTGCTCCGCGACGCCGTCGAGGAGGGCCAGGGCAAGATCGTCGGCGAGGCGATCTGGAGCGAGTACAAACGCTGGCCCGTCTACTCCAAGTTCTTCGACAACATGGGGCCGATCCCCCACCACATGCACCAGCAGCACGAGCACGCCGCCCTGACCGGCCAGCAGGGCAAGCCCGAGTGCTACTACTTCCCGCCGCAACTGAACGCCGCCGAAAACCACTTCGACTACACCTTCATGGGACTCGAGCCGGGCACCACCAAGGACGACGTCCTCAAGTGCCTGGAAAACTGGAACAGGGGCGACAACGGAATCCTCGATCTCTCCAAGGCCTACCGGCTCAAGCCGGGCTCCGGCTGGATGATCCCCGCCGGCGTGCTCCACGCGCCGGGCTCGATGTGCACCTACGAGCCCCAGTGGGGAAGCGACGTGTTCGGCATGTACCAGTCGATCGTCGAGGGCCGCCAGGTCCCCTGGGACCTGCTCGTCAAGGACGTGCCCAAGGACAAGCACCAGGACCTCGACTTCATCGTCGAGCAGCTCGACTGGGAGAAGAACGTCGACCCGAATTTCAAGCAGAGCAACTACGTCGAGCCGATTGTCGACAAGGCCGCTTCCGGCGACGGGTACACCGACCGCTGGATCGACTACGGCGGCTTCGACGGCAAGCAGCTTGTCAGCGCCAAGGAGCTGACGATCGCCCCCGGCGCGAAGATGACTCTCCGCGACCCCGGCGCAAGCGGGTGGATCACCGTCCAAGGCTGCGGCCGGATGGGCAAGCTGGCCCTGCAAACGCCGGTGATGATCCGCTTCGGCGAGGAGCCGTGGGACGAGGTCTTCATCACCGCCGAAGCCGCGGCCGCCGGCGTCGAGATCGAGAACACCGGCGGCGAGCCGCTCGTCGGCCTCCGCTACTTCGGCCCCAACACCCATCCGTCCACGCCGCAGATCGGCGATCACCGCAAGCAGTGAATGCCGGTGGCCGACAACCGGTGCCTCTGCCGAGGGGACCGCGCTGGCGCGGAATGTCGAAACGATGGCTGCCCAAACATTGCATGACGAGGGATATGTCGTGATCTGCGGCCTCTCGCCGGCCGCCTACGAGCGAGTGCTCGAGGCGATCGGCGACTGCCATCCGCGGCACACCTACGACCGTGGAGCACTCGAATTGCGCCGGGTGCTCCACGGCGTTGCCCCCGAGCAGTATGGGAAGCTGCTCGACGCGCTTTCGGAGCACTATTTGCGGCACACGTACGACGGGTGGACGCTCGAAATGATGACGCCGAGGAAAGACCACGAGTGGATCAGGGCCCTGTTGGGACGGATGATCGAAGCGGTCGCCTTCGCGCTGGAGATCCCGATCCAGAGCGTTGGTTCCACGACTCTCTCGGCGGGCTCCCACCAGCGCGGCCTCCAGCCGGACGGCGCCTACTATGTCGGCCGCGAGAGCGAGGTCCGCGGCAGCGACCAGTATCGGCCGGGCGAGGACCCGCCGCCGGACCTGGCGATCGAAGTCGACGTCACGAGCACGAGCATTCCCCGGCTTCCCGTTTACGCCCAGATCGGCGTGCCCGAAATCTGGCGTTATGAGGGCGGGAAAGTCCGGTTTTACAGCCTGGCGGCCGGCGGCGAGTACAGCGAAGTCCACCGCAGCGGGGCGTTTCCGTTCCTTGCCCCTGAGGACATCGCGCGATGCCTCGAGCTGCGCCACAAGACCGACGAGAACTCGGTGATCCGGGCGATCGTCGATTGGGCCCAAGACGCCTCGTCGCGATAGCCGCGGGCGCAAGCCGACCACTGGTGTTGGCGGGATGAAAAAAGGAAGACACGGATGCGAAGTCGCGGCTTACGAATCGTCGTGGGGAGCGCCGCAGTGGCCCTTAGTCTGGCGGCCGGCGCGGCCGCGATTGCCGCCGAGCAGGAACGAGCCTCCGTTTCCCGAGCGGAATTGCCGTATCTAGCGCAAATTGAGCAGTCTCTCGACGCGGTCGAGCGCGCGGACATCGGCACGGCGGTCGACGCCCTCCAGTGGACGGGGGAAGCGTCGAGCAAGCTCAAGCAGCAACTGGCCGGCGCCGCCACCAGCCTGGGCAAATCCGACGGCCACGAACTGATCGGCGTCCGGCGCTTCTCGCCGCGTTTGCACCAGATATACGGCGCGATCCACTACGAGAAACAGCCGCTGATGTTTGTGCTCCATCCTCGGCTTTTCAACGGCCAGTGGCGGATTCAGACCGTGACGTTCACCGTCGACCTGAAAGGGCTCGACAGCCTGGCCCCCTTGGAACGGATCGCGCCGGAGCCCGGTGACAGAGTGGCAGCACGCGGGGAGTTCCAAGACGGATACGCGAGAACTGAAAGCGGAAAACTGAAAACTGAAAACTGATCACCGAGTCGTTCCCATTTGCAAGGATTTCCCATGAGCGAACACAAGAACAACTACCCTAAGCTTCACAACGCGGCCTGGCCGGGAGTCGTCGGCAAGGGCGAGGGCGGCGAGCCGCCGATCGATCTGGACACGATGCTCGACCTGACCGCGGCGGCCGAGGTCGACGGCGTCAAGTTCGACGGGTTCGACCTGTTTCTTTATCTGCCCCATATCGACATCGACTCGACCGTCGAGAGCGACGACGCGATCAAGCAGTTGGCCGACAAGGCGCAGGCCCGGAACCTCCAGATCGGCACGGTCGTGGCGCCGATCTGGCAGGGGACCGGCGGCGGGGCGGCGATGGGCGACGAGACGGAGCGGGCCCGGTTCCTCGCCCAGGTCCGCAAGGGCTGCTACGTGGCCCAGCGGCTCGGCGAGCTGGGCATCCGGCCGCACGGCAACGTCCGCATCGACAGCGCCGGCGGCGTCGAGCCCTGGCTGGCCGACCCGGAGGCCAACCAGAAGCGGATCGCCGACTGCTTCCGACAGGCCTGCGATATCGCCGACGACCACGGTCAGACGCTCGCCGCGGAGGGAGAAATCTGCTGGGGCGGAATGCACAGTTGGAAGCGGATGCTCGAACTGTTGGAGATGGTCGATCGGCCGGGCACGCTGGGGTTCCAGGCCGACATGGCCCACACGCTGCTCTACCTGATGGGCTACAACGCGCCGGAAGACGCGATCCTCGCCGACGACTTCGACTGGTCCGACCAGGCGGCGTTCGACGCGGCCTACAAGCAGTTGACCGACGCCCTGCGGCCCTGGACCAACGACCTGCATATCGCCCAGAACGACGGCTCGGTGCACGGCTCGGGCTCGCACGACAAGACGGGCCGCCACTGCCTGGCGAACGATCCGAACGGCAAGCTCGACATAACCCGCCACGCCGGCTTCTGGCTGCGCGAAGGCGGCGAGTTGACCAAAAAAATCCGCCACCTCTGCTGGGACGGCTGCATGTTCTCCAACGCGACGATGATGGAGCCGCAGACCTGGAACGAGATCCTCGCGGCGATGATCGCCGTGCGGGATGCGCACGGGTGGCAAGAATAAAGCGGAAAGCGGAAAGCGGAA
>LSQX01058983.1_pt1 | contig 44687 bp, 39 predicted proteins | sample 654561 | NCBI WGS metagenome assembly LSQX01 (sample SAMN04489861, study PRJNA283612) | anaerobic digester metagenome | isolation source: 4 biogas reactors fed with cattle manure at either 37C or 55C with and... | place: Denmark: Kongens Lyngby | collected 2014 | reverse complement strand
CGCTGCAGCTTTCCGTTGCCGGAGGGATTGTTCGATGTTATTAAGTGAGCATAGCCACCGGATATGCGGCACTGCCCCTCATCCGCTACTTCGTGGTCCCCCTTCCCCGGAAGTCGGAAGGCTTTTTTGCATTACCGACTTACGGCAAGTTTGACACAAATGGAAAACAGCTTCAGCGCTTCTTCCAGTTCTCCTGCCGTGGGGTAGGTGGGGGCGATTCGAATATTTCTGTCTTCCGGGTCAACCCCTCCCGGGAAGGTGGCTCCGGCCGGGGTGAGGATAAGCCCCGCCTCCCGGGCAAGGGAAACAACCTGCTTCGCTTTGCCCGCCGGCACATTCACGTTTATGAAATATCCCCCGTTGGGGCGGGAAAACCCGAAACCCTCCACTTCCCTTTCAAGGACTTCGAAATATTTATAGCAAAGCTCGAATTTTTCCCTTACCGCTCTGCCGTGCTTTTCCATGACTTCCTCAAGATGCTTTGAAAGAAACCTGGCGTGACGGAGCATATTCAGCTTGTCATAGCCTATGGTTCTTATCCCCATAAGCTTGAGATAAACCTGTTTGTTTTTTTCGCTTAGGGCGATACAGGAAATTCCTCCGCCCGAATAGGTGATTTTTGAGGTGGAGGTGAAGATATAAAACAAATCCTCATTTCCCTTCTTTTCGGCTTCCGCCATAACCGGAAGAAGCTTATCCGGCGTTTCGGTGAAACCGTGCACCGCATAGGCGTTGTCCCACATAACCGCAAAATCCTTAGCGGCGGGCTTAAGAGAAGCAAATTCCCTTACCACCCGGTCGGAAAAGGTGATTCCGGTGGGATTGGAATACTTGGGAACGCACCAGATGCCCTTGACGGTTTCGTCGTTTTCGGCATACTGCCTTACCCTATCCATATCGGGGCCCTCTTCCGTCATGGGGATGTTAATATGCTCGAAGCCGAAAAGCTTGGTTATGGCAAAGTGCCGGTCGTACCCCGGAACGGGGCAGAGGAATTTGATTTTTTCCTGCCTTCCCCAGGGGGTACACCCGTTGACACCGAACAGATAGCCCATTGATATGGTGTCGTACATAAGATTGAGGCTGGAATTGCCGCAGACGATAATGTTATCGCTTTTCATCTCAAGGATATCGGCAAACAGCCGCTTGGCTTCGGGAATCCCGTCGGGACAGCCGTAGTTCCGGCAGTCGGTGCCGTTTTCGGAATAGCAGTCTTCGCTTTTCGTAATTTCCGTCAGCATTCCCCACAGGTTGTCAAGCTGGGAGGGAGATGGCTTTCCCCTTGACATATCAAGGGTTTTGCCTTTTTGTTTATATGAATTGTACTCGTTTTCCAGTTGGTTTTTATTCAAGCACTTACACTCCACAATTATCAAAATCCCGCGTTGCCCACGGTCCTGGGGAAGGGGGATACGTCCCGGATGTTGGTAACGCCGGTGATATACATAATAAACCGTTCAAAGCCCAAACCGTAGCCGGCATGCTTTACCCCGCCGAATCTGCGTAGGTCAAGATACCATTCGTAATCGGTTTTGCTAAGCCCCAGTTCCTCAATCCGTTTTTCAAGGACTTCAAGCCGTTCTTCCCTCTGGGAACCGCCTATAAGTTCCCCCACTCCGGGGACCAGCATGTCGGCCGCCGCCACGGTTTTGCCGTTGTCGTTAAGCCGCATGTAAAAGGCCTTTATTTCCTTGGGATAGTCGGTTACGAACACCGGCTTGCCGAACACTTTTTCGGTGATATACCTTTCGTGTTCGGTCTGGAGGTCGCAGCCCCAGTAAACCGGGTACTCGAATTCCTGGTCCGCCTTTTCCAGAAGCTCCACCGCCTCGGTGTAGGTTATTCTTCCGAATTCGGAATGTGCCACAAGGTTGAGCCGGTCAACCAGCCCCTTGTCAACGAACTGGTTAAGGAAGGCTATTTCGGCGCCGCATCTTTCCATTACATATTTAATAGCGTACTTCACCATTTCCTCGGCGGTGGACATATAGTCCTCCAGGTCGGCGAAGGCCATTTCGGGTTCTATCATCCANNCGACAAGGAATCTTTCGTGCTCGCTTTGTAGGTCCATGCCCCACGAAATAGGCATTTCGAATTGATGACCGCCGGCTACGGCATCTTCCAAAATCTTTATGGCCTCTGTGTAGGTGAGGCGTACGAATTCGGTATCCACTACGCCTTGCAATCTTTCTATAAGACCATTGTCATATCGGTCATTCAAGAATTTGACATCTTCGTAGCAATTGTCTAAGGCATATTTTACAAGACTTTTTATAAAGTCTTCGGAAAGGTCCATATTGTCTTTCAAATCGTAAAAGGCCATTTCCGGCTCTATCATCCAAAATTCTGCGGCATGGCGCGCTGTATTGGAATTTTCCGCCCTGAAGGTGGGACCGAAGGTATAGACGTTGTTGAAGGCCATGGCGAAGCATTCGGCTTCCAGCTGTCCCGAAACGGTGAGGTTGGCGGACGTGGAAAAGAAGTCCTTGGTATAATCGACGGTGCCGTCTTCTTTTTTTGGTGGCTTTGCCATGTCTAAGGTGGTTACCTTGAACATCTCCCCCGCCCCTTCGCAGTCGCTGGTGGTGATAATGGGGGTGTTTACATAGACAAAACCCTTTTTGGCAAAGAAATCGTGAATACCCTGGGCTGCCACCGAACGCACCCTGAACACCGCCCGGAACAGATTCGTCCTGGGTCTTAAATGGGTGAGGGTGCGGAGATATTCCAGGGAATGGCGTTTCGGCTGAAGGGGAAAGTCGGGGGTGGAAGTCCCCGCAATTTCTATCTTTTCCGCCTGTATTTCAAAGGGCTGCTTGGCTCCCGGCGTAAGCACAAGAGTACCGGTGACCAGAAGGGCGGCGGATGTATTTTGTTTTGATATTTCAGCGTAATTTTCAAGATTAGCGTCCTCGGCCACCACCTGTATATTATTGAAGTGGGTGCCGTCGTTCAATTCGACAAAGCCGAAGGCGTTGGAAAAGCGGCTGTTTCTGACCCACCCGCCCACGGTGACTGTTTGGCCGCCGAAGGATTCGGGGGAGGAAAAAATATCGCAAATTCGCGTTAGTCCCTTTTTAACAGACATATTCTGCTTCCTTTCTTGACTATACAAAGCTTACAAGACATTATACCACCGGCTTTGAATTTTGCAATAGTGTTTTTTGCAAAATTTTCATTATTATGATAGGTTTTTTAAGCGGTTATGTCATAATTCATGTTAAAAATGAAATTTAACAAAAAGAAAACGCCGTTTTCGGCGGCGTTTCTTAACGGAGATATTGTTTTATTGATGTCGCTTGATTATTTCGGCTATAACCGTAACACTTTCGGTAAGTCAGGGGTTTTTCAATTCCCCTCTTATTACCTTTAGGTATTCGTTCTTCTTCACTATGCCGGCGGCCATTCCCTTTATCCTGCCGAAATAGCAGGCGACCGAAAATACCGCCGAATAAACTATGTCGAAGAAAATCGTAAGCCAGGGGAAAGAGTAGGCTAATCCGTCAAGGACGAAGCTGTTTGAAACCAGGTCAAGGCTGGACAGCGTACCGAGCAGGTCGGTTTTGTCGATTACCCCGAACAGGGAGGACGTCACCGCCGCCGGGTACCAGAACTGGAATCCCATAAACCCCGTAAACTTGTCGGCAAAGCCCATATACACGTTCCACGCCAGCATCAGGATTGAGGGGGCGATAAGCTGGATTTTAATCTTAAACCTGTCAACGTCCCTACCCGTCTTGAAGGACACCTTTTTGAAAGCGACATAGCTGCAGTACCAGCCTCCGAAAACAAAGGCGGCAAGGGTGACAAAGCCTGCTATGGGGTATATTACGTCAAACAGGAAGCTGCCGTCCGCCCTTAACTCGGAAGCGGAGGGGGTCTTTATCATAAAAGACAGAACAGTTCTTGCCAGTACGGGGAACAATGACCCGATAAACATGGCAATCAGAAAGATTACGTTGTTAATAATAAACCCGTCAAGCTGGCCTTTTTCCTTATCCCTTGCCACTTAATCACCTTATTCCTGTGTCTGATTTCGGGTTTCCGTTTTGTTTTCGTCCTTTTCGCCGGCAGGAGTTCCCAAATAGTTGGGAAGCTTCATCCCCGCCATATCGAACATTTCGTTGAGAGGGGGCACCGATCTGAAAAGGCTTGACACGAAGTTGGCGGTGGCGGACTTGCCTTCGGTATTGCCGCCGTCCCAGACGGTAACCTTATCGATCTTGATATTCTTGATGGCGTCAACCTGAACCTTCATAAGGTCTTCAAGTTTGTCGGCGATCAGGAGCCTGATGGCATCCTCTGCCTTACCGCCGGAGGCTTTGACCATTTCCTCAAAGCCCGACGCCTGCTTAAGCAGGATTTCCTGTATGCCGCTTGCCTGCGCCTGCATCTTCATGAAGATGGCGTCGGCTTCACCCTTTGCCCTGCGGCGGGTCTGTTCTGCCTCGGCTTCGGCGGAAAGCTCCAATTCCTTCTTCCTGATTTCGGCCTTAACGATTATATCGGCTTCAAGGGCGGCTTTTTCCTTGGAGTAGCGGGCTTCTTCCGCCATCTTCTCGGCGGCGTAGGCTTCCTGAAGGGCTTTTGCTTCGGCAACCTTTTCGGCCGCGGTGGCGATACGCTTGGCTTCGGCTTCCTTTTCCTTAAGGGAGGCGTTGGACATGGCGATTGCCATCTGAGCTTCGTTTTCACCCTTTATGGCGATGGAGTTGGCTTCCGACACCTTTATACGCTTTTCCATAAAGGCGTTGGCTTCACCGATGGAGCCGTCCCTTTCCTTTTCGGCAACCGACTTTTTGGCGTCGTTAATTGCCTTGGCGGCGGCTTCTTTACCCAAAGCTATAATGTAGCCCGATTCGTCGGAAATATCGGTTACGTTAACGTTGATGAGACGAAGACCGATTTTCCCCAATTCGGTTTCCACGTTTCTTGACACCTGTTCAAGGAATTTATCCCGGTCGGAGTTGATTTCCTCGATATCCATGGTGGCTATGATAAGACGCAGCTGACCGAAGATAATATCCTTGGCAAGGTCCTGAATTTCGTTAAGCTTGAGTCCCAGCAGGCGTTCCGCCGCATTCTGCATTATCCCCTGTTCAGTGGAAACACCCACCGTAAAGGTTGAAGGAACGTCGATTCTTATGTTCTGCTTTGACAATGCCGACTTAAGGTCCACCTGAATTGACAGGGGGGTCAGGTCAAGGAAGGCATAAGACTGGAACACCGGAACGATAAAGGTGGCACCGCCGTGGATACATTTGGCGGGGCGGGGGGTACCGTCGGCGTTGTCCCGGATTCTACCGTAAACAACCATAACCTTGTCCGAAGGACACTTTTTGTAGCGCGAGACTATGTAGACCATAATAAGGAATACAATTAACGCGGCTACCAGAACAAGACCTAATGTTTCCATTTCATATCTCCTTTATAATTTATTATTTTCGCTTTACCACCAGAGTGTTGGAGCCGGAAATACCTATAACCACAATCTCTTCGCCGAACTGAATTGAATCCGTTTCGTCGGTTACGGCAGGAAGCTCGGCGTATCTTCCCTGTAACATAACGTTGACCTTGCCGGTTCCCTGACGCTGGGGGGGAATCCGCAGGTAAACCTTACCGCTTACCCCCAAGGCATACTTTATATCCATGGTGCCGTCGGACTGGAGGCGGAACATCCACATGAATATCAGGGCTAATATAACCATTGTGGCAAAGCCGGCTGATGCTGCCACCCCCAGGGCAAGGAGGGTTGACCCGCCGCTTTTCAGCACCACAAGGCCGGTCCAGCCGAAGATGGCAAAGAAAGAAATTATTCCCCTCACCGACAACAGCCTGAACCCGCTGTCTGCGGCGGCGTCGGACTCAAAGTCGCCGTCGGTATCCACATCGTCGCCGTAAATCCCGTCGGGTACGCCGTCGCCGTCCAAATCCACATTTACATCCCCGTCAATATCGGCGTCACCGGAATGGCTCAGCCCGAAAAACATCATTATAACCTGTATAATCATTATAATGGTTGAGGGAATGGCTATGCAGGCAAAAATCTGACCTAAAAGGGATAGAGAGTTCCACCATTCAACCATAAGTAGTTCCTCCTTCAGCCTAATTCATAAAGTAGTTCGTTGCAAATTTTCGAATAACATGCCGCCTGACCGGCGTAGTACATAACCAGAAGCACCTTTGATAGCCGCTGCAGGGCTCCGGGGACGGGTTCTTTGTAGTCTTTCAGTACCTTTTTTATTCCCTCCTCCGGCGGGGTATTACCCGTTTCCGAAAAAACCAGATTAACATAGTAGTTATAAAGCTCGAAGTCGCTGATAAGGTCGTCGCTTTCGTCGGAAAGCACCCCGTTGATATATGAAAGGAGCTTTGTGGCTTTTTCTATTTGCAGGGTTTCCTTTAATATGTTTATTATGACAACCCTGCAGAACTGGTCTTTGCTGTACAGTTTTTTTACGGGGGGCGGTACAAAGCCCCGCTTTACCCAGTTTTGGATAATGTAATATTCAAGTCCCGTAAGGCTTGAAACCTGCGACAGCACAAGTCCGCCGGTTGAAAAAATGTTGCTTAACACTTCGGCAGCCGAATCGGGACGGCTTCGCTGGTGTTTTCCCACCTCAATGGTGGTGCCGGGAAAAGTGGCATACATATGACCGCATCTCCTTTCTTGGCTATGATTGTATCATATGGTCATGTGATTGTCAATACCTTTTTGAAAAAATTTTTATTTTTTTCGCAAGCTACGTTTTACAATAAAAAGCGGCCCCGGAATCCCGGAGCCGCACACTTTATAATATTAACAGGACTATTATTTTACAATCGTGTATCTTCTTTTTCTGACAGCCCTAAAAGCAGTCAAAAAAACAATAAATGCACCTAAGATTATCATTAACAGCAAAGCACGCAGAACAGAGGCGGTATCCCCTGTCTGGGGAGTATCGGAATCGGACAGATTCAGTGTAACGATATTGGACATATAGGTTTTGACATCACCGGTCGGATTGTGATAAATAACCCGGCAACGATACTGATAACCGTTCATAGAACCGTCAACCGTACCGAGGGAAATGCTTTCGGTTCCGGCGTTGTTTATCGGTATAAAACCGTTACCGTCTTTATCCACCAGCCATTCGTATGAATATAACTCATTTTCTGTCATGGAAAGTACAATATCATTGCTGTAGGGGATACTGTAGCTTTCCTCCATTCCCGAAATTTCAAAGGACTCCCCGTCGGGAGGTCCGGCTTTTAACACGGGTATAACTATCAAACCGATCATCATATGCGGATACCAGTACTTGATGCCGTCTTTTTCATCAAAATCAGTATATACTCCCGCCAGATAATCGATGTTTTTAATTTCTCCGGATTTATCAATAAGCCTCATATTAAAATAACGAATCGATGAGATATCTACATCATAGTACCACCAATCGCTCGTAACAAAAGCAAGATTCGGGTCATCCAAACCAATGATTCCCGGCAATTCTATACCGCCCTCGTTTTTATCAAAGAAGATTTCATACATTGTTTTCAACCCGCCGTAATCCTTATAAACACTGATAAGCCAGTCAGATCGAGGGTAGGGAGCGGATTTGCCGTCATATGGCTGAGGGTAGTATCCGTTTTCATTATATTTACTGAAAAATTTATTTTTTTCCATACCATCGCAAAGTACTCCGCCGTAAAGATCATAACTCATAACCCATCTGCTTGGTTTGTTCGGATAAGTAGGATTTACCGTTTTGGGGACGGCGGTTGCCTTCAGCAGCAATTCATGACCGGGCACCTGATAATACCGTTCATCATCCGGACGGATATTAATAGTATGAGCCTCAACCATATTGTAGATTTCTTCAGTCTGTGCTCTCAGTTCGTCAAGGAGAGTTGCCATATCGTTTCTATTTGTTTTCAGCCTACGCTTTTCTGTTCCTTCCGGTATATCCTTTAATCTCATATCGGCATCTTCGATTCCCACGATAAGTCCCGCCATGGAGATACCGGCTAAATTGGTGTACAGGCCTATTGCATAAGATTGAAATGCAATACGACGTTCATAGCCTTGATGTTCCCAGTTATAAGAGTATAAAATCAGCTTGTCGAAAGCGGTTAAAAGATCAACCCCCGTTAAGGGATGCTTGTCTAAAATCGATATGCCCAAGGTTTTCACCTTTTTATGGAATTGAGTGTTTTCGTTATTAACGATATAAAGGAAAAAATCTTCAATATCATTCAAACGTATTTCTTTTGCTTCTTCTGTTTCTTCTTTGGGGGCTTCAAGGTTTTTTAATGTTGTATTGTAGTGATTATACCACTCTTGATAATCAGGACGTAAAATAACATAGTTATTTATTTGTTCATTTATTGCATTTATCAATACAGATTTATCGATTTTTTTCGATATATATTCAACCATATCCGATATCTGTTGCTTAATACCGTCAAGCTTCTCATTCAATACAGCTATTGCGGCTTTTATCTGGTCATTTTCATCACCGAAAACAGCTTTGAACACTCCGTCAAAAATGGCTGCCGTGCCCGGATATTTAGCCATTGCCGCCATGGCTTTCAGTCCGTTTTTTGCATTGTTGAGATTTCTGTAAACTTCACTGTCGACATTTATCATGACTCCGGGGGGAGGCGGGGGGGTATCTTCTTCTGCCGCTGCCGTCAATGCTGTTGAGGATATTAACCCCAGCAGCATTATAAAAACCATAAACAGCGTGATAATGCGATGTGTTATCTTCTTTTTCATGAAAAACCGCCTTTCATTGGTAAAATTTTATAAGAAACGACAAAACCTATTGACAGAATGTCAATGATTGTATATAATAAAGTGTACTCTGTCATTGACAAATTCAATAAAATCATTATATTGGAAATAATTGAAAATGTCAACAAAAATTTTACAAAAAGGAGCAAATATTTATATGAATGAAAAACTAACAAAAAGACAGCAGCAAGCCTTGGCAACCAGAATAAAAATTTATGAAGCCGCAAAAACTCTTATGGATAAGTATGGTTACGATGCCGTCAGTATTGACGATATAGTAAGGGAAGCTAAAGTCGCCAGGGGTTCATTTTATGTTTATTTCCTTTCCAAAGAGGATTTATTGGTTTACCTTGTTTTCGAGGGTGCCGAGAAAATGCAGTCACAGATAATGGAAGTCTGGAACAGCCTGGATAAAAATATGCCTGCTGCGGATCTGATTGTCGCCACCGCCGTTTATATATGCGAACTTACCCAAAGCATAGGCGTGGATATTATGCGGACTGTATATAAAATTTTTATAGAAAGAAGAAAAGCAGCAAATGTTCCATCGGAGATAGGCTTCGATATGCCCGATCTTTTTATAAATTTGTATGACCTCGGGGTTTCCCGGGGGGAATTGAAACCCGCCGATACTGCCGAGCTAGCCGCAAACATTAAAACAATTTTGGTGGGCTTGACCTTTGAATGGTGCCTGTATCATCCTGACTATGACTTTCTCGGCCGCGCTAAAGTCCTTGTTTCGGACTATATGGAAAAATTCAAAATATAAATTATTATACATAGAGATCAAACTTCGGGAATTCATTACAACAAAAAAACGGCTCCGGATTTTCGGAGCCGCATTCTGTTTAATTGAAATTGTTTAACCCTTTATAAGCTTGTCGATTTCGGCGGCGAAGTCTTCTTCCTTCTTATCAATGCCTTCGCCCCGTTCGTATTTGACAAAGTCGATTATTGCGATATTCCCGCCTAATTCCTTTGCCACCGATTCGGTGTAGTCCTTAACCTTCTTTTCCTCGTCCTTGACGTAAGACTGCTCGTTTAAGCAGTTGGTTTCGTAGAATTTGGTAAGCCTGCCGCTTATCATCTTTTCAATCACGGCCTCGGGCTTGTTGGCAAGCTTGGGGTCGTTCTTGATTTGGGCAAGGAGTATTTCCTTTTCGGTATCAAGCACGTTCTGGGGAACACAGTGGGAACAAACATAGGTGGGGTTCATTGCCGCAATCTGCATGCAGATATTTTTGGCGTATTCCTTGAACGCTTCCGTGTTCTCAATGTCGTTGGTGGTCTGGAAGGAGGCTACTACCCCTGCCGCGCCGCCGCCGTGGATATAGGTGCCGGTTACCCCTTCCACCACTTCAAAGCGTCTAATTGCTAAGTTTTCGCCTATGGTGAAGACTTTGTCCTTTAATTCCGCTTCCACCGTCCGGTCGCTGCCATCAAGGTTGAGGGCCAAAAGGGCTTCCAGGTCTGCGGGTTTATTTTTAAGAATAGTATTGAGGATATCCTTTACAAAGTCTTTGAAGGTGCTGTTCTTGGCAACGAAGTCGGTTTCGCAGTTGACTTCCGCCATGACGGTGGTTTTGCCTTCCCTGGCAATGTCCACAAGCCCTTCGGATGCCACGCGGCCTGCCTTTTTGGCGGCAACCGCAAGACCCTTTTCCCGTAAAACCTTAACGGCTTCTTCGAAGTCGCCATTTGCTTCCACAAGGGCTTTCTTGCATTCCATCATACCGCAGCCGGTTTTCTGTCTTAATGCCATTACGTCTTTTGCTGATATATCTGCCATAATAAATTCATTCCTTCCTGAATATAGGGTGTAGATAATTATTCGTTATCTGCCTTTTCGGTTTCTTCAACGGCGGTATCCTCGGCCGTATCATCGGTTGCGGTTTCACCGTTATTTTCCTTCTGTACCGAAGAATCGGTGAACTGTTCGCCCTGCTTGCCTTCAAGCACCGCGTCGGCCATGACCGAGGAAATAAGCTTGATTGCCCTTATGGCGTCGTCGTTGCCGGGGATTACCAGATCGACTTCGTCCGGGTCGCAGTTGGTGTCAACTATGGCAACCACGGGGATGCCTAACTTTCTGGCTTCGTCAACGGCGTTCTTTTCCTTCTTGGGGTCAACCACGAAGATGGCGGAAGGCAGGGTTTTCATGTTCTTAATACCGCCCAAGCTCTTTTCCAGGTCGTTCATTTCCTTCTGAAGGGAGGCCACTTCCTTTTTGGGGAGTAAATCAAAGGTGCCGTCTTCGGACATCTTATTGAGGTTGTTAAGTTTGGAGATTGACTTTTTGATGGTTTTGAAGTTGGTCATCATACCGCCCAGCCAGCGGACGTTGACATAGTACATTTCGCACCTTTCGGCTTCTTCCTTAATAGCCTCCTGTGCCTGCTTCTTGGTCCCCACAAAAAGTACGGTACCGCCGTCCGCCGCTACGTCACGGATGAACATATAGGCTTCTTCGATTTTCTTGACGGTCTTCTGAAGGTCGATAATATAGATGCCGTTTCTTTCGGTGAAGATGTATTCGGCCATCTTGGGGTTCCATCTTCTTGTCTGGTGCCCGAAATGAACACCCGCTTCAAGAAGTTGTTTCATTGAGATAACTGACATTGATACTCTCCTTTTGTTAATCGGGTTTTACCCGCCACACGCTTTTGGGATTTACGTCCCTTTACCGTATTCACGGCACCCGGGACGCATAAGCGGTGTGTGTATTTTTTAGGTCAAAAAAGTGCGGTCGGCAGGCTTACCGCCATACCGGCGCACTTTATGATTATATCACAGCATTTTTGCTTTTGCAAGTATATTTTTACCGATTTTGCTTGGATTTTTCCCTGTTTTTATGTAAATTTATACTTATTCCTGTTCTTCGTCAAGCGCCTGGTAGGCATCGATGGTTGCCTGCATAGCCGCTTCGAATTTGGGTAATGCCGAATCGCAGTATGCCACAATCCCCTTATTCTTACCGAATACCAGATTGTTATAATACTGAATGCAGTCGGCCCAGTTGAAAATAACGGAAATGTCCACAAGCCGGTTTCTGAAGATTATATCCAGCATGACGGGGGAATCGTCGTCGTCGGGGAAACGTTTAAGTTTAAGGGTGCGCTCGTAATACACGTTGGTTACCATTTCCCTTGAAAGGTATGCCATGGCTTCAAGGCAGAAGGTTATCTTATCCAGATCCTCCACGTTGTTGTTGGGGATTGCCATAACAAAGAAGTGATAAGGGTTGATGGTGGATGCGTAGTTGTCCTGGTCTTCATCGTACTTGGGCATGGGAAGTATGCCGTAATGGATTTCCGCATTTCTCATCTTTTCGCTGGATACACCGGAAACCGTTGTGGGGAAGAAGAGGGCCATACCGTTGAAGAAATGATCCGTTACCTTTGCTCCAAGGGGATCGTCCCATTTATAATAGGTTTCTTTAAGGGCGGTTCTTTCCCGGTCTGTTACTATGTCGAAAATTTTAAAGAATGCGTTTATGTTGCGTTCAAGGTTCATGGCAAACACGGGAAGGTCGTCCTGATTCTTGTTTACCTGGGGGGTGCCGGCACCCATTATCATCTGGTAGGTGTCAAAGTGAACGCCAACCAGACCCCAGGTGTCGTCGCCGTTTTCCACGTCCATCGTCCCCTCCCCCGAATGGGCAACCGCTTTCATCATCTCATACATGACGTCCATGGTCCACTTGTTCTCATAAACATACTGGTAGGGGTTGTAATCGTAATTTTCGGCAATGTCCTTGTTGAAGAACATGGCATAGGTGAACTGGTCGTCAAGGATCATTATGTCGCCGGATATCATGTAGAGGTGGTGTCCTATCGACATGTCTTCCTGGGTTACGGGGTCCCACCATTCTTCTTCAAGCTCGAGGTAGGAATCTTCAAGATTATAAAGGTCGTAGCAGTAGCCTTCCACCGTAAGGGGGGCTATAACACTGGAACCGTTGGCTATTACGCNNACGTGATAGTCGGCAGTATTTGCCGCAAAATCGTTTCTTATTCTTTTCTGGAACTCATTAAAGCCCAATTCCATGGATTCGAGAACGACTTTAAAGCCGTATTCCTGTTCCAGTCTGGCATTTCTTTCATATACCGCCACGCTTACCGGGTCGGTCTTGCCGTCGTCGTCAACATAGCCGATAAACTGTTCCTGAGCCCAGATCCTGTCGTCTTTACTGGATAAAATTTTCAGCTCAAAATCGCTGACGTTAACACCTGCCCCTTCAAGATGGGGTACAAGGGCCTGGGACTGTTCCTCCGAAGTAACATTATCTTCGCTTTCGCCGGTACTTACGGCTGAATTCTGGGAAGAGGTGCTTTTGCTGGTGTCGTCATCATTATCCGTACAGGAAACAGCCAATGCGCAAAGCATGATGACTGCGATGACAAAGGATAATAGCTTCTTAAAGTTCATAAAACTGCCTCCGGACGTATCATTATATAAATATTCACTTTTTCTATTATAATGCCGAGTTGTATAAATGTCAATAAATTATTAAACCGAATTTAATTTCTTTTATGAAAATTAAATATATATGTAAAAAGCAACGCACCGGCAGTATCCGCCGGTGCGTTTGGTCTGTTACAGCAGTGTTTCCATGGGTTTCCCGGCGGCAAGCAGGCCGGAAATCCTGTCGATAAGCATAAGCATACGGGGATAGTGGTAGGGTCCCTTCCACATGGAGCCCTTCTGGGTGTGGCTTACGGTATTGTCCCGATGGAGATAGCCGTACCATTCGCCCAAGTCGTTGTCGGAAAAATGGCCGAAGGAATAATCGTGAACCTTCTTAAACCAGTTGAAGTATTTTTCGTCGCCGGTAAGGCCGTATGCCAATAACGTGGCGATAAGGGCTTCGTTGTGAACCCACCACAGCTTCATGTCGTGCTCAAGCTGTTCGCAGGGACGGCCGCTGCAGTCGGTAAAGTATATGAACCCGCCGTATTCCTTGTCCCAGCCCCATTCCAGGGACCAGTCGAGGATATTCAGAGCCTTTTTCAGCAGTTCGTCGTCTTTGGAATAGATGGCCTCATTCATCAGGAACCAGGAATTTTCCATGGAATGGCCGGGGTTTATGGTGCGTCCTGCCGGATTGTCGATGAATTCACCGTTTGCACCGACGCATTCCAGCACGCAGTGTTTGTCTTCTTTGTAGTGGTATTTTAAGATGGCGTCCACCATTTCCCGGGTTATTTCGGTGTAGTATTCCGCCCTTTCGGGGACACATCTGCGAAGCAGCTGGGCAGAGGAAACCAGCACCATGGGCACCGCCACCGCCCGGTCGGCGCGGGTGGAGGCATAGGATTTGGGGGTTATTTTAAAGGGGTCGCTACCGGGATTGCGGTAGATCTGAAGCATAAGGTCAAAGCATTTTTCGGCTTTGGCTATTGCCTCTTTATTGCCGGTCATTACGCCGTATTCCGCCATGGAGATGACATAAAAGCTTTCGGAATACATATAGCGGCGTTTTCTTAGGGGTTTTCCCTCTTTGGTTACGGTAAAGAACATCCTGCCGTCGGCGTCCACGCATTTTTCGTTTAAAAATTTAACGCCGCTGTTTGCCGCCTCAACCCATTCCTCCCTTTTGCCGTAGCTGTTGCAGAGGGCGGAAAAAGTCCAAAGGCATCTTCCCTGAAACCAGACGGATTTGTCGTCGTTGTAGGATTTGCCTTCCCTGTCCACCGAGGTGATGTAGCCGCCGTATTCTTTGTCAAGCAGATCGGAATTAAGCCAGAAAGGAATACAGTCGTCAAGCAGTTTGCTGCGGTAATACTTCTGATAGGCTGAAAAAATCTCCCTGTCCATGATATTTACACTCCTTGTTCAGTTTGCGCATATTGCGTGTATGGTTTTGTGATAATGCATTATTCAATATTAGTCCTGTTTATCCTCTGCCGGATAATAACCGCCGGTCTTTTTACTGCCACGTCGTTCGATTAAACCTTTTTGAATTAAAACCTTTATTTGCCATTCTATAGTATTAATCGAACGATTGCCCAATAATTTTCCTAATTCTTTTGCTTTTATTCCCGGATTTGATGATATAACATCAAAGAGGGATTTTAAACCGTAATTTAATCCGTAATTTAATCCGTAATTTAATCCACCATTTAATCCGCCATCATGGATTTTTTTATTTTTTGGCTTTTTAAACGGGAAGGTGACCTTAACAAAATTAGGGGTTATTGTAAATATTGAACGGTTATAGTTTTTAAGTATTCGTATCATACCGGAACCTAACTGTTCCACAAGATAAATATCTTTGAAAATCCGCATTAGCTCCTTGTTTCTCGGTGCGGAATAGCCGCTGAAAAACTCCTCCTCAGTCATCCCCTGTACCAAACCGCCGGCTGAGGTTATTTCGATTCTGTCGGAAAATATCTCAACTTTGGGCGGAATCTCATTGGTATAATCGTTGTGAACAATGGCATTTATAACCGCTTCCCTTAAAGCGATTTTATCAACAAGATTATGCTCTTTTCTCTCTTTTGACGTGATTTTGGTTAAGGTGGGGTTTTCGATTTCCAGCTTTGCCAGCACATTTTTTGTGGCTTTTATAAGCGAACAATATCCGTATTCGTTATTTTCAATCAAATCATACCTGTCGTCACCGCTGTATTTCGCCACCTTTATTGATATGCCGTTGGTATCCGAAAGCAAATATGCGGCATAATTGAATTTGTCGTTTTCCGTAAGCAATTCAAGGTTTTCGGCAAAATGGTCGTTAAGCTTTAAATTGTTTTCCTCATAATATATTTTCAGCTGTTCAAAGGTGAGGTTTTGCTTCGGTGACTTTATTTTACCGATAGAATTCTTTGTCCTCTTTGAAAAAAAGGTTCAATTGTAAAGTGAAACGCACACCCAGTGATTGAAAAGCAACAGTAATGCCGTCAAGCGCACAGTGTAGCGTTTCGCTTTACAAAATTAATTTATCTTTTGGGTAGAAAGACAGAATGGCTTTCTACCCATATTTGCAATTAAGCGGAACTGGAAAACCGTGTCAAGGGCGGCTTGCCGTTCATCTTGATCCTTGACAAGGTTTTTCGGTTCTGCTACCTAAACGGCGTTGGACCAAAGCCAAAATAGCCAATAAATTTATTTAATCCCATCAAATAAATTCCTAACGCAAAAAGCAAAATAAATCCTATGATAGGAAATAAAACAAATGGTTTTTTGTAACGATAACACTTGATGCACAGCCAAATCATTGTTGGAATAATAGCTACTATCCATATCCCCAACATTCCTATGCCAAAAAGTATAGAAACGTCCTTTTCCGAACCTAGGTCATAAGCATAACCCTTTGAATGTCCCGTAATAAACATATAAGTTAAAGCAATCCATCCGGCAGAAAAATAGCTCGCAACAGATGACCACAGCGCTATAAGTATGAATTTTACTTTTTTCATAAATTCACCCCATTTTGGTATTTTTCAAACAACTGGTATAATAAATACTGTAGCAGAAGCGCTGTTTCTACCACAAAAGCAGCGCTTGTTTTAATGCTACAGGGTATCCCACGTCTCAAGGAGGTCTACCATGTCCCATTATAACACTTTTGAAGAAAGATTGGAAATTGAAAATGGTTTGCGAGAGTATTTGTCCTTTGGCGAGATTGCAAAGCGGCTCGGTAAAGACTGTTCCACCGTTTCAAGAGAGGTTAGGAAGTACGCCGCTGTCGAAAAGTCAGGCTACGGAGCTGCCGGTTACAATGCTTGCATTCACCGTCCGAGTTGTACGAAAAACCATGTTTGCAAAGGCGATTGCGGGCGGCAATCGGTCAAATATTGCAAGCTGTGCGGTCGCTGTAATGATTTCTGCCCGGATTTTGAGGAACAAACCTGTATCATCCGCATGAAACCGCCCTATGTTTGCAACTCTTGCGAAGAACGAAACCGATGTACATTGGAGAAAACTCTATACAGTGCAGTAAAGGCTCAACAGCTTGCCGAGAAAAACATTTCGGAAGCGCGCCGGGGTGTTTTATCCACCGAACAGGAACTGACTGCGCTCAACGAGCTGGTAACCCCTTTAATATTGAAAGGACATTCGGTTCATCAGATTTATTCCAACAATGTTGACAGACTGATGTGCAGTGAAAAGACGCTTTACAATTATATCGACAACGGTTTTTTTGATGCTCGGAATATTGATTTACCCCGCAAGGTGCGCTACCGTCCCCGCCGTAAAAAGAAGGAGTTTAAGGTTGACAAGGGCTGCTACATAGGACGTGGTTATCAGGATTATCAGGCGTTTATGCTGAAGCATCCGGAATACCATACCGTGCAGATGGATTCTGTCATCGGCACAGTCGGCGGGAAAGTCCTGCTGACCGTTCATTTTCCCGATACCGGCTTTATGCTCGCATTTTTAAGAGTCTCCAACACTTCTCAATCGGTTATTGATGTGTTTGACAGGCTGTACATTACTCTTGGCAGAAAGCTTTTTGAAAAACTGTTTCCTGTTATCCTGACCGACAGAGGCTCGGAGTTTTCCAATCCTGCAGCTCTTGAAAAGTCACCAGACGGCATCCGCAGAACCCATGTGTTTTTCTGTGACCCGAATGCGCCTCTTCAAAAGGGATCCCTGGAAGTCAATCACGAGCTGATCCGTCGCATTCTGCCTAAAGCTACGAGCTTCGATAGCTTGGAACAAGCGGATATTGACAGGATGATGAATCACATCAACTCATATCGGCGATTGAAGCTGGGAAACAAAACGCCTTTTGAAGCCTTTGAGTTTTATCACGGAGAAGAAATGCTTGAAAAGTTTGGCTTTGAACCGATTCCCTCAAACAGCGTTATTTTGAAACCATCACTCATGAAAAGATAATCAGCTCACAAATATATAAATTACAAACGGGGATACTCAATATTCTTGTGGTTTAGGGGTTGCGTTTCGGATTGCAATATTTTTCAATTAAACGTTACCTCAGTTTGCTATGCTCATTTCTTACAATTAGCGCGTGTAAACTGTTGCACTTCGTTTTCTAACCGTGCTTTTGGTTTACAATTGTTGCACTTCACTTACAAACCGGGCGTTTGACTTTTCAAATTTGCGCTTCGGTTACCATTGTTGCACTTCGTCTTTTAAATATGATATTTCGTTTTACAATTAAGCCTTTGAAAAAAAGTCCTCTATGACATTTTGCGGCATAGGCTCCGTTGAACTGCCTATACGCATAAAACAACCCTTCGGGGACATCCCGTATTTTGAAATATAATAGGGCTTTTCCGGTCCGCTGGCTATGTTTATCTTTATATATTTTTTCCCGTTTTCCGTGTTACTTAAAACATCGAATAAACCCAAAGTAGAGGGTATAATATTGTTCTTTATGCGGTCTTTAGCCATAAGCTGAATGTCGTCCGGGTTTTCCACCCCCACAACACTTCCGTCGTTGTCAACCCCGATATATATTTCCCCGCCCTCCGAATTGTTAAGAAAGCTGACAACCACCCGTTCCAGCTTGTCATTCAGTTCCCGCTTAAACTCTATTCTGTTCGTTTCTTTACCTGTTGCCAGCTTTTCCATGGTCATCTCCTTCGGACAACACATAACAATCAGCAGTGTTTATTAACACTACACTTCTCAACCGCATTTTAACATATTATTCCTTGAAATGTCAATGCGGCTTTTCCCGAATTTAATGTTTTTATTGACAATCGGCATAATAATGGTATAATATGATAAAATTGAACCGACACAATCGAAAGGCAAATAAATATGGAAAAACACTCCCTTACGGTTTTACGCGAAAAATTTTTACAGTTTTTTGAATCAAAGGGACATATAAGGCTTGATTCCTTCCCCCTTGTTCCCCAAAACGACAATTCCCTGCTTTTAATAAATGCCGGCATGGCGCCCTTAAAGCCCTATTTTACCGGGGAACTGGTTCCTCCGAGAAAGCGGGTGACCACCTGCCAGAAGTGCGTCCGCACCCTTGACATAGAAAACGTGGGAAAAACCGCCCGTCACGGGACATTCTTTGAAATGTTAGGCAACTTCTCCTTCGGCGACTACTTCAAAGCCGACGCTATTCCCTGGGCGTGGGAGTTTTTAACCAAAGTCCTTGAAATTCCCGAGGACAGGCTTTATATAACCATCTATGAAGACGACGACGAAGCCTACGAAATCTGGCGGAAAGCCGGCGTTCCCCATGACCGGATATACCGCAAGGGCAAGGAGGACAACTTCTGGGAAATCGGAGCCGGCCCCTGCGGCCCCTGCAGCGAAATAAGCTTTGACCGGGGGGAAAAGTACGGCTGCGGCAAGCCCGGCTGCGCCTTCGGCTGCGAATGCGACAGATACATCGAAGTCTGGAATATAGTCTTCACCCAGTTTGACGGGGACGGCAAGGGAAACTACACCCGCCTTGCCCACCCCAACATCGACACCGGCATGGGTCTTGAAAGGCTTGCCTGCATCATGCAGGACGTGGGAAGTCTTTTCGAGGTGGACACCATAAGGAACATCATGCTGGAAGTCTGTAAAATCGCTCATGTGGAATACACCGGCGGTTCGGGGAACACCGACGTTTCCCTCAGGGTTATAACCGACCATATCCGTACCGCCACCTTCCTTATAGGCGACGGGGTCCTCCCCTCCAACGAGGGGCGGGGCTATGTGCTCAGGAGAGTGCTGAGACGGGCTGCCCGCCACGGCAGGCTTATCGGAATTAAAGGAAGCTTCCTTGAAACCCTCTGCGAAAAAGTTATCAGCGAAAACGCCTCCGCCTACCCAAATCTTACGGAAAGGCGGGAATTCATAAAGAAAACCATTGCCACCGAGGAGGAAAGGTTTTCCCAGACCCTTGATTTGGGGCTTAACCTTCTGGAAAAGCTGATTTCCGACCTAAAGGCAAAAAATATAACCCTCATCCCAGGAGAGGAAGTTTTCAAGCTTTACGACACCTACGGCTTCCCCCTTGATCTGACAAAGGAAATTGCCGATGAACGGGGCTTTGAAACCGATGAGGAGGGCTTTGCCTCCCTCATGCAGGAACAGCGCAAGAAAGCAAGGGAGGCAAGATTTGCCGCCGGCGACTTCGGCTGGACGGAGGAATCCCTTGCCATCGACAAGACAAGAAAGACCGTCTTCACCGGTTATAACGAAATCCAAACGAAATCCGAAATCATTTATATGATTAAGGACGGGGAACTTCAGTCAATCCTTTCCGGCGGGGACGCCACGATTATCCTTGATAAAACCCCCTTCTACGCCGAATCCGGCGGACAGGTGGGGGACACCGGTTTTATTGTCACCCGGACCGGGAAATTCGCCGTCATCGACACCAAGAAAACTCCCAACGGTCAGCATCTTCATATAGGACACCTTGTTGAAGGCTATATCGAATTGGGACAGGCCGACGCCGCCGTGGACGAAGACCGCCGGAACGCCATAATGAGAAATCACTCCTCCGCCCATCTTTTACAGGCGGCTTTGAAGAAGGTTTTGGGGAACCATGTGGAGCAGGCGGGTTCCTATGTGTCCGACAAGGTGGTAAGGTTTGACTTTACCCATCATCAGGCAATGAGCAAAGAGGAAATTGCCGAAGTGGAACGCCTTGTAAACGGGGAGATATTAAAGGGCGGGGAAATAACCGCTGCCGAAATGCCCATCGAGGAAGCCAAAAAAACCGGTGCAACGGCCCTGTTCGGGGAAAAATACGGCGATAAAGTACGAGTGGTTAAAATGGGGGGCTTTTCCGCCGAATTCTGCGGGGGCACCCATCTCAACAATACCGCCAAGGTGGGGCTTTTCAAGATAATTTCCGAAGCTTCCGTCGCCGCCGGCGTTCGGCGGATCGAGGGGGTAACCGGATTCAATTCCTTAAGCCTTATCTACGAAAACGAACAACTGATTAACGAAACCGCCAGAACCCTGAAGGCAAACAATATAAACGAGCTTACCCACAGAGCCGAAACGGTAATGAACGAAATCAGAACCTATAAAAAGTCCCTTGAAGCGGCCAATTTAACCGTTGCGGACGCCAAAGTCAAAGAGGCTTATAACGATACCGAGGAAATTAACGGTATAAAGGTAGTAAAGGCGAAGTTTGACGATATGCCGGTGGAAATCCTCCGGCAGGCAACCGACAACCTGCTGGACAAGCACCCCGAATGCGTCTGCCTGCTGGCTACGGTAAGCGAAGGTAAGGTGCTGTTTGCCGCCGGCTGCGGCAAAACCGCCCTTGAAAAGAAGGCAAATGCGGGAAAACTGCTGTCGGCCATTTCCCCCATAGTGGGCGGGGGCGGCGGGGGCAGACCCGACCGGGCGTCCAGCGGCGGAAAAAACCCCGAAAAACTCGACGAAGCCTTTGCCGAAGCTGATAAGGTAATCAGAATACAAACGGGAGGTTAATATATGGACTGCATTTTCTGTTCGATAATAAGCGGTAAAATCCCCTCGAAAAAGGTATATGAGGATGAAAAAGTGTATGCCTTCCGGGACATTAATCCGGTAACCCCGGTGCATGTGCTGGTGGTGCCGAAGGTTCATATCGAATCCCTTGACGCCGTTAATGCCGAAAACGTGGATATTGCCGCAAAGGTGCTTTCGGCTATTCCCGCAATCGCAAGGGAATCAGGCCTGAAAAACGGCTACCGGGTTATAACCAACGTGGGAAGCGACGGCTGCCAGTCGGTAAAACACCTGCATTTTCATGTTTTGGGCGGGGTTAAGCTGACCGAAAAATTAAACTGATCCTTCGGGAAGGTGGTATAATTGCTGCGGAACCGTCTGTTGTCGGTGGGAGTTCTGATTTTTGCATTATCCATTGCCATATTTATTTATACCGACGGATGGATTGTTCCGTTCTGCTTTGCGACGCTTACCGTATCGTGCTGTGTCTATGGCGCGGTACGGTTTCTTCGTATAAGGACGGCGGTTATTTTTGCCCTGATTCCTCTTTTCGCCTTTGCTTATTTTACCCTTTACACCTATTTTTTCGTGCCGTCCCGCAGTCAGGGATTCAGCTCCGCCGTAACCGGTGTGGTTGAAAATTCCTCCACTTATTTTTCAAACCAAAGCATTGATATTAAAACTGTTCATTCCGACACGGGGATAGCCAAAGGTACGCGAATAAGGGTCTATACCGGGCTTGAGGAAAGCTGCAAACCGGGGGACACAATAAACATTAAAGGGATTTTTCACCCCGCTTCGGATAAACCCAAACTTCTGTCATCCGGAATAAAATACTACACCTACGGCGAAACCTCCTATATTACCCATAACGAGGGCTTTTTTACGAAAATAAGAAATAAAATTTCGTCAAACTGCGACAAAGCCTTTCCGCCGGAAATTGCCGCTTTTGTAAAAGCCATAACTATCGGGGACACATCCTTCGTTTCCCTTTCGGATTACGCCGCATATTCCGCCGCCGGGGTTTCCCATGTGCTGGCGGTGTCGGGGTTTCACCTTTCCATACTGGTAATGTCCCTTTATTCCCTGTTGAAAAAATTTACCTCAAACAGGATAATCCTTTCCCTTACCGGAATTGCCCTTTCCTTTTTCGTTGCCGGCTTTACCGGTTTTTCCTATTCCGCATTACGGTCTGCCATAATGCTTTCGGTGTTTCTTGCGGGCAAAGGGGTAAAACGGAATTCCGACTCGGTTACCTCTTTGTTTATTTCCCTGCTGGTACTTATTTTGGCAAACCCCTATTCGGTGTGTTCCCTTTCCCTTCAGCTGTCCTTCCTTTCGACTCTCGGAATAATAACCGTCGGTGCTGTAAAGCTCATTAAGGCGGAGAGAAAATCCTTTATTAATAAATGCTTGTCGGATTACCTTCTTAATCCCTTTTTGTTTTCCCTTTCTGCCTTCGGGTTCACCCTGCCGGTGCTGGTATTTTCCACTGACAAAATATCTTTAATTTCGCCGGTTGCAAACATACTGGCAGGGCTTATGTTTCCCTTTATTTTAATTCTTTCCTATCTTTTCGGCGGGTTTTCCCTTATATCGGGCTATCTGGCATTCCCCTTCGCTTTTTTGGTGAAGTATCTTGTAAAAGGTTTTATTTACGTTTGCAGATTCTTTTCAAAACTTCCCCTTGCTTTTATCCCCGCATCGTCGCCCTACCTTATAATTCCCGTTGCGGTATGCCTTGTCTGCATTATACTGCTTTTACTGGCAAGGAAAAAACGCCTTATAATCATCATACCCCTTTCCCTTGTGCTGGTGATGATATCCACCGGCATTAGCGTTTTCGCCCAGATTAAAGACAATAAAAGCAGAAGCGGTATTGCTTATATGGACACAAGAGAAAGCTTTGCCGTTTACGTATCCGATAAGGAAAGGGGAATATTCATCGATAACGGCGGGGAATTTCTTTGCGAGGATCTGGTCTTTACATCGGGGAACGTAAAATGCAATAGCCTTGTGTTGTCGGAATACGACGAATTTACTTTTAAAAAGGCGGAATACTTTATTTCCTGTCTGCAGACGGAGGAAATATATATAAAAAAGCCCGGCAATGATGAAGAATCGGCTTGTTTAAGCGAAATAACCCTCTTGGCAAATGCCGAAGGCTGTGATATAATTGAATATGATGTTTTTTACGGCAATACCGGAAACGTGACGGTTTATATGAATAATTCCGTTGTGATAAACCTTTCGGGATATAAGGCGGTTATCCCCCTTGTCAGTGACAGCGAAATTTTCGGTACGGATTTCTTTGATTTTGTTTTCCTCCCCGAAAGGGTTTACGGTAAGAAATTCGATTATTTACCCCGCGCTGGACATCTGATATACGGAAGCCATACCGAAATCAAATTCTTTAACAATTTCCCCGACAAGACCGGGTATACTGCCTTTGACCCGGTGACGGTAACAATTACAAAGAAAGGGGGTTATAAAATAAAACAATGGCGTTAAACGAACTTACGGAAAAACTGAAAACAAAGGACTATACCGGAGTGTATCTTTTCGCCGGCGACGAGGAATACACCAAGGATTTTTATATAAAGAAAATCCGGGATTTCTGTATCGGTCAAAACCCACCGGACAATCTGCGCATTGTTTTTAACCGCGCCGGCATAACCCCCGACAGCCTTGCCGACGGGGTTTTCACCCTCCCCTTTTTCGGGGACAAAAAAGCAATCGAAATATACGATTTCCAGATAAACCAGCCATCGAATATATTAAACCGGTATGTGAACATTTTGGGGAATATCCCCAAGGGGATTTCGGTGCTTTTCATCTACCGTTCCGGCGAGTTTGATTTCAAGTCCCTGACGGGTAAACCCGACGGCAAGAACGAGCTTTTGGACTTTCTTGCCAGCGAGGGCATCTGCGTTGAGTTTGCCGCCGAAAAGGGGGAAAAGCTTATAAGCTGGATAAAACGGCACTTCAAAGCGGAAAATGCGGATATCACAAACGAAGCCGCCGCCTTTCTCCCCGAATACTGCGGCAACGATATGTATATCCTTGCCGGGGAAATTGACAAGCTTTGCGCGGTTTATTCGGGGAAACCCTTTACAGTCGCCGATATCGAGGAAATCTGCTCCCCCAACACCGAATTTAAGCTTTATGACATCGTAAACTCCCTTGGTGAGGGAAACGCCACAAAGCTTAAAAAAATTTATGACAGTCTGGTGTTTACAAAAACCCGCCCCGAATTTATCTTAGGTACAATCGCCGGCTATTTTACGGACCTGCTTATTTTCAGAACCGCCCTTGCCGAAGGGAAAACCGAAAAGGACATAAAGATAAAATTAGGCTATTCCGACTTTCAGACAAGAAAGTTTGCTTATGCTTCACGGGCGGTGGACGCGGATTTTATAAACCACGGCATTAAGGAATGCCGGGAAACCGACATGGCGGTTAAAGGATATGCTTCCGACCCCTATACCGCCATCGAGCTTATGCTTTACAGGATACTTTCCTATGGCAAAAGAAAAGCTTAATCTAAAATATCCCCTGGTGGTGGAGGGGAAATACGACAAAATCCGCCTTTCGGGGATAGTGGAAAGCCCCATAATAACTTTGGGGGGCTTTTCCACCTTCAATTCAAAGGAAAAACTGACGGAACTGACCGCCTTCGGAAAAAGCGGGGGACTTATAATATTAACCGATTCCGACAAGGCGGGGAATTTCATACGGGGAAAACTTAAGGGTCTTCTTTCGGGAATTGACCTTATAAATGTCTTTACCCCCAAGGTTTACGGCAGGGATTCAAGGCGGAACCATAATTCCAGGGAAGGTATTTTGGGAATAGAAAGCCTTGACAGCGATATGCTTTACAATCTTCTTAAACCCCTTGAGGGTGAAATAAGCAAAAACAATTATCTTACAAAGCAGAAGGCCTATACCGACGGGATATGCGGAAATTCGAACAGCAGTCTGCTTAGAAAAAGACTTTGCTCCCACCTGTCCCTACCGGAGGGGATTTCGGCGTCAACCCTTATAGAATATATAAACAACTTTGTAACCGAACAGGAATATACAATCCTTTTAGGCAAAATAAAGGAAAATTCAACGTAAATGAAAACAGTTTCTTTTTATACCTTAGGCTGCCGGGTTAACCAGTACGAAATACGGGCGATACGGGAAATTTTCATAAAAGGCGGGTACAGCGTCCTCCCCTTCGGGAAAAGGGCAGATGTCTGCGTCATAAACACCTGCGCCGTAACCGGGGAAAGCGAAAAAAAGTCACGGCATGTAATAAACCGGGCTTCCCGTTTCAGCGACAGGGTGCTGGTTACCGGCTGTTTTGCAAAGCTTATAAAAGACGGGGAAAACTACCCGGAAAACGTGGTTTTCTGCGGCGGGAACATCAAAAAGGGGGAAATACTCAACCTTGTTGAGGGTAAAGATACCGGAAGCTTCGACCAGACAATCTATGAGGAGCTTTCGGTGGGGACAGCCACCTCCCTTCTCAAGGACCAGCGTTACAGAGCCTATGTGAAAATCCAGGACGGCTGCGACGGCAACTGCGCCTACTGCATTATCCCCAAACTCCGGGGACCCTCCCGCATAAGAAACGAGGAAAACATCATCGAGGAAGTAAAGCGGCTTGCCTTATCCGGGGTTACCGAAATCATACTGACCGGCATTGAGGTTTCCGACTACGGCACATCCAACCTCTGCCGCCTGATAAAGCGGGTTGAGGAAGCGGAGGGGATCCGCCGGATAAGGCTGGGTTCAATCAACCCCAACACCCTGACGGATGAATTTATTCAAACCGTTTCTGAAAGCCAAAAATTCTGCCGGCACCTTCACCTTTCGGTTCAGTCCGGCTGCGGGCGTATTCTTAATCTTATGCGCCGCCCCTATTCGGCGGAAAAGCTCCAGAAGTGTATCGATAAACTGTACGAAGTTATACCCGGAATGCTGCTTTCGGCGGATATAATTTCCTCCTTCCCCACCGAAACCGAAGAGGAATTCAACCGGACCCTTGAGTTTATACGAAAGAACCGTTTCATGCATATCCACGCCTTTTCCTACTCCCCCCGTCCCCTTACCGAAGCGGCAGATCTTGACGGCCAGATTCCCGAAAAGATAAAAAAGGACCGGAATCTGAGGGTAATCGCCCTTTCCGACGAATGCAAGGAACAGGTGGCGGAAGGCTTTATCGGTTCTGCCGTCGAGATACTTATCGAGGAAAACAAAAAGGGCAACACCTACGGTCATACCGGGGAATTTATGGAAGCGAAAATACCCGGCCTTTTCCTGAATGCGGGGGATTATGTCAACTGCATAGTGACGGAATACGATAAAGAAGAAAAAACTTTGGTTTGCAAAATACAAAAATACGGAGAAGCAGAATGATTGACAGGGATTTTGACAATTTCGTGTTTGCAACGGGGCGTCAGCCCAATGAGCTTGAAATAATGCTTTACGATGCCTTCCTTCCGGAGGGAATTATCGGAAGAAACGGGGTTATGTACAATATGCTGAAAACCTCAAATCCTAAGGTTTTTGGCGTGTTCGATTCCTATATGAAGCTTTATAAATTAGCCTCCTCATCCTTTTCCGCCGACGACTTCCACCCCTATTTCATGCATGTTATAAAACACTCCTATTACCGTCCCGGTGACGAAATCTGGACGGTTGATTCAATCGTCGCCCCCCGGGTTATAAAGAAGTTTTTTAACCGCTATTCCCCGTCGCTGTATTCGGTGTTTTCCCGCAGCAGGTCCTTTGCCATTGATATTTCCCTTGCCGGAGGAAGCATCGAAGGCCTTGCCAGCCGGGAATATTTCGTGTTTCCCTCCGGAAGCGGCTCCGTTTCAAAGCTGATTTCCGCCACAAGGGGACTCCGCCGGTGCGGTGTTGTAACCTCCGATGACATTATCCGCCTGGTTTCGGGGAATGAGGATGCGGCGGCGCTGCCTGTAAGCGTTATCCCTCCCCTTCCTTTACCCGCAGCCCTTGAGGTGGATGACGCAGGGGATTTCGACGCCGGATTTATCACCGCCTTTTCAAAGGCCATTGATCTGGCAACCCCCTTTGAATTTCCCTTCAGGGTTGATTTTCCCGGTAAGGAATATAAAAACCATTCTTTGTATAAGCTGGGGTATGCCGGCCGGCTTTCAAGACTGTATAACGTAATTCCCCCGGAATTCAAGGGAAAAATCACAAATCCCGCCGGAATTTCGGTGTGGTTTTTACCCCTTGCGGCGGATGAGAACGGGATTTCAACCATGGTGTCGGACAGGGTTTTATATGCCGTATCCGGCTATAAACCGGCATTCGGCTGTGTTGCGGCGAAGTTTACCGAAGGGGAGATTACCGGTGATATGTTCCCCGGTTTTGATATTTCCGACTTCCACCCGGTGGAAAACAAGACCGGCGGGGTGATTGTCCTGTCGCAGAATATGTTTAACGCTTATTATGTGGGTAGATTGGTTCAGGTGCCGCTTATGGAAGAATAAATCCCGGTGACTTAGCCGGCGGATTTTATCCGACCTAAGGGGGGATTTCGTACATTGTGAAGCAACGGATTTCTCTGCTCATCAACGCACGTTGGCACTGCCCCTCATCCGTCAGCCTACGGCTGACACCTTCCCCTCAAGGGGAAGGCTTTTTTTACATCCGCTTCGGCTGTTTTTTATGAATAAATGTTGACATTTGATAATAATTAAAGTATAATTTTTGGGATAATTTGCAAAAAATACACCCGATAGAAATTATTGACTGAAATGTGAGCAAAATTAAACGTTATGGAGGAGAATGTATGAAAAAACTGTTTTATTTCGCAGTTTTGTTTGTAATTATAACAGCCGTGCTTTCCGCGTGCGGAAAAACTGAAAAAAACACGACGATTAACGGTGAGGTGGAAAGCGACGAAGTGTTAAAATACCGTCTTGTAAACGATGAATATTATGAAGTTTGTGGTATCGTTCAGGATATAAGCGAGGTTGAAAAGGTTACTATTCCCGAAAAATTCAACGGCATTCCGGTAAAGCGGATCGGGAATGAAGCTTTTTTATCTTGCGCTAGCTTAACCGAAATCATAATACCGAACAGTGTTACAAGTATAGGTGATTGGGCTTTTTCCGGTTGTTCAAACTTAACCGAAATCACAATACCGAACAGTGTTACAAGTATAGGCACATTGGCTTTTATGGAATGTAATAAATTGACAATCTACTGCGAAGCGAAGTCAAAACCCGAAAGCTGGAACGGAAGCTGGAACCCCTCCAACTGCCCCGTTGTGTGGGGATATAAAGATGAATAATATTACCGGATTAAAGTGAATCTTTGTAATAAAAAACCGGCAATGCCGGTTTTTTTGTTTATCCGTTTACAAGGTTTTTCATTTTGTCCCACCGGTTTTCCATGTCCGAAACCAGCTTGAACTGGGTGCGACAGCGGACAAGATTGTGTTCCGGGTATTTTATTCTGAAATAATGGTCGCCTTCAAGATAGTCGGTTAAAAATCTCACGCCGCATTCAAGGGTCATCAGCTTTGCCCCCTCCGGCAATGTTTCAATCTCCTTTTTGGTTAAAGAGCTTCCGCAGGCGGAAAGATAGCCTTCAGTATAAATTTTATACAGATTGAACACGAAATTAACCTTGGAAAGGTCGGTTTCGTCCTCCTTGGCGCTTGAAGCGCCGAAGCGGATGGAATCCCCGAAGTCATAGGCGGCAAGCCCCGGCATAACCGTGTCAAGGTCAATAACGCATAATGCTTTACGGGTTTTTATATCAAACAGCACGTTGTTCAGCTTTGTGTCGTTATGGGTTACCCTTAAGGGGAGAAGCTTGCTGTTTTGCAAATCCGTAAGTACCGAAGCGTCCTTTTCCCTTGAAAGGACAAAATCTATTTCAACCTTTACCTCCTTTGCCCTGCCGGCGGCGTCCTTTTCAAGGGCTTCCCTGAATTTTCTGTACCGGTCGGGGGTGTTGTGGAAGTTGACTATGGTTTCGTGAAGTACCGATGCGTCAAAGTCGGAAAGCATGTTCTGGAAGGTGCCGAACCCCACCGCGCTTTCGTAAAAATCCGACTCATATTCCACCGCCTCAAGACAGAGGCTGTCGGTTATGAAGTCATATGCCCGCCAGTAGTTCCCCCCTTCGTCAAGGTAAAAGAACCCGCCGTCCTTGGTGTTTATAATGGTAAGCGCTCCCCGGGGGTCGGTTACCTTTTTGGAGACATGACCGCACACCGCATAAATGTTTTCCATAAGCTGATCGGGGCGTTTGAATATGTTTTTGTTTATTTTTTGCAGAATGTATTCCCTGCCGGTGTCGGTTACCGCCCGGTAGGTTTCGTTTATATGCCCGTTGCCGTACCTTTCGCAATTGACGGCTTTTCCCTTTATTTTAAAATTTTCAAGAGCGTTAAAGGTTTCCATAGTTACCTCGCAAGTATTTCATGGATTTTATCAAACAACCTGTCGTAATCGCCGTTTTCTACTGACATCATTTTGTCCTTGGGAAGATTCCCCGACTTGGGGAAGTATTTTTGCAGGTCGTTTTCCTTGATTATTATTGAAAACAGTCCGTCGGTTTCGGCTTTGTCCGCTTTTTGCTTAACTTCCTCAAGCATTTCAAAGAGTTCGGCGGCATAACGCAGCGCTTTGTATCTTACCGTAAGCAAAGGGGTGCCGTCGTTGGCGGGATAAACGAAATTCACGTCCCCGGCGGGGAAATTGCGGCATTTTATATTAGCCCTGGGGTTGTCGGGGAACACGGTATAATTCCACCGCAAAAACCCGTCAAGATTCAGATATGATGTTAAAGCGGCGATAAACAGGGTTTCGAAAGCTTCGCTTTTTATAAAGGTGTTGGGGTAATCGGGGCCGCAGCAGACATACCACAGAATCCGCCTGTCTTTGCCGGCAAGCTTGGATATGTCCTCATATCCCTGACACAGAGTGGTTATAAAGGGGACAAAGTCGGAAATAAAGCCGAATTCCCTTACGAATCCGATATGATACACCGCCGCTTTGAACTTAAATCCGGGAGCAATCTGCCTTATCCGGTTTATGCTTTGCCGGAAGGATTCGATATCCCCCGGTTCGTCGGCGGCGATTCTCACCTTATCAATGAGTTTTGTCCTTTTAAAGAAACGGTAAATTGCCTTTATATAATTTTCAATTTCCTCTGAACTATGCATAAAGCGGAAGAGGCCGCCGGCTTCGTCGTAATATCTCACCCTGATATGGTCGGGGTAGTTTTCGCAGGGCTTTTCAAAACCGTATTCGGCTTTTCCCTTCCAGACATTCACCAGTCCGTAAACCGATATTTCCCTGTCGATGCCGTGCTTTTGGCAGATTTCCATATACTTTTTAACCGCCGAAAAATCAAAGGCAAATCTGCCGTTTTGCCTTTTTGTAACCTTCACCATGGAATATTCGTAAAGGTTTTCACTGCCTTCCGATTCAAAGCAGGACTGTCCCGCCCAGGGGATTTCCGACACCACAACGGTTACTGCCTTCTGTCCTAATACGGCAAGGGATTTTACATATTCCTCAAGGATTTCAAAATGCCTTCTGCCGAAGGGCTTGACCTCATGCTTTCGTGCGATGTTTGACGTGTGCTGCCACAGATCAAGGTAAAAGGAAAAATCCTTTGCGTCCGGCAAAGTATAGTCAATTACCGAAACATCAAGGCTTTGTTCCGCAAAGAATTCCTCGTCGGAAAACATAAAGGAACGGTAGAGCTTTATTGTAACAACGCCGTCCTTTGTGGTTACGGGGATGTCAATATCAACCCAGACCCCCCTGGCTTTTCCCTTGTCAAGCTCCAGAAAGCCGTCGGTAAGGAGAATGTCCCCCTTGGCGACGCCGTCGTCGTCCGCCATATAGCCGACGGGGTAAAAACTGCAATTATAATCCCCCTCGGCTTCAAGCCTGAAGCAGGGGGTGTTGATTTTCTGCCGGTAATAAAGGTCATTATCCAACCTTACAACACAGTCCTCGTCGGGTTCGAATAATATTATAAATGCCGCTTTCCGGTTTTTAACTGTTTTAATCTGAGTAATTTCGCAAAAATCGTTTATGTTTTGGTTTTCTTTTAACTTATTCAGACAGTTTATGAGTTTAAGTTTCAGCATTTTTAACCTCCCGGGACAGCAAATCCCTTATAACCTCCCCCGCAAGGATAAGTCCCGCCGTGGCGGTGACGCAGGAAAGGGAACTTATTACCCCCTCCACCCTTTCGGGAATTTCGGTGGAATAAACCACTTTTAACTTTTTTATTCCCAGCTTCTTATACTTTCCCCTCATTATCCTTGCCAGCGGGTCGTTGAAGGTGGAATAAATGTCCCCCACCTTAAAGCATAAGGGGTTTTTCCGGTTTCCCGCCCCCATGGAGGAAATGATTTTTTTATTTTCATCAACGCACTTTTTGGCAAGATATGCCTTGCTGTCGGTGGAGTCTATGGCATCTATTACATAGTCATAACCGGAAAAGTCGAATTCAGTCATATTTTCGGGGGTAAACCGTTTGCTAATGGTGTTTACTATACAATCAGGATTTATATCATGAATATGCGCCTTTGCCGCCTCGGTTTTATACATTCCGAGGGTGGATAAGGTGGCGTAAAGCTGGCGGTTTAAGTTGGATTCCATGTAAATATCGCTGTCGATAAGGTCAAGGGCGCCTATTCCCGCCCTTGCCAGAGCCTCCACGGCGTAGGAACCCACCCCCCCGATGCCGAAAACCGCCACCCGGGAGGAAGCCAATATGTCTGTTCCATCTTTTCCGATTAACGCCGATGTTCTTTCGTTCCACATAATCATATTAAAAGTAAGCATTTAATAAGGCATAACGATTAACGCTATGCCTTGTTGATATTTTGGTAATCCGGTTATTCGTCGTTACGCCTGTTGGAGTTCAGCATGGCGATGATGTTGTTTATTTCGTCCTCGGTTACCGCCTGCTGGGAAGCTTTCTGTTCGGTGGTGGGAGGAGTCTGTACCTGCTTTTCGGCTACGGCCTTGCGGTATTCATAGGATTTCTTTTCCTTTTCAAAGCCGGTGGCGATAAGGGTTATATGCATTTCGTCCTCAAGGGAAGGATTGAAGGCAACACCGAATATAACGGTGGCGTCGGGGTGAGCTTCGTTGGTGATGAGGGAAACCGCCTCGTCGATTTCGTCAAGGCCGATGTCGGGGGAGGAGGTGATGTTTACGATAATGCCCTTAGCCCCGTCAATCTTGGTTTCAAGCAGCGGTGAGGACATGGCCGCCTTTGCCGCCTGTTCGGCTTTGTCCTTGCCCTTGGCGGCGCCGACCCCCATATGGGCAAGGCCCGCATTGGTCATAACCGTTGAAACGTCGGCAAAGTCAAGGTTGATGTAGCCGTTGGTGGTTATAAGTTCGCAGAGGGATTGAACGCCCTTGCGGAGGATGTCGTCGGCTTCCTGGAAAGCGTTTAGGAAGGTAATCTTTTTGTCGGTTAAAAGTTTAAGTCTTTCGTTGGGTATGACAAGGAGGGAATCAACGAAGTTGGAAAGCTTGTCAATGCCTTCCTCGGCGTTTATCATCCTTGAACGGCCTTCGAATTTAAAGGGCTTTGTTACAATAGCTACGGTGAGGATGCCGAGGGATTTAGCCACCTTTGCCACCAGCGGCGCAGCTCCCGTACCGGTGCCGCCCCCCATGCCGGCGGTGATAAACACCATGTTTGCCCCTTTTATGGTATTGGTTATTTCCTCAATGGATTCTTCGGCGGCCTTTTCACCAAGTTCGGGGTTTGCGCCGGCTCCGTGTCCCTTTGTCACCTTTTCGCCTATGGCGATTTTAATGGGGGAAAGGGATTTTGCAAGAATCTGGGTGTCGGTATTGATGTTGATGTATTCCACGTTTTCGGGGTTTACATTCATGCTTACCATGCGGTTGACCGCGTTACCGCCGCCGCCGCCTACCCCGATAACCTTTATAACTACATTGGTATTGTATCCGCTTTCGTTTGGCATAAAACATCCTCCGGTATATAGATTTTTATTTATAGTTCGCGTTTTTTGTTCAGCAAATCAAAGATTTCGTTGAATTCTTTTTCAATGGTTTCGTCCTTAACCGGCTGTTCGGGTTTGAATTCGGGTACTGGGACCGCTTTCTTTTTCCCCTCTTTTTCAAAGCCGGTGGCGATAAGGGTTATCTTCATCTCGTCCTCAAGGGAGGTGTCGAATACCGTACCGAATATAACCGTGGCGTCGGGATGGGCTTCGTCGGTTATCATGGTGGCGGCCTGGTCGATTTCGTCAAGGCTGATGTCGGGGGAGGAGGTGATGTTTACGATAATCCCCTTGGCACCGGAAATGTTGGTTTCCAGCAGCGGCGAGGACATTGCCATTTTTGCCGCCTGTTCGGCCTTGTCCTTCCCCTTTGCCTGGCCGACACCCATATGGGCAAGGCCTGCGTTTGTCATTATGGCGGTAACGTCGGCAAAGTCGAGGTTTATATAGCCTTCGTTGGTTATTAATTCAGAAATGGACCTTACGCCCTTGCGGAGGATGTCGTCGGCTTCCTGAAAAGCGTTAATGAAGGTAATCTTTTTGTCGGTCAGCAGTTTTAATCTTTCGTTGGGTATGACAAGGAGGGAGTCAACGTTCTGTGCCAGCTGTTCAATACCCGTTTCGGCCTGGGTCATCCTGTGCCTGCCTTCGAAACCGAAGGGCTTGGTTACTATGGCAACGGTTAATATTCCCATATCCTTTGCAATCTTAGCGATAATCGGAGCCGCCCCGGTGCCGGTGCCGCCCCCCATGCCTGCGGTGATAAAGGCCATATGGGCGCCCTTAAGGGCTGAGGTGATCTGGTCCGCCGATTCTTCCGCGGATCTCCGCCCCAGATCGGGGTTCGAGCCTGCTCCCTGCCCCCGGGTAACCTTACCGCCGATGGCAATCTTGGTGGGTGCCGATGTCCGGTAAAGGGACTGGGTGTCGGTATTGATATTGATATAATCAACATTTGAAAGCTTGTCGGCTATCATCCTGTCAACGGCGTTATTACCGCCGCCGCCCACTCCTATGACTTTGATTATAACTCTTCCGTCGAAAGACTCCAATGTTTCAGCCATTATTATTCCCCTTCCGCCGTTTGAAGGCAAATTATTGAATAATTGCATAATAATTTATCATAGTATAAAACAAATTACGCAGTTTTTCAATAGTTTTTTTAAAAAAATAGTGAGTTCTGACGAGTTTTTAAGCTATTTTAACCTTCGCTCGGGGTAAAGGGGGAAAAAGTTGCCTCCCTGGGGTTGGAAATATCGAGCTTTCCCCTCTGGTCGTCATAGATGTGGTCCATTATTCCAATGAAGAACCTTATCTTGGTGTCGCAGTCCTTTATGTCCCCCAAATAGGCCTTTATCTGATTGTTGTAGCCGAAGTAAATGTCAAACCGGTTGGCGGCCTTAATATAATCTGTTTTTTTATCCAGATTGTAATGACATAGTGTGGCCCAGAGTTCGTCGATGGAGTCAAGCAGCCGCTTTTCGGCAAAGGACAGCTTTTCGCCGGCAACGCAGCGTTTTACATAACCGGTGTCAAGTATTACAAGCTTAACGTCTTCGGGGAGGGTTTCCACTCGGTCAAGCACCTTGAAGCCTTCCGAAAGGATATAGTAGTCCTTTTCCACCTTAAGGCCGAAGGTGGGGATTTCCTCGGTTATTTCTATAATCACCGTTTCGGGGAGCTTTCGTGTAACCGAAACGGCTTTTATATAGGGAAAACGCTGCTTCAGGCTTTCCTCCACATTTTTATTGTCAAAGCCGTACAGGGAATCCCCCTTTGTCACGGGGAGGGCGGAGATTATTTCCTCCTCGGTATAGATGGTTGAATTTACTACCTGAATTTCACCCACTTTAAGCAGGACGGTGAAGACCACGACAAAAAACGACAAGGCGGCTATGGCGACAAGGGTAATGTAAAACACCCTTCTCCGCCTGTTTTTATTTTCCTGCTGGAGCTTTAAGCTTTCAAACTTAACCGCTCTGATGCCCGCCGTTCTTTTTCTTCCGTCCATTATCCTTTACCGTATCTATTTTTTTATCAGCTTAAACACTTCGTCAACTATTTTTTCCACCGCGTCGGGAACCCCGAAGGATTTCATAATTTCCTCCATGCCCTGCCGCTTTTCCGTATCCTTTGCCAGGTCGGTTATGGTTTTGGCGAGAATTCTCCCGTCAAGGACGGATTCCCGGAATACCTCCGCCGCCCCCGCTTTTTTAAGCACCGCCGCATTTTTGTACTGGTGGTCCTCCGCCACGTTGGGGGAGGGTATGAAAATTGCGGCTCTTCCGATTAAGCAGAGTTCCGCCATGGTTATCGCTCCCGCCCTTGACACCACGATGTCGGCGGCGGCCTGTCTTACCGGCATATCGTAAATGTATTCGACGATTTCAAAGCCCTTCCGGGTGTCAAGCCCTTTTTCCTTAGCGACTGCCGAAAACTTTTCCCAGCCGATATGGCCTACGGCGTGAATCTGCTTAATTTCCGGCTTGTTTTTGTAAACTTCCATGGCGTCAAGACAGAGGGAGTTTATTTTATCCGCCCCCAACGAACCGCCGCAGGACAGTATATAAATGTCGTTTTTCCTAAGTCCTAACTGCTTTCTTGCCTCTTCCCGGCTTATCGGGTTTTGTCTTACCGGATTTCCCGTCAGCACTAATTTATGTAGGCTTTTTTCGTCAAAATATTTTTTTGATTCCTCAAAGCTTATACAGACGGTGTCGGCAAAAGGCGACAGCTTTTTGGTGGTAAGCCCCGCAAAGGCGTTCTGCTCCTGGATAAGGGTGGGTATGTCCGACCCTGCCGCCGCCTTGACATAGGGCCAGCTGGCATAGCCGCCGGTGCCTATGACAATGTCGGGTTGAAAGGCTTTGATTATGTTTTTCGCCTTTATTATAGAGGTATAGGCCTTTATAATGGCTTTTATATTCTTTACCGTCAGCTTACGCTTAATCCCCATAACCTCAACGGTATTCAGCTTATATCCCGCCTTGGGAACAAGGGTTGATTCCATGCCGTAGGGGGAACCGCCGAATTCTATAACCGCGTCGGCATCTCTTTTTTCTATTTCCTTTGCAATGGCGATAGCCGGATTTATATGTCCCCCGGTGCCGCCGCCGCAGATCAAGTATCTCATTTGTTTACCCTTCCCCTTGATTGGATTTAATTTTCGGTATCCCCTCTTGTGGTGTAGGAGTAGCGGGAAATGGAAAGCACAAGCCCCATTTCGGCAAGATTTATAAGCAGCGCCGAACCGCCGGAACTTATAAAGGGGAGGCTTATCCCCGTGGAGGGGATGGTGTTGGTGACAACGGCGATGTTGAGTATCACCTGAAGCGCCAACTTTACCATAAGCCCCGACACCACCAGCTGGCAGAACCGGTCCTTGCAGTTTTTGGCGATATAAAACCCCCGCATGATAAGGGCGGCGAACAGGCCTATGACTATTACCGCACCGGCAAAGCCCAGCTCCTCGCAGAGGATTGCGAAGATATAGTCGTTATGGGGTTCGGGTAGATAGCCCTGCTTTTCCATGGACTGGCCTAACCCCACCCCCCACAATCCGCCGGAGGATATGGCAAAAAGGGACTGGGAGGGCTGCCAGCCCGCATCTTTGGTCGCCGCATCCTTCATATATGAAAAGGGGTCGCTCCATATAAGCAGGCGCTTGTAGACGTGGCCTAATTTTTCCTTGACAAAGGTCCATTTGGTTATGGTGTCCACGTTGGTTATTACAAAGGCCGCCGACGCAAAGCCCAGACCCCCTATCGTACCCAGCCATTTCATGCTGGAACCGCCCAAAAACATCATAAAGAAAATAATCATTACGTTTATAAGCATTGCGGAAAGGTGGCTCTGGAAGTACAGCAGCACCACGCTGGGTATCGCAATCAGGGCAAAGGGTAAAATTCCGTAGCGGAAGGTTTTTATCCGTTCCTGGTTTTCGCTTATGTATTTGGCGCAGACAAGCACCGTCATAAATTTAAGAATTTCGGAAGGCTGAAACTGAACAGGCCCCAAAACCAGCCACCGCTGGGCGCCGTTGCCTATAAAGCCGGTAAGCACCACCGCCACATTAAAGGCGATAGCCACAAGGTAGCCTATCCAGGTCAGCTTAAGCACCAGCCGGTGGCGGATGTATTTCGAAATAATCATCATAACCAGCAGACCGATAACCACATACTGAATCTGCTTTTTGGCAAAATAGTAGCTGTCATGGTACCAGGTGCGGGCATAGGCATAGCTTGCCGAAAAAACCATAATCGAACCTATGCACACCAGGGCGATGACAAGGAACATAAAGGGTCTGTCAACCTCGCCGATCCAGCGGATAAGCACACCCTTTTCTTTGGTTTCTTCGGTAAATTCGCCTTTATCCTTAGTGGGGGATACAAGCCGCTTTTTGTCCATTTCCAATCCTTATATCGAATATAGTATAAAATATGCCAATGCGGAAAAGGCCACGGTTACGGAAAGGAAGAGGGCCACAATGGCAACCTCCGACATTCCGCAGAGCTCGAAATGATGGTGTATGGGCGCCATCTTGAACACCCGCTTTTTCCTGCCGGAAAGCTTATACACCGAAACCTGAATAATATCCGAAAGTCCTTCGACAACGTAAATAATGCCGATAAGCAGCATAAGCAGGGGACTGCCTATCCGCATGGCGGAGGCGGCCAGCATTGCTCCCAAAAACAGCGAACCGGTGTCGCCCATAATAATTTTTGCGGGGTAGAAGTTGAAAACCAGAAAAGCCGCAAGGGAGCCGCCGAGGGCGGCTTCGGTGAGATAAAGGTCCTTCAAGCCGTCCCGCCAGCCGATTATGAAGAACAGTGCGGCTATAACGAATGCCACGCTCCCCGCAAGACCGTCAAGACCGTCGGTAAGATTGGCGGTGTTTATGATGTAGATAATGACAAGGGCTACGATAATATAGTAGAACACCCCTAAATCAAGGGTTTTGCCGGTAAAGGGGATATCAATAACGGTGTTTATTAGGTCAAAGGCTTTCAGCGAGGCGAGGTAGCCGCCGGTTACCAAAAACTGAAAAAGCAGCTTCTGCCTTCCCCTTAGGCCTTTATTCCGTTTCTTGAACAGTTTGACATAGTCGTCGACAAAGCCTATTAGGGCGTTTAAGGTAACGAAACAAAGGTTTATCGGGAAAAATATACCCGGTCTGCCGAAGGCGCCGGCAATATACAGCACGAAAATTATAAGTAAAGCTGAGGTTATAAAGAACAGCCCGCCCATGGTGGGGGTGCCTTCCTTGCATTTATGCCAGTTGGGGCCTATTTCAAGGATTTTCTGCCCTAACTTAATCTTTCTGAATACGGGAATAAAAATTTTGTATAAAACAAGAGCAACCAGAAACGAGGCGACAAAAGCAATAATGGCGTTGGTAAAACTCATAATGCCGTTTCCTTTATAATGTCATCTATTTGAATTCTTCTTGACCCCTTGAAAAGCACCGTGTCCCCCGCTTTAAGCAGAGACTTAAGGAGTTTTGCCGCTTTGGGTTTTTCCTCTGTTTCAAAGGCGTATATATTTTCCCTTCCCGGCAAAGCCTCTTTACAAAGACGGGCAAAGCTCCCAACGAAAATAATTATATCCGCTTTCCGGGATGCCGAGAGGGCGTTTTCAGTGTGGAATTCCCTTTCCTTTTCCCCCAGTTCAAGCATATCCCCGAGCACCGCAATTTTCCGTCCGGCTTTGGAACCCAAAACCTCAAAGGCAGCCTTCATGGATTCGGGGGAGGCGTTGTAGCAGTCGGCGATTACGGTTATGCCGTCTTTGACGTAAATCCGCTGCCGGTCGCCGGTGGGGGTAAATTTTTGCAAAGCCTTCGATGCTTCATCCGGGGAAACCCCAAACAGTATTCCGGCGGCAAAGGCATACAGGGAATTTTTCACGTTATGCCTGCCTTCGGCGGGGATTACGATTTTTTGCCTGTTATTTTCCCATACCGCATCGTAACTTGTCTTGCCGTCGGCGGCTAAAATGTTTTCGGCACGGAAGTCGCAGTCTTTATTATCGGTGCCGCAGTAGATTGTCCTGCATTTAAGAGTGCCTTTCAGGGAAAATTCGTATTCCGAATCCCCGTCAAGGATTACCCCGTCGGGGGTGTCCCCCCTCATTCCCGATATAATGTCGAGTTTTTCTTTTCTCAGGTTTTTCCGGCTGCCCATTGCCTGAAGGTGGGAGGAACCGATATTTGTGATTATGGAAAGGCAGGGCTTTATAAGGTCGGACAGCCTTTTTATTTCCCCCTTTTCGGACATCCCCACTTCAAGAACCGCGTGAGTATGGGTGGTGTCTATCGACAAAACCGAAAGGGGCACGCCTATAAGACTGTTTTTGTTTCCGGAAGTTATGTAGGTGTTATATCTTGCCGAAACCGCAAGCCCGGTCATATCCTTTACGGTGGTTTTCCCCACGCTGCCGGTTACGGCGGTTATTTTAACGTCCGGAATAAGCTCATTTCTGTAAAAGTCCGCCAGATCGTATACCGCCCGTTTGGTATCCTTCACCAATATGGTGCCGTCGGTGAAATAATATTCGTTGGAAACAAGGCATATGCAGCCCTTTGAAAGCATTTCCTTTACAAAGGAATGCCCGTCAACCTTATCTCCTTTTATGGCAACAAACAAGCCCTTTTCCCGGTATTCCCGGCTGTCGGTGAACACGCTTGTAACTTCCCTTTCGGCACTTCCCTTTAAAGTACCCGAAACGGCTTGTGCAATCCGGCCTGAAGTAGTGGGTATCATCATTGGATTTCCTCGTTATATATAAAGGTTACGGTAATAACCGTTCCGGCATTCACCGTTTCGCCGGGGGCAACCGACTGGGAAACCGCAAAGCAGTTTCGGTAGTTTTTGTTGAATATGCCTTCGACGGACAGGTTCAGCTTGTTTTCCTTCGCCCAGCTGAATACCTGTTCCGGGGTCATGTCGGTAAGGTCCCGAATCCTGATGCTTTCGGGGGTGTAGTTGGGTTCGGTGTAAAGGATTACGGTGCCCCCTTCGGTGACGGAGGTGCCCACTCTGGGGAACTGGTCGATAACGGTGGCGCCGTTACCCTTTATCACGCAGTTTAAGCCAAGCTTTTCAATGGTGTATTTTGCCTGCTCGACTTCCGCGCCTTTGTATTCTCCCACCTTTATGACCTTAAGGGTGTTTTCGCTATCGGCGGGAATCTGAAGGTAGGGAAGGATTTCCGAAAGCACCTGGGAAATAACGGGGGCTGCCACCTGACTGCCGTAATAAATGCCGGAAGTGGGTTCGTCAACCACAATGAGAATGGCAATCTGGGGGTCCTCCGCCGGAGCAAAGGAAACGCAGCTGGAAATGTAATAGGACACCCCCGGTTCGGCGTTGGGGCGGGCAAGCTTCTGAGAAGTTCCCGTCTTTGAGGATATATTATAGCCCGAAACCGAGGCGTTTTTGGTCGAATTGACCAGCACCTCCAGTACGTCTTTTGCCGTCTTTTCGCTTATCACCTGCCGCTTGCCGGAATAATCGGCGGCTTCGGTAACCGTATTGTCTTCGGAAACATATGCCTTTATAAGATGGGGGGTAACCACATAGCCCCCGTTGGCTATCGCCGAGGTAGCGGCAATATGCTGGAGCATGGTTATTGCCATGGACTGGCCGAAGGCGTTGTTGGCAAGGTTAAGCTGGTTGCTTAAATCCTTATAGTAAATGGACTGGCCTTCACCAATAATGTCGGAACCGGTGGGTTCGGTGTAGCCGAAGGCTTCAAAGTATTTGGAGAAAGTGTTCCCCCCGATGGTAAGCCCCATCTGGACAAGGGCGGGGTTGCAGGAGTTCTGTAATGCCTCCGCCACCGTCTGGTTGCCGTGCACCTTTCCCGAATGGCAGGAGATTGTTTCTCCCAGCACGTTTATCGAACCCGAACAGTTGTAATGGGAATTAAGGGTAAACACCCCTTCATCCAGACCTATGGCGGTGGTTATTACCTTAAAGGTGGAACCCGGTTCGTAGAGTTCGGTGGCGCACTTGTTCTTCCACATTTCATAAAGCAGCTTTACCTTGTAGGCGGCCTTTTCTTCTTCGGTGCCTACAAAGGCGTTGTATTTTTCAAGATAAGAACCGGTAAGCTCGTTGTAATTGTTAAGGTCAAAGTTGTCGATACATGCCATGGCAAGGATTTCCCCGGTGTTGGGGTCCATTATTATCCCCCTTGCCCCGAAGGCGGGCTTGTGTTCCTCCACGCAATCCTTAAGGTATTTTTCAAGTACCGACTGAATGTTGTAATCTATGGTAAGCACTATGCCTAAACCGTCTTTGGCTTCGATATAGCTTTCATAGGGGAAGGGCAGCTTGTTGCCAAGACCGTCCTGACCCTGAATTGCCCTGCCGTTGATTCCGGAAAGGGTTTTTTCGTATGTAAGCTCAATGCCGTTTAAGCCGTTGTTGTCCGCCCCCACAAAACCCAAAAAGGAGGAACCAAGGGTGGACATGGGATATTTCCGCTTTGTGGACTCCTCAAGGCAGACCTGGGAAAACAGATTGTTCTTTTCAATGAATTCCCTAACCTTAAGTTCGTCCTCCTGCTCCACGTTACGCTTTATAATCTGATATTTGGAATGCTTCTGCTCCATCTTCGAAAAAATGAATTCCCTGTCAACATCAAGGATTCTCGAAAGCCCGTCGGCAATAAGCCCCGCCTGCTCGTCGTCCTTAATGTCCCGGGGGGAGATAAACACCGTATGGACGGTGGAGGAGGTGGCAAGCACCTCCATATTCCGGTCGTATATGTTCCCCCGCTTTGCGAAGATGGTTATTTCGGAGGTGTACTGCTTTATGGCGGCGTTCCGGTTGGTGTCGGCTTCCACTATCTGGAGTATTACCAGCCGGTAAATGAGATAACAAAGACACAGCAAGAGGAACGCCAAAGCTATGCGTCCTCTTGCCATTATTATTTTTCCCGTAACGGTATTCCTGTTTTTCAACGGCGGATTTCTCCTTTTTACGCATAAAGGATGCTTGTCAGATTAAAACATATGAAGAAATTAGGTGTCCTGCCTTCCCGTTACATTTATATTAACCGACAACGGAAATGATGATGTCAGTCAAAGAAATCTCTTATAACCTCGCCAATACCCGCAAGAAGCACCCCCGCTCCGCCGGGTCTGTCGTCATATTTAAAGGCTTCGCCGATATTTTCGGGGAGGGCGGTTATGTTTATGCGAGTAAGCTCGGTTTCCTTAACCATCCCCAGCTCGTTTAAGGCGTATTCCTTAAAGTAGATAAGGTCGTTTTTCTTGTCAAGCCGCTGTTCCAGCCGGTCGGCGTCCTTCTGGAGTTCGGTAAGCCTGTCCCGGAGTTCCGCCACTTCCTGGTTATAGTCGTCTATTTCGGCATAGTTCATAAGCAGGAAAATAAACAAAAGGGTGGTTACCGCAATAGTGAATATGGCACCGATGGGAAGGGGCTTTTTGTTTTTCTTTTTGGACTCGATAACCATGGTGCGCTTAACTATATATTTTTTACCGTTCTGGACGGAATTTTTATTTTCGGCTTTGACTATACCCCGGCTTGTTTCGGCATTATTCGGGGAGGCCTTCTTCATTTCGACCTTTTGCGGCGAAGTGCGTGAAGGAAGACTGTTTTTCGACGGATTTATTATAGCTTTGTTTTGGCGTTTAGTGGTGTCCATATTCTATCCTCTTTTTTAATGAAGGGTAAATTTTGTATTAACATGACTCCTACAGCTTTTCCCCGATACGCAGTTTTGCGGAACGGGAACGGGGGTTGCCGCTTGCTTCTTCCTGGGAACTTAATATGGGCTTTCTGGTTATGATTTTTAACTTGGGCTTTTTCCCGCACACGCAGATTGGTAAATCCCTCGGGCAGGCACAGGGGTTTTCGCACAGGTTGAATGTGGTTTTAACTATCCGGTCTTCAAGGGAATGGAAGGATATTACCGCTATCCTCCCGCTGGGGGACAATAAATCGATTCCTTCTTCAAGAGCGGTTTTCAGGCTGTCAAGCTCGCCGTTTACCTCAATCCTCAGTGCCTGAAAGGTGCGTTTGGCGATATGGCCTTCGTTTTTTGAATAGCGGGGGCAGGCTTCCTCGATGATTTTGACCAGTTCGCCGGTGGTTTCAACGGGTTTTGCCGTCCGGTATTCCGAAATCCTATAGGCTATTTTCCGGGAAAAGCGTTCCTCGCCGTACTCACGGAGTATTCTTTCCAGTTCCTCCGGCGGGTATGTGTTTACCACTATGGCGGCTGTCAGGGGCGATGTCCGGTCCATCCGCATATCCAGCAGGGAATTCTGCATATAGGAAAATCCCCTGTCCGCACTGTCGATCTGGTGGGAAGACACCCCTAAATCCATAACCACGCCGTCGATACGGGTAAACCCGTTTTCAACAACCGCCTGTCTTATGCTGTTGAAGTTGCCCTTCCATAGCTTAAGGCGGCTGTCGTTTATGGTTTTCTCTGCGTTCGATATGGCGTCGTCGTCAAGGTCAATGCCTATGACAACACCCTTTTCCCCCAGCCGGGACAATATGTTTTTGGTATGACCGCCGCCGCCCAAGGTACAGTCGACATATACCCCGTCGGGCTTAATTGCAAGCCCTTCGGTAACCTCGTTTAATAAAACCGTTTTGTGGATGTATTCCATATCAGAATCCGTAATCCACAAGGTCTTCGGTTATGCCTTCGGCGGACATATGCTGCTGTTCCTTTTCCCATTCGGAAACCGACCAGATTTCAAGGTGGTTGTCGTTGCCGATTATGATAACGTCCTTTTCAAGTCCGGCAAATTGACGGTAAACCGGGGGGATGGGAATCCTCCCCTGGGGGTCCACCACCGATTCGCTGGCGGAGGAAAAGAAGTACCTTTTGGCATGGCGCTGTTTGGCTTCGGGGAGTTCCTTGATTTTTTTGGCGAAGGCTTCCCATTCGGTGACGGGGTAAATGTTAAGGCATTTGTCAAAGCCCTTGCTGATGACAACCTCGTTGCCGAGTTCGTCCCGAAGCTTTGCGGGTATGGACACCCTTCCCTTCTGGTCCATTGAGTACCAGTATTCGCCTATAAACATGTTACCCCCCCTTTGCTGAAAAATTATGGTCGAATCATGCATTTTTGTGGGATTTCATACAACTTTATGCCACAATTTCCCACTGCTTATTTATTATATACAAAGAATTTCAAAAAAGCAATACCTTTTTAAATTTTTTTCAATATTTTTTTTGGATTACGTAAACTAACATTTTTTAATAAATCCCCTTGTATATCAGCATGTTTCGGTATATTCCGATGAAATATGCCTTCATCTTTATGTAAACGAACACTTGTTCGTCAAAAGGCATAAAAAATACCCCGCGGTTTTCCCCCGCGGGATATATTATTTCGCCGGAAGGCGGATTTCATCCGCCTATAACACAAAGGTGTGCTGCTAAAGCAGTAAGCCCGGATAATAAAAAGCCTTCCCCTAGAGGGGAAGGGGGACCGCGGCAGCG
>LSQX01162669.1_pt1 | contig 44701 bp, 39 predicted proteins | sample 654561 | NCBI WGS metagenome assembly LSQX01 (sample SAMN04489861, study PRJNA283612) | anaerobic digester metagenome | isolation source: 4 biogas reactors fed with cattle manure at either 37C or 55C with and... | place: Denmark: Kongens Lyngby | collected 2014 | reverse complement strand
GTCAGGGATAGATAAACCCCTCGCCAGGGGCCAGCACGTGCACCTGGGCATCGGTTTCGGCTTGGACGCGCGCTGCCCACGCATGGGGGTCTTGGGCGATTAATCCCCAGGTGCTGTAGTGAATCGGAATCACGTGTTCCGGTGTGAGCAACTTCACCGCCCGCAGTGCGTCATCCGGACCCATGGTGTAGTTATCCCCGATGGGTATCACCGCCAGGGTTATGCCCTCCTCGCCAATTAATTGCATATCGCCGAATAAACCGGTATCGCCGGCCATGTAGATCTTTTCCCCGGTGTGGGTGGTTAGCAAAAACCCGGCCGGGTTACCGCCGTAGCTGCCATCTGGCAGGGCCGATCCATGCATTGCTTTAGTCAGTTTGAGGTAGCCAAAGGGGTGGTGGAACCCGCCACCGAGGTGCTGGGAATGGACTTTGATGCCTTTTTTCTCCAGCCAATTGCAGATTTCGAAATTAGCAATCACCATTGCACCGGTACGTTTGGCGATCTCGATCGTGTCGCCAAGATGATCGCCGTGCCCGTGAGTCACCAGGATATAATCAGCGGCGATCGCGGCGGGGTCGGCACTTGCAGTCGGATTCTGGCTAATGTACGGGTCGACCAGCACATGGTAACCGTTGGTCTCCAGAGCCAGGGTAGCATGTCCGATCCAGGTTAGTTTAAAGGCCATTGTTCGTTCCTTTCTTTAAAAAGTGTCACTCTCATTGATTATACAGGACATCAGGAATCTTTAAAAGCCTGGTGAACACAGGCGAATTAATTGACCCGGTTATGCTAAAATACGGCTATGAATTTGCTTATGCAGGGAGAGCCCAAGCCGCTTATTGATAATGAGAATCAATTTGAAGCGTTGGCGGTGCTTTCCCGTCTACCCTTCTCTCATATGCGTCGATACTGCCGACAATGAATTTACACAGGCCTCTTTGCGCAGCAGGTCAGTGGCATGCCGGCGGGGGCCTCTTTCCTGAAGGTGGATTAAGTCAACTTTTTTTATTTGGCGGTTGCTCAAAAGGGGTGGGTTTGAGGAGCTCGGTGCCGCAATTGCGGCAGTAATTGTCATCAACGCCGGTACGCATACCGCATTCCTGGCAAAAGAAAGTCAGCCTTTCCGGGTTAATGATGACCTCGTTCCGGCCGATGTAATTGAGCTGATCAGCTCTTTTCTTCCTAAACCCTAAATAATAGAAAACAACGACGATGATGATGGCCACGCTCAGTAACAGCATCCACAGGATGACCAGAACAGGCAGGTAGGCTCTGCCGGATGTTTCTTCAATCGGTGAAGCGGGAGATACCGAGAGTGCAGGGTAGGACAAATCGCTGGGGTCTTTGTGATATTCAATTGAAAGTGAAAATAGTTCACCAGCGGGTATGTTTCCAAAACTCGATGATACGACCGGGTTGCCATCAACCCCGGTATCCAGGTTTTCCAAATGAGGTTCGCTGTGGATGGTGCCGGCGCCCAGGGGCTGGCGGACATATACGATCAGGTTAGACACCGGGTAGATAGAAAGCCAGCGAAAATCGTATGATCTGAGATGCTGTGATTTGACCAGGTTGGGATCTTGATACTCTATGCGAATGTGGTGATTCGTGGCGGTGAAATGCAAGACTTTCCAGTTACCGAGGCTGGTTTCTTGAAACACCAATTCAAAAGGACGATCATTGGGTGTGAAGTTGATCACATTGAGCACCACCGCATCTGCCGGGATTTCAAAGGTGAACTCCTGCGGAAGAGGTAATGACTCATTCAGGATGATCTCGTAAACCACTAAAACCGTTGGCTGGATATATTCCGGCAGTAACGAGACGCTGACCGTATCTAATTGAAGGTCGGGTTGGATTTGAGCGTAACCAACCTGGTAGGACAACCCTAACAGGATCATCAAAATTAGGAGGGCAATGCCTTGAAAGTGTTTCACAAATCAATCGTCCTAACGCTGAAGATGATCTTTGAATCATACCATAAACTACTTTGCGCTGAATCCTGTGGTTTTGGGGGCGCTTATATCTTTCTAAGATTCAGAGGGGAAAATGCGTATCAGTTATCCCTTCCGGGTGACGATTAACCCGGTTTCAAAAGGGTATAATGCAAACTTTAGTAATTATAGAATTTAATCAAAAGAAAGTGAAATCATGGTAAAAACAACCGTTTCATGTCCCCAGTGTAACCAGCCTGTGGCCGTTGAGCTTACCCGTTTATTTGATGTGGCGGAGGATCCCCAGGCAAAGCAAATCTTGCTTTCCGGGGCGTATAACCTCATGGCGTGCCCCAGCTGCGGTTTTCGCGGCCAGGCACCTTCGCCGATTGTCTATCATGACCCGGACAAAGAGCTCTTATTGACCTTCTTCCCGCCTGAACTTCACATCCCGGTTAATCAACAGGAGCAGATGATTGGGCCATTAATCACCAAGGTGATGGAAAGCCTGCCAATGGAAAAGCGCAAAGCTTATTTCCTCAACCCCGAGACGATGCTCACCCGCCAGCGCTTGGTTGAGCGCATCTTAGAAGAAGATGGGGTGACCCCGGAAATGCTCAAAGCCCAGCAAGACCGGTTGAATCTCTTACAGCGCCTGGCAAGCACATCTGCCGAAGCACGTCCTGAGGTGATCCGTCAGGAAACAGAGCTGGTTGATGAGGAATTAATCATGATTTTGCAGCGGCTGATCCAGAGTGCGGCAGCCGCGGGTGAAGAAGAGAGCGCCAGAGTACTGGTTGAACTACAACAGGATCTCTTGGAAAACACCGAATTTGGCCAGGAAATCCTCCGCCAAGCCCAGGAACAACAGGCAGCCATCGCTGCCCTGGAACAGGCCAGCAAAGCCGGGCTAACACATGAAGTTTTATTGGACCTGATCATCGATGCGGCTGAAAATGAAATCCGCCTGGTTACCCTGGTCAGTATGGCCCGTGGCGGGCTGGATTATAGCTTTTTCCAATTGTTGACCGATCGGGCGCAGCGTGCTTCCGGGGAAGAACAGGCCAAGTTGACGGCATTGCGTGACAAACTGCTGGAAATGACCCACGAGATTGATCAGGCCATCAAGGAGCAGGAAGACCTTGCCGGGCAATTGCTGGATGAAATCCTTGCGGAGCAAAATATCGAAGAGGCTACCTTGCAAGCATTACCTGGAATTAATGAAATCTTCCTGGAATTGTTGCGTGTTCGGATTCAGGCGGCGCGTAAAGCTGATGATCAGAATCTGCTTACAAAACTCCAGCAGGTGGCCGGCGCCATTCAAAAGGTAAGTGCGCCGGGTGCCAATATCCAATTGATCGAAACATTAATCCAGGCGGAAGATGACGCTGCCATCCAGTCCATCCTTGATGAAAACGCAGATGAGCTCACGGATGATTTTTTGCAGTTCCTGTATAGTTTGGTTAGCCAGACGCAGGCCCAGCAAGGCCAAGAATCAACTGCGGAGAAATTGCAGCATGTTTACCGTCAGGTTCTGCGTTACACGATGAAGCGTAATCTGGAAAAACAGGATTGAGACCGATCAGGGCTGTACCAGCGGTGGGTTGTCGAGACGCAATCCATGACCCCGCACGGTGACGATATATTCCCAGTTAGGGTCAATTTCTGCCAGACGGTCGCGCAACCGGCGGACGAGGGCGTCCAGGGCCTGCTCGGTGATGCCTTCGGCAGACCGCCCCCATACGGCCTCAACGATTTCTGTGCGCGGGATGACTTCGCCGGTTTGAGCATACAAAGCTTGCAGTAAATTAAATTGTGATGCCGATAAGGGCGGATCGAGCTCAATTTCCAATAACCACACGCGGCGCCCCCCGGTATCTACTCTGAGCCGCCGTTTTTGCATTTCAAGTGGCAGACTCTCCAAGGGCATCGTTGCATCCGAGCTAAGGTAGATGAAGTGCTGCGCCAGAGAGATTTGGATTTCGTCTCCGTCAACAAGGGGCTGAGGCTCCTGAACCAGGGCGCCATTCACATAAGTACCATTTTTACTGCCCAGGTCTTCAATTACAATCACATCCTGGGTGTCGGGCGCTATCCGGCTGTGATGGCGGGAGACCTGGCGCAAAGGTATGATGATATCACAATCCTTTTCGCGTCCCAGGGTCAGGGATGCTTTGATTTTCCAACGTTGCCCTTCAAGCGGTCCCGTCTGGGCGATCAATAAAGGGTATTCCTGATTATTTTCCATCATCATGTCCCTGTTTTAATTATTCATGTGCGTGCATGCACAAGCAGGTCGGCTGTGATGTGCGAGCCTCTGAAATATCATTATATACCACTTGCCACATTGAGGCACAACGGGATTGTATCGGCACGCTCCACCTTTTGGGCAGTATTAACATTCCATAATAAAGCCGACAGGCATGTTCCTTTTGGGATAAAGTTAGGTAGAATCACCGTAGACCTTAAAAAGTGAGATAGATTGCACACATTAATTCTTGACGATTGTATTTTGAAGTTGCAAAGGTCTACAACTTCCCCCTGGAATCGACTTAGGCATCACTATTTAATAATCCAGGTGTGTCGTTAATTACAAAAAATATATCAAGGAGGTTAACCGTGGCTGGTATTGAAAAATTTTCACCCAAAGCACGACACGTGCTCAGCCTGGCTCAAAAACACGCAGAACGTTTACAAAAGCCTGAAATCAGCACGGAACACCTGTTAATCGCATTAATTGAAATGGAAGGCAGTGTTGCCGGCCGAGTTTTACGCGAACTGGGACTGGAGACAGACCGGGTCACCGCGTTGGTTGAAAAAGAGCTTGGGTTTGGCGATCATACCGGTAAGGTCTCCCTTTCAGCGGGAATGCAGCAGGTGATCCCGTTTGCAATTGATGAAGCCCGTCAAAACGAACAAAAATATGTTGGAACAGAACATCTCCTGATCGGTTTAACCCGCCTGAGCGATTGTGAAGCGATGATGATCCTCAAAAAACTCGGCCTCTCTGCTGAGCAGATCCGCCGGCAGGTGGAACGGGTGTTGCGAGAATCACAATCTGAGGCACGACCTGCACTATCTGGCCGTGCGAGCACTCGTCGACAAAAGGCAGAAAAACAGGACTCGGAGAAAACCCCACTGGTCGATCAACTGGCGACTGACCTGACCGCGTTGGCCGAAGCGCACAAACTCGACCCGGTCATTGGTCGTCAGAAAGAGATTGAACGTGTCATCCAGATTTTAGCGCGGCGGACCAAGAACAATCCTGCCTTGATCGGTGAGCCGGGTGTGGGGAAAACAGCCATTGCGGAAGGCTTGGCCCAGCGCATCATTGAAGGTGATGTGCCGGCGCCGTTATTGGACAGACGTTTACTGCAATTGGATGTCGGTTCATTGGTGGCGGGTACGATGTACCGCGGCCAGTTTGAGGAGCGCCTCAAGCGCGTGATTGACGAACTCAAATCTTCCGATGCCATTTTATTCATCGATGAGGTGCACATGCTCGTCGGAGCAGGCTCTGCCGGCTCCTCTGTGGACGCGGCCAATATCCTTAAACCCGCGCTTTCGCGGGGTGAACTGCAGGTGATCGGTGCGACCACTCTGGATGAATACCGCAAAAATATCGAGAGCGATGCCGCCTTGGAGCGTCGTTTCCAACCTATTATCGTCACCGAACCAACGGTAGAGGAGACGATTGAGATTTTGCATGGTGTCCGTTCTGCTTATGAAAACCATCATCGCCTGCGGATTCAAGATGAAGCACTCGAATCGGCTGCCAAACTTTCTGCACGCTATGTGAGCGACCGGTTTTTACCCGACAAGGCTATCGATTTGATTGATGAATCAGCCTCACGGGTGCGCATGTACAAAAGCCCGGCGGCGATCAACGCAAAGAAAATTATTGGTCAGCTGCGTGACCTGCGCAAAGCGATTGAATCTGCCAAAGAGGAAGAGGCCTATGACAAGGTTGAAGACCTGCAAACACAGGTCGAGGCGCTGGAAGGCCAGCTGGAGGAAATCCGCACCGTTTGGGATCGTTCCACCAGTCCGTGGGTGACCACCGAGGACATTGCCGAAGTGATTTCCATGTGGACCGGTGTGCCCTTGATGCAGCTGGAGACCGAAGAATCGGCCCGCCTGTTGAACATGGAAGCAGAATTGGCCGGACATATTATTGGTCAGGGCGAGGCTATTGAAACAGTGTCTAAAGCGATTCGCCGTGCCCGGGCCGGGTTGAAAGACCCCGCCCGCCCAGTGGGTTCTTTTATCTTCATGGGACCGACGGGTGTGGGAAAGACCGAGCTCACCAAGGCTCTGGCGAAATTTATGTTTGGCAGCGAGGATGCACTCATTCAACTGGACATGTCGGAGTTTATGGAGCGTCACAGCGTCAGCCGTCTGGTGGGCGCGCCCCCGGGGTACGTGGGTTACGAAGATGCCGGACAACTGACCGAAGCCATTCGGCGGCGGCCGTACTCAATTGTCGTCTTCGATGAGATTGAAAAAGCGCACCCTGAAGCCCACAATATACTCTTACAAATTATGGAAGAGGGTTACCTCTCCGATGCCCGCGGTCATAAAGTTGATTTTCGCAATGCGATTATCATTATGACCACCAACGTCGGCGCAGATATGATCCGGCGTCAGTCGAACCTGGGTTTTTCTCTGACTGTTGACGAAGAGCAGCAGGCGATACAGGCCTATGATGAGATGCAAAAGAAATTGATGGAAGCTCTCAAACGCACCTTCCGCCCCGAGTTCATCAACCGTTTGGATAACGTGATTGTCTTTCGAGCACTTGATAAAGCCGATATCCGCGAGATTGTCCAGCTGGAGCTGGATAAGGTCAACCTGCGCTTGGAAGAAAATAATATCCACTTGCGGGCTACGGATGAAGCGCTGGAATTTATCTCTGATGAGGGCTACAACCCTGAAATGGGCGCCCGACCGCTTCGGCGAGTCATCCAGCGAAAGATTGAAGACCGGCTTTCCGATGCCTTGTTATCCAAGGAGTTTGAAGACGGTCAGAGCATCCTGATTGACGTTCAGGAAACACAACAGGATGGTACCCTTGTGAAGGATATCGTCTTACTGCACGACCCCCTGGGCGACCAGGAACAGGAACCGGATTTAGCAGCGATGGAAATCTAACCGATGGCGAAAACCAGGACGCGTTACGTCTGCCAGGAATGTGGGCGAGCTTTTCCAAAAGCTCTGGGACGCTGCCCCCAATGCGGGGCCTGGGACCGGATGGTAGAAGAAATTTTAGAAGAACCAAAGACCGCCTTGGGGCATGCCAGTGTGCATGGCCTGGGCGGTTTTTCGATTCCCAAACGCCTGAGCGAGATCGAAGGAGAAACAGAAGACCGCATCCCGGTGCCGCTGGCGGAGTTTGCGCGGGTTCTGGGGGGTGGGGTGGTTCCAGGTTCTATCGTCCTGGTGGGCGGAGACCCCGGGATTGGTAAATCAACCCTGATGTTGCAAATGACCATGGAGATGGCGGCACAGCAGCGGGTTTTGTATATCTCGGGCGAAGAATCGGAACGGCAGATTAAAATGCGGGCCGCCCGCCTCCTGAGAGGGGCGCAGGGAAAACTGGACGCACTGCCTGACGAGCTTTATCTGGTGACAGAAACCAACCTGGATACGATCCTGGCGCACGTTCAGGCTGTTAACCCACGCTTGCTGGTGATCGACTCAATCCAAACGGTATACCGACCCGAGATGGAATCCAGCGCGGGGTCAATTTCCCAGGTACGGGAAAGTGCATCCCGATTGCGGGAACTGGCCAAAACCTCCGGCATTGCGGTTTTTGTGGTTGGGCACGTGACCAAAGAGGGTGTGATCGCCGGCCCGCGCGTGCTGGAACACATTGTGGATACCGTCCTGTACCTGGAGGGTGATCGTTACCAGGCTTACCGTTTGCTGCGCTCGGTGAAAAACCGCTTTGGGGCGACCTCGGAAGTGGGCGTGTTTGAAATGCAGGAGCGGGGAATGATCGAAGTCGCTAACCCCTCCGCAGCCTTTTTGGCCGAGCGTATGGTGAACGCCCCCGGTTCCGCGATTGTCGTCACCATGGAGGGCACCCGTCCCTTGCTGGTAGAAATTCAGGGCCTCACCAGTCAGACCCAGTTTGGCAATGCTCGACGCACGCCGAACGGGGTTGATTTCAACCGTCTGCTGTTGATCGCCGCGGTGCTCTCGCGGCGGCTGAACCTCCGTCTGGCGGAGCAGGACATCTTTGTCAACGTGGTTGGCGGTTTGCGAATTGCCGAACCGGCGGCAGACCTGGCGGTGGCCATGGCCATTACCTCTTCCATACGCGATCAACCCATCCGAGCCGACCTGGTGTTGATCGGCGAGCTGGGACTCTCTGGTGAGTTGCGCATGGTGAGCCAGATGCAAGCTCGGTTGAGGGAAGCAGCCAGCCTGGGCTTTAAAGAGGCGATTGTACCCCGCCGCTTAGGGCAAAAAGAGCCCTGGCCCAAAGGAATCGCCGTTCAGGAGACGCGTTCCCTGGCAGAGGCGCTTAAGCTGGCCTTGTTGCCGTAATTAACAGCACGTCCATCTTTTCACAGCAGCCGTTATAATGGGTTCAGTGTATTTCGGTGATGATAAACGTCGAAACACGGACCACTATAGATTCAGGATATCCTTATGAGCACATCTTTCCTTGATTTACGCCCTATTTCCCGTACCCGCCGCAATCACGGCCTGGAGCATGCCACCCTGCACGTTCTCAGCCAGCGCTTCCCGGGCCTGCGCCTGGGAGGAATTTCATCGCCGCGCGGTTATACCATTGTCGGCAATGTTAGCGCAGAGGACGTGGCTGAAGCAGCAATTGAGGCCTTAAAGCGCTTGCGGGCAGGTGAGGCTGATCTGGCTCAGCACCCCAATTGTGGCACCAACTTTGCTATCCCTGGCGCCTTTGCCGGCCTGGCAGGCTGGCTGGCCACCCTGGGAAGTGATAAGTCCTTCAAATCGAAGTTGGAGCGTCTGCCGCTGGTGATCATCATGGCATCTGTCGCCCTGATCCTGACCTATCCCCTGGGGCCTGTCATCCAGAAACGTGTCACCGCCTCTGGTGACCCCCAGGGGTTGGAATTGGAGCGTGTTGAAACCAGCATCCGGGCTGGACTGCGGTTGAACCACGTCACGACCCGCGGTTGAGGCCGGGTATGGCCGGGGAAAAACCGATTGTATATGTTTTGCTGGGGGACGATCGCCAGGCGATTAAAACCCACGTGGCAAACTTTTTTTCTAGCCTGGGCGCTGCTGACCTGGCTGAAATGAATACTTCGCGGCTGGACGGTAAAACCATCGGTATCAACGAATTGGAGTCAGCGGCGCTGGCACTGCCCTTCCTGACAGAGCGCCGCCTGGTGATTGTCGAGGATGCCCTGCACCCCTATGCAGGACGCGGCAAGCAGGAGTACCGCAAAAAATTTTTAGACCTGCTGGAAGGTCTGCCGCCCTCAACCGCACTGGTGCTGGTAGTTGAGGACCATCAAAAGTATTCATCTCGCTCGGGCACCTACTGGGAGACGCTCAATAGTGCTCATTGGTTCATCAAATGGGCGCAAACCGCTGCCGGGCGGGCGCTGATCATCGGTTGTCCCCTGCCATCCGAGGCGTCCATGCCTGCCTGGATCAACAAGAAAGCACTTGAACTGGGCGGCGAGTTCACCAGAGAAGCCGCGGTGGTGTTGCGAGACTATGTCGGCATCCATACACAGGTTGCCCTGCAGGAAATTAACAAATTGTTGGCTTACACCAATTATGAACGCCCGGTGACGGTTGGCGATGTTGAGAACTTGTCGATCCGCGATCGGCAGAGCGATATTTTCGCCATGGTTGATGCGATTGGCAATCGACAGGGAAAAAAAGCACTGGAGCTTTTGCACATCCTCCAGGAAGAAATGGATTTTATCCCCCTGTTTGGGATGGTCGTCCGGCAATTTCGGCTGCTGTTACAGGCCCGGGAGCTCTTGGATTTGGGGAGAAGCGAAAAAGACCTGGTTGAAGTGCTGGGGTTACACGCCTTTGTGGCGGGAAAAATCTTTACCCAGGCGCAACGATTTAACCTACCGGCTTTGGAGGAGATTTATCAGCACCTGCTGGAGATTGACCTGGGTGAGAAGACCGGCGGCATGCCCGGGGAGATCGCCTTGGATATGCTTATTGCCCGGCTGGCGAGTTGAGAGTGTATAGAGGCGAAGCAAATGGGAAACAATCTCATTTTTATTACTTGTTAGGTCAGGGCAATGTAAGCAGGTGTAATCCACATAGCGTCGAAAAATCGCTACAAAACAGCGTCCTTGCTGTCTATAATTCATGTAAACAAAAAAAAATAACTCCAAATATTCAAGTCACCATTTGAAAAGACAAAAATTAAAACAATTGTCTTCGCAACGGAATTAATCAAAAACTCATGTATAATTCCCCTAACGTATAACACGATTTTACGTAGTTGCTCTAAACCCCTTTAACATTCATTTATAGCAATAATTATCGGTAAAAATTTAATACACAGAACCCTATAGTTAAAGCGATGGGGAGGCCATTGTAGAATGATCGGGTTTGATTTGTTTTTCGCATATCAAAAGGAGATTACAATGATTAAAAAACAAAAATTCAACATCATAATTATTTTAGCCTTGCTGATAGGCTTACTGGGCTGGGGCATTTCATTAACCTCAATGAAAGCACACGCAGCAGCGCCCAAATATTATGTAAGATCCAGCTACAGCGGTGATTGTACATCCTGGGACACAGCTTGCGACCTGCAAATGGCCCTCAGCAAAGCTGGGGAGGGCGATATTATCTGGGTGGCAGCGGGGACCTACAAGCCCACCACTGGCGATAACCGAGAAGCCACCTTCCAGCTTAAATCCGGTGTGGAAATTTATGGCGGTTTTCCAGAAAATGGTGGAGGGTGGGAACAAAGAAACTGGAAAACCCACCACACTATTTTAAGCGGTGATATTGGTGCAGAGCATAATAGCTACCACGTGGTCACCGGCAGCGATGTGGATGAGAGCGCGGTCCTGGATGGTTTCACAATCACTGGCGGGAATGCGGATTTTGAGAATCTTCATGATTACGGTGGCGGGATGTACAACATAGCAGGCAGCCCTTCCCTGCGTAACCTGATCTTTATTAAAAATGTAGCGGTTAAAGGAGGCGGTGGGATGTATAACGCTTCCGGAAGCGAGCCAATCTTGGAGGAAATCACCTTTACTGCCAATACGGCAGAGTATGGCGGCGGAATGTATAACAGGCATTGCTCTCCCAGCCTGACGGAAGTCAATTTTACTGATAATACGGCAGAAGATGGTGGCGGCGGAATATACAATAATGGTGGTAGCCCAAGCCTTACAAAAAGTTACTTTACCGGTAATACGGCCGAAGATGGTGGTGGAATGTACAACGATGGTAGCAACCCGAGTCTCACTGAGATTAACTTTTCCGCCAATACGGCAGAGTATGGTGGTGGAATGTACAACGATGGTAGCAACCCGAGTCTCACTGAGGTTAACTTTTCCGCCAATACGGCAGAGTATGGTGGCGGAATGTACAACGATGGTAGCAGTCCCAACCTGATGAAAGTGGTACTCCCCACCTGAAACAAGTAACCTTCCGCAAAAATTCGACTGATAAAGATGGCGGTGGGATGTGCAACAAAAACAGCAGCCCCATCCTGACGGAGGTGATTTTTAGTGAAAATTCTGCACATCAAGGCGGTGGGATATCCAATGACAAAGGCCATCTAACTTTGACGAAGGTGATCTTCAGCGATAACCTGACAAGCGGTGAATTATTTGTTTATGGTGGTGGGATGTATAGCGCGGGTGTTGGTTCTGCCGCCACCCTGACGGAGGTGAGCTTTAATAACAATTCAACGAGTGGTACGAACGCCAAAGGCGGTGGGATGTATTATAAGGACGGCAGCATCACCCTGACAAACGTGACCTTCAGTGGAAACTCAGTAATCGGAGAGAACGTCGCAGGCGGGGGAATGTGCCACGAGAGTGAAAGTGGCAGCATGACCCTGACAAACGTGACCTTTAGTGGGAACTTGGCAAATGGTCAGCTTGTCATCGAAGGCGGTGGGCTGTACGTCGGGAGTGAAAATGCCGCCCTGACGAATGTGACCGTTAGTGGAAATTTAGCAGGTGCTAAGTCTGGCAACGGTGGGGGAGTATATGTCGGGAGTGATAGCGTTACTCTCATCAATACAATCCTGTGGGGAAATAAACCTGATCAAATTAGTGGCAAAGGCAAAGCGGATATCTCGTACAGCATTGTTGAAGGAAAAGAAGTATATCCAGGCGACGGCAATCTGAATGAAAATCCCTTATTGCTGCCCCTGGCAGATAATGGCGGCTATACGCTCACCCATGCGCTTGAACGTGGCAGCCCGGCCATTGACGCCGGCAGTCCAGACATCTGTCCACTGACGGATCAGCGTGGGGTTAGTCGACCGATCGATGGCAATGGGGATGGTGACCAAGTCTGTGATATCGGTGCGTATGAATATGACCCTCCTCCTTTCCGGAACTTGACAGTGACCATTAATCCTCCGGGTATGGGAAATGTGAGCATTGAACCCGACTTGCAGTCTTACCATGATGGTGATGAGTTGTTGCTAACTGTAATTGCAAAACCGGATTGGGTCTTCTCGCATTGGAGCGGTGATGTTGATGACGGGAATAAATATGATAACCCCTTAAAGCTCACCATAGAAGGCAATACTGAGGTTACCGCTCACTTTACCCAGGAAAAATATAATTTGACCTTAATTATCGACCCGGTAAATGAAGCGGGTACGGTGCAAGTTGATAAGTCCGGCCCATATCTCTTTAACGAAAAGGTCACGCTGACCGCTGTAGCCAAACCTGGCTGGTCCTTCTCGCACTGGAATGATGATTCTGGTAGCACAAACGAGGTGCTTGAAATCACGATTACCGGCGACACCACGGTTACTGCGCACTTTAAAGAAGCCGAGGATGAAGGTTTTAAGATCTTCTTACCGCTGATCCTTGGGTAAATAAAAAAACAGCAAGCAGGGTGCGCGGGGAAATTCCGCGCACCCACGCACTATTTAAGCACATGCGCTTCCAGGGATCTCTTCGCCCCGGCCCCAGCTCGTTGTCCCTGGCTCAGGATAGATGGTAACACAACGTTTTCCTTGAGCAACCTGTCATTGCGAGGCACCCGTCGTCCCGTCATTGCGAGGCACGAAGCAATCCACAACTGCAATTGCAAGACTATTCCCCTCTCGCTATGCTCAGGGGCGCTGAGACTGCCCCCTTTCGCTGCGCTCAGGGGCGCTGCGCAGTCGCAAGCTCGCAGTGACAAGATAGCGAGGAACGAAGCAATCTCCGGTGTCATTATGAGACTACTCCCCTTCCGTTACGCTCAGGGGCGTTGCACAGTCGCAAGCTCGCAGTGACAACCGAATCGTAAAACGCCCGTGGAGTGCGAGACGTTTGTCTGAGAAAATTTATATCGATAATCTCATTTTTCGTGTGAATCTGGCGCTTGGGTTGAATCTAAAACCTGAATGTGCTAAAATTTACCTCACAATAGCATGTAAACATCATGGCAGGAGTAGTAGGCTATCCGTCAGCGAGCCGGGGAGTGTGAGAGCCCGGTCGGCATTGCGGAATGCCCCAAAGCCGAACTCGCCTTGCCGGTTCCCATCCGGGAGCAGATGGCGCTGGTGAACCTAAGTAGCCAGCGACGACCACCGCCCGTTAATGCGGCCCAAGCTGTCCGGCCTTGATGGAGCGCCGGGAAGCAGGGTGGTACCGCGGAGTTAATCGCTTCGTCCCTGTTTGGACGGAGTTTTTGTTTTAAATGCAAATATTGTGAACAATGATAACGATTTTTATCGAGGAGAAGATCATGCCAGACCCAACCAGCATACCCATGTATAAGCCAGCAAAGATTGAGCCTAAATGGCAAGAACGCTGGGAGCGAGACGGTCTTTACCACGCCGATATTGACCCGAAGCGACCCAAGTTTTACGCGCTGACCATGTGGCCTTATCCTTCCGGAGATCTGCACATCGGGCACTGGTACGCCATGAGCCCTTCGGATGCCCGCGCCCGCTTCAAGCGCATGCAAGGGTATAACGTGATGTTCCCGATGGGCTTTGATGCCTTTGGTCTGCCGGCAGAGAATGCTGCCATCCAGCGCGGGGTTCACCCTCACCAGTGGACAACCCAAAACATCGACGTGATGCGCCGGCAGCTCAAGTCGATGGGTGCCATGATCGACTGGCGGCGGGAGGCAACCTCTTCAGACCCCAGTTATTATCACTGGACGCAGTGGTTCTTTATCCAGTTTTACAAAAATGACCTGGCTTATCAAAAGGAGGCGCAGGTTGATTTCTGTCCGCATTGCAACACCACCCTGGCACGCGAACAGGTACATGGCGATGACCGTCACTGTGAACGCTGCGGTACGCCGGTGATTAAGAAAAACCTGGTGCAGTGGTTCTTCCGCATCACCAATTACGCCGATGAATTGCTGGATTTTTCGCCGATTGACTGGCCAGAGCAGGTGCAGACCTTACAAACCAACTGGATTAACCGCTCGGAAGGTGCCTCGGTGACCTTTAAGACCGAAAACGGTGACGAGATCGAAGTCTTCACCACCCGGCCTGACACCTTATGGGGGGCGACCTTTATGGTGCTGGCACCGGAGCACCCTCTGGTAGAAAAACTCACCACACCCGAGCAAGCACAGGCCGTGGCAGCTTACCGTGCCCAGGCCGAGCACCTGGGTGAAATTCAGCGCGAAACTGTAGACCGCGAAAAGACCGGTGTGTTTACCGGCGGATACGCGATCAACCCGGTCAACAATGAGAAGATCCCGGTGTGGATTGCCGATTATGTGATGATGGGTTATGGCACCGGCGCCATCATGGCGGTGCCCGCCCATGATCAACGCGACTTCGAATTTGCCCGTAAATATGGACTACCGATCATTGTCGTTGTTCAGCCGGCGGATGAAAAGCCCCTCAACGCAGAAGAAATGACAGCGGCTGTCCCTGCTTTGGGTCAGATGGTTAACTCGGGTCCGCTGACAGGCACACCCGGTGAAGTGGCGCTTGAACAGGCCACAGCCTATATTGAAGGTAAGGGCGTTGGACACGCAGCGGTGAGCTACCGGTTGCGCGATTGGTTGATTTCGCGCCAGCGCTATTGGGGCGCGCCGATTCCCATCATCCACTGTCCGCACTGTGGCACCGTGCCCGTTCCTGAAACCGACCTGCCGGTTGAACTGCCGATGGATGTGGAGTGGTTGCCTACCGGCGAGAGTCCGCTCAAATTACATCCCACCTGGCGCTTCACCACCTGCCCTGTTTGCAAGGGCGCCGCCGAACGCGAGACCGATACCATGGATACCTTTATGTGTTCCAGTTGGTACCATCTGCGCTATCTAAGCCCGGATTACGATCAATACCCCTTCGACCCCCGGGAATACGATTATTGGATGCCGGTGGACACCTACACCGGGGGGATCGAACATGCCACCATGCACCTGATCTACACGCGCTTTTTCCACAAGGCCTGCCGCGACTTGGGCATCACCCGCGGAGTGGAGCCCATGCAGCAATTGCGTAACCAGGGGATGGTGCTGGGTGAAGACCATGAAAAGATGTCTAAAAGCCGGGGCAATGTGGTCGCCCCGGATGATTTGGTGGCTGCCTACGGCGCGGATACCGTGCGAGCTTACCTGATGTTCTTTGCCCGCTGGGAACTGGGCGCTCCCTGGAACAGCACTGGGATTGAAGGCAGCAGTCGCTGGTTAAGGAAAGTTTGGTTTACTTTTCTGGAAGCGCAAGAAGTTGAAAAACAGCCCAGCGAAGAAAGTCTGCGGAAACTGCGCCGAAAAGTTCATCAGACTCTGGCTTCTGTGACCCATGACTTTGAAACTTTTAACTTTAACACGATTGTCTCCAGCCTGATGGCGCTGATCAATGAGATGGCTCTCGTCAAGGCAGCTGGTGCCTTTGAAATCGAGGCCTGGAAAGAGGCGGAAGGCCTTTACTTGCGGATGTTAGCCCCCGTCTGCCCGCATATCGCTGAAGAATTGTGGGCGCGCTGCGGCTACGAATACTCAATTCACCTGCAACCCTGGCCAGAAGTTGACGAAGAAGCCGCCAAAGAAGATCAGATTACCCTGATCGTCCAGGTCAACGGAAAGCTGCGCGACCGGCTGATCGTCCCCGTTTCGATCAGCGAAGTGGATGCTAAAGCAGCCGCTCTGGAAAGTGTGTCTGTGCAGGCTTACCTGGAAGGTAAAACGCCGAAAAAGGTGATCTATGTGCCTGGCAGGCTGGTTAATATCGTCGTGTGAGTGACACTTGAAAACCAGCCATCGATAGGAAAATGAGAAAGTTTTCTTAAAAGCAATAAAAACTGATGCGCTGACCAACTCTGACCCTCCCTGCTTGAAAAACACTTTTCTGAGAAAGGGAGGGTCTTTGCTTCCAAAGAGTCGCTCTTTATTTAGTCGCCATGCACCAGCCCTTAGCAACCTTACCTGAGATCGCTTCTTGCCTTGAAACGAGACATTGTTTGTCACTGCGAGCTTGCGACTATGTAGCGCCCCTGAGCGCAGCGAGAGGAGAGCAGTCTTAGAATTTATTGGAGGATGTTTCCCTTTCACTTCAGAGACGCTGCACAGTCATTTCGATCGCGATGACAGGCTATGCTGTCCGGCAAGGATTTGGATGTTTGCCAGGCACCCGCACAGTGACATTGAAACATTCGCCTTCGCCCTGCCTGACCGGGTGCTATAATGGTGTTTTGAATACAGTTAACCCTGGAGAATAACATGAAAATTGAAGACCAAAACTGGATGAAAGTTGAAGGTTATCTGCAAAAGGACGACCGGGCAATCCTAGTGCTGGGCGCTTGCGAACAGCACGGCTATCTGAGCTTGATGACCGACGTCAAAATCCCCATGGCGCTGGCTGAAGAAGCATCCCATCAGAGCGGTGTGCTCTTAGCGCCCCCGCTTAACTTTGGCTGCTCGCCCTATTTTCTGAATTACCCCGGCACCATCAGCCTCAGGTTGCATACATATCTGAACCTGGTCGAGGATCTCTTACGCTCACTCTATGGTGTGGGGTTTCGCAAGGTGTTGATTCTCAACGGGCACGGTGGGAATATCTCGGTCAAGACTCATCTGGTGGAGTTGGTTAACCAGCTGCCTGACCTGAAATTACGCTGGTACGATTGGTGGCTGACAGATATAGTCACCCAAGTTGCAAAAAAATATGGATTGGACTCCGAACACGGCAGTTGGATGGAAGCCTTTGACTTTACCATTGTTACTGAACTGCCGGATGCGGTCAAACCCCTCCCGCAGGTCAACCAAGATCTTCTTGGCAAGGATGCTACTCGGGAAATATACCAGGACGGCTCCTTCGGCGGCGCTTACCGGGTTGACCCAGCCATTATGGATAAGCTGTTTGCGGCCCTTTTGGCAGAGGTGATTAACCTGTTAGATTTCACTGTTGTTCGGCCTTAAAACCGTACTTCTGACCGGGTTTTGTTTGCTCAACCCGTGAGGGCGCTGTCGGGCTTCCTACACAGACCCCGGTTCGACACTGGGATGTTATAATCAAGTGTGAACTCATCGATAGCTATGAAAGGTGTATCCTTGTATGTCTTATTTTCAGAATGAAAAGAAAACTGTAGCGACGGATAAGGCGCCCAAGGCGATTGGGCCCTATTCGGTGGGCGTAACCACTGGCACGATGGTGTTTACCGCCGGCCAATTGCCTGTAGACCCGACGACGGGCAAGATTGTTGAAGGTGGCGTCCAGGCACAAACCAAGCAAGCTCTCTCCAATCTGCGTGCTGTCCTGGAAGCTGCGGGTAGCAGTTTGGAACAGGTGGTCAAGACGACAGTTTTCTTGCAGGATATGGCTGAATTTGCCCTGATGAACGAAGTTTATGCCACTTTTTTCACCGATAACTACCCTGCCCGTTCGGCAGTGCAGGTCGCGGCGCTCCCGCTGGGCGCCGCAGTGGAGATTGAAGCTGTTGCACTGCTGCCCGGTGAATGAGGTGGGCACGAGCCGGTAATTGTTTTTATCAAACGCAGACTCCGGGGTATTCAACCTGTTAAAGGTGGATGGGTGGCGCCCTGCAATTTGCGACTCAACCTCAATCGTTCCGAATTGAAACCTGAGATAATTACAACTACACCTGAGAAACATGCTTCATCAAAAAAAGAGCTTTGAAACCTCGATCATCGTCCCTTGTTACAACGAGCGTGCGACGATTAACCTCTTGCTGGATGCGCTCTACGAGCAAACCTATCCGCGAGCGGATATGGAAGTTGTCATTGCGGATGGCGGGTCAACCGACGGCACCCGGGAGGTGATCCACGCATGGGGGCAATCCCACCCCGACTTGGTGATAAAGGTGGTGGATAATCACGCCCGTATTATCCCGGCGGCCTTAAATACGGCCATTAAAGCCTCAGTTGGCAACATCATTGTGCGTCTGGATGCCCATTCCCGCCCAGACCGGCACTATGTTGAAAGGTCGGTTGCAGCCCTAATTGAAGGCCGCGGCCAAAATGTAGGGGGTGTGTGGGATATCCAATCCAGCAGTGACCAGTGGATGGCCCGCAGTATTGCTGTTGCGGCTGGTCACCCCATTGGTGTGGGTGATGCTCGCTATCGTTACAGCGCCCGGGCTGGGTATGTGGATACGGTTCCTTTTGGTGCCTTTAAACGCGAGTTGTTGGAACAGGTGGGCCTGTTCGATGAGACTCTGCTTTCGAATGAGGATTATGAATTTAATACGCGTATTCGCCAAGCCGGTGGCAAGATCTGGTTTGACCCCCAGATCTGCACGGTATATTATGCCCGACAAAACCTCGTCGAACTGGCGCGCCAATACTGGCGTTATGGGTACTGGAAAGCACACATGCTGCGTCGCTATCCGCATACCATCCGCTGGCGGCAGGCGTTGCCGCCTTTATTTGTCGCTTGCCTGATTTTATTAACGCTTTTATCCGTGTTTCTACGCTGGGCAGGCTTTATTTTAGCTGGTGTATTGGGTGTGTACACATTGATTCTGATGCTGACCGGCCTTCAACTCAGTGTAAAGTATAAATCGATCGCATTATGGCTGGGCGTCCCCCTGGCGATCGCCACCATGCACTTTTCTTGGGGTACGGGGTTTCTGTGGAGTTTGGTTTCACCCCAAAACAAAAAAAAAGGTTAAAATAACGTCTATGAATTTAAATCCACGGCCAAAACGTTGGCAGCTACGTGCTACTGAGCGTGTGGCAATCCTGTTAATTGGCGATTTCCTGGCTGCAGTCGCAGCACTGTTTTTGGGCTTGTATCTCTGGGCTGCTGGTGATGCCTGGATGAAATTCTCACTCGAGTTTGTCGTTGATCGGCCACCTTTTTGGTATTTTCTGCTGCCCTTCTTTTGGATCATCCTGCTGGTTGAGCTTTATGATATTCATCGCGCCAGCAACCGCCGTGAAACCTTTAAGGGGATCGGTTTGGCGGTATTGATCTACGTCTTAATCTATTTATTGATCTATTTCACCTCAGAGCCCAATTCGCTTCCCAGGCGGGGCGTTTCGGTGTTTATTTTCCTGGCCGCGATGATTACATTGTTATGGCGGCTGGTTTATATCCGCATCTTTACTGCGCCGCACCTCCTGCGGCGGGTGTTGATTGTCGGTGCAGGCAAGGCCGGACACACCCTAACAGATGTAATTTCGGATTTGTGGCCGCCGCCATTTTTCACGGTTGGGTTGATCGACGATGACCCCGAAAAGCTGGGCAAAGACATCGGTAAATTCCGTGTTTTGGGCACCTCACAACAACTCTTGGAAATCATCGAGCAAGAACAGGTGACAGATTTGGTCTTGGCGATCAGCGGTGAGATGAAGGGTAATATGTTCCAGATGATCCTGTCTGCCCAGGAAATGGGCGTTAACCTCTCCCCCATGCCCCAGATTTATGAGGAACTTTTAGCCCGTGTGCCGATCTTTTTGTTAGAAGCTGAATGGATTGTACGGTCTTTTGTGGAAAAGACGCACACCAGCACGCTCTACCAGCTTACAAAAAGCCTGATTGATTTTTCTGGCGGATTAATTGGGTTCGTGGTCATGGCTGGTTTTTTCCCTCTAATCAGCCTGGCGATAATCCTGGAAACTGGCTTTCCAATCTTCCTTGCCCAGGAACGTCTTGGTCGGGGCGGTCAACCCTACAAGATTTACAAATTTCGCACCATGGAGCGCGATGCTGAACGAGATGGCAAGGCTCGCATGGCAGAAGAAAATGACGAACGCGTGACCAAAGTGGGTTGGCTTTTGCGTAGAACACACCTGGATGAATTGCCCCAGTTTATCAATGTGCTGCGCGGCGAGATGAGTCTGGTTGGGCCGCGGGCAGAACGCCCCGAAATGGTGGCCAACTTCCAAAATGAAATTCCCTTTTACCGGGCGCGTTTGCTGGTTAAACCCGGCATTACGGGCTGGGCTCAGATCAATTATGGCTATGCTGGCACGGTTAAAGAGACCGCGATTAAACTGGAATATGACTTGTATTATATTGAACATCGCAGCTTCTTTATGGACATTGCCATTATTTTAAGAACTGTAGGCACGGTCCTCGGCTTTAAAGGACAATAAACCCACTGGTAAACCCTCATGCATATTTTTAGTCGGAAGATCCGCAATCGCTATTTGTTACTGGGGGATATTTTCCTAACCCTGATCTCTGTATTGGCCAGTTATCTGGTGCGCCTGGAAGTGATTGCCATCTTCCCCACCTATCAATACAGCTTGCTCTGGATGCTGGGTTCAGCAATGTTGATCAAACCCCTGGTGTATTATTTTTTCGGAATTTATCGTCATGTTTGGCGCTACGCCAGCACGCGAGAATTGGCGCTCATTTTCTCTGCGGTGACCACTGCGTCGATGATCCTTTCCGCAGTGATGATCGGTCTGCGCGCGGCTAACACATTTTTTGGTTTTCCACGTTCTACACTGGTGATCGATTGGCTCTTCTCGATGGGGTTGATTGGCGGGGTACGGTTTATTTTCCGTATTATGGCCGAGAGAGGCCCTTCAACTGCTGGTCGACTGAGTATCCCTGGTTTGGGTCGAAAATGGGTATTGGTGATCGGCGCAGGCGATGCGGGGGCAATGGTCGTCAAGGAGATGTTAAAAAACCCCCAGTTGAATATGAAGCCGATCGGGTTTTTGGATGATGACCTTTCTAAACAGGACAGCAAAATCCACGGCATCCCAGTTTTAGCGCCGCTGGATGACATCGATCAGGTTTTAACCAAACACCATGTCGATGAAGTGGTCGTGGCCATTCCCAGCGCTTCTGGCAGGGTGGTGCGAAAGGTTACCGAGGTCTGCAGGCGACGAAATATCGCCTTCCGTACCATGCCGGGTATCTACGAATTGTTGGGTGGTGCGGTGAGTGTCAGTCGTTTGCGAGACGTGGATATTTTCGACCTGCTCAGGCGTGAACCGGTGACGATTGAAACAGAAACCCTGGGAGAAGGGCTGACAGACCGGGTGGTGATGGTCACCGGTGCCGGCGGCTCCATTGGACAGGAGCTTTGCCGTCAGATTGCCCAGATTAATCCGCGCAGACTATTGATTTTTGGGCATGGTGAAAACAGTATTTTTAGTGCATTGATGGACCTTAAAGAGCGTTTTCCCAGCCTGGAAATCGTCCCGTTGATCGCTGATGTTCGTGACAAGCCGCGCCTGGAAACGATTTTTAACCGTTGGAAGCCAGAGGTGGTTTTCCATACAGCAGCGCACAAGCATGTGCCGCTAATGGAAACAAATATTGAAGAAGCTGTGACCAATAACATAATTGGCACACAGAATATTGTCAATTGTGCCCTGGTGCATAATGTGCAGCGTTTGGTGATGATCTCCACGGATAAGGCGATCCGACCGATTAGTGTGATGGGCGCCACCAAACGTATTGCAGAAATGCTGATTTTGAATGCTGCCCATGAATACCAACGTGCCTTTACGGTGGTGCGGTTTGGGAACGTATTGGGCAGCCGGGGGAGCGTGGTGCCGCGCTTTAAACGACAAATTGCTGCTGGCGGCCCGGTTACGGTTACCCACCCTGATATGAAACGCTATTTTATGACGATCCCGGAGGCTGTGCACTTGGTTTTACAGGCTTCTGCCATGAGCACCGGCGGAGAAAGCTATATCCTCGATATGGGGCAACCTGTGCGTATTGTTGACCTGGCGGAAGATCTGATCCGCCTCTCTGGGCTTGAACCGGGGCGCGATATCGAAATTGTGTTCACCGGCATCCGGCCGGGTGAAAAGCTCACCGAAGACCTTTGGGATGCGGGCTTTGCTTATTCCCCCACCGACCATCCTGATATCCACCGTGTGGACAGTGAAGAAGTGCTCTCATCTGCGCATTTGAAAGACATTGTCGATCAATTGGTTCAATTTGCCCAGGCGGGTAAACCTGAAGCGATCTTATCGCTCTTAGGTGAAGCGATCCCCAATGCGGTCATTCAATCGGTGGGGACTACCCTGGAAATGGTTGATTAATCGCAACCACACTCAAAAACGGGGTAAGATCAAGCCAAAACAACTGTTTTTCTTGTCCTGTTGACCATCAAAGGAGACAATGCAACACCTGACACCGCAGGCATGGGATCAGTTTATTGAAGACCATCCCAAAGCCCATATTTTACAAACCAGGCCCTGGGGAGAACTGAAATCGGCTTTTGGCTGGAAGCCACGGTATGTCCAATACCAGGACCTTGGCGCGCTGCTTCTCTTTCGCCAGCTGCCGTTAGGTTTAAGTATAGGGTATCTTCCGCGCGGCCCCATGGGCAGCGGAAACTGGGCCCACTTTTGGCCCCACTTAGACGCTTTGTGTCGAAAAGAGCGCGCTATCTTCCTGCGCGTGGAACCGGATGTTTGGGAGCCAGCCCAGCAAGATTTTGCTCAGAACCATTTGCCCGGATTTATTTCGTCACGCCAGACGATTCAACCCCCGCGAACGATCTTGATCGACCTGCAAAAAGACGATGAGACGATCCTGATGGAGATGAAACCCAAAACACGTTACAATATTCGCCTGGCTGAACGCAAGGACGTGGTCGTTCGCCAGAGCGATGATATCGCTGGCTTTCACCAGATGATGCTCACCACGGGACAGCGCGATGCTTTTGGTGTTCACAGCCAGGAATATTACCAGCGTGCTTTCGATGCCTTTACGCCTCTGGGTGCCTGCGTGCTTTTAATGGCCGAATTTAATGGTGAGCCGCTGGCTGGATTAATGGCTTTTGCGCATGGTGATACTGCCGCATATTTTTATGGCGCCTCCACCAACCAGGAGCGCAATCGAATGCCAACTTACCTACTACAGTGGGAAGCCATGCAGTGGGCCAAGCGCAAAGGCTGTACGGTGTATGACTTGTGGGGTGTGCCGGATTATCCTGAGCAGGAACTTGAAGAAACTTTCCTCGAGCGTTCCGAGGGTTTGTGGGGCGTGTACCGCTTTAAGCGTGGTTTCGGTGGGCAGCTTTGTCGGACAATTGGCGCTTGGGACAGGGTCTATCAACCCCTTTTGTACAAAACCTATCAGCTTTGGGCCGACCGCGGTCAGTCTGCGCCGGCAATTTAAGGAGTTCCCTTTGGAATTGTTAAAAATCCACGATGCCGACCAATGGAATACAGCCATTGAGCACCTTCCCGGAGTCCATGCCCTGCAAACCTGGGAATGGGGACAGGTGAAAGCGCGTTTTGGATGGGAGCCCTTTCCGCTTGCCTGGCGGGATGCCTCCGGCCAGTTTAGCGCAGCGGCTTTGCTCTTGTTGCGCAAGATTGCCGTGGGTGGGTTGAACCTGCCTCTGAGTGTGTGCTATATCCCGCGCGGGCCTTTGTTGCGGTGGGACCAGGAAAACTTATCTCGACAAGTTTTGGATGACCTGGAGGAATTTGCGCGCAAACGGGGCGCTATCTTCCTTAAACTTGACCCTGACCTCCCGCTGGGCTACGGTATCCCGGGCGAGGAAACGGCTGAAGCGTACCCGTCGGGTTTGTCCATCCGAAAGACGTTAACCGACCGGGGTTGGGTTTTTTCAGATGAACAGATTCAATTTCGCAATACCATCCTTATAGACTTGACCGCAACGGAAGATGAACTTTTGATGCGTATGAAGCCCAAAACTCGCTATAATATTCGCCTGGCTGCCCGCAGGGGGGTCAGCGTCCGGGCAGGGGGCAGCGAGGATATCGACCTGCTCTATCAGATGTATGCGCATACCGCCATCAGAGATGAATTTACCATACGCACCAGAACGTATTACCAAACGGTCTGGGAGACCTTTTTTAAAGCCGGGTTGGCAGAGCCTTTGATTGCTGAAGTGGATGGTCAACCGATAGGCGGCGTGGTGATTTTCCGGTTTGGTGGTCGAGCCTGGTATATGCATGGTATGTCTTTGGATGTGCATCGCGAAAAGATGTTTAATTACCGCTTGCAATGGGAAGCCATGCTGCGCGCCAAAGCAGCCGGGTGCCATACCTATGATTTGTGGGGCGCGCCTGATACATTCACTGAGGCTGATCCACTGTGGGGTGTTTATCGGTTCAAAGATGGGTTTGGCGGTCAGGTTGTGCGCACCCTGGGCGCATGGGACTACCCGGTACAGGGGTTGGTTTATACCGGCTATTGCCATATTCTTCCTCGGATATTGCAGATTATGCGGTCACGTGGAAAAAAAGCTACGCAAAGGAGTTTAAGTACATGAAGCCACGCCTGAAAATAGCCCACTTACCCACCCCGGTCGAGACCTTACCGCGCCTGACTGCTGAATTGAACGGGCCCCACCTGATGACCAAACGTGATGACCAGACCGGGCTGGCTTTTGGTGGTAATAAAACTCGCAAGCTGGAGTACCTGTTATATGCCGCACAAGCGGCAGGTGCCGACACCCTGATCACCGCCGGCGCTGTACAATCGAACCATTGCCGCCAGACGGTTGCTGCTGCAGCGCGACTCGGATTGAACTGCACGCTGATTGTGGTTGGAGATCCGCCCAGCCCCCCGGACGGAAACCACTTTTTATTTCACCTGTTTGGGGCTGAATTGGTGTTTGCTGAAAGAGATGCTGTCCAAGCAAAGCTGGTGGAAATTGATCAATCTTTGTGCGCAGCCGGTAAGCGACCGTACCTGATCCCTTATGGTGGCTCCAACCCAACCGGCGCGCTGGGTTATATGAAGGCCATGCTGGAGCTGGCCAAACAAGATGCCGCCCCGGATTGGATTGTTTTTCCCAGCTCATCGGGAGGCACCCAGGCGGGGATGCTGGTGGGTGCTCGGTTGAGCGGGTTCCAGGGCAAAATTCTGGGCATTAGCGTGGATGAGCCCGGGGAACGTTTAAAAGCCCGTGTGGCCGAATTAGCCTCAGAGACCGCCCGCTTGATTGGTCAAACGGATACATTTACAGCCCGCGATGTGCTGGTGAACGATGAATATCTCGGTGGCGGTTATGCTGTCATGGGTGCCGCAGAGGTCGAAGCGATTCGCCTGTTCGCTGAATGTGAAGGTTTGCTCTTAGACCCCGTTTATACCGGGCGTGCCGGGGCGGGATTGATTGACCTGGTTCGAAAAGGGTTTTTCAAACCCGATGAAACGGTCTTATTCTGGCACACGGGCGGCGGACCTGCTTTGTTTGCCAGTAAGTATCAGGGTCAGCTTTTAGGATATGCCTGATCCATTTAAAACCTGCATAAATTAGTAAAAGCATCTAAAAAATCCTGCTTGCTGACTCTTTCCCAGGGTGGTATAATCCGTTTTCGTGTCTGCATGGACAAGGTATTATCTTTTGAAAGGCAAGGAACGAAAATGAATCAGGCTGAACTCTTAAAATCAGTTGAAGCTCCAGTCAACGAAAACATCCCGCAGCTTTCGCCCGGGGATGCTGTGAACGTTTATCTAAAAATTAAAGAAGGTGATCGAGAACGAATCCAGGTCTTTAAAGGGACCGTTTTGTTTGTCCGTGGCAGTGGCAACAATGCCTCCTTCACCGTGCGCCGCATCGCCAGCAATGGCATTGGTGTTGAACGCACCTTCCTGATGCGTTCACCACGGATTGAAAAGGTTGAGGTTGAGCGCCATAACAAGGTGCGTCGGGCTCGTTTGTACTTCCTGCGCGAACGCACTGGCAAGGCTGCCCGCCTAAAACAACGCTTTTAATAATTTAACAGCAAAGTTTAATCCCCAAGCCGAGCTTGATAAGCGATGAACCACCTTGTCTGGGTGCAACAACAATGGCCGACCAACGAATGTTGTAGCTGGATGAGGTGTTTCTGATCTGGAGAACGCCATGTCCCTTTCACGACAACCCATCATTGGCATTACCAGTGATGTTATTCTAAATCCCGATGGGGTGCCGATTTGTCAGCTGGCCGACGCTTATCCCCGGGCAGTTTTACGGGCTGGTGGCATCCCACTGGTCATCCCGCTTGGCCTGGATGAGAACAAGATGGAAACACTCCTTGAGGAGCTGGACGGCCTGATTCTATCTGGCGGGGGCGATATCGATCCGCAGCGTTTTAATGGTACACCCCACCCGAGGGTCTATGGTATTTCACCTGAGCGTGATGGCCAAGAATTTTTCCTGGTGCATAAAGCACTTGAGCTGGATAAAGCTTTGCTGGGCATTTGTCGCGGGTCACAGGTGTTGAATGTAGCCCTGGGTGGAAAACTTTATACGGATATTGCCGACCAGAAATCGCAAGCTCACAAACATGATTGGTTCCCCGACTACCCGCGTGATCGACAGTCACACACTGTTAACCTGAAAAAGGGAAGTAAGCTCAATCAAATTTATACGGCGGATGAAACTCGGGTGAACAGCCTGCATCATCAGGGTATCTTCGAAGTAGGTACCGGGCTCATCGCCACGGCTTTTGCACCCGACGGGTTGGTGGAGGGATTGGAAGTACCTGCAGCAAACTTCGCCGTAGGTGTTCAGTGGCATCCGGAGTGTTTACCCGACGACGCGGGTTCACAGAATCTGTTCCTGGCATTCATCCAGGCCAGCCTAAAAAAATAAGAACGAACTTTTTATAAAATCAGCCTGGTTGAGGAAATTAATCAGCTAAGTTAATTAATACCAGGGATGCAATCTGTAAAGGTTGCATCCCTGGTATATTTACGGGTTGTTTTAAGAACTTGTGTTGCCTGATTTCACTCCTGATTGAAAAAGAGCGGGAATATATATTGATTTTCAAACACATAACCTTGTGTATAAAGCGCCGCATAGCCTTTTTGTTGATTCCCTGCTTTATCAACGGCGGTGAGGGTGAACACAACCAATTGTTTCGGTTTCACGTTGAAAGTGTACGCTGTTGTCGTTGGGGGAAGGTTGCTGGCCAGGGTTTGAGCGCTGCCGCTGTTGACCCTTACTGAGAGCGCATAATTGTTCAACCCGGACAAATTGTCACCACCCTCCCAGGTAATAGTTACAGCATTTTCTGTGACCGGTGAGGGCACCGAATTCATAGTAATCCAGGGGGCAGTTCTATCCACCATTGCGTTAAAAACTACATCCACGCCCTTTCTACCGGCAGCATCGGTTACCACAGCAAGGATAGTATAATCTCCCCCGTCCTTCATCTTGGAAGTGTTAATGGGTGCAGTCCAGCCATTGGTGGCGCTGGTGTCTTTGCCAAGAAAAACCCAGCTATCTTTTGACCAGTCAGGCCCGTGAAACCAAAACTCAACCGAAGTAATATTGCTACCAGATTTACCCTTTGCCACGGTTGCACTGACAGTACCGTTCTCTGGCAATAGCAAGATATTGTCGTTCTTTACCAGGCTGACCGATGGATTGGTGCCGGCACTGCTACATTCAAGATCTTTGATTAATTTACGAGGTGTTAATACGCCAGAAGGATTGCCCTTGTTATCCCAAACCCGGAGGGCCAACTGAAAAGGGCCGTTGGGGATGGATGTATTACATAGATCTACCGTCGTGGTAAAGGGATTGGCGGTTTGTTCAGTCCCAATTTGGACCCATGCGTCGTCATAATTGGCCAGGATTTCCAGCTTGACCACGCCCGCATTTTGTTGTCCCCACCCTGAAACGGGCAGGTTACGGTTGGTGACATGGGTTTTGGTGGCAGGAGCGGTTAAACCACCCGTCGGAGCATTGGCAGGCTTATTTCCAGAAACGTAATATGTTCGCCCAACACCGCCATAAGATGCCGCTTCATAAGCCAGGCGCGGGCGTCCGCCCTGAGTGGGCGCGTGCCAGTTAATATTCACGTCCCTGAAGGTGATATCCTCGGCAACCCCCCATACGGATTGCATTCCGGTAGAGAAGTAGCGTGTGTTTTCAGTGACGACCATAAAATGAACGTGGTGACCTGTGCTTTGCCCGGTGTTATCTACTGTGGCGATAAATTGACCTTGTGTGACTGGTGCACCGACCTGTTTTAAATGGGCAGGCACACTGTTATTGGCAATATGCAGGTAGATCTGATAGGTCCAGGGAGTGGTGGAACGATCCTGTAGGGTGATGCTGTTGGTGCAGGTTGAGGTGTTATTTGGACATGAATCCCGCCAGTGGAAAACCGTCCCGCCTTTAGCCGCGGTGATAGGAAACATGGTGCCATCCGCGAAATCAAACGCGTGGGTACAGTAATAGGTGGGAACACAGGAGGTATGCCCCACAGACCAGGTTAAGCGTTTTTCTAACCCTTCAGCCCAGGGTAAAAAGTAACCGCCAAAGACCGTCCCCGATTTGGGCATCGCATCGGATGACTGTACCAGGTCACCCTGGACGTTCATTTCGGCGTACTGAAAATTACTGAAAGCTTTGATAAACTTCGGATCGTCTTCCAGCAAGACCTGCCAGTTACTCTGTTCATCCGCGATTGCTAGGATCAATTCTGGCTCACGTGCCAGTATTTCGCCTGTGTCTGGGTCTTGGGCGGCTAACCACACGATTGCCATCTGTTCGTCATCCTGGTATTGAATGTGTTCAACCTGGTAATTTAGAACTTCCCATTTACCAACGGCACCTTCCAGGGCAGAATCGACGGCTGAAATGAGATCGGGGTTTGCCGGGACCTCGTCAGGTGGTGTCGGGTTTTCCGGGAGGTCGGATGAACCTTGCCCGGCAGGTGGGTTGATCAGGATGATCGCAAATAGCGAGGCAGAGAGTAAAACCAGAATTACAATGCCAAACTTAATCGATTTAGTCATAAAACAATTCTCTTTTCTAATCGGCCAGTTTGTATGACGAGAAAATTTCTCAGACGAGGAGATGATGATGTTTCTAACCTCGTCGCCTTCTTGATTGCAACATTTATGCCACTTAAGAGCGGCCTTCTAAGATATTATCTAGGTTCTTTACCGGCTTGATTGCTTTGCGATTAATTAAAAGCGACTTAATTCGATTTAAAATTAATTTTTTTCAAATTATTATATACTCATAAATTTTTTGCATCAATATTCAATTTTTAACTTGCATCACGCTGGTATATGTGATAATATAAGGGCCTACAAATATACATCACTATTTTCTGATTTCCGGTTTGAAAGAACTGCGGGGAAATAGCGAGTTTTTTTATTTTAAGATTAAGAACAAGGGGAAATCCCCGGGAAAAATTGCAAGATCGGAAGGAAGTATTTATGCCCAGTTCATATTTAACCAAAGAAGGGTTTGATCGACTGCAGCAGGAGTTGGAATATCTGCGAACGGAGAAAAGGATTGAAGTCGCAGAACGTTTACGCGAGGCGCTGGAAGATGGTGATCTGATTGAAAACGCCGAACTCGAAGCAGCGAAAAATGAGCAATCTTTTGTTGAAGGGCGTATCAAGGAGCTGGAGATATTGCTCTCTAATGCCCGCCTGATTGATGAAACCTCACAAACAGATAGCATCCAGGTTGGTTCTAAGGTGCGAGTTCAGGAAGAGGGCTTGGAGCCGGAAGACTATGTGATCGTTGGAGCAGTCGAAGCAGACCCGCGCTTGGGGCGCATCTCTAACGAGTCGCCGCTTGGTAAAGCGTTGCTTAACCATAAGGCCGGTGATACAGTTAAAGTTGAAGCGCCACGCGGTGAGTTTGAAATTGAAATCCTTTCGGTAGGATAGTAGAAAATCAACAGCAGATTTCACCCCGTCCGGCAGAACTGGTCGGGGTTTTTATTTATCAACTTGAGGAAGGTATTATGCTGGAAGAATCATTTTCCGAACTGGAACAAGCCCGTTTGAAAAAACTGCGCGCCCTGGAAGCCGCGGGGATTGACCCTTACCCTACCCGTTCCGAACAAACCCACACCAGCCAGGTCGCCATTGACGCATTTGTCAACGCAGAAGCACAAACCGAGGCACGCCCCATCCAGGTGACCGCTGCCGGGCGGATCCGCTCGTTGCGGTTGATGGGTAAGCTGGCTTTTGCCCATATCCAGGACAGAGACGGGGGGTTGCAGCTCTTCTTCAGAGTGAATGACCTGGGCGAGGAAAAAATGGCTGAACTGACCAGCTTTTACGATTTGGGTGATTTCATCCAGGCCAGCGGGACCATGTTCCGCACGAAACGAGGTGAGGTCTCACTGCATGTCGAAGATTTTAAAATGCTCGCTAAAACCCTACGCCCTCTTCCAGCGGCCAAAGATGAAGTCGTTGACGGCGAGATTATTCGGCACGCCACGCTCAGTGATCCGGAGACACGCTATCGACAGCGCTATGTGGACCTGGCGGTTAACACCGAGGTTCAGGAAATTTTCAAAACCCGCTCAGCAACGATACGAGCACTGCAGAAATTCCTGGACGACCGCGATTTCATTGAGGTTGAGACCCCTATTTTGCAGCCGATCTATGGCGGCGCGGCCGCACAGCCCTTTATCACTCATCACAACCAGCTTCACCAGGACCTGTATCTGCGGATTTCTTTTGAACTCTATCTCAAACGGCTTCTGGTGGGTGGTTTGGAGCGGGTGTACGAGATCGGCCGAGATTTCCGCAATGAAGGCGTTTCTTACAAACACAACCCCGAATTTACCCAGCTTGAATTTTATTGGGCTTATGCCGATTATCTGATGGTGATGGCGCTTGCCGAAGAGATGGTGGCCTTTGCTGCTGAAAAAGTACTGGGAACGACAATCGTCACCTTTAACGGGAACGAGATCAATCTGGCACCTCCGTGGAAGCGGGTTGAATTGCGTCAGGGTATCCTGGAGGCGGCTGGCATCGATATTAATGAACACCCCACGGCTGAATCCTTACAAATGGCGATGGAAGCCAGGCAGATCAAACATAAACCGGGCTCAACCCGTGGAAAACTGATCGACACTTTGATCGGGGACTTTTTAGAGCCCAACTTCATCCAGCCGACGTTTTTGTATAATTACCCCAGGGACATCTCTCCTCTGGCGAAAAGTAAGCCCGGCGATCCAATGGTGGTCGAGCGTTTTGAAGGTTTCATTGGCGGAATGGAACTATGCAATGCCTTCAGCGAGCTGAATGACCCCTTGGATCAGGAACAGCGCTTCATTGAAATGGATCGAGCTTATGCCGATGACGACGAGGAACAGCACCCCATGGATGATGACTTTCTAAACGCCCTCAGCTATGGCATGCCCCCGGCTGGCGGCTTTGGCATCGGTGTGGATCGGTTGGTGATGCTCTTCACCGGACGGCGCAGTATCCGGGAAGTAATTCTATTCCCGCACCTGCGTACCCAGGATAGTGAAGCGTAAAAATATCACCACAACAACTATTTCAGATGATTTAGTTTGTCTCGCATTTTGCATAGAAAATTGGCGGCAGACATGGATGAAGGAGCACTGATTCAAGACGCGCTTGACGGGGACTTGAACGCTTTTAATGTACTGGTGCTGCACTATCAGGATATGGCCTATAACGTCGCTTACCGCATTATGGGCGAGCCAGACGCTGCCGATGATGCCGCCCAGGAAGGCTTTATTTCCGCTTATCAGAAACTGCATCAATACCGGGGCGGGTCTTTCAAGGCCTGGTTGTTGAGAATTATTACCAATCACTGCTATGATGAGCTCCGTCGTCGTCAGCGCCAGCCGGCTGTTCCGCTTACACCCCATTTGCCCGATGGTGAAACCCTGGAAGACCCCTACTGGATTGAAGATCAAGGGGTCACCCCAGAAGAACACAGCGAACAGGCAGAGTTGCAAGCAGCCATTCAACATTGTATCAATGCGTTAGACCCTAAATTCCGCATTATATTGGTGCTGGTGGATGTAGAAGGCCTGGATTATCAAACAGCTGCTGAAGCGGCCGGCACAAAGATGGGCACGGTAAAAAGCCGCCTGGCGCGGGCGCGTGAACGGGTGCAGGATTGCTTGCAGTTGTTTTGGGAACTTTTGCCTGAACCCTTCCGTCATAACACTGAGGAAATGAAATGAGGACTGAAAGACAGCGTGCCCGCGACCTGCTGTTACTCTCTGCCCATCTGGATGGTGAGCTTAGCCCGGTTGACCGCCAGGTGCTGGTTGCTCGCCTTCAGTGTGAACCCCACTTGCAAGACCGCCTGGAACAATTGCGCCGCACAAAACTTACAGCGAGCTACCTGCCGCACCTGCAAGCCCCTCGCAATTATACGTTGACGCCTGAAATGGTGCCTGTGCGAGCTCAAAAGAAGGTGTCTTGGCTGGCACCGTTACGTTTGGCGACCAGCCTGGCGGCGGTTCTGCTGGTGGTGTTGATTGGCGTGGAATTCTTGCTGAATAAGACGATCCTGGCCCGTACACGGATGGCGCCGGCGCAGGAAGCTGCAATATTGACGGATGAAACCGAGTTGGAACCGTTGATCGTTTGGATGTCACCTGAAATAGGCGATGGCCATGTACTGGGACGGGGTGGAGAAGCCCAGATGATGGACGCGCCTGTGGTGGCGGAAGCCCTGCTCGATGATGAGGTCGCCACAACAGAGACCTGGCTGACAGAAGAATTGCTTCCAGCAGCCGAACCAGAAACGGCCTTTGCTGAGGAACTGGAAAGCCTGCTGGAAATAGAGACTTTACCGCCAGTTGATGCCGAAGCAGATACGTTGGCGGCCTTAGAAGAAGGAGCGCTGGACTTCATCCTGGGAATAAACCTGGATGAGGGCGGTGAGCTCATCCAACGCAGTGATAAGATAGTAGACCCGGAACCCACACAACCTGTCTGGCAGAAGATCGAACGTGTTTTGCAAATGGTACTGGGCGTGATCGTTCTGGGCGGCGGCCTGGCCTGGTGGCTGCTCAGCCGGCGCCGTTAACCCGGCGATAAGAAAAATTAATTAGGTTAGGGGGTAACCAGCAGTATAGAATGACGGCCAACGCCAGCTCTGTTTGACATTCACTACCCCGCAAAGTATAATCATCCGTCGTAAATTTGTATTGTGTATTGGGAGAAAAAGCACCATGGAACAAGAAAAAGAAATTAAGACTAAAGAGCGCTATACGGGGACGGTGCTTAAGACCACACTGCAGGGAGCTCTGGTTGATATCGGCAGTAAAACCCCTGCATTCATTCACATTTCCCAGGCTGTCAAAGACGGCGACACGAGAAAACCAATCAATTCAATTGAAGAGGTCTTGGAAAAAGGCCAGGTGATGGATTTTTGGGTCAAGCGAGTGCGCAAAGATCGCATTGAGTTGACCATGAAAGAACCGCTCGGGCTGGAATGGCGCGAGATTAAACCTGGTATGACGGTTAAAGGCACCGTGATTCGCCTGGAGACCTTTGGCGTCTTTTTGGAAATCGGCGCTGAACGCCCCGGGTTAATTCACATCAGCGAGCTTTCGCACAGTTATGTGCGCACCCCCAGCGAAGTTGTCCGCGAGGGCGATGAGGTTGAAGCGCAGGTGCTGGAGGTCAATCGTCGGAAGAAGCAGATCAAACTGAGTGTTAAAGCCCTCCTTGAAGTACCGGAGGCACCGGCGCCAGAACTGCATGGCAGCGGTAAGGATAAACCAGAAGAAGAATCTGCGCCCGAACCGGAACTGACCGCCATGGAAATTGCCATGCGTCAGGCGATGGAAAAATCTGAAGGCGAAGAGGCTTTAAACGCAATTCAAAAACCACGCAAAAAAAAGGACGCAGATTCTGAACAGAATGATATTCTCTCCCGAACGCTGGAGAAAAAAATTGGTCAGGATTAATGATTTATACCTTGCGACTATGAAGGCAGGGCATAAAAAATCCGCATAGATCTACCGGGGAGGTGCCGGAATAATCGGCCCTCCCCTTAGCTTTTAATAGTGATGGTTACGCACAAGGTGTATTGGTTTGGGTTTTGATCTGTATTGGATGATGGAGACAGATGACGACAAAGTATATTTTTATCACGGGTGGTGTGTTAAGCTCAATTGGCAAGGGCGTTACAGCGGCTGCAATAGGCAGGCTTTTAAAGGCGCGCGGGTTCTCAATTGCGATTCAAAAATTAGACCCCTACATTAACGTAGACCCCGGGACGATGAGTCCCTACCAGCATGGTGAAGTGTTTGTGCTGGATGACGGCTCGGAAACAGACCTCGATTTGGGCCATTACGAACGTTTTGTCGATATCCGTCTGAGCAAAGTGTGCCATTTTACAACTGGGCAGGTGTATGCTGAGGTGATCCAGCGAGAACGGCGCGGGGACTATCTCGGGGGCACCATCCAGGTGATTCCGCATATCACCAACGAAATTAAGCGCCGGATAAGCCTGGTGGACAAGGAGACCAATGCCGAAATCGTCCTGGTAGAGGTTGGCGGCACCGTGGGCGATATCGAAGGTTTGCCCTTCCTTGAGGCCATTCGACAGATGCGGTTGGATTTGGGGCGGGAAAATACCGCCTATGTACACCTGACCTGGCTGCCCCACATTGGAGCCACAGGAGAACTCAAGACCAAGCCAACCCAGCACTCCGTTCGAGAACTGCGTTCGATTGGTATCATACCGGATGTGATCATTGCCCGGGCTGACTACCCCATTGCCGCCGATCTGCAGGAAAAAATTTCGCTGTTTTGCGATGTGAAGACCAACGCGGTCATCCCGATGGTAACCACTCCCATTCTTTACGAAGTCCCTTTACAAATTGAGAATACTGGCGTCGCCGATTTGCTGTTAAACCTGCTTGACCTGGAGCCCAGACAAAAGCCTGATTTGCAAGCGTGGGAAAATATCATCACTAAAATTAAGCAGCCCAAACCGAGTATCAGGATTGCCCTGGTGGGGAAATATGTTGAACTGCACGATGCTTACCTCAGCGTTAGGGAGGCGCTGACGCACGCGGCAATTGCCAACGATGTGGAGGTAAACATCACCTGGGTGCAATCTTGTGACCTTGAAAAGGAGGATAGCCTGGCGATATTAAGCCAGGTGGATGGTATTGTGGTGCCCAGCGGCTTTGGCAATCGTGGCGTTGAAGGCAAAATTAAAGCCGCGACCTATGCGCGTGTGAATCAGGTGCCCTACCTGGGTTTGTGCCTGGGGATGCAGGCAATGGTGATCGATTTTGCCCGGCATGTGCTGCAACTGGAAACTACCCATTCATCTGCATCTGACCCCAGCACACTGGCACAAATTACAGATCTGCCGCCGGACCAGCCGGACCTGATGAATAAAAATAGCCCCATGCGCCTGGGCTTGTATCCCTGCCAGCTGCAGCCCAATACCATTGCCCGCCAGGCCTACCAGAAGAGCTTGGTGGTTGAACGTCATCGTCACCGGTTTGAATTGAGTTATGAATATTGTCCGGCGCTGGAGCAGGCTGGGATGATCTGCTCGGGCCTTTCGTCTGACGGACGGCTGGTTGAAATCGTTGAAGTTCAGGAGCATCCCTTTATGCTGGGTACACAATTTCACCCCGAGTTTCTTTCCAGGCCCAACGCACCCCACCCCTTGTTTTTGGCCTTTATCAAGGCGGTTCGCCAAAGGTCATACACTTTACACCAGGAAAAGGAAGCGGCGCATGAAGAAAACTAAACCTTGGGGTGTCATCTTTCTGGGGAGCCTGGTTTTGTTAGCCATCCTGTCGGCTTGTCAGGCGAAAGCGACCATAGAAGAAGCTTGCCAGATTGATTTGGAAACTGGGGAGTATTCTGAGGGTTGTTTCCCCTTGCCTGGTGAGGATGCAAACGAAACCAGCGCTTACCCGGTTGCGGAAAATACGATCGCGTTCGACGGCGATGCCGGTTATCCTATCCAGGAAGATGACCTCTCGCTGTTGTGGAAGACCTGGCGGCTGACAAGCTTTGCCGAAGACGGTGTGGAAACCCAACCGCCCTTCAAGTTTTTGACCTTTTACGATGATGGCGTCTATGCCGTTGCGACGGAATCGGATTTGATTACGGGGGATTGGACGACGATTTTCAAGGCCGGTTGGGCCGGACTAGTATTAAACCCGGGCAGCGCGCATGAGGTACAATACCAAATTGTAAACTTGGATGAAGCTGAACTGCGCCTGCAGACCTGGCAGGACGCTGTACAAATCGACGAAGGCTACGAGCCGGATGATTCTGGCTGTTTATGTGATTAGGAATTTTACAAAAAAGTATTGAGGAGAAAGATGGATACAACAATTATTTCAGTTAAGGCACTTGAAGTGCTCGATTCGCGCGGCAACCCCACCGTGGATGTTGAAGTTGTTTTGGGAGATGGCAGTTGGGGGCATGCGATCGTGCCATCGGGTGCCTCGACCGGCGTGCACGAAGCGCTTGAACTGCGCGATGCCGACCCGCAGCGATATGCCGGCAAGGGCGTTGCCCGGGCTGTGGAAAATGTCAATACCCGCATTGCCGAGTTGTTGATTGGAGAGGACGCCACCGAGCAAATGACACTTGATATGGCCATGCTGGCGCTGGACGGTACCCCCAACAAGAGCGCCCTCGGCGCCAACGCAATTCTGGGCACCAGCCTGGCTGTGGCTAAAGCGGCTGCCAATGCGGTTGGTTTGCCGCTGTATCGTTACCTTGGCGGTGTATATGCCCATGAACTCCCCGTGCCGATGATGAACATCCTCAATGGGGGTGCCCATACCGACTGGCAGACCACCGACGCACAGGAATTTATGGTGATGCCGCTTGGCGCGCCGAGCTTTGCTGAGGGCTTGCGCTGGGGCACCGAGATTTATCACACCCTGAAGACTGTCTTGAAGAAAAAGGGCTATGCCACTCTGGTTGGCGATGAAGGCGGTTATGCACCCGCTTTGAAGACCAATGCAGAAGCCGTTGAAATCATTTTAGAGGCGATTGAAAAAGCGGGCTACAAACCCGGTGAACAGGTTGCGATTGCGCTTGATCCGGCGGCATCGGAATTTTATGATGAGGAAGAAAAGATTTATCACCTGCGCACCGAAAACCGCAAACTGACCAGCCAGGAAATGGCTGCATTCTGGGTTGATTGGGTTAATAAATATCCGATCGTCTCAATTGAAGATGGATTTGCCCAGGATGACTGGGAGGGTTGGAAGAGCTTTACCGCACAAGTTGGCGACCGGGTTCAGATTGTTGGCGATGATCTGTTGGTGACCAACCCGGCCCGGGTTGCCCGTGCAATTTCAGAAAACGCCTGCAATTCGCTGTTGGTTAAGGTGAACCAGATCGGCACGCTGACTGAGACCATGGAAGCTGTGACGATGTGCCAATTCCACGGTTGGACAGCAGTTACTTCGCACCGTTCGGGCGAAACGGAAGATGCCACCATCGCCGACCTGGCTGTGGCGATGAATACCGGCCAGATCAAAACCGGTGCACCTGCCCGCTCTGACCGGGTAGCCAAGTACAACGCGCTGCTGCGCATCGAAGCCGAACTGGGCAGCACCGCCCGCTATGCGGGTTGGAATGCATTAAAACGCTAACCCGCGGTTTTTTAATGTTGATTTCTTCAAAGAGGTGCCTTACCGGGCACCTCTTATAGTTTTAACAAAGTATTGACAAACTTCGCGTTTCCCTGTTTAATCGTATAAGAACGAAAAGTTCTTTTCAGCCTCTTTTATCCATCTGACTGAAGGAGTAAATATGGAAACGCGCAAGTATGTTCTCGTGTTAATCACCCTTCTTTTCGCTACGTTAGCGTGTAGCATCCCATCGCTGCTAAAAGAAGCCTCACTACCACTTGAAGCTATTCAAGAAACCGTAATTGCGGAACTGATGCTTACACCCCAACCTGAGACCTTAGAGCCGGAACCCACACCAGAAGTTCCGACCGAGGAGCCCACACCGGAAACCCCTACTGAGGAACCCACACCAGAAATCCCCATTGAGGAACCTACACCAGAAGGCTTTACCTGCAGCCCCGGTATGGCTTTGGGGGACACTTTCGGTGTCGAATTTTGTTATCCACAGGAAGATAGCGGCGGCTATTCTCAGGAGATGATCCCCGAAAAAACGGAGAGCGAAGAAATGTTCCCCTGGAGCATCAACCCGCAGTTTATTGAGATCATCCTGACAGGATACCATGTCAAGAATGAGTATCACGCTCCGGCAATACGGGTTTACCCGGTGGCTGATTTTGTTGCGCTTGATTCTTACGTTCAAACGATCGTCGATGATATACAAACGTTGTTAGCCAGCGGCGACCCACGCCCATCTTCGGTTCCATTTGTTCCTTTTTTCAACGCTGGCCAGATGATATGTTCCCAGGTGACTTACCTGGATTTTCGAAATGGCAACGGTGTGCGATTTATCACCCAATACGGTCAGGCATTCGCCCCGATCAGCAATGACGCCGTCATTTATGCCTTTATTGGCCTGACAGACGATGGAAAGTATCTGCTTTCAGCAACCATGCCCATAAAACACCTGATGTTTGTTGATAGCGTGTATGATGACCCGCCGGAAGGATGGAATGCTTTTATTGATAATTATGAAAACTATCGCAATAATATGGAAACAATGATGTTGGCAATGGCTCCGGAAACCTTTGGCCCATCTCTATTATCCCTGGATAAGATGATGGAATCCTTCTTAATTCCGGTTGATGCTATCCCATAAACAAAATTGATAAAAGTCAACCATTGCTCAACAGATCAGCGCCCATAGTGGGCGCTTCTGTTTTAAAACCGCAAACGCGGTTAGAATAGGCGCATGGCTGAAACACTGCAAGCACTGGAAAAAGAAATCATCACCTGTCGGAAGTGCCCGCGCCTGGTGGCCTGGCGGGAAGAAGTGGCTCGGACCAAGCGCAAAGCCTATCAAGACCAAACCTATTGGGGTAAGCCTGTGCCCGGCTTTGGCGATCCTGCGGCCAGGATCATCGTTGTGGGGCTGGCACCAGGTGCGCATGGCTCAAACCGCACCGGGCGGATGTTCACCGGCGATGCCAGCGGGAACTTCCTTTACCGGGCATTGCACCGCGTTGGCTTTGCCAACCAGGCCGAATCCAGCCATATGGGCGACGGGCTTGCACTGCGGGGTGTGTTTATCACTGCGGTATGCCGCTGTGTGCCGCCCCAAAACAAGCCCAAAGCTGAGGAAATACGTAACTGCCAGCCCTGGCTGCAGGCAGAAATCGACCTGTTGACCAATGTAGAGGGTTTTGTGGCCCTGGGGAAAGTGGCGTTTGATAATCTCCTGCGTCTGTATCCCGACGCTGTTCAGCAGACGCCAAAACCCGCCTTCGGGCATAATGCCTTTTACCACTTGGGCGACGAGGCCCCCTGGTTGTTGGCCTCCTACCATCCCAGCCAGCAAAACACGCTTACCGGCAGGCTGACCGAAGCGATGTTTGCCGAGATTTGGGAACGCGCCCACATATTCATAGGGAAACGTTAAATAATAGACCTTTTCAATGCTGGCCAGTTACTCCCCCGGATAACGCTTGTAAAACGCTTCAATGACCTCAACAAATTCATCGGGTAAATAGCGATAAGCTTGTTGGGCGATATCTTCCGGGACGCCATAATAGGCCTCGGCGATCCCGCCGGTGATGCAGGCAATGGTGTCGCTATCCCCGCCGATGGAGATCGCCTTGCGTATGGCATCTTCAAAGCCCGTTGATTCGAGAAAGGCGATGATCGCCTCGGGCACAGAACCCTGACACGAGACATCGAAGATATACCATGGGCGGATTTCGTCCAGGTCGCGCGCCAGATCGTAGCCAAAGCGGTTGGTGATCTCGGCCCGGATATCATCCTGAGAGCCCCCCTGCCGGGCGAGCAAAATAGATAGGGCTGTAGCCTGGGCGCCTTTGATCCCTTCGGGGTGGTTATGGGTTACCGCAGCGCTGGCCTCGGCTTGTGTTAAAACTTCATCCACGCTGTTGAAGGCAAACCCCACCGGGCTGACCCGCATAGCCGAGCCGTTGCCCCAGCTGTTGTAGGGCTGAGGGTTATCCGAATGAATCCAGGCGTTGAAATAGCTGCCGTAACCGCGCCGTGGGTAGCGCCGGGCGAAGTCCTGATAGGTTTCGGCGTAGCCCGCGCCGGTTAGCAGCGCCTGGGCTGTGGCCACAGTGAGCACCGAATCGTCCGTAAAGAAGCATTCGGGCTTCAGAAATTCAAAATCTGTGGTTTTAATGTTGTTCCATTCGTAAACTGAACCGACCAGATCGCCGATAAGCGCGCCGAGCATGTGTCCTCCAGAATCGTATGCTGATTTGCGTGATAAGTTCATTATAGCCTGATTATAAAAAACTTTAAAACAGGGGGATTATAAGCACTATGCAACCCTGGTGGATTTCCGTGTATATACCCTGCGAGATGTGATCACGCCATTAGAACCCGGCCTGTTTAAGAAAGTAACCGGTCTGACAGTCAAGGATTTTGAACTACTTGTCAGTATGGGCTTATTTAACAGCGCATTGATGAATGATGCGGTCTATAAATTCAAGCGCTATGAAGATGCCAGCCTGATCTATACTGGCATAGACAAACATGAGGGCGAAGGAGTTGGTTTGTATGACACCACATTGAGCGCGGCAGAATACCAAGGCAGGATCTTTGAGAATGTGGAAAAATATGCTGCGTAAAACTCCCCACCAGTTTGAAGTAATTTAACAAGCCTTTAATGCTTGCGCGCCAAGCCGTAAAACTGGAACCCGGCGGCTTCCCAGGCGTGTTTGTCCCAGGCGTTTACCGCATCATAAACCCACTCTGCTTTCGTTTTTAACCGCATTTCTGCGGGGTTCAGCGCTTTAAAAGCTCCATGCGCCACGCCTAAAACCACCAGGTGGGCCTCGGCCAGGGCCTCTTCCAGGTGCTCTACTTGTTCAATGTCCTGCAGGTTCGCCCCGGGCTTTAAGGGCTCGTAGGCCAGTACCCGGGCGCCAGCGGATACCAGGTGGCGGGCCAGCGCAACAGCCGGGCTCTCGCGCACATCGTCCACATCCGGTTTGAAGGCCAGCCCCAAAAAAGCGATTGTTTTTCCTTCCAACCCCCTGGCGATGGACTGAATGTGCTTGGCCACAAAGGCTGGCTGGCTGTCGTTTATCCCCCGGGCGGCTTTGATCAGCCGGGCGCTTTCTGGCGCGGCCTCCACCAGGAACCAGGGATCAACATCGATACAGTGCCCGCCCACGCCCACCCCCGGGCGCAGGATATTGACCCGCGGATGCCGGTTGGCGATGCTGATCGCCTCCCAGATATCCACGTTGAAGGCGTCGGCCAGGCGCGAAAATTCGTTGGCAACGGCGATATTGATATCGCGGAAGGTGTTTTCCATCAGCTTGACCATTTCGGCCGTGGTGGCATCGGTCAGGATGATCTCCCCCTGTACGAAGGTCTGGTACAGGTCGCGTCCAGCCTCGGCTGAGGCCGGGTCGACCCCGCCGATCACGCGGGGGTTTTCCACCAGCTCCTGCAGGATACGCCCTGGCAGCACCCGCTCTGGCGAATAGGCCAGCAGGAAGTCTGCCCCGACTTTGAGCCCGCTTTTTTCCAGTATCGGCGCGACGATATCGACGGTGGTGCGCGGCGGCGAGGTCGATTCCAGGATCACCAGATTGCCGCGCCTCAGGTGGGGGACGATCGATTGGCTGGCTGCCACTACCGCACGCAAATCTGCCTGTTTGTCGTCGTAAAAAGGTGTTGGTACTGCGATGATGAAGGCCTCCGCGGATACGACTTCGGTGGAAACAGCCAGACGCCCGCTGTGCAACGCATTCAGAAGATGCTCTTGCAAGCCCGGCTCAGCGATGTGCGCCTTACCAGCCTGGAGGGCAGTGATGACCCTGGCATTGGTGTCGACCCCTGTCACCTGGATGCCCTTGCTGGCGAACATGCTGGCGGTGGGCAAACCGATGTAGCCCATTCCTATCACGCAAACACTTGAAAACTTCATAAGGGTTGTTCCTTGAAATCGCTCTTGTAGGGTCGTATCTACAGAATTTTACCCCAATTTTGCCTTCGATTAGGGGCCCTGGCGTCCTTGGTTTCATGGGTTATCGCACCTGTTAGAAACAGGGCATCTTTGATACAATGGAAACATGACAGTTGGACATTATCTGTTTCTCTCGCCACATTTGGACGATGTGACACTCTCTTGCGGCGGTCTGGTGTGGGACCTTGGACAACAGGGCCACCGGGTTGAAATCTGGACGTTGATGGCCGGATTGCCCACCGATGAAAATTATTCACCCTTTGCACAGGAGATGCACGCAAACTGGGGTATTTCGGGCGTGGAGGCGGTCCGCGCTCGCCGCGCGGAGGATCAAGAAGCTTGTGCTGTTTTGGGGGCAGAACTGTGTCACTTCGATTGGCCTGACGCTATCTACCGTTATGATGCCCAAACCGGGGCGCCCATCGTCAACAGCGATGATGAGCTGTTCAGCCGCTTACCCGAGCAGCCTCTGGTTGATGCAATCGCGGCGATGATCATGGCCGCGGTGCCGTCGGGGGCGACCCTGGTGCTGCCCATCGGTTTGGGAAACCATGTGGACCATCAGGCGGTGGTTGGGGCTGGGCGCCAGGTGCCTCGGACTGATTTCTGGTACGCTGATTACCCTTACATCAACAACCATTTTGAAAGCCCGCTTATCCGGGATGGACGGCTGGAAAGCGTGCCTTATAATTTGAGTGAGGCTGCCCTGCAGGCCTGGCAGTCGGCTGTACTGTGCTATACATCGCAGCTTTCTACCTTTTGGCGCGATATGGATGAAACGCGGCTGGCGCTGCGCAACTACATGGCGGGCGGGGGCGGACGCCTGTGGCGAAAAACTTCGCTTGACAGCCCCCAGGCGTAGGGGTAAAATCCTTTTCACCCTGAAAGATGGGCCTGTAGCGCAGCTGGGAGCGCGCCTCAATCGCACTGAGGAGGTCGAGGGTTCAAATCCCTCCAGGTCCACTCTGGTGCCCCGGAAACCTGTATGTAGAGGGCGCGGGGTACGAGGGTCGATTGCCTGCGCAGTTTCCTGTCGGGGAGCTGAGAGCGCAATGCGGCCCAAATAAACCACAACGGGCCCATAGCGCAGTTGGGAGCGCGCCTCAATGGCATTGAGGAGGTCGAGGGTTCGAATCCCTCTGGGTCCACTAAAGAAAGGGCTGCCTGAAAAAGCGGCCCTTTTCGCTTATGGCATACTTGAAGCGGGATATGTTGTTGGGGTCTGCTTTACATGTGTGTGGATTCAAGTGGCTTTGACCTATCCCTAAAGCCCTTTCCTGAAGGAAAAGGACTTTAACGCTGGATCATCACGCAACAGTTTTTAAGAATAGGAATTACTCCTCCCCATGAAGGGAGGAGCCGGGGGTGGGTCGAATGCGCTATGAATGCAATTATTTCTTGCTGCATTGGTTTTGTGACCCATCCCTAAATCCCTTTCCTCTAGGAAAGGGACTTTAACACTGGATCATCACGCAACATTTTTTTAGCTGGGATGTTCCCCCCTCCCTTAAGGGAGGGGCAGGGGGTGGGTCGAATAAACCATAGAATACAATTATTTTCTGCATTGAGCTTTATCCTCTAAACCTCTTTTCTTCGTGCAGCACACTTAAAGCAGGAAAGGGACTTTAACGCTGTATCATGACACAACAGTCTTTGAGGTGAGGGGTTGGGGGTGGGTCAGATATACTGTAAACAGAATTAGAATAATTTACAAAGACCTGTCGCAACATCTATCAGGACAACAGCCACTGAAGCACAACGATCGACGAGCAACCACTAGGTTCCGATATGGCGGTTTATTCCTCATGTAAAGTTCGCTGTTTGCCCGCCAGGCAAAGCCCATGAATTACAGATAAAACTTGATCGATTTGCTGTTCAACTTCAGCGTTTGTGAAACGAAGGACGGTTAATCCCAGACCTTGTAAATATGAATCTCGATAGTGATCATCGGCTTGTTGACTCAAGTGGATGCCGCCATCGACTTCGACAACCAATCCTACAACGTGGCAGTAGAAGTCTACGATATAGCTGCCGATAATTTGTTGACGTCGAAAATGAAATCCTCCCAGCCGGTTGGCACGCAGGGCCTGCCACAACTGGCTTTCAGCCGGAGTCATTTTCTCCCGAAGTTCTTTGGCCAAGGCGATAAGTTCTGGTGAGGTTTTCTGGCCGGTGATGATGGAATTAAAGGGCATATAAATTATGCAAAGTGGTCATGAAGCCAATAATTAATTATTTCTAGCATTGCTAATATTTTATCATCACTTGGCTTTGACCTATCCCTAAATCCCTTTCCTGAAGGAAAGGGACTTTAACGCCTGATCAGCACATCGCAGTTTTTGAGTAGAGGAATTGCTCCCCTCCCTTCAGGGAGGGGTTGGGGGTGGGTCGAATGCGTTGAGCCACGTAATTATTTTTC
>LSQX01179264.1_pt2 | contig 44733 bp, 34 predicted proteins | sample 654561 | NCBI WGS metagenome assembly LSQX01 (sample SAMN04489861, study PRJNA283612) | anaerobic digester metagenome | isolation source: 4 biogas reactors fed with cattle manure at either 37C or 55C with and... | place: Denmark: Kongens Lyngby | collected 2014 | reverse complement strand
CGGAGGTACGGCCTGGTCCGGAGGTGCGGCCGTGCTCGACAGTGTCAGCCGCCCATGCGGTGAGAGGTTCGTGATCCTCTTCCCTGTCACGCAGTGGTCGAGACGACTGGCGATCAAGCTTTCTCCCCCCGCGACTTTGCCGCCGACAAGAATCCCCTTCAACTCATGACCCCTTGCCCCCAAAGGATCCACGTATAGCTCACCTGTGGCCGCTCCGTCCGGTGAGATGACTGGCGTCGGCTCCATCTCTCTCGGGATCAGCATCACCATGCTCTCCGCCGGCAGTCCTTCCGCCCAATGTGGCGCCGTTGGGCATCCGACAGGCCGCCCGACACCCCCTTTGCCACCAAGCAACTCCGTGGACTGAAGCACCTCTCGAAGCCGGCGAACCCGCTCTATTGAGTACATAGGACCGTCTTCCCCAGCGCCACAGGGTAACTCGCCCGCGCCAGAAAGAAGACACTCGACCTCACCCGGCGAGTCGCCGGCCTCGGGGACAAGCGTGTCTGACCTCAGCCGGGACCCGTCCGTATCGACCGAAACTCCGTCCAGGCGCCTACCGACCCCGTCCCCGCCCCTCTTCTCATTCCAACTACCGGCGACGGTAGCGCTCTGGCCGCCCACCCGTGGACCGACCTCCAGACGCACCTCCTCAAGGCCCGCCCCCATGCATTCCAAAGCCATCCGAAGTCCGTCGGCTCCGGTCTCACCGTATCGCCCCCCAGGCAGTACATCTTCCCCGACATGCACCGTTCCCCCCAAACCGAGGCCCACAGCAATCACCACTGCGTCCGCCTCCATGACCTCACCAAAAGCGGTCTCCACCGCCACTTCTGCATCAACTGCACCGCGCCCACCGCCGTCTGCACCCCCACCGGCATCGTCTGCAAGACGCAAATCAGTCACCAGACCCTGGCGGAACTCGAGCAGAGGAATCTGCTCCATGGCGCATTTGGTCTCTACACTTATCATGCGCCGATCCACGGCGAGCACACCCGACTCACAGTCCGGGGTCACAGCCGCATCCAGCCATATGTCTCGCAGCGGCGGGGGAATCATCGCCAGGGCCTCCGCGATCGCAGCCCGGCCTCCGGCTGCGATGACATTGGCGCCGTACCCCGGCAGACCTATTGAATCCAGGGCACTGCTCACCACGGTCACCCTCACACCCTGGCCCGCAAGCGTCACGGCGCAGGCACAGCCCGACACCCCTCCCCCCACCACCAGGACTTGGGGGCGTGCATCACCTCCCGACAAGGATCCCGGCAGTACCGGCAAGCTCTGCATCGACTCAGAAGCTGGGTCTGGATGCACTCCTCGCAGGCTCACACTCAACTCCTACTTGCCTACGCAGAATCGGCTGAAGATCTCGTCGATCAGGTCCGGCGTCAGGTCTTCGCCCGTCAGGCGGCCGAGCGCCGACGCCGCCGCCCGTATGTCTTCAGAGACCAGTTCCTCACCGGCTCCTTGATATGCTCCATCCAGTGCCGCGCCGATGCTCTCATGGGCCTCTCCAACCAGGACGCGATGTCGCTCGCCGGCCAGTACAGGTTCCTCCAGCTGGAAGTCCTCTCCTCCCGTGATCACCTGCTGTATTTGCGAGCGCAGTTCGTCCAGGCCTGCGCCCGTCAGAGCAGATACCGCACACACGCGCCGGCCCGGCGGGCCGGCGCCGCCACCAGATGCGCGGGCTCTCACTCTCTCTGTGAGCGACTCGCGATCCCCCTGCATCAGGTCACACTTGTTCCCCACTACAATCGAGCGCGCGGGATCAAGGTCGCCCAGCAGACGGCCCTCCGCCTCGTCCCAAGCCGTCGATAGATCGATCACGGCCAGCACCAGGTCGGCCTGCTCCATCGCCTTGACGGACCGAGCCACCCCGAGTCTCTCCACATGATCCCCACCGCTTCGGATGCCGGCGGTATCGACCAGATGGATCGGGACACCCCCGATCTCCAAGAGCTCCTCTACGGTATCCCGCGTAGTACCGGGGACATCGGACACGATGGCCCTCTCTCTCATCAACAGCGCATTGAGCAGTGAACTCTTACCAACATTGGGCTTCCCAATGATCGCCGTCCGCACTCCTTGCTCCAAGGCCCTGCCCAGGAAGGCCGTTCGCAGAAGCTTGAGCACCTCAGCTTGAACTTCAGCTAAACCCTTAGCCAGAGCGAGGCGGTCCAGCTCATCGACGTCCTCGTCTGAGAAATCCACCGTCGCCTCTATCTGTGCGAGAAGCCCAAGAAGATCCCGCCTCATCATCCGCAGCCGCTCAGACAGGCTACCGTCCAGCTGCCGCACCGAGGCACGCAGCGCCCCAGAACTCTTTGCCGCCACGATAGCCGCGACACTCTCCGCCTGTGTCAGATCGATCCGCCCGTTCAAGAACGCTCGTCGTGTGAACTCCCCAGGCTCCGCCAGCCGGGCCCCTGATCTCAGCATAAGCCGGAGGACCGCCCGCTGTGCCGCGACTCCGCCGTGACAGTGCATCTCGACCACATCCTCACGGGTGTATGAGCGAGGTCTCCGCATGACCGCAAGAAGGACTTCATCCACCGGCTCTCGGCTCTCGGGGTCGATCGCGTGACCGTAGAGCAAAGAATATGTCTCGTCGGGTTTGACAGAGGTCCCGCGCGCCGCCAGGAAAACCGACTCAGCAATCGCGACGGCGTCCGGCCCGCTCAGTCTCACGATGCCGATCGCCCCCGCTCCCATCGCGGTGGAGATGGCGACGATAGTATCCTCGCCCCACGAACAACCGCCGGGTGTAACGTCCCTGTCCAGATGCGCTGCCATGCTCACGTGTCCGACTCGTACTTCATCTTCAGATCTTCGCCTCGCAACGTGTGTCGAGGACGGCAACCGGCACCGGCAGGCGCCGAGCGGCTATCTCACCGGCGAGATGACAACCGACCGATTGGGCTCCCGGCCCTCACTCGCGGTTGCGACGTCCTTACGTCCCCTCAACGTCAGATGGACGATTTTTCTCTCGGCCGGCGTCATCGGAGCCAGCTGCACCGGACGGCCTCGCCTCGCCGCCTCATCCGCCTTACGTACAGCCACCCTCTCGACCTGGCGCCTCCGACGATCCTTGTAGCCCTCTGCGTCCAGATCCACACGCCTACGGCGCGGGTGCGCTCCAGGGAATACCGCTATACCGGCCAGATACTCGACGGCGTCGATGGTCTGACCTCTCCTCCCGATCAAAATGCCTAGGTCGTCCCCGGTGATCTCCGCGTGCAATTCCTCGGCGCCCTCAGTGATCCGGATGCGAGCGGCCAGTCCCATCTCGGTCAACACCCTCTTCAGGAAGGCCCGTAGCCTCACGGCTTCCGGCCCCTCGTCCAAGTCCTCGTCGTCATAGTCTCCGGCATAACCGGGGCGCTCGCCTTCCTCGTATTCGTCATCCCCGTCGTACGCGCCGTCGACACCATGGTCCAACAACTCTTCCGGCTGCGAGTCGTCCTCGGGTCCGTAGAAATCGAATTCGTCGCCGACGAGAGCCACCTCAACCACTGCGTCGACAGCCCCCACGCCCATGAATCCTTCTTCCGGCGGAATGACTATCGTGACTTCATACTGGTCGTCGGCAAGCTCGCCGGGAGCGAAATCAAGCTCCGCCAGAGCCCTTTGGACGGCCAGTTCCACGGTCCGGCCGCTTGCCTTTGCCACCTGTTGTCTTGCTCTGTTGTCCTGTCTTCTGGCCACTACTCTTGCCTCCACTCTTTCCACCCGATCCGCCTTTGGCTCCTCCGGCGGAAGGCGTCTTTTTGGTTGAGGCCGCCGGGGGCTTGCCTCCGCTCTTCACGGTCGGACGCTTCCCCGAGGCCGCCGGCGCCTTCCCGCCCGCCTTCTTGGCTGGAGGCTTTCCGGAGGCCGCCGGTCGGGCCTTGCCCGTCTGAGGCGGTCGGCCCTTCCCGGTCGGCCGCTCCGATTGCTTCTTCTCCTTCTCGGAAGCGACTCCCACGAGGGCGGGTACCGGTATGATCTTTTCTGCCGCGGATTGCTGAGCGATGGTCCACAGGTTGGAGGTGAACCAGTAGATCATCAACCCCGCCGGCCATTTGTACATGAACATGAAGATGCCGACAACGGCCGGCATGATGTAGGCGATGATCTTCTGCTGGCCACCCGCCTTGCGCGCCATCTGCCACGAGGCCAGAAACTGGCTTGCGATGTATAAGAACATCAGGGTGACACTGAACTTCGTGATGTCCGAGATCCACAGCCAACCGACCTGGGGGTCGGTGAAAACGCCTGCCCATCTACCCCATTCCGCCGGGTCGACGCCCGCCCGTCCCGCCGTACGCAACATATAGAAAAGTCCCAAGAAGACCGGCATTTGAAGCAGCAGCGGGAGGCAGGAGCTGAAGGGGCTCACGTTGTTCTGCGAGTAGAACTCCATCATCTTCTGATTGAGAAGCTCACGATTGTCCCGGTATTTATCCTGGAGGGCCTTGATCTGTGGCTGGAGGGCCTGCATTGCCCGCATGCTCTTCATCTGTCGCCACATCAGGGGAAGTAGGACGATGCGAACGACGACCGTGAGAAGGACGATGGCCCACGACCAACTGACGTGCAGTTTGTCGTGGAAGAACTCCAAGACCGCGAAGAAGAGGGCCTGAAGGGGCTTCGAGATCTTGTCGATTTGCCCCGGCTGCCGCTGCTCCTCCACAGTAGTACTGGTAGTCTCACCCCCTACCGTAGTGTCGACGCCGGCCGGCGCTACGGTAGTCGTGGTCGTCTCGATCAGCGAGCACGACGTTGTGGTCAGTGACACCACCAGCAGCAGAACAGCCACGACGACGACAAGGACCGGGAGTCCCACCCGCATCCTGGAAGAAACCCGGGATAAGGACGCGCCCACCGCCTCCCCCCCCGTATTCCGTCCCATCTTCCGTCCCGGCTCTTTCCTATGGAACAACGTCTGGCGCTCGACCGGATCGTAACCGCCATAACTCAAGGGGTTGCACCGCAGGAGCCTCCACCCTGCCAGCACAGTCCCCCGCAAGACACCATATTGTGTGAGGGCATCGATCGCATACTGGGAACAGGACGGATGATACTTACACCGCCCGGGGATCAGCGGCGACAGCAAGGTCTGATATCCACGGATGAGCAGGACCAGCAAAGCTTCCAAGGGATTCCGGCAACTTCTGACCAGTCCGGCAAGTCTCTTCTTCACGAGGATGCCCGCCGGTCTTCTCTAGGAGAAACGAGCGCGCCCTTACGGAAGACCTCCGTCATCTTCTCCTTCACAGCCGCGAGGCCGCCCGTCTCAAGTAGTTCTACGAGCGGCCCACGGGCGATAAGAACAAGGTCCATGTTCCCCCTCAGAGACTCGCCGTGCGCGTGAAAGGCCTCCCGCAAGATGCGCTTGATCCTGTTCCGCTCAACGGCCGTGCCGAGCCGCTTGGACACAGAGAACCCGACCCGCGGGCCACCAGCGTCGGCCATACCGGGCTCCGAGCGCTCGAAATAGTACAGGACCAAGTACTTGTTAGCAACAGACCGGCCTGAGCGGTAGACGCGGGTAAAATCCTCAGATCGAGACAGCCGGCCTCGGGACCGAATCACCCCGTGCTACGCCGACAGACGCTTGCGGCCCTTGTCGCGCCTCCGCTTGAGCACGGCCCTGCCGGCACGCGTCTTCATGCGCGCTCGGAAGCCGTGAGTCTTCTTGCGCTTACGCTTGTTCGGCTGATACGTCCTCTTCACGTTTCCTCGCTTGTCACTCTAGCAGCGCAGACACCGGCAAACCGGGACCCGCCGCGAAATCCTCTCAAGCCTACACTCGGCTCCGGCGCAGACGCACGCGCCGACGCATCGGTCACCCTAGAAGATGGCGAAGTATACAAGTCCGCTCTCTCGCCGTCAATAAGACCCATGCGGGCACCGCCAGGCAAGCTTCACGCACGCCGCTGCGGGGGCGCACACACCCCGTCGGCCAAGCCGCTGCGAGCGTACACAGGCTCCTGTGGATACTGTGGATAGAGCCCGCGTGGCAACCGAACGTCGCCGTTTGTACGGCCACACCCTGTGGAACCTCCGGCTCGTTTGAACGCCCCCAGCGCACGTCTTCTCACTTTCCGACCCTGATGGCCGGCCGACCACCGGTCCGGCCCCTCACTTCCTCGCCCCGGATACGCACCAGCAGACGCGATCTGTCTCCGTCGTGTGTCCCGGGCTCACCACGACCCACTATAAGCCCGGTCGCCCCCACCCGCCCTCCCCGTCGGGCCGGCCCGACCACGGCCCCCCGTCCCTCTCCGGCACAGGCTTCCGGTTCCATGCGACCACCATGGCTTCTACGTTGCGTGAGGATGCTCGTCGCTGGCGCTGCACCGCTTCCGCAGAAACCGGATTTCCCCATTTTCAACAGAAAACGTGGTCTATGCGGGCTTTAGCTTTCAGTGTTCTACACGTTTTCCACATCTGTGGACTTCTCTGTGGATAAAAGAGACGTTTCTCCTGCAAAACATCAATCTCCACCTCCCGGTACTCCAGGCCGCAGATGACCGATATTGGCTAAACCTTTGCTGTTTGCGCACTTCCTACCCGGTTTGACCTGTGGAAAAACCAAGTGACGCTGGTTACAATGGCAGAGACCTTTCGGCACGCCTATCCTACTCCCCACGTCCACAAGGCCGGCACCCGAGCAATGACCGCTGAGAAGCCACCTCATCGACCGTCGTCTGGGCCGGCCGGCGCGTCCACCGGCGCCGGTCTCGCGGCTCCGGCTACTCAAGTACCGTCTGCAGACGACGACCGTCCTCGGATAGCAGTCTATGCTGCGCCCCTGACGCCTCCACTGGTCATCCCCATGGATGATCTTCCCCCCATCGACGAACACCTCCCGACCCTCATAGAGACTCTAGCGACCCGAACCTACGACCTTGCCCGTGAGCAAGGGGGTCAACTGCCCCTCGACGTCTTCAGAGAACTGGCGGCCAACCTCGTACACGCATCGTTCCGCGGCGTTGTCATCACCATCCTCGACCATGGGAATACCGTCCGATTCAGCGACCGAGGCCCCGGTATCCCCGACAAAGATGCGGCGCTTCGACCAGGCTTCACGTCGGCGGACTCCCCGTCGAAGCGTTTCATCCGCGGGGTGGGGTCTGGACTCCCGTTGATCCGTCAGACTTTGGCCGATCTAGACGGTGAACTCGAGATCGACGATAACCTCGGGCAGGGCACGGTAGTCACGGTCCGTCTCCACGGTCGACCTAACATCCGGCTCGCGCCCGCCGCCCTCCCGTCCTATAATCTATCCGAGCGCCAGCTCAAGACCCTGCTCTTGGCGGTCGAGCTCGCCCCGGTCGGCCCGACGCGCATAGCTGAGGAGTTGGGTGTGTCCACGTCGACTGCGTACAGAGACCTCGTCTTCCTGGAGGACGCGGGCTTCGTCACCTCTGAAGAGACCGGGCGTCGCACAGTGACGGATGTGGGGCTGGCGTACCTGGATGTCGTGTTGTAGCCGACGGCGCTTCGTCTCCGGGGGAAGCCGGACCGGTAAGGAGAGGTACGCAGGTGGAGACAAAGAAGGGAGATCCTGTCTGGGAGGAGGCGCTTGGTCTTCTTTCCCGACAGGTGAACGAGGGGACTTTCCGCATATGGTTCGAGCCGACTCTTGGTCTCGGTCTGGTGGATGACACGTATTCCGTCGGAGTAGCATCCGATTTTGCCAGAGACTGGATCGACGCCCGTTTCCGCACCTATATGTCGGATGCGGTGTCTCAGGTGATCGGCAGGCCGACCCGCGTGGATATCGTGGTGTCCCCCGCTATGACACGGGCCGCTCTAGACGCGTCCACACAATCTCACGCCGTCCCCCCGCGTCCTTCTCGCGGCGCCACCGGAGGCGTGCGCCCTCGAGACGCCACCCGCCTCGATTCTGTCTCGGAAGACTTTGATCGAGAAGACAATGGAGGACGGGCCTCCGGGGGGCGGGCTGCGCCCTCCTCGCCGACCGACGATGGTCCTGCGCCTGGTACGGGTCTCCTGGCCAAATACAGCTTCGACAACTTTGTCATAGGACCGTCTAACCGCTTCGCTCACGCAGCCGCGCTCGCAGCGGCCGAGACGCCCGGAACGCAGTACAACCCGCTCTTCATCTATGGCGGTGTAGGCCTGGGTAAGACCCACCTCCTGCAGGCCATCGGCAACTACGCCGCCCGCAACCATCCCGGGAAGAAGGTCCGCTACGTCACCTTGGAGACTTTCACCAACGACTTCATCAATTCTTTGACCCGGGACAGCATCGAGGGTTTCAAGAACAGGTATCGGACGAACGACGTGCTGCTCATCGATGACATCCAGTTCCTCCAGAAGAAAGAGCAGACTCAGGAAGAATTCTTCCACACTTTCAACACCCTCTATGACGCTCAGAAGCAGATCGTCATCACGTCCGACCGGCACCCGAAAGGACTCGTCACCCTCGAGGACCGCCTGGTCTCCCGCTTCGAATGGGGCCTCATCACAGATATCCAGCCCCCTGACCTGGAGACTAGGGTCGCTATCCTGAGGAGAAGAGTGCGTGCGGAGCGCATCGTCCTCGCCGATGACGACGTGCTTATGATAATCGCTTCCCGAGTACCGTCTAACATCCGAGAACTTGAGGGATGTCTTACCAGGGTGGTCGCATTCTCATCGTTCACGAAACGGCCTCTCGACGCCGACCTTGCCCGCGAAGTCCTAAAAGACATCCCGGAGACGCCATCGACACGAGTCACTATCGACCTCATCCTCTCCATAGTCGCCGAGAGTACCGGGATATCCATCACTGAGATCACCGGCGACAAGAGATCGCGCCAGGTCGTAGAGGCGCGCCACCTCGCTATGTACTTAGCCCGAGAGTTGACCGACTCCAGTCTGCCGAAGATCGGGGACCGCATCGGGGGAAGGGATCACACAACCGTCCTTCACGCCGTCGACAAGATCACGAAGCTTATACTTGAAGACCGAGATATGTATAACAGGGTGCAGCGTCTAACTACACGGATCAAAAGTGCTGAGTAGCGTACGACAAGAGGCCTTGGTGCAAGAACCTGCGGAGACTCTGTGGATGATGGGCCGACCTTTCCCCAGACCGCCGGCGCGACCGGCAAGACGCCGTCTCTTCCACGACTCCTCCACAGCGTCATCCACCGTCATGTCACCCCCTCCGACACTGTCCGGCGCATCCGCTCTTCTTGTTAACATCTTCCACAGCACCTATTACAACGGCTATATTCTTACCAAAGACTAAGAGAGTAGTAGAAAGAAAGTGGTGTGGATTCTCATGACGAAGGAGCTTCGATGAAACTCGTCACCACCAAGCAGGCGCTCGTTGACTGTCTGGGTATCGTCAACAAAGCGGTTTCATCGCGCAGTTCGATCCAGGTCCTCTCGGGTGTGTTGATCGAGGCTGGTGATGAGTCGATCACGGTGTCGGGCACGGACATGGAGATATCCATACGGGCTTCGCTTGAAGGCGATGTGGAGCGTGCCGGGTCTCTGGTGCTCCCTGCTCGAATCGCAGGTGACATAGCCAGAAGCCTGCCTCAAGGAGAAGTAAGCGTCGAGCAGAAGCTGGGCGAGACTCAGGTGGAGATTCGGGCTGGAGAGTCTGTCTTCGATCTCCATTCTCTGCCGGCGACTGACTTCCCACAGTTCCCTACGTTCACCGGAGAGAGCTTCACCGTCGGCCGGGCGGCATTCCTCGAGACCGTAGATCGAGTGGCGCCATCGGCGTCTCGTGATGAGACGCGCCCGGTCTTGACTGGGGTGCTTGTACACCTGGGGAAGCATTCGGTTCGCATGGTTGCCACTGATAGCTACCGGCTCAGTGTGAAAGAGACGCCGGTCGAGGCATCCGTGGCGGGTTCGTTGGAAGCGATTCTACCGGCCAGGACCCTCATGGAATTATCGCGGATAGCGGCTGCGTCTTCCGATGACGTGATTTCAGTGGTAGCAGGCGAGAATCAGATGCTCTTTGAGATCGCGGGAGTGTCCATCATTTCTCGCCTCATCGATGGCCAGTTCCCCAACTACCGGCAGTTGATCCCGGAGACCTTCGACTATGAGGTGGCTGTCGATCACGATGAGCTTCTGGAAGCGGTGCGGCGTGTAGGCCTACTCGCCCAGAAGAACGCTCCACTCCGGATGCGTTTCTCTGATAACACTCTGACCGTATCTGCTGAGTCTCAAGATGTGGGTAAGGCGGTGGAAGCCATCCCGGTGCAGTATTCAGGTGAGGATCTGGAGATCGGGTTCAACCCCGAGTTCCTCGAGGCCGGAGTGGCTGCGGTGAAAGAATCCCCCGTGTATCTGCGGTTCATCAGTCCGTTACGGCCTGGATTGGTCAAGGGAGCGGGAGACGACTTCCTCTATCTGGTCATGCCCATTCGTCTGAACGATTAGGTTGGCGGCGCCGGCTGATGGTTGATGGTGGCAAGACAGGGCCGTCGGCGGCCGCCTCCGTCGGGCTGCCCATAACGCTGGGCCGGTTCATGAAACTCGCCGGACTGGTATCGACCGGAGGCGAAGCGAAACAGCTCGTGGCTGAGGGCCGCGTTCTCGTCAACACCGAAGTGGAGACGCGTCGGGGCCGCAAGCTAGCCGACGGAGACGTGGTCGAGGTACACGGCCGGGCGATTCGACTCGTCGCCCATCCCTCCGATCCCACTCCGTCTGGAGGCTGATATCCGTGATCGTCAGCCGGGTGCGTATGACGAACGTGCGTTCCCGTCATGAGTTGCGGGTCGACTTCGGGGAGGGTCTTACGATCCTTGTAGGGCCGAATGGCGCAGGTAAGACGACGGTGATGGAGGCTGTGGCTCTGGTCTTGGAGGGCGTTCCCTTGAGAGCAGCCGGCGCCAGGGACCTCATCAGCAAAGACCGTGACTATCTTCGCGTGGAGGTGGATATCGAGGAGGCCGGCGCGGTGGTCACGGCGGCCGCGGCGTATTCGCGCGACGGCGACCGTCGGCTGACTGCTGATGGAGCGGCGCTGGCCGATTCGTCCCGTTGGCGTGAGGCTCTCCCGGTGAGGACGTTCGTCCCGGACGACCTGCGGCTCATCAAAGGTAGCCCGCGACGGCGACGCGAGTACCTGGACACTCTGGCCGCAGGCTGCGAAACGGAGTACTCGGTCACGCTCCGTCGGTATGAGGAAGCCCTGGCCCAGCGGAACTCGCTTCTGCGTGTCTCCCGAAGCAGTCCCCGGCACGGCGCCCAGCACGATCAGTTCGCCCCCTGGGAGAGCTTACTTGCGCAGACCGGGTTGGCCGTTTGTCGGTGGAGGGCCGCTGCGCTGGCGTCTTTCGTGGAGGCTTTTCAGCGGACGCACGGGGCCCTGACCGGTGATCCACCCGACTCGCTCAGATTGGTCTACCGGACCAATGTCGCCGGTCTTGACGAAGACGGATACCAAGCACGGCTGGAGGAGATGCGAGAGGGTGACGGCCGTCGTACGTACACCCACTTGGGACCTCACCGTGACGATCTCAGGCTGCTGCGCAAGGGTCTCGACATGCGTGATCACGCTTCCCAAGGAGAGCAGCGCACGGCTCTCTTGACCCTCGTCTTGGCCGAGTGGGACTATCAGTGCGCGACGAGCGGAAGGCCTCTCCTGCTGCTTGACGACGTGATGAGCGAGCTCGATGCAGCCCGGCGCAGGGCCCTCGTGGCCTTCGTAAGCCGGGGAGGACAAGTGGTTGTGACGACCACTGATCTCCAGTATTTCACGGCGGAAGAGTTGAAAAGAGCGACCGTTGTGGAGCTCTTGGCCGACGGCGGACGGTCCGGCCCGGAGGCCGGAGATGGTGGGCCGGATGATGTCTGAACCTGAGGACAGGCCCGAGAGGGGTCTCGACGGCGGTGAAACGCCGGGTCACGGGCGAGATCTCGACGGCGGGAAGGCGCTCGACGATTTCAGCCTCGTGGGAGAGCTGCTGCCGCGGGTGGATGGCTCGGCCGGGAAGGTGGTGGAGCGACCCGACCACGCGCGGTTGCCCGGCAGTGTCCGGACGGGCTCGAGCGCTCCGCGCGGTGTCGAGGAGCCTGCACGCTTGGTGGCTGCGGTCTGGCCGGACGTAGTCGGCGAGGAAGTCGCGGCGAACGCGAGGCCTGTATACCTGAAGAGGGGCCGACTGGTGGTCAGCACGTCGTCCAGCGCGTGGGCCCAGACGCTCCAATTGATGGGCGGCGCGATCGTGGAGAGACTGAGCGAGCGTCTGGGCGCGGGCCTGGTGGAGCAGGTGGTGTTCCGGCACGCGGGTTGGGAGGAGAGACCCCCTGTTTTCGCCGGTCCGGCGCCGGTTGCCGCCGCTTCGGCGGGTAGCCGAGACGGCTGGAAAGGACCGCACCGCGAGGCGTGTACGGTCGTGGGTGGAGAAGCGGAGCGTGCGTACGCACGAGGCCTCTCCTGGGAGCAGAGGGAGGCGCTGGCCGCTGTGGAACGGCTCGACCTGCCCGCTGATCTGCGTAGCAAGATCGTTCGCTCCATGCGCGCGGCGTTTGTCCGCGGAGGGCAGGATTATGTTCGCTGACAGCGTACTGATATGAGTCGGGGGGGAAGCCTCGTGTGGTATCATATGGAGGCCGTGATTGACACTTTCGTTGGGGACGGGCCGGTCCTTATCCCAGTCTGACGTGGAGCTCTTTTCGGGCCTATGCGCCCGCTCTCTTGCTGGGCGTGCCGGGTTCGTTTCTTAGCGCGATGGAGGGTAGCGAAGGTTTGGCAGAGCACTCTTACGACGTAGGCGACATACAGGTTCTCGAGGGCCTCGAGCCCGTCCGCAAGCGGCCGGGCATGTATATCGGTTCCACCGGACACCGAGGGTTGCACCACTTGGTGTACGAGGTGGTGGACAACTCGGTCGATGAAGCCCTGGCGGGCTGCTGCATAGCCATCGACATCACCATTTGCGAGGATTCCTCAGTGCGCGTCGTCGATAATGGTCGAGGCATCCCTGTCAAGATCATGCCCCGCTACGATCGGCCCGCGGTGGAGATCGTGATGACGAAGCTGCACGCGGGCGGCAAGTTCGGGGGCGAAGGCTACAAGGTATCGGGCGGTCTGCACGGTGTGGGCGTGAGCGTCGTCAATGCTCTGTCCGAGTGGCTCACCGTGGAGATCAGTCGCGACGGCTGTCGCTTTCGTCAGCGTTACGAGCGGGGTATCCCGGTCACGGACCTGGAGAAGCTGGGTAGCAGCGACGGAGAGAGCGGCACGACCATCCACTTCAGACCCGACCCCCTGATCTTCGACGACCTGGACTTCAACTTCACCACTCTTTCGCAACGCCTGCGCGAGATGGCGTTTCTGAACCGCTCTCTTCGCATCACCCTCACGGACGAACGGGTGGACTCCGACGATTCCGAAGGGCCGACTGCGGAGCCCGACGGCGACGATGCGCCGCGCGTAGATCTGGACCTCACCGCCGAACGGGAGCTGTTCCTCAACCCACAGGGCATGCCCGCCGACGGCGCGGCCGCCTCCGAGGCGGGCAGGAAGCGCTCCGAGCCGCGCTCCATCACCTACTGTTATGACGGTGGGATCGTGGACTTCGTGAAGCACATCAACAAACACAAAGACCCTATCCATGCTCGGGTCATACATTTCGAGGGCGAGGAGGCGGATCACACCGTCGAGGTCGCCATGCAGTGGAACGCCGGTTATAACGACAACGTATTCTCGTTCGCCAACAACATCAACACCCATGAGGGTGGCTCACACCTCTCGGGTTTCCGGGCGGCCATCACCCGGACCATCAATGACTACGCACGATCCAAGGGGTTTCTCAAAGAGAAGGAAGAGAATTTGAGCGGCGAGGATGTGCGCGAGGGTCTGGTGGCCATCCTCAGCGTCAAGCTGCGCAATCCTCAGTTCGAAGGCCAGACCAAGACCAAGCTCGGCAACTCCGAGATCCGGGGTTTCGTGGAGGGCGTGGTCAACCAGAAGTTCGCCGAGTTCCTCGAGGAACACCCCGCCGAGGCGAAGCAGATCATCACCAAGACCGTCCAGGCCGCGCACGCCCGCCAGGCGGCTCGGAAGGCCCGAGATCTTACCAGGCGCAAGAGCGTGCTTGAGAACACCACTCTCCCGGGCAAACTGGCCGACTGTTCCATCCGTGATCCCGCCTCATGCGAGCTCTATCTGGTGGAGGGCGATTCGGCGGGGGGTTCGGCCAAGCAGGCCCGCGACCGCAGCTTCCAGGCCATCCTGCCGCTGCGGGGCAAGATCATCAACGTGGAGAAGGCGCGTCTCAACAAGATCCTTTCCAACGCCGAGATCCAGGCCATGATCAGCGTGTGCGGCACCGGCTTGGGCGATGAGTTCGACCTCTCGGCCGCGCGGTACCACAAGCTCATCATCATGACCGACGCCGACGTCGACGGGGCGCACATACGGACCCTCATCCTCACCTTCCTATTCAGGAACATGGTGGAGCTTATCGACGCAGGCTACGTGTATATCGCGCAGCCGCCGCTCTACCGTGTCACCCACAAGCGTCAAGACTACTACTGTTTCGACGACGCGGCGCTGGAACAACTGCTGGGTCGCGTCGGGCGCACAGGGATCACTCTACAGCGCTTCAAGGGCTTGGGCGAGATGAACCCCGAGCAGTTGTGGGAGACCACCATGAACCCCGACAAACGCACGCTATTGCAGGTGACCGTCGACGACGCTGCCATCGCCGATGAGATCTTCACCATGCTGATGGGCGACAAGGTGGAGCCGCGCCGCGACTTCATCACAGAGAACGCGCGCTACGTGCGCGCCCTGGATGTGTAAGGCTGGGATTCGTGGGTGATGGAGACTCTTGAGGGCCGCATAGAGCAGGTCGAGATAGCCGACGAGATGAAGGCTGCGTATCTCGACTACGCCATGAGCGTGATCGTGGGCCGCGCGCTCCCCGACGTCCGTGACGGGCTCAAGCCCGTGCACCGCCGGGTGCTGTTCGGTATGCACGACTCCGGTATGCAGCCCAACCGGCCCTACCGGAAGTGCGCGCGCATCGTCGGTGACGTGATGGGGAACTTCCATCCCCACGGCGACGCCTCCATCTACGATGCTCTCGTGCGCATGGCTCAGGACTTCTCTATCCGCTATCTCCTGGTAGACGGCCACGGCAACTTCGGTTCGGTCGACGGCGACTCGGCGGCAGCCATGCGCTACACCGAGTGCCGCCTCAGCCGCATCGCCACAGAGATGTTGCGCGACATCGAGGCCGAGACCGTCGGCTGGATTCCCAACTACGACGAAAGCCGCGAAGAGCCGGCGGTGTTGCCGGCTCGTTTCCCGAATCTGCTCGTCAACGGGAGTTCCGGAATAGCCGTCGGCATGGCCACGAACATACCGCCCCACAACCTTCGCGAAACGATCGCGGCCTGTGTAGCCCTCATCGACGAACCGGGGCTGACCAGTAGCGATCTGATGAAGTATATGAAAGGCCCCGACTTTCCGACCGGCGGCATCATCATGGGCAACTCGGGTATCCGGGAGGCCTACGATACCGGCCGGGGCCGGGTAGTGATCCGCGCTCGGGCGCATTCTGAACCCCTGAAGCAGGGCAAGACGGCCATCATAGTCACCGAGATCCCTTATCAGGTCAACAAAGCTCAGTTGATCGAGAAGATCGCCGAACTGGTGCGGACCAAAAGCATCCCTGAGATATCCGACCTGCGCGACGAGTCCGACCGCTCGGGAATGCGCGTCGTAATCGAGTTGAAGCGCGAGGCGATCGCGAAGGTGGTCCTCAACAAGCTGTTCAAGCACACCTCCATGCAGTCCACTTTCGGAGTGAACATGCTGGCACTGGCGGACGGGGTGCCCAGGACCCTGTCGCTCAAGGAGATGCTCTGCTATTACATCGCGCACCAGAAGGACGTCATCGTGCGCCGGACCAAGTACGAGCTCGACAAGGCCAAGAAGCGGGCCCACATCCTCGAAGGGCTGTTGGTGGCCATCTCTAACCTGGACGAGGTCATCCGCATCATCCGTTCCAGCGAGGATACTGAGGCGGCCAAGATGGGCCTGATGGAGCGCTTCGGCCTAAGCGACGAGCAGGCCCAGGCCATCGTCGACCTGCGTCTTCGCAACCTCACCGCACTCGAGCGCCATAAGATCGAAGAGGAACATCGGGACCTGATGGAGCGCATCGCCTATCTGGAGGGCCTGCTGGCCGACGAGGCTCTGATCTACGATGTGATCAAAGAAGAGCTGATCGAGATACAGCGGATGTACGGCGACGACCGTCGCACCGAGATCCTGCCCGCCGAAGACGAGATCGACATCGAAGACATGATAGCGGTGGAGGAAATGGCTATCTCCATCACGGCTTCCGGATACGTTAAGAGATTACCGGTGTCCACGTACCGCTCACAGATCCGCGGCGGCATCGGGGTCATGGGGATGGATCTCAAAGAGGGCGACTACGTCGAGCATCTCTTCATCACCACCACACACCACTTCCTGCTCTTCATCACCTCCAGGGGCAAGATCTACCGGCAGAAGGTGCACGAGCTGCCACTGGGAAGTCGCCAGAGCAAAGGGCGACACGTGGCCAACCTACTGCCGCTTGCCTCAGGCGAGATGATCAAGGCCGTTATAGCCACCAAGGACTATACCGACGCCAAGTACCTGGTGTTCGCCACCAAGAGCGGCATCGTCAAGAAGACCCGCTTTCTCGATTACGCGACGACGCTGAAGGCCGATGGCATCATCGCCATCAACCTCGAAGACGACGACGAGTTGGTGGCCGTCGCTTATACCAACGGGCACGACGACCTCATCCTGGTGTCGACCGAGGGGAAGGCGATCCGCTTCCACGAGTACGATGTCCGGCCCACGGGTCGCAACACGATGGGCGTGAGGGGTATGCGCATGCCGGCGGAGCACAGTGTGCTCGGCATGGCGGTGGCTGAGGACGATGCCGACATCTTCTGCGTGACCAGCGGGGGTTACGGTAAGCGCACTCCGGTGTCCAGCTATCCCACACAGAAGAGGGGCGGACTGGGAGTCAAAACCATCAAAGACAGCCCGGACCGAGGTGACTTGGTGGGCGTAGCCACCGTGCGCAACAACCACGAGCTCATGCTCATCAGCCAAGACGGCGTCGTCATCCGGGTGCCGGTGGAACCCATCCGCACCACGGGGCGCAACACTATGGGCGTGCGCGTGATGAAGTTGCGCGGCGCGGACAAGATATCCAGCATGGCGCGAGTGGTCTCCGACGGCAACGGGCAGAGCATGGGCGTGGACGACTCGCCCGAAGGTGACTCGGTCGACATCGAGCCGGAAGACGGCCCCGAGACCGACGAAGCCCCCGAGACCGACGAGACTCTCGAGGCCGACGAAACGGACCAGGCGGGCGCCGACTGAGGGTCGACTGACAGTGCGGCAGCGCATAAGTCCTGCATAAGCCCGGGTTATCTCCTAGAGACACCGGGGACCGCCTTTTGATATCATGCCCTCGCGGTGGGCTTGCCACCCTCCGTTCGGGAAAGGAGTCTCGAAGATGTATTCAGGGTTCTTCTACTGGGACCTGATCTTACTGATTCCCGCCATGGTGTTGGGTATCTATGCCCAGTTCAAGGTCAAGTCGGCGTTCAATCGCTACTCGCAGATCCCCTCGGCCCGTGGCCTTACCGGAGCACAGGGGGCTCGCATAGTCCTAGATTCGGCCGGTCTCACCGGGGTGGATATCGAGGTGGGCGGGAGCACACTCTCTGATCACTACGACCCGCGGACGCGCAGGCTCAGCCTGAGCCCGGCGGTGGGCAACAGCAACTCTTTGGCCGCGCTTGGGGTCGCCGCCCACGAGGCGGGGCACGCCATTCAGCACGCAGAGGGTTACGCGGCCCTCCGGCTGCGGAGCGCAATGGTGCCGGTGGCCAACATAGGCACCAACCTAGGCCTGATCCTTTTCGTCGTCGGTATCGTCATCGCGTCCTACAGCGGCAACAGTTTGTTGATGAACATCGGCATTGTTCTCTACGCGGCCGCGGTCCTCTTCACCGTGGTCACCCTGCCGGTGGAGTTCAACGCCTCGAAGCGTGCCATGGCTGAACTTCAGAACAGGAGCATCCTCGTCGCCGACGAACTTACTGGTGCGAGGAAAGTGCTTAGCGCCGCCGCCCTTACCTACGTGGCGGCCGCGCTCTCGGCCATCCTCACGCTCCTGCGGCTCGTCCTCGTAAGTCGCAGAAGCTAGGCGGCCGAGGCCGAGGAGTCGCGCGAAGGGAGAGGCGATGTCCATACCGCGGGTGCTGCTGGCCCCCACTCACCGCACCGGACTGGCCGATGCAGTGGCCGCGACGGTAGCGGAGATCGCCACCGCGGGTGGACGGCAGGTGCGGTATCATCACCTCGGCCCTATCGGCCCGCAGTCGGCTTGGGACAGGTGGGAGGGCACGGCCTTCATCGATCCCTCGCTCTACAGCCGCGAAGCGCTCCTCAGCCTGTACAACGTCGCCACGCGGGGAGCGGCTCTATCGCTGCTTTCGTCCGATGTGGGGCTGCTGGACCGCCGGGAAGGGGCTTCGTGGATCCCCACGGATGTGGCTCGGTTGCTCGACTGTCCCGTTGTGGTGGTCATGGACTGCCGCGATTGGGGTGCCGGTGTCCGCATCCCCGCCTCCGGCCTCAGGTTGCAGATCAAAGACCTCGATCTGGCCGGGGTCGTGTTGTCCGGAGTCGCCGACAAGGATCATTTCACGCTCCTCAGACAGGTGCTGACGGAGGAGAGCATCCCCGTAGTGGGTTGCCTTTTCGAAGGAGACGGGCCGGGGTGGAAGGAGGAGGCTCCCGGAGCTGGGGGGCTGCCGCTGGAGACCTTGCTTCTAGACGCGGTCTCGCGTCAAGTGGATATCGCGGGACTGGTCTCGTTGGCAGGCCGACGAGGGTTCCTCCCCTCGCAGACCGCTCTCGTCGACCGCGGCGCCGACGGCCCCATAGTGGCGATCGCGGGGGGTGAAGGTTTCACGCCCTGGAGCCGAGACTCGATCGAAGTACTCCGAGGTGCCGGAGCCCAGATCAGGCGGCTCGATCTGCTGGAGGACGCCGGACTGCCCGAGGGAACCGCGGGACTGATCCTGGCGGGTACCCTGTGGCAGGGCGCCGTTCCCGACATAGCCATGAACACACCTCTCTTGAGCGACATCCGCCGGCGCGTGACGAACGGCCTACCCACCTTGGCCCTGGGTGGAGGGATGCTGCTGCTGCTCGACCGGGTGCACGACTCACTGGGTAGGACCTCCGACCTGGCCGGAGTGATCCCAACGGAGGCCGAGATCCTTTGGGATGCGGACGAGCCCGTCTACGTGGAACTCGTCGCTGCGACCGACGGCCTCCTCTTCGCGAAGGGCGACTCGGTGACCGGATGGGCCCTGACCGAAGCCGAGGTCATGCCGCCCGGACCGGGATGGGAGCCGGCGTTCATCGTCGGGGGAGAGGGAGAGGGCGCAGGCCGGCCCGAGGGGTATAGCACCGGGTCGCTTACGGTCGGACGGGTGCTTGTTCATCTGGCTTCTATTGCAGAGATGGCTCCGCGGTTCGTCCGGAACTGCGCGGAGTACGCCGCCGACGTCCATTGACTGGATCCGGACTTGGTCATCGCGGCCGCAGTGCGGTAGCCTACACGTTCATCAACCACGACGGCTGAGCGCGGGCGGCTGAGCGCGGACACGGCCGTCGGTACGGCACGGCGGATAGGAGGGGATGTGGCGGCAGGTGGCACCGATCCGGTCATCAGGAACTATCGGGAGCAGATCTCCGATAACGATCTCAAGATCCTGGAGGCACTCAACAAACGCATCAAGCTGGTCAAGACGCTCAAGGACTATAAGGAAGCTCAGGGGCTGAGCTTCTACGATGCCGCTCAAGAGGACTGGGTCATAACGTATTTGTGTCGCGCGAACGGCGGTCCGATGTCGAACGAGGGTGTCCGCGAGATATTCGGGTTGATTCTTCAATGGGCCAAGCACGAGGCGGCTACCCTGGGACAGGCCAAAGCTGAGTGAAGCGGCCGAGCGGTTGTTGCGGCGTCCTCCGATCTGGCGGCGGCCTCCGATCTGGCGGCGGCCTCCGATCTGACGGTGCCCCTCCATCCGGCGACGGTCAGAAGTCCTGAGGCGAGACCTCGTCGAGGAACTCCCTGAACTCCTTGACTATGTCCTCTACGTCGACCCCCTCCTGCTCGAACTCGATGCCGTTGGAATTCAGCAGTTCGGCCGATGCGAATATGGGGGCATCGGTCCTCACCGCCAGCGCTATGGCGTCTGAAGGCCTGGAGTCCAGACGGATCTCTTGGCCGCTTGCGTCGAGCTGGAGCACGGCGTAGAAGGTATTGTCGCGGAGTTCGGTGACCAGGACCCTCTCAACGCTTGCGGACAGCTGCTCTATAGCCGTCGCGAGCAGATCATGAGTCATGGGACGCGGCAGTTCGGCGTTCTGCAACTTCATTAGTATGGCGGCCGCCTCCGGGTGGCCTATCCAGATCGGGAGGAAACGGTTCTTCCCCTCGACCTTCAAGAGCACGATAGGCTGCTTGCTGGCCACATCGAAGCTGACCCCATAAACGGTGACTTTCTCGAAACCTTCCATCACTCCCCCACTGGTGTGTCATATCTAGGTTACCCCTACCAGGCTCTCGCGTCACCAACACGGACGTTTTTTTCTCATTCCGGCCTAGTCGCCGCCCAGGGGAGACCTTTCTTGACATCACTCGGAATGCCGGTAAACTACCGGCGCATGGGCCTATAGCTCAGTTGGTTAGAGCGCACCCCTGATAANNGGTCAGTGGTTCGAATCCACTTAGGCCCACCACTAGGGTTTCCTGCCGATAGGTTCCAAATAGTCTCGTGCGGGGGATTAGCTCAGTTGGGAGAGCGCCGCCTTTGCAAGGCGGAGGTCGCCGGTTCGACCCCGGTATCCTCCACTCCCCGGCCGGAAGCTCACTGGCAGGAGACGAACGTGATCTTCACCCGGATACTGGCCGCGACAGACGGCACTGAAGTCGCCCTTCGAGGGGTGGAGGTGGCGGCGCAAATGGCGGCTCGCGATAAAGCCGAGTTCCTGCTCATCACGGCCGTCTCCCTGCCGCAGCATCTGGTCCTCAGCGCGAACGTAGGTCAGCGCTCTGTGTACCGAGTCGCGGAAAGAATGGCTCAGGAGTCCCTCGCTCCAGCGCTCAAAGTGCTCGAGCGATGGGGTGTCGGGGCCGAAGTCAAGATGGTCATCGGGCCGCCTGCGGAATCCATCCTTACCGAGATCGACGCGAGTGGAGCGGACTTGGTCATCATGGGTCGCAGGAGTCGCATGGAGCCCAAAGATCTGATCCTGGGCGACGTGAGTTATCGGGTGGCACGCCGCGTGACGGTTCCCATCCTGCTGGTCCCATGATGCTCCCTTAGCCTTCTGTTGCCCCGGACGGCGTGGTATCGGTGGCGCCAAGCAGCGGAGTCGAGCTCGTTGCACCGGGGATCGTCTTCTGACAGCGGTATAATGGTGCCCCTTGTCCTCCGGTAGAGGCTCTGTGCGTTTCACTTACTAGTCTTCGCAATATCTATTGCAAATGGCCTTCACTTCTCTTATACTGCAATAGAGAGCACATGACAGGACAGCGGACAGCCAGGCCCCAGCATGTGACCGAGCGGCAGAAAGCTCGGGCGAGGCTTATCCTCCTGACACTCATCTCTCTCATCTGCCCGCCCCTAGCCGGCGTACGGTCCGCCCCGGTCTGGATCTTCTACGTCGTCTTCGTGGTCGTCTATTCGCTGTGGGCACTGCGCTTGAACCGTAACTTCGCCGGCGATCGCCGTCTCGGCTACCTTCTCTGTCTCACCGACACCGCCATCCTACTTCCTCTCCTGGTCTGGACCTCGTCGGCCGGCATGCGATCATTGCTGGCGTTGGTCTGCGTGGTCGGACTGGTCTTCAGCTACTTGGCTGATCTGACGCGGGGCAAGGGCGCCTTTCAAGGGCGGCGGGACGGCCGGTCTCTAGAGCCGCGGGTGGCGTTGGACCACGCCGGCAAAGTCGATGGCGAACTCCCTCTGGAGCGTGCTCTCAGAGTCCGGCTGCACATCCTTCGAACGAGTCGGGCCCGATTCGCCCTGGTAGTGCTCCGCATCGTCCGCTTCGAGGAGCTGGGGGCCTACTACGGCGAGGACGAGGCCGATCGTTTGGTGGGCGCGGTGACCCGCAGAGGAATGCGCCTGCTCGGTCCGGACGCTCAGCACTTCGTGCTTCCGGGTGGGCGTGTGGCTTTCCTGTTCGCTACGGGCGCGGGGGCCACCCGGTCGAATCGGCCGGTTGACGCACCTGGCTGGATCGATCCGTATGACGTTGAGAGTCTGGCGATGGCCATGGCTCGGAAGGCCTGCGAGCATCTCATCGACGGACTTCGGATCGAATGCGTGGTCGGCTGGGCTTCGGCTCCCGCTGATGGCGTGAGCGGCGAGGACCTGATCTATGCCGCCGATAGCGGCGCCCAGAGCGCGGCGGCGTTCCGCCGGGTGGCGGGCGCACGGTTACCGGTGCCCGATAAGACCCGGGTGGCGGCGGGTTAGCGTTCGGTCCGAGCGGCGGCCGGGCGGAGCCCGAAGGGAGCTGTGGTACAGTTCCTCGCATGAACGACCGGTCTCGCATCCGTCTGGACCCCCGTATCCTGAAGACCAAGACCATCGGCGTGCTCATGGGCGGACTCTCCGGAGAGCGCGAAGTGTCCCTGCGTTCGGGTGAGAAGTGCCTGCGTGCACTGGTCTCGCGCGGCTACCGGGCCGTCGCTATCGATGCCGTGCGGGATGTGGCGCAGCAACTGGACGAAGCCGGTGTGGAGGTGGCTTTCATCGCTCTTCACGGCCGCTTCGGAGAGGACGGCGCCGTGCAGGGGCTCCTGGAGATGATGGGCATCCCTTATACGGGCTCCGGAGTGTTGGCGTCCGCCCTCGGCATGAACAAGATAGCCGCGAAGAAGGTCGTCGGACAGAGCGGGGTGGCTACCCCCGATTACTGCGAGATCGGCATGGATGAACCGGCCTCTACGGCGGTCGCCCGGATCCTTGAGCAGTTGGATCTGCCGGTCATGCTGAAACCGGTACAGGAAGGCTCCAGTCTAGGGGTGAGCAAGTGTAGGGACGCGGCCGGGTTGGCCGAGGCCATAGAGCGTGACCGCGCTCAGTATGGGGCGGTGTTCGCGGAGAGATACGTACCGGGTCGGGAGATAACCGTGGGGGTGCTGGAGCGGAACGGCGGCCGACAGGTTCTGCCCATACTCGAGCTGGTGCCGGAGCACGAGTTCTACGACTATGAAACGAAATACACAAAAGGCATGACCGAGTTCATCATCCCCGCGAGGCTGACGCCGGAGACTTACGCGGCGGCCGAGCGTGCGGCCGACACCGTCTTCGCCACCATAGGCTGCCGGGGCTATTCCCGCGTCGACATGATGGTCGACGAGGCGGGTGTTCCCTGGTTCATCGAGGTGAACACGCTCCCAGGCATGACCGACACATCCGATCTGCCCGCCCAGGCCTTGGCGGCCGGGATCTCCTATGAAGAGCTCGTCGAAACCATCCTCATCGCTGCCGCCGCCTGAGAGGCGGGCGGAGCGGAGCGCCGTGGACCGGGCGGTCGCCGTTCCGGTCGCCGGCTTGGTGGACGCCCATGTCCACGTGTTCCCCCCTGAGATGATCCGAGACCGGGCGGCCTACCTCGACCGCGACGCGCGTTTCGGCGCCCTTCACCGCTCTCCGAAGGCGCCCATGGCTACCGTCGACCAGGTGCTCGCGCACATGGACGAGACAGGGGTGGCCGTTTCCGTCCTCGTGGGGTTCGGATTCGCCGACCAAGGCCTTTGCAGGATGGTGAACGACTACTTGATCGAGTCGGTCGCAGCCCACCCCGACCGTTTGGCCGGTCTCGGCTGCGTAGCGCCCGACGCCTCCGGCGCTGTGGCTGAACTTGAGCGTTGTCTTGACGCCGGTCTGCGCGGCTGCGGCGAACTCGCCCCCGAGTCCAACAGTCCCGGTCTCGGCACCGTGGCCCGCTGTCTGGCCGAGCGGGACTCGGTGTTGCTGGTCCATTCCAACGAACCATTAGGCCACCGTTACCCGGGCAAGGGGAGCTACACGCCGGAGGTCTGTTTCGCCTTGGCTCAGGCCCATCCTGGACTCTCCATCGTGTTCGCCCATATGGGTGGCGGCCTCTTCCTCTACGAGCTCATGCCGGAAGTGCGCGAAGCGCTGGCCGACGTCTACTACGACACGGCCGCGGTGCCCTACCTGTACGGGAAGGACATCTACGAAGTAGCCGTGGCGTGCGCCGGACCGGAGAAGCTGCTCTTTGCGACCGACTACCCCCTCCTCAGTCCGATGCGATACATGGAGGGACTGAGTCGCCTGACGCCGGCCGATCGAACCGCGGTAGGAGGCGGTAACTCGCGGAAGGTGTTCGGGCTATGAGGGAGCCGCCCGGACGAGACGGCGAGCTCCGCCGACTGTTCCAGGTGATGCAGTTGGGCGATTTTGCCCGACTCGACGTGTATCGCGACCTTCGAAAAGGCGTGCCCGAGGTCGTCTACGCGGCGCATAAGAGCGACGACGAGCTCGAGGCCATCGTTGGAAGCTACCTTGACGAGCGGGGCTATGCTCTCGTGACCCGGCTGGACCCGGACCGGGCGGAGCGGCTGCAGCGGGCTCTGACTGAGGGGCCCGAGGCTGCGGCGGAGACGGGCTTCACCTACCAGCCGCGTGCCCGGGTCCTGGCGGCGTACACGGCCGCATACCAGGCGCCCGACGAGCGTGGTTGCGTGGGGTTGCTCACCGCAGGCACGTCGGACATCCCGGTGGCCGAAGAGGCCGCTCTGGTCGTCACGCACATGGGTTGCCGGGTGGAGAGAGGGTACGACACCGGGGTTGCCGGCCTGCACAGGCTGGCCGAGCCGCTCACTCGTATGTTGGAGGCCGGGGCGGACGTACTGGTAGTAGTGGCCGGGATGGAGGGTGCTCTGCCCTCGGTGGTGGCCGGGCTGGTGGACGTCCCGGTGATCGGAGTGCCCACCTCGACGGGTTATGGGTTGGGCGGCGACGGCACTGCAGCTCTCCTTTCCATGCTGCAGAGTTGCTCGCCCGGCCTGGTGACCGTCAACATAGATAATGGGGTCGGCGCCGGAGCCGCGGCGGCTCTTATCGCCAGGGGTCGTCGCGATTGAACATGCCTCAACCGCGCTCGTCTGATCGCGCCGGCTACCCGTGCAACACGAAGACCAGTCTGTGGGCAAGGTAGTCCTTCAACCTGTCGTTCGCCAGAAGAGGGCTCACCAAGGCTGAGATCCCCTTGACCGCCGGGTGTCTGATCGCCGTCTCGCTCACCTTGAGCAGGGGGATCTTGATGAACTCGAAGTCTTTGAAGCCGGCCTCCTCGACCGCCGCCACGAAGTCCCTATAGCCGGTCCCATTGACCCCGATCCCGCCTTTCACGATCGCCCAGTTCCCCTCCGTATCTTCCGCCGAGCGGTACCAGTTGAGATCCTCGCCCCATCCTTCCGCGATCTCTTGATAGGCTCGGTTCAAAGTGTCGGGCGAGAAGAACCACTCCAAGAAGGGGGTGCCGGTCACATGATCGATGTGTGCACCGCCGAACGGGAAGTTGAAGGAAGGGAAGACCAAGTACGCGGAACCGCCATCCTTGAGCACCCGCCTGCACTCATGCAGGGTGTCCCTCAGAGATCGCACGTGCTCGAGCGTGTCGTGGGAGACGATGGCGTCGAAGTAGTCGTCCTCGAAGGGCATCTTCTCGGCGTAGCCTTGTACGAACGTGTACTTGGAGTAGACCCTATGTCTCTGAGCGTAGAGATCAGCGGTCGCGATGGAGTCTTTGTTCACGTCCAGGCCGTAGAATTCCCGCACCTTCCACCTATCGCCCAGGGCGAAGATGAGTCCGCCGATGCCACATCCCAGATCGAGAACGCGCCTGTCCGCCAGAGCCGCCGTGAGCGAATGCGAGGGGAAGAAGAGATCGAAGGGCTTACGGCTGTGCTCGTCTATGTTGAGCCGCACCAACCTCTCGGCGAACGCGGCCTTTTCGGGCTCCGACAAGGACGCGTAGTTGGGGTGCTTGAAGATCTCGGAGACGAACTTGGTCTCCTGATAGGCAGGGGTCCGGGGCCTGACGTTCATCAGGAGCTTCGCGATTTTGACCTTGTCGAGGCTCACGGGCGCCGTCCTTGCCGTCTCTTTGTCGTGCGGCACGCGGCCTCACGACTCGTCTAAGAATGAGACACTATTTTTGAACCAGCTCTAGGTCGGCGAGAAGTCCGGGTCGCCGGCCGTCTCCGCGAAATCTCCCGGTGCGTGGTCGCGGAGACCGAAACGGTGTTCCAAGTGGTCTGCTATCCGCTCCGCGGCGCGCCCATCGCCGTAGGGGTTGATAGCGTTCGCCATCCGCTCGTATGACGCGCTGTCTGTCAGGAGCAGCAGCAACTCCCGGGCGATCGTGTCGCCGTCGGTGCCGACCAGTCTGGCGGTGCCGGCCTCGATACCCTCTGGGCGCTCCGTGGTGTCGCGCATCACGAGCACGGGCTTGCCCAGGGTGGGCGCTTCTTCCTGGATGCCGCCCGAGTCGGTGATGACGATGTCCACGGCCTTCATCATGTGGACGAAGTGCCGATAGGGTAGAGGCTCCGTGAATACCACCTGGGAGACTGTGTCGAGCGCCCTACGGAAGGTAGATCTCACCGCGGGGTTGAGATGGATGGGGAAGATGAACGTGGTCTCGGGGTTCTCTTCGCACACCCGTTTGATGGCCTGGGCGACCCGTTCCATCGGAGTACCCCAGCTCTCCCGCCTGTGTACCGTCACAAGGACCTTCGGACCGGGTCGGTCCAGGGCCTGTCGCACTTGCAACTCCCAGGCAGGCGCTTCCCCGGACGCGGCCATCAAGAGGGCGTCGATGACGGTGTTGCCGGTCACGAGGATCTGCCCGCGCCGCACTCCCTCTCCTATGAGAGCCGTGCACGCCGCGCCGGTGGGGGCATAGTGGACCTCGGCCAAGCGATCCGCCAACCTCCGGTTCATCTCTTCCGGATAGGGGCTGTAGATGTTGTGGGTCCGGAGCCCCGCCTCCACGTGCGCCACGGGGATCATGCGATAGTAGGAAGCGAGAGCGGCGGCGAAGGTCGTGGTAGTGTCGCCGTGAACCATGACCAAGTCGGGCCTGGTCTCTTCGAGTAGGGGGTCCAGGCCGCTCAGGACGGCTGAGGTGATGTGTCCCAGCGATTGGCGCTCGCGCATGATATTGAGATCGTGATCCACCGGCAACGCGAAATCGTCGACCACCTGGTGCAGCATCTCCCGATGCTGGCCGGTCAGGCACGTGACTACACGGAATGCTCCACGGCGCTGCAATTCGAGCACGACCGGGGCCATCTTGATGGCCTCGGGGCGGGTTCCGAAGGTGATGAATATGGTGTTGTCCATGTGAAGGTGTCGACTCTAGCCCACGAATCGGCGACAAGCAAGGGCGGCGGCGGGCTCCGCAGTAGGCAGCGCCGGGCTATTCCGATAGAATTCGGAAGGTTCGGTCCACCGGCACGACTACAGTAAGGGTGGTGGCGATGAGCCGCTTTCTCGATGACCGCGGACGCCTCTTCGGCAAAGTCAATATCGTCGACCTGATCGTCCTTCTGGTGATCATCGCGGTGGTGGTGTTCGCCGTCGTCCGGATGACGGGCGGCAGTTCTGAGACCGTTCCGGTGCGGGTCACCTACGTGGTGGAGGGCGTGCGGCATGCTACGGTGAGCGCCCTGCAGGCCAAGGGCACGGTGACCGATGACGGAGGCGTCGGACTGGGCAAGGTCCAGGATGTGATGGTCACCCCGACCGTCGTGGAGGTCCCTACCTCCGAAGGCGGGTTGAAGGCCGTTGAATCGCCGGTGTTCAGCGACGTCAGCATCGTCGTGTTGGGGAATGGACGCGTCTCGGGCTCGACCGTCCGCATCGGCAGTGTGCCCATGCGGGTGGGCAAGAAGGTCACGCTGGTCGGGACCGGATATGAGGTGCAGACGGTTATCATGGGCGTGGTCTGGGGCGACCAAGCGGCCAAGTAGCCTGGGTGGCTTCAAGGAGGCTCGGTCATGAGGAACGCACGGCCGTGAGGGTCGTCGAAAGCTCACTCTCGTACCGCGTTGTCCGCCCCGCCTGGCGGTGGATCGTGAAGGTGGCCCGTTACTCCTTGGTGGGCCGGTTCCTTATGGCGCTGACGCGGACCCTGGGTTCCGTCTTCTCAGACAGCAGGATCTTCGGAACGAGGTATCTGCGCCCCCGCCGGTTGCAGCGAGACGGCCACCCGCTCTGCGTGCTCGCCATATCGCGACCTTACCTGTGGTTTCGCGACCGGATCGGCGGCGGCGCCGCCGGCCGGGCGGCCGCCGCGGTGGGAGGGGCCTTCACTGAGTCGCGGTTCGCGGGAGGCATGTGGGTGCCCGTGGTCGGAGCGGGTCTGTTCGCGCTCGGTTGCGGTCGACTGGCCCTCATGATCACTCGGGGAGTCACCACCGTGGAGTCGAGCGGCCTCTCTTTGGCGGTCCCCTGGCTCCGGTTCGTCACCCCGGTGATCGTGATGGTGGTGGGGGCGCTCTTGCTGGCGTCCGGGCCCCGGTTGGTCCGGGCTTTTCGTGGGAGTCTCGCCGGACGGGCGGTCGGACTCGCGATAGACATCCCGTCTGCTCGCCCGGCAGGGTGGGCCGGCGGCGTGGGCCGCGGCTCGCCTGTGGAGCCGCCATCAGGTCTGAGTTCATGGCGCAGTCCGGCCGGTATCGTGGGGATCGCGGCGGTCCTAGCGGCTGTTGCCGGGATGACCGCCGGCCTAACGGCCGGGTCGGGGGCTTTGATGGTGTTGGCCGTGGCGGCGGCCGTGTGTATGTTCGCCGTCGCCGTGCTGCGTCCGGAGGTCGTGCTACTGGCCGTCGCCGCCTTTCCCTGGCTGGATTGGGTGGCCAGGTCGTTTCTGGGCGGTCTGGGAGCTGCGTGGGACGAAGCCCTGCTTATCTTCTGCATAGTCATCCTCCTGTGGGGCGCGGTCGTTCTGCGCCGCGGCGAGTTATGGACGGTGCCTATCGCTCTGCCCGCTCTCCTTGCGTTCGTCGCGGCGCTGGGGTCGGTGGTGGTGCGTGATGTCCCCGGAGACGTGGCCTTGTTCGCCCTACGCGTGTTGTTCCAGCCGCTGCTCTTCTACTTCGTCGGTTTCCTGCTGCCTAAGAACAAGCGCTGGGTACAGGGGACGGTGGCCGTGTTCTTGGTCGCGAGTGTTGCGATGGCTCTGCACGGCTTGTACCAGTACGCGACCCATGCCCCCATGCCGGCACGCTGGGTGGACGTGCGCGAGACCTACATCAGTACCCGAGCCTACTCGGTCATCGGCAACCCCAACGGACTCGGGGCCTTTCTCGTGATCGGAGCGCTGGTGGCTCTCAGCCTGGCGCTTTCGTCGAAGTTATCCCGGAACCGCCGTCTGCTCTTGGCGGCCGCCTGCGTGGTGCAATTGGCCGGTGTAGCCGTCACGTTCAGCCGAGGGGCCTGGATCGGGTTGGCGGTTGGGTTGGTGGCGCTCCTCATCATCGCCTACCGGCGCTTGCTGGCCCCGCTGGTAGCGGCCGCGGTGGTGGCTTGGTTCGTGGCGCCACAGACCTTCGTCAACCGGCTGACATCGGGATTCAGCTCCTGGTACATCACCAAGAGCCTTGCGGGAGGCCGTCTCTATGTGTGGAAGATGTCTCTGGAGGACATCGCGGCCCATCCTTGGTTCGGATTGGGGCTCGGGACCTTTGGAGGGACCACGGCGGTGACCTTCGGTTATGGACGCCTGTGGGTGGACAACTTCTACCTGCAACTGGGGGCCGAAGGAGGTCTGATCCTGTTGGCGCTGTTCTTGTGGGTCCTCTTACGGGGGGCCAAGGGACTGGTGAAGGCTCACAGGGCGGCCCGCGATCCTTACCTGCAGGCGCTCGCAGCCGGCGTGTTCGGGGCTTTCGTGGCGGTGGCGGCCGCCAACTTCACCGCCAGCGTGTGGGAGGCGCTGGTGGTCGGCGCGGCCTTCTGGTTCTTGGCCGGACTGGCGACGTCGGCGGGCCTCAAGGACAATGTGTCGGCGGACCTGCAGGACCACGCGTCGGCGGGCCTCAAGGACAACGCTGAAGAGCCGGCGACGGACGCTCAAGGGGCGGCATGACTCTCCACGTGCTTCATCTCATCGGCGGCGGCGACACGGGCGGCGCGATGAGCCATCTTCTGCCCCTGCTGTCGGCGTTGGAGCGGAGCGGGTGCGACGTTCACCTGGCCTGTCTGGGTGAGGGAGGTCTGGCGAGCCGGGCTGGAGAACGGGGGCTTACGGTGGCGTTGCTGCCCATGCGGGGGCCCCGGGACCCCCGGGTCATCGGCCCGCTGCGACGCCTACTCAGCAAGGGCCCGGCGGGCATGGGCGGCGGAGAGGGAAGGGGCGGGGGGCGCGCGGATGCGTGGTGGGATGTCATTCACACCCACGGCATGCGGGCGAATCTGCCCACCCGGCTGGCCTCCCGAAGTCTCCGCGACCGGCCCTGTATGTTCACGACCGTCCACTCCGACCTCAGACTCGACTACGCATCGGCTCCGCTTGCACGAGCCTACGAGGTGCTGGATCGGGCCACCGTAGGCTGGGTCGACGGTATCGTCTGCGTCTCGGATGCTCTGAGGGCCTTACTGACCGAGCGTGGCTATCCCGCGGAGCGCTTGATCACGATCCGTTCAGGGCTCGAGACCATGGGCGACCACGTCGCCGGGAAGGACCGGGCAGGCCGGCCCCGGATCGGCACGGTCGCCCGCCTGGCGGCCGTCAAGGACATCGACCTGTTGCTGGAGGTGGCCGGGCGGCTGCGCCGAACCCATCCCCAGGTGGAGTTGGTCGTTGTGGGTGACGGTCCCGAGCGGAGACGCGTCGAGGCCCTGGCGGTGGAGATGGGTCTTGCGGAGACGGTGCGCTTCACCGGGCGGTTGGACGACACGGGTCCGACCCTCGCCTCGCTCGACGTCTATATGGTCACCTCCCTGTTCGAGGGCGGAGTGTCCATGTCGGTGTTGGAGGCCATGGCAGCCGGACTCCCAGTGGTCACCACGGCTGCCGGAGGAGTGACCGAGGTGGTGGTGGACGGAGAGACCGGCTATGTGGTGAGTAGAGACCAAGAGCGGGGCGCGCTCGCCGCTCAGCTGGCCGAGCGGGCCGCCGCTCTACTGGACGACCCGGATCTGCGCGCACGCATGGGCGCCGCGGGCGCCGGACGCGTGCGCGCCCAGTTCACGGTGGACCAGACGGCCGCTCTGTTGCGCCGGGCCTACGAACGGCGCCTGGCGGCTCGGGGCAGGTATTTGTAGCAAGGCAGGAGGGGTCCGGCATGCTGCGTGGAAAAGACATCGTCTGCATCTCGTCGCTCGACTGGGACGCGATGTGGACGAGCAAGCATCAGATCATGCACCGATTGGCGCAGGCCAACCGGGTGCTTTATATGGAGGAACCGGTCACCATGCTGGCGCCGTTCAAAGTGCCAAGGCGCTGGCGTCGCTGGGCGGCGGCGACCCCTACTGTGAGGCGTATCGACGCCGGGCTTTGGACCCTCACGCCCCCGCCTGTGCTGCCTTTCGGCAATATGCGCCCTAACGTCAATGCGGTGAACCAGGCTGTTTTGGCTCGGTATGTCGAATGGGCGATGGACCGTCTGTATTTTGACGAGGAGTACATCTTCTGGACGTATCTCCCCGCCGCCGCCGCGCTCCTCGACCGTCTCTGCGGACGAGCCAAGGTGCGCCGTCCGTCGCTCGCCGTCTATCACTGTGCCGACGAGTACTCGGAGTTCCCGGGGTTCATCTCTCCCACCGTGGTGAAGGGCTACGATGATGAGCTCACGCGTCGGGCCGACCTGGTCATCACCACGGCCGACAACCTGCGGCTGTCCCGCGAAGCCCTGAACCCGAACGTCCGCACGGTCTACAATGCCGCCGATGTGGAGGTCTTCAACCGTGCTCTCGACCCCGACCTGGCCATCCCGGCCGACCTGGCCGCGATCCCGGCTCCGCGCTTGGGAGTGGTGGGCCTGCATGATTTCCGGCTGGACCTCGACGCGCTGGAGGCCCTCGGCCGGTCCGACCCCTCCTGGCAGATAGTCCTCATCGGGCCTTTGAAGACCGGCCAGATCGACGAGGGCCGCCTGCGGAAGCAACCCAACATCCATCTCTTGGGCCAGAAGGCCCGGCAGGATCTCCCGGCTTACATCAAGGGTTTGGCCGTCGCGCTCGTGCCCTACACGGCGAGTGAGCTTACGCGCAACATCTTCCCCCTGAAGCTGTTCGAGTATCTGGCCGCGGGTGTCCCGGTGGTCGTCGGGGGTCTTCCCGAGTTGGAGCGTTTCGCCGGGATCATCGGGGTGGCGGGCGGCCCGGAGGACTATCCTCGGCTGGTGCGTGAAGCCTTGGCCGGGGATTCACCGGAGAAGCGGGCGGAACGCGTGGCCTTGGCGGCTGAGAACACTTGGGACCATCGGGTGGAGGAGATATCCGCCCATGTAGAAGAAGCGTTCGCGCGCAGGGGGAGGGCGGTGGAGAGATGAGGGTGCTTCTGCCGACCATGCGCGATCCCGGACAGATAGGCGGCACCAGTACGCACCTCGCCATGCTGGCCGGGGGACTCGAGGCTGTGGGGCACGAGGCGCACACCTTGTACCTCGGAGGGACCATGCCGGGGGTCGTGCGCAGGACAAGTCTGATCTGGCCGGCGGGAGCGCTCAATCGGCTACGGGCCGGCTGGGGGATGATGTACGCAGCAGAGGCGCGGGCGCGACTGCTGGCCGCAGCTACGGCGCGCGAACTCGCCCGGGCGGCCGAAGCTTCCGGCGGGCAGACGGGCGGAGGGCCGGCGACAACGACTCCCTGGGAGGTGCTGAACGCCCAGGAGGTCTACTCCGTCCCTTATCTCCGCCGGGTGGCCGACGAGTTCGGGATACCCCTGGTGCTCACTCTGCACGGATACCCGCTCTACGAGTCGGTCTCCGAGGGCTTCACCTCCGGATCCCGCATGGGCCGTCACTATCTCATGCGCGCCGAGATGCGGGCCCTGCGTCTGGCGGACGCCGTGGTGACCGTGGATACGCGTCTCTACCGCCATGCTCTGGGTCTCGTTCCCGAACGGGCCGCCGCGATCTACACTCTTATGAATTTCGTGGACACTTCGGTCCTGACCCCTCTTGGCGATTCCGTCGAGGATGAAGAACGACGCCGCGCTTTGCGGAGGGAGTGGGATGTCCCCGAAGGCAGGTACGTGCTCTTCTGTCCCCGTCGTCTGGTCAAGAAGAACGGGGTGATCTATCCGTCGCTGGCGCTGGCGGCCATGAGCGACTCCGACCGGGAGCGGTTCTTGCTGCTGCATGCCGGCGAAGGCGGAGAGCGGGCTGAGATCGAACGGATAGTCCGTGAAAACCGTCTGGAGAAGCTTGTACGTCTCTTGGGCGGGCAGGGTCCGGAGACCGTCCGCGACCTCTATCGCATGGCCGACATCGTATTGGTCCCGTCCGTGCACTCAGAGAACGTGGAGGAAGCTACCTCGCTCGCGGCGCTGGAGGCCATGGCCTGCGGCCGGCCGCTGGTGGCGGGCGATGTCGGCGGTCTGGCGGAGATGGTCGTGGACGGCGAGACCGGTCTTCTGGTGCAGGCCGACGGTGAGATGCTGGCCTCAGCCATCCTGCGCCTGGCCGACTCTCCCCAACTGAGGGCCGAACTGGCCTCGGCGGCGCGCCGTTACGTGGTCGACAACCACTCGCACCTCCGGGCCGCGCAGGCGTACGTGGAGGTCTACCGCCGGGCTGCGGCTTCGGAGCTGGGGGCGGCCCCAGATGTAGTGACGCCTCCCACGCCTGCTCTATCTCTCGGAACCGCCGTCTCGGAACGGGCAGACACGTCGTCCGACGATCCGCTGGCCGCCGCCCAGCCGGCCGGAGTGCTGGCGGTGGAGTGGCCGACCATCTCGGTTCTGGGCTTTCCCCTCGATGTCGTTACTCTCGAACAGGCGGCGCAGTGGGTCATCGCGGCGGCCGCCGGCGCCGCGGCGCCGGCCGGCCGCACGGCCTTAGCCGTGTCGTTCAACCCGGAGCTGGTGATGCGGGCCCAGGCCGACCCCGCCGTCGCTGAAGTCATGTGGGAAGCCGACCTGTCATATCCAGACGGTGTCGGCGCCGCATGGGCGGCTGCGCGGCAGGGAGCCCGTCTTTCGGTGCCGGAGTCAAGGCGGCCGGAGCGGGTGGCTGGCGTCGATCTTGCGGAACGCGTGCTCGAGTTGGCGGCGGAGCGGGGATCGGCTGTGTTCCTTCTTGGAGCGGCCGAAGGCGTGGCTGAGGAGGCTGCCGAACGTCTGGTCGAGCGTCTTCCCGGGCTGCGAGTGGCCGGGACCCGCAACGGCTACTTCACGCCCGAGGAGGAGGCCGGGATCGTCGACATGGTCCGGGATTCGGGTGCGGACATCCTTCTGGTCGCCATGGGCGCCCCCCGGCAGGAATTGCTGCTCTACCGACACCGCCACCACCTGGGCGCGGCGGTCGGTCTCGGTGTAGGCGGCAGCTTTGACGTCTGGGCCGGGACGGTCAAACGGGCTCCGGCCTGGAGTCAACGGGCGAAGGCGGAGTGGCTGTACAGACTGGCCCGAGATCCGCGTCGCTGGCGGAGGCAGTCGGTCCTGCCCCGGTATGCGGTCCAGGTGCTGTGCTGGTCGCCGGAGGACTACGGTCCGCCGCGCAGGAGGAGGGTCTCAGGCACCGGGGGCGACGAGACCGGGAACGACGAGACCGGCGCCGGCGGTCCCAAGACAGGCGGCGCCGATTGAGATACGTCATCAGCGGCTACTATGGGGACAAGAACGCGGGCGACGAGGCCATCTTGGCCGGGATCCTGCAGGAGATCGGCCGTCGAGACCCGGACGCTCGTTTCGTGGTGCTCTCTTTCGACCCGGACGACACCGAGCGGCGCCACGGCCAAGGCCGGGAACTCGCCGCTGTCTCCACCAGCCTGCGTTCCCCGGGGCGGTTACGAACCGTCATGCGGGGAGCCAATCTCCTTATCAGCGGCGGGGGCAGCTTCTTACATGAGGCCGACTTCGAGCTCCACGGCAGGTCGTTCCTCTTTCGAAAGGGCAGGCTCCGGCCGGTGCCCTATTTCCTTTCCGTGATCCTCATGGCGCGGGCGCAGGGCCTGCCCGTGATGTGGTATGCACAGGGGCTGGGACCGCTCCACACCCGTGCCGCGCGCAGTCTCGTAGCCCGTGCGGCCACCTCCTCCCAGGCCGTCACCTGGCGTGACCCCGACTCGGCGCGTCTGGCCTACGAGATCGGCGTGCGGGCGCCCGTCCATCTGGTCGCGTCCGACCCTGTGTACGCGCTGACGCCGGCTGCCGAAGAACGGGCTCAGGCTGAGCTGGAGGGTAGGGGCCTGTCGGCGGGGAGCCGCTATCTGGCGGTCTGCCCCCGGCCTTGGTTGGGACGTACCGGCTATCTGGAAGCTCTGGGCCGGTCTTTGGATAAGGCAGGAGCCGCTTTGGACCTGGAGATCCTGCTGGTGCCTTTCCACGAACTCCTAGACCCGCCGGTGTGCGACACGCTGGCGGCGCGGCCGGCCCTGGCCGGCCGCGCCCACTCGCTCCCACCCGTCTCCGATCCCGCCGTGTTGGCGGCCGTACTGGGAGGGGCCGAGTCGGTTGTGGCCATGCGGCTCCATAGCGGCATCCTGGCCGCCACCGCCGGGACGCCGGCCGTGGTCATCGACTACGACCCCAAGACCAAGGCCTTCGCGGAACAGACGGGCCAGAGCCGTTGGGCCGTGAGCGTCGACGATCTGGAACAGGAGGGGACTTCTGAGGTCGCGGCTTCTGAGGTCGTGGCCTCTCAAAACGCGGCCCGCGACGTACCGCCGGGCAGATACCGCGCCCCCGCCGACCCTCTGTACGAAGCGATCACGAGCACCATAGGCGACCTGCCGGCGCGACGCGCGGCGCTCGCGCGCGCGGTCGCGCCCCTCCGCGCCGAAGCGGGCCGCACCGCGGGGTTGGCCGTTCAGCTTGCGTCCTCAGGCCGGCGCGGCGGGGCCGCCGGCCCGCGTGCCGGGGCCGTCGGTCAGGGCGGTGGAGTCGTCGGCCCGCGTGCCGGGGCCGCCGGCCGGCGCCGGGCGCGCCGAGACTCCGGATGAGCGATTCTCCGCAGACGCCCGGTCCCGTCGCCGCCGGCGAGGCTGAGGACTCGGGCCCGGCGTCCGTCACCTCCACCGTCGACTCCGGCCGCTCGGTCAGGGCGGTAGTGGGTCGCGCGGCGGTGATAATCGTGACCGCCACCTTGGTGGGGCGTCTCCTCGGCCTGGCCCGCGATATGGTGGTGGCCAACTTCTTCGGCGCCCGGCCCGAGGCCGACGCCTTCTTCCTGGCCTTCAGGGTCCCCTACCTGCTCACCCTCATGGTGACGGGGGCCCTCACCGCCACTTTCGTCCCCCTTTTCAGCTACCGGCTGGCCACGGGCCGCAGGCGCGAAGCCTGGGACCTGTCGGTCAACATGGGCAACATCATCGCCGTGGTCCTGATTGCGGTGAGCGCCGTCCTGATCGGCATAGCGCAGTGGTTCATCCCTCTCATCGGGCCGGGGTTCGACGACGAGACCAGGGCACAGGGCGTCTTCCTTTTCCGCATCCTGATGATCGGCCTGGTGTTCGAAGGTCTCACCGGCCTCGTGATCGGCATGCTCAACTCCCTCCGCCGCTTCGCTCTCGCGGCCTTCGCTCCCGCCGTGGGCACGGTGGTCACGCTGATCATAACCATCGTGTTCGAACCGAGTCTGGGCATCACTTCCCTGGCGGTCGGTTTCGTAGCCGGCTGGGCAGCCGGGTTGCTGGTGCTCTTCCCGGGCCTGCGCGGCGAGCAGATCCAGTACCGTCCGCGCATCGACTGGCGCGATCCCGGGGTCCGCGAGGTGGGGGGGATGATCTGGCCCATCCTCATCGGGTCGGCGGTCGGGAAGGTGAGCGTGTTCATCATCCAACTCCTCGGCTCCTACCTCGAAGTGGGGTCCATCTCCAGCCTCAACTACGCCGACAAGCTCTTCCAGCTGCCACTGGGGCTTTTCGTCGCGGGCATATCGGTCCCCATCTTCCCTCTGTTGTCCGAGCAGGTGGCGGCCAAGGCTCCGGAACGGGTCAAGGCCACCCTGAGTTTCGCCCTACGGGTCATGGGGTTCTTGCTGGTGCCGGTGACGGTGGGCATCATCATCCTGCGCTATCCGCTCATCGGGTTGCTGCTTCAGCATGGGGAGTTCACGGCCGACGATACGGCCCGCACGGCCTGGGCGCTCCTGTTCCTGTGCCTTGGGCTCTATGCGTACGCAGGCCGGGATACCGTGACCAGGGTCTTCTACGCCTACCACGACACCCGCACACCGGTGAAGATCAGCGTGCTCACGGTGGTCATCACCATCGGCCTGGCCTTCCTCTTCATGCAGTTCATGGGCGTGGGAGGACTGACTCTGGGCATGACTGTGGCGCTCATGGTCAACTTCGGGGTGCTGTTGTGGCTCCTTCACCGCAAGATCGGCGACATCGGGCTGGCTCACATCGGCCTCTGTTTTGCGCGAGTGCTCGGGGCGTCGCTGGTCATGGGAGCGGCCGTGTGGGGCGTCGATCTCGCTCTGGAACGCACCGTGAGGGCGGCAACCGGGGGTTACGCTGTGCGCTTGGTGGTGGGGATGGTGATCGGCGTGGCCGTCTTTTTATCCGTGGCGAGGCTTGCTAGAATGCCCGAGTTTGCCGAGGCAGTCGACATGCTGCGGGCGGTGATGAAGCGCTCCAAGCGGGAGGATAAACTCGCCTGACGGCGTAAGCAGGTAGGTACGATGAACAAGGCCGCGACAGGATCCAACCACAAGGAAAGAGACCTGGCGCAGCCGCCCAGAGGCTTTCATAGCACCGCTCCGCGCGGTAGGAGGCCTCACTACCCGGTCTGGGTCGCGGCGGTTCTGCTGGTCGGTGCTCTTTCCCTCCTTGTCTTCCCCATGGCACAGAGTGAAGCAGCGGTGGCACCCGAGACTCTCTCGGCTGCCGCCTCGGACTCCGTGGTCGTGCCGATCCTCTTCCCGCTGGAAGAACGCGTGAGGTGGACCGACACCTTCGGCGCGGCGCGCTCAGGCGGCCGCAGCCACGAGGGCCAGGACCTCATGGCGCCTAAGATGACGCCCATCTTGGCCGTCGTCGACGGCACGGTCGATTGGCTCAACCTGACCGGTCAGCTCTCCAGCTACAACAACCTGCCGTACTACAACATCCTTCTGCGCGGTGACGACGGCAACGACTACTTCTACATCCATCTGAACAACGACACCCCGGGCACCGACGACGCGATGGGCGGGGTGGAGTATGCCTACGCCCCCGGCTTGAAGAACGGCTCCCGGGTCCAGATGGGCGACGTGATCGGCTACGTGGGCGACAGTGGCAACGCCGAGGATTGCGGCAGCCACCTGCATTTCGAGATCCATCTCGGTGGGTACAAACACCCGATCAACGCACACGAGAGTCTGAAGGCGGCCCCCACCCTGGCGGAATGGGTGGCGGCGGGCAGGCCCCCTATCGCCGCTATGGTCGCGACTCCGGGTTCGGGCGGCGCTACCACGACGACGGTGCGTCCGCCGACGACCACCACGACCACCTCAGGTGCTACCGCCGTGCCCGGCTTCACAGACGTACGCACCGACGACTGGTTCTACAACGATTTCGCCCTCGCTCTCGACGAGAAGGTGGTCACGCGGTCGGCCGACCAGCGCTTCCGTCCCTACTCAGAGATGTCGCGGGCGTTCTTCGCCGTATACCTGGTCCGGACCCTGGCCGCGACCGGGGTGGGGAGCATGAGCAGCGCCGCCGGCGGCGGGCCTACCTTCAACGACGTCGACACCGAGTACTGGGCCTACGAAGAGATAGAGATCGCGGCCGGGCTGGGACTCGTGTTGGGGACGGGCGACGGCAGCTCGTACTCGCCTGAGGCCAAGATCACTCGGGCGCAGATGGCTACTATGATCTGCCGGGCCTTGGGTCTCGACGTGAACGGTGAGTGGATAGCCTCCCCGGACGGTGAACCGCTCTACAAAGACATCCCCGGCGACTACTGGGCTTATGGAGCCATCTTCGTCGTGAATCACTACGGCCTCATGTGTGGAGATACCAACGGTTGCTTCCGGCCTCTCGACAACACCACCCGGGCCCAGGCGATCACCGTTATGGCCCGCATCCTCCGCCTGCTCGAAAGAGGGTAAGGGCCATACCGTCGCCGTCCGGGTGCATAGTCCGCCGGGGTAGGGTCCTGCCCTCGCTCCTGGCCTGCGTCGCGCTGGTGGCGGCGTTGGTCTTGCTGTCGACGTGGCCCGCCTCGGCACAGACTAAGAGCTTCCCCGACGTGGGCAAGTCGCTGCCTTCTTGCGACGCCATCCAGTTCCTCACCGGGGCGGGGATCATCTCCGGCTACAAGGACGGCAACTTCGGCCCCGGGGACACGCTGAAGCGCGGTCAGGCTACCAAGATACTCGTGTTGTGGAAGGAAGTGTTCCCGGTGACCAAGGGGAACACGTTCCCGGATGTGGACGAAACCTACCGTTCTTATATTGAGACCGCTGTGGCGCAGGGTTGGATCACCGGCTTCTCCAACGGGCGGTTCAAGCCGTATAACACGCTGACCCGCGAACAGATGGCCATCATCATGGTGCGGGCCATGGACTGGGAGGGCACGGCCAAGGAGTTGTCGACGGCTCAGATCGATGAAGTCCTTTCCCCCTTCGCCGACCGGGCCGACATATCCGCCGTGGCCCGCCCCTACGTGGCCGTGGCGGTGTCTGAGGGTCTCTTCGGGGGGAGCGGCGGTCGTCTTCTGCCCGGGGAAGGCATAACCAGGGGCCAGTTCTGCCTGGTGGTATTCCGGGCCGAGCTCAAACTGAGGACGCTGATAACCGGGGTGCGGGCCTCGTGTGACCACCCCGACAAGACCAGGGTGGTCATCGACCTCTCCTGCGCCCCCGGCGCCGTCACGGCCTCCGCCGTGTCCGACGGCTCCCTCAACATCGACTACCAGAACGGGGTCATCGACGGCGATCTGTCTCAGACTTTCGTCTCGGCAGAGGTCACGGGGATGAGCGCTCGGCAGGTCAACTACACTCCGCGCACCGTGCGTATCGCTTTGGATCTGGGCCGCTTCCAGAAATACCGGGTGATGTCGCTGGCCCCCTCCGAAGGCTATGGTCACCGTATCGTGGTGGACGTCTACCGTCGCACAACGGGCCCTGAGGGTAGGGGCGGGCCGCTGATATGCGTCGACCCGGGCCACGGGGGCAAGGATTCCGGGGCTGTGGGCGCCTCCACGGCCAAAGAGAAGGACGTCAACCTCGCCATCGGGCTGATCTTGGCGCAGCAATTGCGGCAGGCCGGGCTGCAGGTCGTGATGACCCGCTCGGACGACAGTTACCCCGACCTTCACTACCGGGCTCGTCTGGCCAACGAGGCCGGCGCAAGCCTCTTCGTGAGCATACACAACAACGCTGCGGGCGATCCCGCGGCTGTGGGCACGGAGACGTTCTACTGGGGCACGCCCGAAGAATGGTCTCCCGAGGGCAGGCTGCTGGCCGAGGCCATCCAACGTAATCTTGTGGCGGCCATCCGCTCCGTGGACCGGGGCGCCCGGACCCACTGGTACAACCTGGTGGTGCTCGCGGAGACGTTGATGCCCGCCGCTCTTGTGGAGGTGGGCTTCATGACCAACCCCGCCGAGGAGGCCAAGCTCCTTACGCCCGCCTACCAGCAGGCGGCCGCCCAGGGGATCACCGCGGGCATCCTCGAGTACCTCGAGTGGTCCACGACGGTATACTCCGCCGAGTCATGAAGAGACTGTTCGCCGCCGCAATGGCCGTCGGCATCCTCGCCGGTCTGGCCTTCACTCCCATCGCTCGAGCAGCCGACCAGTTCGTTTTTGAAGGTCGGGGAAATGGTCACGGCGCCGGTCTCAGCCAGTGGGGGGCCTGGCAGGGAGCCAGAGAGGGACATGATTTCGCGGACATCCTAGCCTTCTACTATCCCGGCACCATTCTGGAGAAGGTGAGCGATGTGGCCGGCATAAGCGCCGCCGACACCGTGCTCAAGGTGCGCGTCTCGGCCAATCCGCCCACCAACAACACGACGATCTACTCTCAGGTGGCTCTGGCGCCCACGGTGACCGAGGCCACCTTGGTCAAACACACCAACGGCGTGGGTGACGAGACTCAGGTCATCCCGGCAGGGTCGTCCGTGACTATGTCGAACAGCGGGGGTAAGGTCTCCGTGGCCACAGGCGCGGGCGTCACCGGTCCTTACGATTATGTCGAGCTCCGGCCGGCCGGAGCCAACGACGGCACGGCGACGGGCCGCGTAGAGGTCAGGTTGACACCCAAAGGAAGCTCCGCCGTCCTCTCCCGAGAGTATTGGGGGATCATCCGTGTTCAGTACGGCGACGGCCCGGGAGAGCTCTGGACCTACAATTTCGTGCCTCTCGAGAGATACGTACGCAGCATCGCCGAAGTGGATTACGATTGGGCGACGGCGGGGGGCGGCTTCTACGCCCCCGAGGCGGTGAAGGCTCAGGCGGTGGCCGCCCGCACCTACGCCTTGGCGAAGGGCGGGGCGACCCTGAGCGACGGCTGGGCCGACCAGTGCTACCGGGGCTACACGTTCGAGGCCCGATACCCGGGCATCGCCAAAGCGGCCGACGATACCGCCGGACTGATACTCACCTACCAAGCCAAGCCCATCAGCGCCTATTTCTCGGGACACTCCGGCGGCTATACCACCGACTCGGCCTGGTCGGGGACGAAGCCGCCTTACATAGTCGCCCGGTCCGATCCTTGGAGTCTGAAGGCGCCCCCGCCGGGCGTGGGCAAAGGCCCCGGCTGGTCTTGGAACTACACCATCTCCGCGGCGAGTCTATCTACTAAGGTGAATGGGAACCTCAAAGACATCTCAGGCGCTACGGTGAACGTGGGTCTGATAGAGCAGGTCGATATCGTGGCCCGGGATACGGCCGATTCCTGGAGTCACGCCCGTCAGCTCCGGATCACGGGCGGCAACGGCTCGGCGACCGTGTCGGTCCAGTCCTTCCGGTCGTTGGTAGGTTCCTCCAACCTTCCTTCCACGCTCATCCTCAGTATCAATGGAGAGGGTGGCGCAGGCGAACCTCTGCCTCAGGGTGAATTCCATGATGTCGGCGTCGCTCATCTATATCACGACCAGATATCGCGGGTGGTGGCCGCCGGCTTGATGGGCGGATATGAGGGAGGGCTCTTCAAACCCGAGGGCGCCGTCACCAGGGCTCAGTTCGCCAAGATCGCGGTCGGTCTTTTCAACCTGCTCAACCCTGGCGCTCAGATCCAGATGGTCAACGTCACCACCAAGCCGTTCGACGACGTGGCGATCGACTCGCGTACCACCGGAGACGCGTCCGACTGGATAGCGGCCGCCAAGAAGGGCGGTCTGGTGTTGGGCGTGACCGCCGACGTTTTCGCACCGCACTCCGAGATCCGGCGCGACCAGATGACCACCATGATCTGCCGTGCCCTCGGCTGGGAAGAGGAGGCCGCCGCGCTGCAGCCCGTCACCTCGGGCTTCGCCGACGTGCCGCCCGGCAGCGTCCACTACGCGAACGCCAACTACCTCAAGAAGCAGGGGGTCATGCTGGGCTACGAGGGATCACCGGGCGGTTCGGTGACGGTACTTGGAGTGGACGAGCCGATCAAGCGGCAACATGTGGCGGTCATCCTCTGCCGGGTGCTCGATCTGGCGCAGTGAGCGGGGTCCCGGCTGGCGCAGTGAGCGGGTCCCGGATGACGCCGGGAGGGTCTGGACGGAATGGGAGACGGTATAATGGCCGGCATGCCTGACGCCCCGACATCTTCTCGGCGTCCCCAAGGTCGCGTGGGGGCAACCGCGGTCCGCGCACTGTTCCTGATGATGGTCGTCGCCGTCCTTGCGTCGGCCGGGTTCGTCCTGGCCCCTGCCGATGCCGTTCAGGCGCAACCCCAGCTCGGCATCCCCGAACAGTTCTGGGTCGAGGACTGGGGCACCCGGTCACATCGCCCCATCCAGGCCTCGCCGAGGTATGTGGGCGATCACGTCGTGGTCTATGTGGAGGAGTACGTCGAGCTGTCCGACTACACCGTTCTGGATCTGGGGAGCAAGTTCGACGGGATCATCTATCCCACGTTGACCACGGCTCTCGGTTCCGAGCCGGACCCCGGCGTCGACGGCGACCACCGCATCGCCATCCTCATCTATGACTTCAACGACCCCACCGACTCGATAGACGGCAGCTTCGACTACCGGGACATGGATCTGTCGGTCGGTTTCCCGTACAGCAACCGACGGGAGATGTTCTACCTCAATCTGCGGGCACTCCGGACCGACCCATACTGCGCTCCCAACCTGGCGGCGCACGAATTCACGCACCTCATCGTCCACTACCGGGGCGTCATGCTCGACCCGTCCGGTCGGTCGGAGTCCGAGCCCGCCTGGTTGGTGGAGGGCCTGACCACCTACGGCGAGCACCTTTGTGGGTATGATGGTCGGACCACGCGCCAGATTCTCTCCTTCTGTTACGACCCCAACTTCAACCTGACCTACTGGGAGGGGGTGCAGGCCAACTATGGGGCGTCGTACCTCTTCATGCGCTATATCCTCGAGCGGCAGGGGCCGGAGTTCGTCCGCACCCTTATCGACGAGCCTCTGGGCGGTGCGCACGGCCTGGCCGCAGCGCTGGCCTCGGTGGGCTCCTCGAACACCTTCGAGTCATTGTTCGACGACTGGGTCGTCACGAACTTCTTGAACGGCAGGCTCCGGCAGCTTTGGCCGTACCACTATTCGGGTCTGAGCGTATCGGTGGAACCGGTGGCGCTGGCCGGGCCGGAACCCATACTGAACGAAGCTTGGGTGGCCAACTACGGCGCGGTTTATCTGGATTTCCCCCCCACATCTGATGGGGTGCCCTTCCAAGTGGTCGTGGACGGCGAGGTGGAATCCTCCCTCCAGGCCGCGCTCCTCGCATGGGACTCGGCCGGCATCCTGACCCCCTGGGTCACGCGCCTGGATCTCGTGAACAGTGAGGCCGCCGACACGGTGAGCGCTCCTGCCGGCTACGACCGGCACACACTGGCGGTCTGGAGCCGGGGCACGGTCGGCTCGCCCAGCTTCTGGCCTTTCAGGTATAGCGGCGCTCCCGATCCTCCGGGGGGGACCCAGTTCCTCGACATGGGAGGGAGCGACATCTTCTATCCGGCCGCCGCCGTTCTGCTGGCCCGCGGGGTCATAAACGGCAGAGAGGTCCCGGCGGGGTCGGGACTGTGGTACTTCGCAGGCAAGGAGAACGTCACCCGGGCCCAGTTCGCCAAGATGATCATGCTGGCCATCGACAGGCACACTCCCGAGATCGACAACGAAGACAACCCCACCTTCCCCGATGTCCGGGTCTATGACGCGAACGGCTATCCGTACGATTATATTGAGGAGGCCGTCGCCGAAGGCATCGTGAAGGGCTACAAGAACGGGCTGTTCGGCCCGAACGACTCCATCACCAGGGCTCAGCTGGTGTTGATGATCGTGCGGGGCGCGGCGGCGGTGGACAAACCACTGCCCACCTACACCGGC
>LSQX01163477.1_pt1 | contig 44780 bp, 50 predicted proteins | sample 654561 | NCBI WGS metagenome assembly LSQX01 (sample SAMN04489861, study PRJNA283612) | anaerobic digester metagenome | isolation source: 4 biogas reactors fed with cattle manure at either 37C or 55C with and... | place: Denmark: Kongens Lyngby | collected 2014 | reverse complement strand
TAAATTTATATGGGAATAAACCTATAAAGAATTGATGCAAGTGATTTCTAGCTTTCTCAACATTGCAGTAAAGGCTGGTTTGTAGTTGAAGCTTGCTTTCATGGCTTTTTCTGAAGTCTGTTTTTGCAGGAAAAGTCATCCTTTTGCCGAATTGTGGGGTGGAAGGAGGTATTATCATGGCTGATCAGACTGTTAGGTTGGCTGCAGATCATCTGAATACATATGAGATTGCTGCGGAGCTGACAAAAGCGTTAATTGAGAACGGTTTAGTATTGACTGTAGAGGACGCAGTGAGTGCGTACCAAAAAATGTTTGATGCTGTTAATTTTGCAGATAAGAATACGAGGAATCCATGTGGATAGATTCCCGGGGGATTGTCATGTAGTAAAAAAGGAACCTGCTTCCGTATAGAGGAAAGGTTCCTTTTAACGATAGGGATTGATTAGGATAAACGTAGGGTGCTGAGGACGTGTTCGCGCTCGGAGAGTTCAAGGTTGTAATTGTTGATGCTTTGTTTGAGCCAGGTACGGTAATCGAAGTCGCGGCAGTGTTGAGCTAGTTTTTCGGAGAAGAGTTCGATGTGTTTAAGTTCGTCTTTGATAATCCTGCGCAGCAGGGTTTGAATGTCGCGGTTGGGAATCAGGGCAATGTGCCGGTAGTATTGGCTGATGGCGTCAAGTTCGGCAACGATGTCGGCTCTGAGGATGTCGCAGACGTTATATTGGTAGTTTACATAGTTTCCCGTCCAGTATTTTTTATGGGTATTATAGATGCGGGGATCGATTCCGGCATCACGCAGAGCTTCACCCAGCATTTCAAAATGACGCATTTCGACCAGGGAAATTTCCTCCAGTAATTTGGCAACGTCTTTGTAACCGACTACGAAGTGGTGGTGTAGATACTGGGTGATGGCTGTCAGTTCACTGACTTCTCCTGCATAATCGTTCAGCAGAAGATGAATATTTTTATGGGACATGTGGGCACCCCCTAGCTTTGGTTGTAGTTCTGTATATCATATGCTGCAGTATCTTTTTCTGTCAGTTGTGATTAATTTAGGCTGCCGGTTGGATTTGGGGCTATGGTTGACAAGGCTATGGTGATTAGCTAGAATGAAATTGTTAAATTCCTACTCCCGACCGCAGGGCGGGGTTTTTTTGTAACAAAGGGGGCAGTGATGTGCTAACAAAAGCACCGCGAGGAACGCGTGATATTTTGCCGGCTGAAACTGGAATGTGGCAGTTTTTTGAAGAAAAAGTGCGGGAAGTCAGTCGGTTGTTTGGCTACAGTGAGATCAGAACACCGATTTTTGAGCATACAGAGTTATTTCTAAGAGGCGTGGGTGAAGTTACAGATATTGTTTCTAAGGAAATGTATACTTTCACTGATCGGGGTCAGCGTTCTCTGACTTTGCGTCCGGAAGGGACGGCTTCGGTGGCCAGGGCTTATCTGGAGCATAAAATGCAGGGGGAAGCACAGCCGGTGAAGCTGTATTATGTAGGACCGATGTTTCGTTACGATCGGCCGCAGGCGGGCCGCTACCGGCAGTTCCATCAATATGGGGTGGAAGTCTTTGGTGCCAGCGATCCTACGGTAGACGCGGAAGTTATTGCTTTACCCTTATCTTTTTTCCGGTCTCTGGGTTTAAAAGATTTTACTTTACATATTAACAGTGTAGGTTGTCCCAAGTGCCGGGGCGAATATCGTCAGCAGCTGCAGGCTAGCTTAAAGGAGATAGTGGGAGAACTGTGTAAAGATTGTGCCGAGCGTTATGATAAAAATCCCATGCGTATCCTGGACTGTAAGAATGAGCAGTGTCAGGAGTTGACTAAGGATGTGCCGGCGCAGCTGGAGCTGCTGTGTGAGGAATGTGCGGATCATTTTGCGGCTGTGCGGGAAGCTTTAGACGCTTTAGGGGAAAGCTACATAGTAAATCCACGCTTGGTCCGGGGTTTGGATTATTACACAAAGACGGCTTTTGAAATTATGTCGTCGGAGTTAGGGGCACAGAGCACTATCTGCGGCGGCGGCCGTTATGATCATCTCCTGTCTACCATTGGCGGTCCCGATGTTCCCGGTATTGGCTTTGCCATGGGCATTGAACGGGTGCTGCTTGCTATGGAGGCAGCCGGTGTGCAGCCGCGGGCAGACAGGGGAACTGATGTCTTTGTGGCAACGGCCGGTGTAGCGGCGGCTGAGGCTCTGAAGGTGACGCTGGCTTTGCGTCAGGCGCAGGTGGCAGCGGATAAAGATTATTTGGGACGCAGCCTCAAGGCGCAGCTGAAATATGCGAATAGGTTGGGTGTGCGTTATTTAGTTATTCTTGGTGCAGAAGAAATGCAGAACGGACAGGCCACACTGCGGGATATGCAGACAGGTGAGCAGGAAACTGTAACCTTGGCTGCGCTGACGGAACGGGTGGTCGCATTGGTGAGGGAGGCAAAGTAGATGGAATATCGCAGTCATAAGTGTGGAGAGCTTCGAACGACGGAGATTGGACAGGTAGTTACTTTAAGTGGTTGGGTGCAGAGACGCCGTGATCACGGCAAATTAATCTTTTTAGATTTGCGTGATCGCAGCGGTCTGGTGCAGGTAGTTTTTAATTATGAACAGGACGCAGCAATGTTTGCCTTGGCTGAAAGCATCCGCAGCGAATTTGTGATAACGGTACAGGGTAAAGTGGTGCCGCGGGATCCGGAAGCGGTTAACCCGAAGCTGGCTACCGGTGAAATTGAAGTGCAGGCAGAGGCTCTGACAATTTTAAATAAAGCAAAGACACCGCCTTTCTATATTGAAGACGGTGTAGAAGTGGATGAAAATGTGCGCCTGAAGTATCGTTATTTAGATTTGCGGCGCCCGGAAATGCTGAAAAATATTACTTTACGGCATCGTGTCTGCAAATTGCTGCGTGATTTCCTTGATGCCCAAGGTTTTCTGGAAGTAGAAACGCCGATTTTGACCAAGAGTACACCGGAAGGCGCGCGCGACTATTTAGTACCCAGTCGTGTCAATCCTGGTGAGTTTTATGCTTTGCCGCAGTCACCGCAGTTGTTTAAACAGCTGTTAATGGTTTCCGGTGTGGAGCGTTATTTCCAAATTGCCCGCTGTTTCCGGGATGAAGATTTACGGGCAGACCGTCAGCCGGAATTTACCCAAATTGATATCGAACTGTCTTTCTGCACCCAAGAGCAGATTCTGGAACTGATGGAGCAGATGATGGTCTATCTTTATAAAGAAGCGCTGGGGATAGAGCTGACTGTGCCGTTTCCGCGTATGACTTACCAGGAAGCCATGGAGCGTTACGGCAGTGATAAGCCGGATACTCGTTTTGGTTTGGAACTGCGTGACATTTCGCGGATTGCAGCTGACGCAGAATTTAAAGTTTTTCGGCAGACTGTGGCTGCCGGTGGTGTAGTGAAGGGCATTAATGCCAAAAGCTGCGGTACATTCAGCCGACGGGAAATTGATGAGTTGACTGCTTTTGTCGCTCAATATGGGGCGAAAGGCCTGGCTTATCTGTTTGTGGAAGAAACAGGTGTGCGTTCACCAATCGCCAAATTCTTTACCGAGGAAGCGCTGAACGAGATTGTTCAGACCCTGGAAGGTGAACCTGGGGACCTGCTGCTGTTTGTGGCAGACAAGTTTGATGTGGCCAGCCAGGCACTGGGTGCCCTGCGCCTGCATTTGGGTAAACGTCTAGGCTTACCGGCTGAAAATAAGCTAAATTTCTTGTGGGTTGTAGACTTCCCCTTATTCATGTATGAACCGGATGAAAAGCGTTATGTTTCGGTAAACCATCCTTTTACCAGACCGCATGAGAACCAGCTGGATCTTTTGGAAAGTGAACCGCTGCAGGTATTGGCCAAAGCCCATGACCTGGTACTGAATGGTGTAGAAATCGGCGGCGGCAGTTTGCGTATTCACGAGCGCGAACTACAGGAGCGGGTCTTCAAACTGCTGGGGTTAAGTCCGGAAAGGGCACGTGAACAGTTTGGTTTCCTGCTGGATGCCTTTGATTACGGTACACCGCCTCACGGCGGCATTGCCTTTGGCCTGGATCGTTTGGTCATGCTTATGGCCGGTGAAGATTCTATTCGTGAGGTTATGGCCTTCCCGAAAACAGCCAGTGCCAGTGATTTAATGACGGGTGCTCCTTCCCCGGTGGCGCCGCATCAGCTGCAGGAATTACATATTCAGCTTGCCGCCAAAACAAAGAATTAAGATTTAACGTTAGCCATATTCAGCTTGGACACTAAATCATGCAGAATGTTACTGCCGCGGGATATAATTAAACCGGTTATGAAGTAGTCTATTTGGGGAAAAACAACGGGCTGCAGCTGGAAGATTGCCAGTAACCCGCTGCGGGTAATGAGGCAGAGGGTTATCCCGAGCAGAATAGCAACCAGGCGACTGTATTGACCACGGATTACAGGAAAAATTGTTTTGACGATTTCTGTAGTAAATTCGACAATTATGGCGAGAACAACAATGGTTGAGAGCGCTTCGAATGTCAAAAAAACTCACCCTTTCTCCTTTTTGCTCTATATTTATGGCACGGCGCTGTCTGTTATGTTGATAACTTTCACTTGCGAGGGTCGAAAAAAATTGTTATAATTAGTTTACACATTAGAGGTAATAATAATAGAAACCCTGCGATGTTTGTGTAGCCGTTAAAAGTTTTGAGCTAACACTTAGAACTTGGGAGCTTGTCTCTGGATGCGGCACATATGCCTTGATCACAAAGGACATGTAAAGCAGCCAGGAAAGTACCCACCTGTGGGGAGAGAGTTCAAAACAAAACGGTTATCACGGCATAGTGGGGTTTTTGCTGGTAAGAATTGCAAGCGTACACTTCGGTAGTCTGAAGTGTACGCTTTTTTTTAAAGTTTCGCGAAGTTGTCTTTATCTGGGGATCACGATATAATTTAGGTAAATAAATACAGGTGGTGTTATTATTGTCTGAAGAGCGTCAATCGCTGCTTAATCGTCTTAAACGTATTGAAGGTCAGGTTAGAGGTATCAGCAAAATGATTAGTGAAGAGCAGGACTGCGCGGAGATTCTCATGCAGATAGCGGCGGTGAAAGCTGCCGTCAATAAAGTTGGTACCTTAGTGTTTCAAACCCACTTTCGTCACTGCTTGGAGACAGCGCTGCAGGAAGGTAAAACAGATTATGTTGCTGATGTTATGGAGTTGTTGGATAAATATATTAGTTAATTGTTTTGCGTGGCAATTATTACATAAATAATGAAAAAATGATCATGAATATAGGTAAGGAGGAAGCAAGATGATCTTTGCGCAAAAAGGTCCGGTAAATACAGAACAAACACTACAACTGGCTGTCCAACGGGGGCGTGAGTTAGGGATCCGTCACTATGTGGTAGCGTCAAACACCGGTAAAACGGCGCAGCAGCTGCTGGATTTAGGTGTATCTGTAGTCTGTGTAACGCACCATACAGGCTTTCGCAGTCCCGGTGAGCAGGAAATGGCACCTGAAGTGCGGCAGGAACTGGAAAATAAAGGGGCTAAAGTATTAACCACCACCCATTTGTTTGGCGGTATCGATCGGGGGGTAGAAAATAAATTTGGCGGTACTTATCCGGGAGGTTTAGTGGCCGCCACGCTGCGGATGCTGGGACAAGGCGTCAAAGTGGGTGTAGAGATTGCAGTGATGGCCCTTGATGCCGGTTTAATTCCTTACGGAGAAGACATTGTGGCCATCGGTGGCACCGGCCGTGGGGCAGATACAGCTCTGGTTATACAGCCGGCGCACGCCAAGGATTTTTTTGCTACATGCATTAAAGAGATTATTTGTAAACCTGCTTAAAGAGCAAAAAGTATTCTAGGAAAACCTTTTTGCAGCATATACTGGTATTAACCTTTGCAGGTTTGAAATGGGTAAAAATTAATTCATAAAAATTTTAAATTAACAGGAAATTTCTTGGCCGGTGGCGAATCTGATTGATAAGTTGGCTGAAGTCAGTTTTTACTGAACATCACTTTAAGGAGGCGACTCATGGAGGCGTTGGACAGTAAAGTAGAGTTCCTGTGTCTGGGATGTGGTTTGCAGGGGCTGCTGGGTTGGTCGGAGTTAGATGTGGAAAACATCATCTGTCCCAAGTGTGGTGACCGGTTAATTACGTCCCATCTCCTTAAGAAAAAAGAAGAGTATGAATTAGTCACCCTGTAGAGATAAGAATATATAGGTAAATGGAGACCCGAGAAATCGGGTCTTTTTTTGTTGGCTGCAGTCTTTAACCTGCAGTGATTATTTTTGGCTGAGGAGAGATGGTAAATAAATAAGGTTATTTAAATATTTTGAGAAAATTTTCATTTCTAAGCAGGAAAAAGAGAATGGTCGTTGAATGTAGTCAAAAGTGGTTGGAAGTGGTGAGAAGTGGGGGAAATGTCATTGAAAGGGGGTGGCTGTCCATGTTCATGGGTGAATATCAACATACCCTTGACAGCAAGGGGCGCTTAATTATGCCTGCTAAATTTCGGGAAGAGCTGGGCGATAAGTTTGTTTTGACCCGTGGTTTGGACAACTGCCTCTTTGTGTACCCGCTGGAGGAATGGAATAATTTAGAACAAAAGCTAAAAAACCTTCCCTTTACTCGCTCCGATGCCCGGGCTTTTACGCGCTTCTTTTTTTCCGGAGCCACAGAATGTGAACTGGATAAACAGGGACGTGTTTTAATCCCCACTAATTTGCGCAGTCATGCCAAACTGCAGAAAGATGCGGTAATCATTGGTGTTTCCAGTCGTGTAGAGATTTGGAGCCAGGAAGAGTGGCAGCGGTATAGTGAGGATACAGGCTTATCTTTTGAGAATATAGCTGAGAAGATAATGGATATAGAGCTTTAAATTGAGGGGGATACTAGGCAAGAAAAGGAAGGTAAGGAAGTGTTAGCGATGCGGTTTGCTCACGAACCGGTCATGCTGCAGGAGGTATTACAGATCTTAAATCCACAACCGGGCGAAATTTTTGTGGATTGCACAGTTGGCGGAGGCGGCCACAGCCGCGCCATAGTGGAGAAGATTATGCCGGGCGGCCGCTTAGTCGCCATTGATCAGGATAAAGAAGCCATTAAAGCAGCTAAAAAGAATTTGGCTGCTTGGTCTGACTCTATACATTTTGTGCAGCGCAACTTTTCCGCGCTAAAAGAAATTCTGACGGAGCTGGGCATAGAGGCTGTAGACGGTATTTTGCTTGATATTGGTGTTTCCAGTCATCAGCTTGATGCAGAGGAAAGAGGTTTTTCCTATCGTGCTGATGCGGCTTTAGATATGCGGATGAGCCGGGAAGACAGCAAAACTGCGGCTGATTTAGTCAACAACCTGGATGCCGCGGAGCTTACCCGCATCATTCGCGACTTTGGCGAAGAATTATGGGCCAAACGAATTGCTGACTTTATTGTTGCTAAACGTGTGGTCAACGGTCCCATTGAAACTACGGGGCAGCTGGTAGAGATTATTAAAGCTGCCATTCCCGCCCGGGCCCGGCGGCGAGGGCCCCATCCGGCCCGCCGCACTTTTCAGGCCTTACGTATAGCAGTCAATGATGAGTTAGGGGTTTTGGAAAGGGCGCTGGAGCAGGGGATTGCCTGCCTGAAACCAGGCGGCCGTCTGGCAGTAATCACCTTTCATTCGCTGGAAGACCGCATTGTGAAGAAAATGTTCCAGCATGCCGCTGCCGGCTGTGAGTGTCCCCCGGGTTTACCGCAGTGCGTATGCGGGAAAAAGCCGCAAATAAAAATTCTAACGCGCAAGCCCCTGCAGGCTGGTGAACATGAACTGAAAGTAAATCCTCGCGCACGCAGTGCAAAATTGCGCGCCGCAATCAAAGTTCTAAATGAGGGAGAGGGTGAATAAAGTTGTTAGTAGCAAATAAACGTCCCCAGGAATACCGGCATTATCATCGACAACGTGAAAATTTGCGTGCGCAGGCTCGTCGTCAGCATAATTTACATGCTGCAGCCTATAAAGTAAAGGTATTTGCTGCCATCTTTCTCTGTGCTTTGATGGCGATTAGCGTAATTGCGCATTATACGCAGGTAGTTGAGATAACGCGCCAGCTAGAACTGGCCAGATCGGAATTAGACGCTTTACAAGAAGAAGGGAAGCATTTAAAATTGGAAATAGCGTCTTTGAATTCTCCAGAGCGCTTGGAAAAAGAAGCCTATGAGCTTGGTATGCAGTATCCCGGCAGGGAGCAGATGATTATTCTGACAGCCGGTGCCTCAAAAAATTAGCCGCAGTTTTTGCATGATTAAACTTGATAGGGGAAGTACTCCGGGAGGGTTGGCTTTTGAGCAGGTATAAGTTTTCTAAGATAACTGTGAAAAAAAGACTACTCCTCCTTTTTGTTTGCATCTTCTTGCTAGTAACAGCTCTAATTCTGCGCCTGGCTTGGTTGCAGTTGGTACGGGGACCGGAGCTGCAGGCTAAAGCCTGGGAGCAATGGACACGGTCTAATCCGGCTCGTGCCCAGCGTGGTGACATTTTGGACCGTCACGGCAGACTGCTGGCGGGCAGTGCCAGTTCTTTATCGATCATGGCACGGCCAAATCAAATTAAAGAGGAAGACAAAGCAGAAGTTGCAAAAAAACTGGCACCGATCTTAGAGATGCAGGAGGAACGCCTGCTGGAGTTGCTGCAGAAAAAGGCCGATTCCGTGTATCTCAAGCGTCAGATGCCGGAGGAAGTCGCGCAGGAGATTCGCAAGCTGAATATTCGCGGCATTCATTTTTCCCCGGAACCGAAACGATATTACCCTCATGGCAGTTTGGCCTCCCAGTTATTAGGGTTTGTGGGTCTTGATGAGGGCCTGGCCGGCCTGGAAAATCAGTATGAAACAGAACTAAAGGGTCAGGACGGCCGGATTGAGATGCAGACAGACGGGCGGGGGCATCAGCTGCCCCAGGGCATAGAAAAATTTATCCCCCCGGTAGATGGCTATACGCTGGAACTGACCATTGACCAGAATATCCAGTTTATTATGGAGCGGGAAATGGAGCGGGTGATGTTAGAGTCACAGCCCAAAGGGATCATGGCCATTGCCGTTGATCCGCAAACGGGTGAGGTCCTGGGGATAGCCGGTAAGCCGGATTTTGATCCTAATAATTATGCTGATTACCCCCAGGTAAACTGGAAGTTGACGCCCGTTACCAATACTTTTGAACCCGGCTCTACTTTTAAGCTGGTAACTTTGGCTGCCGCCATTGAAGAGGGCAAATTTAATGCTGCTGAAGGTTTTTACTGCAGCGGCTACACTAAAGTTGCCGGTACATCCATTGGCTGCTGGACCCGGGGACGTGGCGGTCATGGGGCTATCGATTTTACCAAAGTGGTGCTGGGGTCCTGCAACCCGGGGTTCATTGAGCTGCAGGAGCGGATTGGCGCCGTTACATTAATGAATTATGTGAAAGCTTTTGGCTTCGGGCAGAAAACAGGCATTGACATCATTGGTGAAGGAACGGGAATTTTATTTTCACCGCAGCAGTATGGGCCGGTGGAAGCAGCTACTACTTCCTTTGGGCAGGGTGTTTCCGTAACGCCTATTCAGCAGGTGATGGCCGTTTCCGCCATGATTAACGGCGGCTATTTATTGAAGCCGTACATAGTGAAAGAAATACGTGACAGCGAAGGTACAGTGTTAACAAAGAAAGAACCGCAGGTAGTTCGTCGCGTTATTTCCAGTGCTACCTCGGAAGAAGTCAAACGCATCATGGAATTGGTAGTAACTGAAGGCAGCGGTATTAACGGTTATATTGAAGGCTACCGCATTGGTGGTAAAACCGGTACCGCACAAAAGGTTGGTCCCAACGGCCGCTACATCAGCGGTGAATATATTCTATCTTATATTGGTTTTGTGCCCATGGAGGACCCCCAAATTATCTTATATATTGCGGTCGATGCACCGCAGGTAGGGCCGCAGTGGGGTTCGCAGGTTTGTGCGCCGATGTTTAGAAGGATGATGGAGAGTATTTTAAACTACCTTAATATCCCACCCTCCACAACACCGGAAGAAGCCGTGCCCAGTATGGTGGAGGTGCCAAATCTCATTGGGCTGCCTCTGGATGATCACACTAACGCTTTATTAGAAAACAACGGTCTGTTAGTACGCTTCATTGGTGAAGGTCCTACCGTTTTAAATCAGACACCTAAAGCCGGCGCCAAGGTGCCGCTGCATACACAGGTTTTAGTTTATTTGGGCGGTACAGATGAAGAAGAAATTACCGTGCCGGATCTTTCAGGCAAAACAATGCGTGAAGTAGGTGAAGTTTTAGGCTGGTTAGGGCTGCGTTTAAACAGCAGCGGTTCCGGTGTGGCAGTACAGCAGGAACCTAAAGCCTATACAAAAGTAGCACCCAATAGTGTCATCAGTGTGGAGTTTGCCGCTCCCGATGCCGAACAGCGATAAAGGGTGAAGATTACTTCACCCTTTTTGTGCACTGCTTGCTGAGCTTTAGCAGCCTTTATGTTAAATGAATATTTTTTGTTTTTGCCCATAGGTTGGTAAATGTAGGTGTGACAATTAAATTAAGGGGGTATACTAGCAGGATGAAAACGCTTGCGGAACTAGTCGGCTGCCTGCTGCATGCAAAGGTTAGGGGCCCCCTCGATCGACCGGTCACGGGTATTTCCTATCATTCCGCCCGTGTCCGTTCAGGTGATTTGTTCGTCTGTTTACCCGGAACACGTTCACACGGCAAGCGTTATGTACAAGAGGCTTTGGCTGCCGGTGCGGCGGCTGTAGTCACCGATGCTGACGATGTTGCTGCCGAGCAGGCAACTGTGATTACAGTGCCGGATACCCGTTTAGCTTTAGCTTTGCTGGCGGCCTGCTATTATGATTATCCTGCGACAGAGTTAGTTTTGACAGGCGTTACAGGCACCAATGGGAAAACTACTACCACTCATCTCATTGATGCTCTGCTGCGCAGTACCGGTGCCGTAACCGGCCTGCTGGGCACAGTGGGCTATCGTATCCGTGGGCAGGAATATCCTTCACTGGCTACAACTCCGGAAGCTTCTGATCTGCAGGCGCTTTTACGCCAGATGGTTGATGCCCAGGTAACGCATGCCACGATGGAAGTATCTTCACATGCCCTGGCCTGGTATCGGACGGTTGGCTGTGACTTTGATACCGTAGTGCTGACCAATATTACTGAAGATCATCTGGATTTTCACCAGACCTTTGAACATTATCTGGGCAGTAAGAGTAAGTTGTTTGCCTGGTTAGGCTCACTGCCCGTCAAAAGGAAGCGTCTGCGCCGGGCTGTTTTAAACGGTGATGATCCGCACTGGCAGCACCTGGCGGAGCAAACACCGGCAGAAATACTGCTTTATGGCCTGTCAGACCATTGTCACGTACGGGCTGCCAACATCCGGGTGACCCGCGATGGTGTCAGCTATCACCTGGAGACACCGGCAGGTCAGCTTGATTTAGATCTAAAAATGACGGGATTGTTCTCGGTTTATAATTCCTTAGCAGCCCTATCCGTTGCTTTAATGGAAGGCCTGGCTTTAGAGCAGATCAAGGCGGTTTTAGAGGAGATTGCCGGTGTGCCGGGCCGGTTTGAAGTGATAGATGAAGGACAGGATTTTACGGTAATTGTTGATTACGCCCATACCCCGGATGGGTTGGAAAACATTTTGCGGGCAGTACGGGAGTTTGCCCAGGCCCGTGTGCTGACAGTATTTGGCTGCGGGGGTGAACGCGACCGCAGCAAACGACCGCTGATGGGAGAAGTGGCGGGTATTTACAGTGATTTTGTCATTGTAACCTCTGATAATCCCCGGGGGGAAGAACAGACACAAATTTTTCGCGAAATTCTGCCTGGTTTACAAAAGCAAAAGAGTAAGCGTGAGTATCTGGTGTTGTTTGACCGTAAAGAGGCTATTGAATGTGCATTGAATATGGCTCAGGCCAATGATGTGGTAGTGATTGCGGGCAAGGGACACGAAACAGAACAAATCTTTTTAGATTATAGAATTCCCTTTGATGATCGTTTGGTTGTCAAAGCATGGTTGCAGAGGAGATTAAAGAAAAATGGAGATCAATTGTAAGACGATAGCAGCGCTCGTACAAGGAGAAATAGTTACGGAGGCTGACCAGACGGCAGAGGTTAACCGTGTAGTTATTGATTCCAGAGAGGTACAGCCGGGAGACTTTTTTGTGCCCTTGGCCGGTGAACATACAGACGGCCATCGTTTTCTGGCCCAGGCTGCTGCCAAGGGGGCGGTAGGCTGTTTTGTGAACCAAAACGCAGAAGTGCAGCTGCCGCCCGGGCTGTGTGTCATTGCTGTTCCCGATACCCTACAGGCACTGCAGCAGTTGGCGCATAAATATCGTCTGCAATTTTCTCTGCCTGTGGTGGCGGTGACAGGTTCTGTCGGTAAGACGACTACGAAGGACCTGATTGCCGCTGTTTTGGCCGGACGTTATCGGGTGTTAAAAACAGCAGGTAACCTGAACAATGAAATTGGTTTGCCCATTATGCTGACCCGGCTCACGGCCGAGACAGAAGTGGCGGTACTGGAGATGGGGATGAGCGGCTTTGGTGAAATTGCTGCGCTGGCAAAACTGGCCGCACCCTCCATCGGAGTTATCACCAATATTGGTGAGTCCCATTTAGAAATGCTGGGCAGCCGGGAAGGAATTGCCCGGGCAAAATGTGAGCTTTTGCAGTATCTGCCGGCAGACGGGGTGGCAGTTGTTAACGCTGATGAACCGCTGCTGGAACCCTACTGGCGGGAGCTGGACTGCCGGGTGATAACTTTTGGCTTTAGCAACAAAGCAGTGATCCGGCCGGCTGCCGGAGGGAAAAGGGATAAAGTACAGCTTGAGCAGGCCGGTTATCCTCCCCTGCTGGTTACGCCGCCGCTGCCGGGTCGTCATAATATTTATAATTTGTTGGCGGCGGTGGCAGTAGGGCGGGCTTTAGGTTTAGACAATGAGGAGATTACGGCAGGATTAACGCAGCTGCAGTTAAGCGGCATGCGTTTAGAAATTACAACTCTGCCCACAGGGCTGACGGTGATAAATGATGCTTATAACGCCAGTCCTACTTCGACAGCGGCAGCTTTAAATGTTTTAGTGGAAGAGGCCGGTGAGCACGGTAAGCTGGCCGTCTTGGGTGATATGCTGGAGTTAGGTGAGCTGGAGGAAGAGGGGCACCGCCAGGTGGGCAGATTGGCAGCGGCCAGTCAGCTCAGGGCGCTGATTGTGCTGGGCTCCCGTTCCCGTTGGATTGCCCAAGGCGCGCAGGAAGCGGGCATGCCGGCAGACAGGATCGTACAGTGTATGACCCATGCCGAGGCTGCTGAAGCTGTAGAGACTTGGGCACAGCCAGGAGATTGGGTTTTATTAAAAGGCTCCCGTGGTATGCAGATGGAAAAGGTACTCAGGGTGCTGCAGAGGGTGGAAGCATGAGACAAAGATTATTCATTACCGCAGTAACTGCCTTTTTGCCGGGCTTGCTGCTGGCGCCCCTCTATATTCGGCAGGTGAAGCGTTTGGCGTTGGGACAGCAAATCCGGGAAGAGGGACCGCAGAAACATTTAAAAAAAGCAGGTACTCCCACCATGGGTGGCGTTATCTTTTTGCTGGCCAGTCTTCCGGCGACTTTCCTCTTTGCCCCCAAAAGCACTGAATTGTACCTGGTGTTATTGCTGATGCTTGGTAATGGCTTGATTGGCTTTATTGATGATTATTTAGGCGTGGTACGGAAACAGTCACTGGGCTTACGAGCCAGGGATAAACTTTTTGGTCAGACCATAATTGTGATGCTTTTTTATCTCGGTTGGCGTACCCTGGGTGCCTCAACGGAAGTAATGATACCTTTTACTGACTATGTACTGGATTTAGGTGTACTATATCTGCCCTTTTTACTTTTCTTTATTCTGGGTTTTACCAACGCCGTTAATCTGACAGACGGTGTTGACGGACTGGCCGCCGGTACGGCGATTTTAACTATCTTAGCTTATATGCTGATTGCTGTGCTGCAGCAGCAGTGGGGGTTGGCCTATTTTGCTGCCGCCATGATTGGTGCTGTTTTTGCCTTTTTAATGTACAATCTGCATCCCGCCCGCGTATTTATGGGCGATGTGGGTTCCCTGGCACTGGGCGGTGTGCTGCCCGGCCTGGCGGTACTCACCAAAACAGAACTATATTTGCTGATTATTGGCGGCATTTTTGTAATTGAAACTTTATCAGTCATTATTCAGGTGATAGTTTTTCAAAGTACGGGTAAACGCGTTTTTCGCATGAGTCCGCTGCATCACCATTATGAGTTGGGCGGTTACAGTGAGTGGAGTGTTGTCAGCGGTTTTTGGGCCTGCGCCTTTGTGCTGGCCGTTTTAGGTCTGTGGCAGTTAGGTGCCCTTTAAACATGCAGCCTGCAGGGAGTTAACATCAGACACGAAAAAGTCGCTTTATTGATCATAAAAGACGAAGTAGTACTGAAAGGGAGAGATGGAGTTGGATTTGCTGGGAAAAGAAGTGTTGGTGATTGGCTTGGCACGCAGCGGTATGGCCAGCGCGCTTTTACTGCTGCAGGATGGAGCTCGGGTCACTATTAATGATAAGCGCTCTGAAGCAGAATTAACTGCGGAAGAGCAGGCCTTCCTGGCGGCTAATCCGGCACTTCGTTTTGTGGGCGGCGGCCACCCGGCAAATCTGGTGACGGAGCAGACGGCTTTAATTATTAAAAACCCCGGCGTGCCGCTGCAGCTGCCGCCGCTGCAGAGGGCAGTTAAGTTGTCGTTGCCGGTTATTACTGAGGTGGAATATGCGGCCTGGCGTCTTAACGCTCCCCTGGTGGGGATTACTGGTACTAACGGCAAAACGACTACTACCGCTCTGACGGGAGAAATGTTCCGGGCAGCCGGCAGAAAAACATATGTTGCCGGTAATATTGGCTTACCATTATCTGCCGTTGTTAACCAGGTTAAAAGCGATGATGTGGTGGTGGCGGAGTTAAGCAGTTTTCAGCTGGAAGCTACACTTTCCTTGCGGCCGCGGCTGGCAGCTATCTTAAATATTACGCCTGACCATTTGGATCATCACGGTACGTGGGAAGCCTATCGGGAGGCAAAAGCAAAAATCTTTGCTCATCAGCGTGCCGAGGACGCCATAGTACTGAATGCCGATGACCCGGAAGCATATGCACTGCGACAGCGACCGCACAGCCGCGTATACCTCTTTAGTCGTCTGGGTGAAGTAGAACGGGGGGCTTTTGTCCGGGAAGGTCTGATAATTTTGCGTGACGGCGCAGAAGAAACTGTTCTCTGTCCCACAGCGCAAGTAGCCATTCCCGGCAGTCATAATCTGGAGAATGCTTTGGCGGCTGCTTTGCTGGCCTGGCTGGGCGGTGTGCCTGTGTTGGTGATCGCTGAAGCGCTGGCTGCTTTTCCCGGGGTGGAACATCGCCTGGAGTATGTGCGCACTGTGGATGGTGTTGTTTATATTAATGATTCCAAGGGTACAAATGTTGACGCATCATTAAAAGCGCTGGCAGCTTTTCCACAGCAAAAAGTTTTAATTGCCGGCGGTTATGAAAAGGGTGCTGACTTTGCGCCGCTGGCCCGGGCTCTGGTCGGTGAAGTTTCCCATGTTGTCCTCCTGGGTCAGGTAGCAGAACGTTTGGCGGCTGCCCTGCGGGAGGCAGGCTATGAAAACTATAGTTTTGCTGACAGCTTGGCGGAAGCTGTACAGATGGCACAAGCAAAGGCAAAGGCAGGTGAAGTGGTTTTACTGTCGCCCGCCTGCGCTTCCTGGGATATGTTTCGGGATTATGAGGAGCGTGGAGATTTGTTTAAAGAGGCAGTTTGGCAGCTAAGGGGGCAGGATGATGGCCGGTAGATCTGGTCGTAATCTCCGGAGGAAAGAGGCAGATTTCATTTTACTGTTTACTGCCATGACACTTTTGGCTATTGGTATTGTCATGGTCTTTAGTGCCAGTTATTATATCTTACGTGAAAATAAAGACCCCTACTATCATCTGCGCCGTCAGGTGCAGTGGGCAGTTTTAGGTTTAGCCGGCATGCTTTTCTTTAGCAATTATGACTACTGGAAGTTGAAACGCTGGACCAATTTAGTTTTGCTGTTTAGTTTCCTTCTGCTGGCAGCCGTTTTTATCCCCGGTATCGGCGTAGAAATATTAGGCGCCAGACGCTGGATTGGTGTTGGTTCCTTAACTTTCCAACCTTCAGATTTGGCGAAGGTAGCCATGATTATGTTTACGGCGGCCTATCTGTCACGCCGTGATATTCAGGTGCGTAAATTTACTGAAGGCGCTCTGCCTATTCTCATTATCCTGGGTATCTTTTTTGCCCTGATTATGAAGCAGCCCGACCTGGGTACAGGGGTGGCAATGGCCGGTTCGGTCATGCTGCTGATTTTTGTGGCGGGGGTACCGATGCAGCAGCTCTTTTTGGTTGGCGCCAGTGCGGTGCCGCTGCTCCTTTATTTAATTTATAGTGAGCCTTACCGCCTGCAGCGCCTGATGTCTTTTCGTGATCCCTGGGCTGATCCGCTGGATACCGGTTATCAGATAATCCAGTCCCTTTACGCCATTGGTCCGGGGGGGCTCTTTGGCGTTGGCCTGGGACAGGGAAGGCAAAAAATGTATTACCTGCCTGAACCGCACAGTGATTTTATTTTTGCCGTAATTTGTGAAGAACTGGGCTTCATTGGCGCCAGTACCGTACTGATTATTTATTTTCTTTTATTTTGGCGGGGCTTTAAAATCGCTTTGTCAGCGCCGGATGCTTACGGCAGTCTGCTGGCGGCAGGCATTGTCAGTATGATTGCCCTGCAAACACTGATAAATATCGGCGTAGTTACCGGTTCTATACCGGTTACGGGGATTAACTTGCCCCTGATTAGTTCCGGGGGTTCTTCACTGCTGTTTACGATGTGCAGTCTGGGTATTTTACTAAATATCTCTAAATATGCAAAATAAGTAGGTGGACACGATGCGCGTTATTTTTACCGGCGGAGGAACCGGTGGACATATCTATCCGGCACTGGCACTGGCCCGCTACGTCCAGGCACATGAAGGGGCGGAAGTCCTGTTTGTAGGGACGGAACAGGGGATGGAAAAACAAATCGTACCGGCCGCAGGATTTGAGCTGCACACTATTCCTGTTATGGGACTGGAGCGGCGTTTATCGCTGCGCCTGGGACGAGCAGTTTTTCTGGCGGCGGCGGCAGTATTGAGGGCACGGCGGTTAATCCGCTCTTTTCGTCCCGATGTTGTCGTCGGCACCGGAGGGTATGTGGCCGGTCCGGTGGTGCTGGCTGCCCGTTTGGCAGGTGTCCCCACCGTCATTCATGAACAGAACGCCATTCCCGGCCTGACTAATGTCTGGCTGTCACGTATCGTGGATCGGGTCTGTTTAAGTATGCCCGGCAGCGAGCAGTATTTTCCCAATCCCCGCAAAACTATCCTGACCGGTAATCCCAGGGCAACAGAGGCAGCCCAGGCTGCCGGAGCTTCTCCGCCGCCGCAGCCGGTGCTGCAGCCCCGGCTGCCGCTGCTGTTATGTGTGGGAGGCAGTCATGGTGCGCTAAAACTAAATGAGGCTTTTGCCGGCAGTTTAAGGCGTGTTTTGACTGAAACTAAGGCCCAGGTTGTTTATATCACGGGGCGGCGCTACTATGAAGAACTGAACCGGCAGCTGACAGAGCTGCAGCAGCAGTATCCTGAACGCCTGCATCTTTTGCCCTACCACGATCAGCTGCCGCTGCTGCTGGCGAGAGCCGATCTGATGGTCAGCAGAGCCGGAGCCACAACTTTAGCGGAACTGACAGCTTTAGGTGTACCCTGTATTGTGATCCCTTCCCCCAATGTTACCAATAACCATCAGGAACATAATGCCCGTCTGCTGGCTGACCATGATGCTGCCGTGCTCATTCGCGAGCATGAATTAACGACGACTGTGCTGGCTGCCCAGCTTGTCGCTTTATTAAATGATCAGCAGCGGCTGCAGGCTATGGCTGCAGCCAGTCAAAGGCTCGGCATGCCTGACGCCGCAGCGCGGATGACTGCGGTAATGCGTGATGTCTGCCGTTAGTATAACTGCCGCCGGCAGCAGCACACTCTCGAGCCATTTGCATACTATAAATTACGGCAAGGGTTGTGCGTGGAGGTCTATATGAAAGACGTGGCTGAGATAATTGCTGAAAAGATAGCAACGGTAAGGCTGCAGGAGCCTTTAAGCCGGCATACTTCCTTCAAAATCGGCGGTCCGGCAGATTTATACCTGGAAGCGGAGAATGTGGAGCAGCTCGTTTTTGCGCTAAGCTGTTTGCGTAAACACAAAATTCCTTATTATGTTTTGGGCAGCGGAACTAACATTCTTGTCCACGATGACGGCTATCGCGGCGCTGTCATACGCTTAGCCGGTCAGTTTCGTGAGTTTAATTTTCAACAGCGGTTGGTGACAGCCGGTGCGGCGGTACCGCTGGCAGTGCTGGCTCAAAGAGCACAGGAGCTTGGGCTGCGCGGTCTGGAATTTGCCGCCGGAATACCGGGTTCTGTGGGCGGTGCCTTAGTCATGAATGCCGGTGCGCATGGCCATGCGCTGGGAGAGCTTGTGCTTGAGGCACAAATACTTGACGCGGCGTTAACTTTACATACCTACCAGCCGCAGGATTTGGGGTTAAGTTACCGCAAGAGCAATATTGGTCCCCCCCAGGTTGTTTGTGCTGTAAAATTACAGTTAGCAGCAGGGGATCGTGATGAGTTAAAGCGGCAGAGCCGGGATGCTTTAACATTTCGGCGGAACCGCCAACCCCGTCAACCCAATGCCGGAAGTATTTTTAAAAACCCTCCTCATGATGCTGCCGGCCGTTTGATTGAAGCGGCTGGGTTAAAAGGTCAGCGGGTGGGAGGAGCAGCCATCTCTGATGTTCATGCCAATTTTATTGTTAATGAGCAAAATGCCACGGCTCAGGATGTGATGACATTGATTACCAAAATACAGCAGGAAGTCTGGTGTCAGTTTGGCATTGAGCTGGAACTGGAGATTCGCCTGCTCGGCTATTAACGGGGAAGGTGGAAGTATGGACAAATATATTGTGCGTGGTGGGAAAAGGTTAGAAGGTGTGGTACAGATTGGCGGTGCCAAAAACTCTATTTTGCCTATTCTGGCTGCAGTTTTGCTGAACAGAAGCAGCGATGAAGTTTTTCTGACCAATGTACCGCGCATTCGTGATGTTATCAAAATGGTGGAAATTTTGCGCAGCCTTGGTGTGGAGATCACCTGGAGCGGTGCAGATATGGCAATAAAAACCGATAATCTCACCGGTTATGTCATTGATGAATCCTTGATGCGCGAGATGCGCTCCACCATCTTTTTAATGGGAGCCATCCTGGCTCGCTTTGGTCATGTTTGTATTTCTTATCCCGGTGGGTGCGCCATCGGCCAGCGCCCCATTGATTTGCATTTAAAAGGTTTAGCGGCTTTGGGGGCACAGCTGCGGGAACAGCATGGTTATATTTATGCTTCCTGTTCACGCTTAGTCGGTGCCGATATTCATCTGGATTTCCCCAGTGTAGGGGCAACGGAAAACATTATGCTGGCGGCTGTCTATGCCCGTGGTGTTACTGTGATCAGTAATGCTGCCAAGGAGCCGGAAATTGTTGATCTGCAAAATATATTGAATAAAATGGGAGCCAGAATCAGCGGCGCAGGGACTGATCATATCCGGATCGAGGGTGTTTCACAATTACACGGTGCGGAACATGCTGTGATCCCTGATCGTATTGTTGCCGGCACCATGATGATGGCTGCCGCCGTCACCGGCGGGGAGATTGTTCTGGATAATGTGATCCCCAGACATTTAGATGCGGTGATAGCGAAACTGCGGGAAGCCGGGGTGCAGATCCGTGAAGAAAGCGGACGTTTAATTGTGCAGGCGCCACCCAGGCTGCGTGCTCTGGAATATGTACGCACTCTGCCTTACCCGGGTTTCCCTACCGATTTGCAGGCACCAATGATGGCAGTTCTGACACGGGCTCAAGGTACCAGTATTATTGTGGAAAATGTTTTTGATTCCCGCTTCAAACATGTGGCTGAGTTAAACCGAATGGGAGCACAAATCATAGTTGCTTCAGACAACCGTACGGCCATTGTCCATGGTACTGAACGGCTGATGGGGGCTTCCGTGACGGCTCCCGATCTTAGGGCGGGCGCTGCGCTGGTGATTGCCGGCCTGGCTGCCGAAGGAGAAACAGTTGTTTCCGGGCTGGAACATATCGTCCGCGGCTATGAAGATTTAGAAGGCGATTTGAGCAGACTTGGTGCTGATATTAAACGTATTAGTGAGGGGTAAGCGGGCTGCCGGCAGTCCGCTGTACCCGTGGTCAAAACAAGTGGAGGTAAAAGATGGGCAAGCTGCAGCGAAGATACCGCAAACGTAAAGCACCACCGGCTGCAGAGACAGCACAATTTCGCAAACTGAAACGCTATCTGCTGCTGGTGTTTATAATTCTCCTTATTGTCTGGACAAGCATTAATTTTGTGCGCTCTGACTTTTTTAGCCTCGAGCAGCTTGATATCACCGGCAATAAGTTTACGCCGGAGGCTGAGGTGCGTGATGCTCTGCAGATAACAGAGGGAGAAAATATCTGGCAATTAAGTTTACCTGTATTGGAAGCAAGGGTAGCGGCGATTCCCCGGGTAGAAGCGGTAACTGTTACCCGCAAGCTGCCGCGCACCCTGGAGATTACAATTAAGGAGAGAAAAATGCTGGCCCTCATGCCCTTCCAGGAGTATTTTCTGGAAATAGGCTGGAACGGACAAATCCTGGGGGCCGCACAAGATACACAAAATTATGATTTGCCTTTACTAACCGGTGTGGTACCTGTCTCAGGCGCTGTCGGGCAGCAGCTGCTGACGGCGGAGATTTTAGAGCAGGTCCAGCAGTTAAGCAAGGCCTTAACAGAGGAAGGAGTGATGGTTTCAGAAATAAATCTTGAGCAGGCAGACAATCTGATTATTGTAACCATGGACGGCCTATGTGTCTGGTTAGGCGTAGACAGATTTGCCGAAAAAGCTAATATTCTGGTGCAGATTCTTGGACAGCTTGCCGGACAGCAGGCAGAAGGTTATCTTGATTTGCGGGCAGTAACGGCACCGGTATTTCATCCGACAAAAGATTAATACAATCAGGAAAAACAGTTAGTATAAAAAAAGGGAAAACCTAACTCTTGTTGAATAAAACATTAATGTGAAATTTGTGAGCAAGAAGAGCGGCGAGGGGGTGTTGTGTGTGAAACGGGACTTAATCTGCGGTTTGGATATTGGTACGTCTCATGTTCGCGCAATCGTTGGCGAAGTAAACATCGACAATTCACTCAGCATTATCGGTGTGGGGACGAGCCCCTCCGAGGGTCTGAAAAAAGGTGTTATTGTCGATTTGGATAAAACGGTAGAAGCAATCACGCACGCTATGGATGAGGCTGAGCGGATGGTGGGCACAGCAATACCTTCCGCTTTTTTAGGTATTGTGGGCTCACAGGTAGGCCTGATTAACAACCGCGGCGTAGTAGCAGTGGCCGGTGCGGACAAGGAAATCACGGAAGAAGACGTGGAAAGAGTTTTGCAAGCGGCTAAAGTAATTGCCCTGCCGCCTGATCGTGAAATAATTGATGTTATCCCCCGCGAGTTTATAGTTGACGGTTATGATGGGATTCGTGACCCTGTCGGCATGGTTGGTGTGCGTTTAGAAGTTGATGCCATGATTATTACCGGGATGATTACTTCTTTGCGCAATCTGTATCGTTGTGTAGAACGGGCAGGCATCGCCATTGAAGGGACAGTGCTGAACTCCTTGGCCAATGCAGAAGTAGCACTGACGCGTGATGAAAAAGAATTGGGCGTAGTGATGCTTGATATTGGCGGCGGTACTACCGAAATTGCGGTTTTCCAGCAGGGTCACCTGAAAAACATTGCCGTGCTGCCTGTGGGCGGTGACCATATCACTAACGATATTGCAGTGGGGCTGCGTACCACCTTGGTTACAGCGGAAAAAATTAAGCTGGAGCATGGTGCTGCTTCCATAAAAGCCATCGGGGAACAGGCGACCATTGAACTGCCGCAGATCTCCGGCAAGGAAGCACGCAAAGTGCCGGCACAAGATTTAGTTTTGATTATTGAAGCCCGCCTGGCAGAGATCCTGCATATGGCGCACGAAGAACTGCTGCATTTAGGCTATCAGGAACCACTCCCTGCCGGCGTCGTCTTAACAGGCGGAGTATCTTTAATGCCGGGGATTGCGGAACTGGCGGAACAGATTTTCCAGACTACGGCCCGCGTGGCCCAACCTGGTTATGTGGGGGTGAAAAGCCCTATTTATTCCACAGCAGTAGGTATTATCCATTATGCACAGCACACACATCTGTACGAGGCAAAGGAGTATCGTGGCCGCAGAAATGCCATACCTGGATTTTTTAATAAAGTAAAAAGCTGGTTCATGGATATGTTTGAGTCTTAATCTGCGCTGAGAGAAGGGGAGTCTGTCTTTTGATTGAGTTTGATATTGAAATGGAACAATTTGCCCAAATAAAAGTTATTGGTGTTGGTGGCGGCGGTAGTAACGCCGTTAAGCGGATGATTGAGGCCGGCTTACGCGGTGTAGAGTTTATTTCTGTGAATACAGATGCCCAGGCTCTTTACATGACTGAATCAGGTTATAAGCTGCAAATTGGTGAGAAATTAACCAAGGGACTGGGAGCCGGGGCTAATCCCGAAATTGGGAGACAAGCTGCAGAAGAAAGCAGAGAGGAAGTTAAGGAAGCGCTCAAAGGCGCTGATATGGTATTTGTTACTGCCGGCATGGGCGGTGGTACCGGTACCGGTGCTGCCCCGGTGATTGCTGAGGTCGCGCGTGAACTGGGAGCCCTGACTGTCGGTGTGGTAACCAGACCTTTTACCTTTGAAGGTCGTCGTCGTCAAGCCGCGGCAGAAAAGGGTATTGCCGAGCTGAAGGAAAAAGTTGATACTTTGATTGTTATTCCCAATGATCGCCTGCTGCAGGTGGTTGAGAAACGCACACCAATGGTGGAAGCATTCCGCATTGCAGACGATGTGCTGCGGCAGGGGGTGCAGGGTATTTCTGATTTGATTGCTGTACCGGGTTTAATAAATCTGGATTTCGCTGATGTGAAAACGATTATGAAAGAAACGGGAGCAGCTTTAATGGGAATCGGCGTTGCTTCAGGTGATAACCGGACAGTAGAAGCAGCTAAAGCGGCCATTGCCAGTCCCTTACTGGAAACTTCCATTGACGGCGCCCGTGGTGTGCTTTTAAATATTACAGGCAGTGCTGATCTGGGTCTCTTTGAAGTTAATGAGGCTGCCGATATTGTGGCGGAAGCAGCAGATCCTGATGCCAATATTATTTTTGGTGCGGTGATTGACGAAAGTCTGCAGGACGAGGTGCGGATTACCGTCATAGCTACCGGTTTTGATCAGCGCGCCAGTGAACGCAAGCAAATTATAGAAGAGCTGACACAAAGAACATTTAACAATGATGATATTGATATTCCAGCCTTCCTGCGCCGCAAACGCTAGCCTAAAGGTAATCTAAACAGCACCGGGATGATAATGCCCCGGTGCTGTTTCTGTCCCCAGGCAAAAGATTGCAGCAAAAACCTACAAATCAGAGTGGTGAAGTGTTTATTGTTTGTTAATGGTTGCCGCCGCAAACTATGCTACACTGTTGTCAAAGCTGAAAGTCGGATGGAAGCAAAAGTCAAAATTGCGAAAAAATTTACTGGGGAGCGTGATGAGATGGCAACGGTACTGTATATTAAGGCTAATGCCAAGCCTGACCACCTGTCAAGAACAATGAGGATTGCCAATGCGTTTGTGGAGAAGTATCAGGAACTGCATCCGGAAGACGAAATTATCACTTTGGATCTCTACAAGGAGAAAATTGGTTTTCTGCAGGAAGAGCAGGTGCTGAAGCATCTGGAACCCCCGGCAGCAGGCAGCCAGGATCCGGTGCTGCAGTATGCCTACCAATTCCGTGATGCCGACAAGTATATTATTGCCGCGCCGTTTTGGAATTTAAGTTACCCGGCTATCCTGAAAGCCTATATTGATTATATTACCGTTGTCGGTGTAACTTTTAAATACACCTCTGAGGGAGCGGCAGGCTTGTTAGAAAACAAAAAGGCTGTCTACTTTGTCACGCGCGGCGGAAACTATTCAACTCCTCCTTTTAGTGAGTTTGAATTGGGCGAAAGATATCTGCGTACCATTCTGGGCTTTATGGGCATCACCGATTTTACAACATTTGCTGCTGACGACATGGATCGGAGTGCCACAGATGTGGAAGCAGTTATTGCTGACTATATTGATAAAGCTGCACAATTTGCCGCTGAATTCTAATGGCAGGATTTGACATCTGCATATTACGCTCAAAACAAGTGCTGACTCGTTTGCCGGACGAGGCGGCACTTGTTTTTTGGCATTATCACATAAACATTATTCGACAACAGGGTCTGACAAATTATTAGAGGCTGATAGTTTATAATGGTATAGATGGATGGAGGCAAGCATATAATGTAGCGGTTTGTCCGGAAAGGGCAGGTGAGCGTATGTATATCGAGGACCTCCTTGCTCTAAATTTTATGATGAATGCTTCCTTGCTGTATTTGACAGCTCGCTTAACAGGACGGGAGGTAGCAAGAATCCGAGTTTTGGCCGGTGGATTTGTCTCGGCGCTGTACAGCCTTGCCATTTTCCTGCCGGCCTCTGCAGTTATTTTTTCCTGGGCAGGAAAAATTGTGGCTTCCATTGTGGTGGTCCTGATTACTTTTCAGCCACAGCGGCCCGTTGAATTACTTCGTTTATGCGGTGCCTTTTTCCTGATTTCCTTTTTTGTGGCGGGAACAATCTTTGCCCTCTACTTCTTTGGCAGTGCACCGGCCACGGTTAAGGGTGGTATTTTTTATCTTGAACCACCACGGCCGGGAATACTCTTTGGCGGTGTATTTACTGCTTTTATCCTTTTATTGGTGGTATGGCACTTTAGTGAACGGCAGCGTAAAGGAAAGGATTTTGCTTTTCGTCTGCAGATTCAGGATGCCGACCAGGCAGTTACGGTACAGGCTTTAGTAGATACCGGCAATCAACTGCGTGATCCTATTTCGGGGAAACCGCTATGTGTCGCCAGTTACCGGGCACTGCGTCCGCTGCTGCCGCAGGCGCTCTGTGCAGCCTATGAGCAGGGTCAGGACCCGGTGGCAGCTTTAGGGGAAGTAGATTGTGGGGAGCCGGTACGTTTCGGGGTAGCCCTCTATCGCTCTTTAGAGCATAGTGGTATGCTGGTAACTTATCGTCCACCGCTGGTCATAGTGGAACATCTTAATGAGAGAGAGGAGAGAAGCGATTTGGTTTTTGCCCTGACAGCCCGTCCGCTGTCGCCGGATAACAGCACCGAAGTCCTGCTGCACCCCTTTATCCTCGAAACAATGGGAGGTGTGGCCGGTTGAGTTTACTGAAACACTGGAAATTAAGGCTGCGCCTGCTCTATCTGCGCCTTTTGCACCGTCTGGGCATGGAAATTTTGCCCGAAATATATTATGTGGGCAGTTCGGAAACATTACCGCCCCCCTTAACCCAGGATGAAGAAGTTTTTTTGCTGGAAAAGCTAAAACTGGGTGATTATGCTGTTAAGACAGTTTTAATAGAACGTAACCTGCGCCTGGTAGTTTATATCGCCCGCAAATTTGAAAATACCGGTATTCATATTGATGATTTGGTATCAATTGGCACCATTGGTTTAATTAAGGCTGTCAATACTTTCGATCCCCATAAAAATATTAAATTAGCTACTTATGCTTCTAAATGTATTGAAAATGAAATTTTAATGTTCCTGCGGCGGAATAATAAAGTTAAAGCGGAAGTATCCTTTGATGAACCGCTTAATGTGGACTGGGACGGTAACGAGTTACTGCTGTCAGATGTTTTGGGTACAGAAAATGACTTGGTATTGAAAAATATTGAAGCAGAAGTGGAACGGAAGCTTCTGTATTCAGCCATTGAGAAGTTAAGCAGCCGTGAAAGAAAAATTATGGAACTGCGCTTTGGCCTCCTGGGGCAGGAAGAGAAAACGCAGAAGGAAGTGGCGGTATTATTAGGCATTTCGCAATCTTATATTTCCCGCCTGGAAAAAAGAATTATTAAACGGTTGAAAAAAGAGATAAAAAAAATGGAATAGTGCCGGGGCATGTTAAAGCTGGGAATCTTTAGCTGAATAAAATTACCCTCCCAGGAAATAATGCAGATAGAAAGGACAGGGGATTTATTCCTTGTCATTTTAATCCGGGAGGGGATGAGCTTGATGAACAAGGTAGAAATTTGCGGTGTTAATACATCAAAACTGCCCGTCCTGAAAAACGAAGAGATGCGTCGTTTATTTGTACGCTATCAGGCCGGTGATGAGAGCGCCCGGCAAAAGTTGGTCAATGGTAATTTACGCTTAGTCCTGAGCGTGATTCAGCGCTTTAACAATCGCGGTGAATATGTAGACGATCTGTTTCAGGTCGGCTGCATTGGACTAATTAAAGCCATTGATAATTTTGATCTTAGCCAGAATGTCAAATTTTCTACGTATGCCGTCCCCATGATTATTGGAGAAATTCGCCGCTACCTGCGTGATAATAATCCTATCCGCGTCTCACGTTCCCTGCGCGATATTGCTTATAAAGTACTGCAGGTACGCGACTCTTTGGCCAACCAGTTTGGTCGCGAACCGAACATAAGTGAAATCGCTAAAGAATTAAATTTAAAGCGTGAAGATATTGTTTTTGCTTTAGACGCCATCCAGGAACCGGTGTCTTTATTTGAACCGATTTATCATGATGGCGGCGACCCGATTTTTGTCATGGATCAAATATCTGATGATAAAAATCAGGATGAAAAATGGTTAGAGGTTTTAGCCATCAAGGAAGCATTACAGAAGCTTAATGAAAGGGAGAAATTAATTCTTACCTTACGTTTTTACCGTGGCAAAACGCAAATGGAAGTAGCTGATGAGATTGGTATTTCCCAGGCACAGGTTTCCCGTCTGGAGAAAGCTGCTTTAGGTCATTTGCGTAAACATGTGCAGTAAGCAGACAAAGGAGGTGGAGAAAGGTGCACAAGAGATTTTTTGGGCGTGTAGGGGTTAGTATGCTCCTGGCGTTCTCACTCTTGCTGGTATTCCTGTCTCCTCCCGGCGAAGTCGTGCAGGCTTTTAATCAGTCGAACCTCATACGGGTGACTGAAGTCCGTGAAGTAGACGGTCAGTATTACTATCGGCGTGCTGCTCCTGTTGCCGAATTTTGGCCGTAAAAATGTGAGCCTTTTTTAGCAGCAACTGATAATCTAATGTTTTCTCAAGAGGGTGCAGACCCTCTTTTTGTTTTATAGTCCAATGGACAGACAGTCCGGCATATACTGTAGGAAAAGGATCTGAAAGAAGAGGTGTGCCATGATTAAGATCTCCGACCTGCGCAATCGTGAGGTAATCAATATCGTCGACGGAAAAAGGCTCGGGGTGATTTGCGATCTTGATCTAGATCTGGAAAACGGCCGTATTGCTGCCATTATCGTTCCCGGCACCAACCGCTTATTTGGCTTTTTGGGAGGTGCCCGTGATTATGTTATACCCTGGGAAAATATTGTTAAATTTGGTGTAGACACGATCCTGGTGGAGCTGACAGGGCCGGCCGGTCACACACGTTATTAGGATTTTGGCGCGGGCAAAGAATAGTCCTTGCTATACTATATCTGGTGTTGTATAATTGTACCAGCACTATATATAGTGCCTAATCTGGTGAAAGATGTTATTATTTTCCAGTTTTAACCAGTCCCGACAGGGGGTGAGGAGTTAATGAAATGCCCGCACTGCGGTTGCGTAGAGAGCCGTGTTGTAGATTCCCGCTCGACAGATGAAGGTAGTGCAATTCGCAGACGCCGGGAATGCACTGTTTGCGAAAAGCGGTTTACAACTTACGAAAAGTTGGAAGAAATACCGCTCATTGTGGTGAAGCGCAATGGTAACCGCCAAATGTTTGACCGCGCCAAAATTTTAAACGGCCTGATTTATGCGGGGGGTAAGCAGAATATTCCCCTTCATGTTTTTGAACAGTTGGTAGATGAGGTGGAACGTGAACTGCGTAATAATTTTTCGCAGGAAGTAAGCTCGGATGAAATCGGCAAGCGCGTTTTGGCCAAGCTGTATGAGATTGACGAGGTGGCCTATGTACGCTTTGCTTCCGTGTATCACAAGTTTACCAGTATTGATGATTTTAAAAAGGCGTTGGCAGAAATGCCGCCCAAAAACAGCACAAGTTAACTAGCGACCGGAGGAAGAGTAATGTTTACAGAGATTCGGAAAAGAGACGGACGTGTTGTCCCCTTTAATGCAGAAAAAATTACTGATGCCATTATCAAGGCGGCAAAGGCCGTGGGGGGAGATAACCGCAAGATAGCAGAAAACCTGACCGCTCAGGTTATCAAAGCTCTGCGGGAGTCAGGCTTTAACGGTATGATCCCCGCAGTAGAAGATGTCCAGGACATGGTAGAAAAAGTGCTCATTGAAAATGGACATGCCCGGACAGCAAAAGCTTACATCCTGTATCGCGATCGCCGCACCCGTATTCGCGACGGAAAAAGCGATTTGATGGATACAGTGAAAGAAATCTTAATTGAAACCAGCCGTGAGAATGCAAATGTTTCTAACTCACCCTCTGCCAAAATGCTGCAGATTGCCAGTGCGGCCAGCAAGCATTATTATCTCACCAATTTACTGCCTGAAGAATATTCGCAGGCTCATCTGGATGGGGCTTTTCATATTCATGATCTGGATTACTACGGCAAAACTTTAAATTGTCTGCAGATAGACCTGTTTAAACTGCTTTCTTCAGGCTTTGACACAGGTTATGGCTACATTCGTCCGCCGAAACGTATTGCTTCCGCTGCTGCTCAGGCAGCCATTATTCTGCAAAGCAACCAAAATGATATGTTTGGCGGCCAAAGTTTTCCGCATTTTGACCGTTCCATGTCGCAAATTATCGCCACCATGCCTAAGGAACCGGATGAGGATGAAATCTTTCAGGCCATGGAAGGTCTTGTTTATAATTTAAATACCATGCATTCCCGTGCCGGCGCCCAGGTGCCCTTTTCTTCCCTTAATGTCGGTACTGATACCACTGCGATGGGACGAGCCGTTACCAGAGCGCTGCTGCGGGCCTTTGAGAGAGGTTTGGGCCGCGGGGAAAGTCCCATTTTCCCCAATCTGGTTTTCCGGGTAAAAAAAGGCGTTAACTTTAATCCCGAAGATCCCAATTATGATTTATTTGTGTATGCTCTCAAAGTGGCAGCGAAACGTTTAAATCCCACTTTTAGTTTTATGGACAGCTCCTTTAATGCTAAATATGGTGACGAAGTAGCTTATATGGGCTGTCGTACCCGGGTTATCGGCAATCGCCATGGCGCGGAGGTTGCCGCGGGCCGCGGCAATATTGCGCCGGTGTCCTTAAACCTGCCGCGTTTGGCGCTGCAGACACGGGATATTAATACTTTTTTTGTGGAGCTGGATCGTCTCCTGCGTCTGGCTGCGCGTCAACTGCTGCATCGTTTTGAAATTCTCGGCAATATACGGGCGAAAGATCTGCCTTTTTTAATGGGGCAGAGGCTGTATATGGGTTCAGAGGAGCTGGGTCCTAACGACCCGATTAAAGAGGCTATTAAGCACGGTACGCTGTCTGTAGGCTTTATCGGCTTGGCTGAAACTCTGCAGGTACTGTTGGGAAAACACCATGGCGAAGATCAGGAGGCACAGGAACTGGGTTTAAAAATTGTCTCTCATATGTCCAAACGTATGCGGCAGTTCTCGGATGAATTTGATCTCAACTTTACACTGGTGGCAACACCGGCAGAAGGCCTGTCCGGCCGTTTTGTCAAGATTGACCGCGAGCAGTTTGGTATTATTCCTAATGTGACAGATAAGGAGTATTATACTAATTCGGTGCATGTGCCTGTAAACTACTGCATCTCTTTATTTGACAAATTAAGTATCGAAGGAGTATACCATAAATATTGTGATGCCGGGCATATAGCCTATGTGGAGCTGGAGGGTCCTCCTGGGGAAAACTATGAAGCTGTGGAACAGATAGTACGTCATATGGCTGCCAGTGATGTCGGTTATGGCGGTATAAACTATCCCCTTGATGAATGCCGTGACTGCGGCTATAGTGGGATTATGCATGACTGCTGTCCCGGCTGCGGCGGCACTAATGTACGCCGTATTCGCCGCATTACAGGTTATTTGTCTACAGAGGAGCGCTTTAACAGCGCTAAACAGGCTGAACTGCGCGACCGCAAACCACACTTACACTAACCGATAATCGGGGGTAAAAATAATGAAGCTTAATCTGGCAGGCTTACATAAATATAGTGTTGTGGATGGTCCGGGGATCCGCAGCGTAGTGTTTACCCAGGGCTGTCCTCATCACTGTCCCGGCTGTCATAACCCGCACACCCATGATCCTGCCGCGGGAGAGTGGGTGGAGATTAGTGAAGTGGCGCGGCAGCTTTTAACTGACAAAAATGTCCGTGGGATCACCTTCTCGGGTGGGGAGCCTTTTTTACAGGCGCGTGCCTTGGCCGCATTGGCAGCGCTGCTGAAAGCGCAGCTGCCGGGTCTGCATCTGACAGTGTACAGCGGTTATACTTATGAACAGCTGCAGCAGCAGGCACGGCAGGATGCCGGTACCGCCATGCTCTTAGCTGCCAGCGACCTGCTGATTGACGGTCCCTATCTGGAAGGGCAGCGGGATTTATCATTACTTTATCGTGGTTCACAAAACCAAAGAATCATAGATGTGCCGGCAAGCATCAAATCAGGTAAAATAGTACTGTCAGAATTACACTATCGTGGGGTGCAGGCTCGTGCCTAAAGAGGAGATTTATCAGGCAGGCTCTGTGCGTTATCTGCAGTTTCATCATTTGCAGTCTGCCGGCCTGCTGCATGGCTTTACACTGCGCCAGGGCGGAGTGAGCAGGCCGCCATACGCCAGTCTGAATATGGGACTGCATGTCGGGGATGATGAGCAGGCGGTGCGGGCAAACCGCCGGCTGGCAGCCGAAGCTCTGGGTTATCCAGCGGCTTCCGTTGTTGTCGGAGAACAAGTACACGGCACTTTAATTGCCCACGCTACCCCGGAGCTGGCCGGACGCGGTCATGCCAGTATGACAGATGCCCTGCCGGGAACCGATGGTTTAATTTGTACTGACCCGGGAGTTGTACTGATGGCCCATGCTGCAGACTGCACCATCCTTTTCTTTTTTGATCCGGTAAAGCGCTGTATAGGCTTAGCCCATGCCGGTTGGCGCGGGGCAGTGGCAGGGATGGGGCCACTGATGGTAGAGGCCCTGCTTAAACTGGGCTGCCGTCCGCAAAACATTCGGGCAGCTTTAGCCCCTACCATCGGACCATGCTGCTACCAGGTTGGAGAAAATGTGATCGAGCAGGTGCCGCAGGAGTGGCGGGCTCAGGTGATCCACCGGGCTGCCGCTGCTTACTATTTTGATTTACCGGAACTGCAGCGTCTGCAGCTGCAGGCAGCAGGTATCAAAGCGGAAAACCTGATTAAGAGTGATTTTTGTACAGCCTGCCGACCGGATTTATTTTATTCGTATCGTGCAGCCGGTGGGCAAACCGGTCGGATGGCCGGTCTAATTTCAATGAAGTGGTAGGGAAAAGATGCAAAAGCGTAGAAGTTTTAAAGTAATTCAAGGGCATAAGGGTACCAAAAAACGCCCGAAAATATATAATCTGCTGCTCCTGACGCTGCTGCTCCTGCTGCTGCGTATTGCCTGGCCCTTTGCCCATCAGGCGCTGGCCGCTGCCTTTGTCCGTACCGTTCCAGCCCAGACGGGAGTGCTGGAACATATCGTGGCAGCCCATGGTGTAATTGTACGTCAGGAACATGTGGTAGCGGCACCTTTTACGGGCACCTTAAAATGGCTGGTCGCTCCCGGTGAACGTTTGGCCACCGGCGCAGCTGTAGCCACCATTACTTCAGACGGGGGAGTTAGCCGGACCGTCACGATGCCGGCGGCGGGAATAGTGATCAGAAAACTGGATGGCTTTGAAGGAGCCCTGCAGCCGGCGGTGCTGGAAAAGCCGGCATCGCTAAATGTAGCGGGATTAAGAAGATCAGAGCTTAACCGGCAGGAGTTGGCAGACGGGGCTGAAGTACAGCGTGGCACCTTTATTTTTAAATATATTGATGATTATCATTGGTACCTGGTGGCGCAGTTTAAGCCTGATGCCTTTGCTGCCTTAGAGGAGAAAAAAACGGTTAGTCTGCGCCTTTCTTTGGACGAAGCCGCTGCTGTTCGTGCCCGGGTTGAAAAAATCACGGAAAAGGACGGCCTTGTTACTGCTGTTTTTGCCCTGCAGGAGCAGCTGCCGGGCTGTTATGAAGAGCGCTTTGCCGAGCTTCAGATTATTACCCAGAGTACCAGAGGCTTAATACTGCCCACCTCAGCCCTGCGGCTGCGGGGTGAAAAGACGGGTGTCTATGTCTTAGATCAGTCATTGGTGCAGTATCGCGAAGTAGAAGTAATAACAGCTGAAGCTGAACAGATGGTGGTGCGCGGTTTGCCTACCGGTATACCGGTAATTACTAATCCGTTTTTGGTGAAAGTGGGACAGAAATTATGAATGAGCTGGCACAGCAAATTATCAAGGTACGGCAGCGTCTGCAGCAGGCAGCACAGCGGGCCGGACACAAACCTGTACAGCTGTTGGCGGTAACGAAACAAGTATCCGTGGAGCGTATTGAACAAGCTTATACTTTGGGTTTAACAAAATTTGGTGAAAGCAAAGTGCAGGAAGCTCTGCCTAAACTGGCACGTCTCCCCCAGGCTGAATGGCATTATATAGGGCGTCTGCAGACAAATAAGGTTAAAGATGTGGTCGGCAGGTTTGCCCTGATTCATTCCTTAGATCGCTGGAAATTGGCAGAAGCTTTAGAAGGGGAAGCCGCCAAAAAAGAACAGCAGGTAGGTGTTTTAGTCCAGGTGAATATCGGCAGGGAGGAACAGAAGGGCGGCCTGGATCCGGCAGAGGTGTCAGATTTTATCCACGAGCTTTCCTCTTTGCCCCACCTGCGGCTTGAAGGTCTGATGGCCATTCCTCCCCAAACTGCAGACCCGGAGGAGGCACGTCCATATTTTAGAGCAATGTTCCAGTTATTCAGCAGCCTGCGCAGCGGCGGGTTCAAGCTGAAGCTTCTTTCCATGGGCATGTCTCAAGACTTCGAGGTAGCGGTGGAGGAGGGGGCTAATCTGGTACGCATTGGCAGCCTACTTTTTGGTGAAAGAGCCTAATTAGGAGGAGTAAAAAGTGGCTTCATTTTGGGAGAAAGCATTAGCATTTTTTGGTTTAATGGAAGAGGTAGAGGAAGAAGATACTTATGAGGAGTTGGATGATGTCAGACAAGTGACTCCACGGACACGCAAGGGTACCGTTGTCAATCTGCATACTGCAAGTAGTAAGAATATGCGTCTGGTCATAACCAAACCTTATGAATTTGCCGAGGCGCAGACAATTGTAGAGCATATTAAGAACCGCAGGCCGGTCTTGGTGAATCTGGAAGATACGGAAAAGGATGAAGCTAAACGGATTATCGACTTTATTTCCGGTGCTACTTACGCCTTGGACGGCAATATGCAGAAAGTAAGCCAGCAAATCTTTATTTTTGCCCCGGCGCATGTCGAGGTAAATGCTGACATGCGTCGTGAGTTAAGTGACCGCGGCGTAGTTACAGATATAGAAGAATAAAAGGTCGCTTTGGGCCGGGTATAACGCCGCGAAAGCAAAGTTTGGAGGCAGATAATGGAGCGGGAAAAAATACTGAAGCAATTTGACACGGAAGTGGAAAGGATTACGGCCTGCACGGTTCTGGATAAAATCAAACAAATTGAGCATTCCGGCCAGGCGCAGATGACTAATTTTTTTGACCCCCTGCAGCAGCGGATTGCCGACCGTGTCCTCCATCACTTTAAGGATGTCAAACAGATAGTTTGGGGAGGTTATGAAGGAGCGGAAAGAGCACGCCTGCTGCTTTTCCCGGCGGTGCTGCAGCTGACCGTCGCTGATGTGCCCCTGGCCTTTCTGGCAGCGGCAGCTCCTGCTCAGGCGTCTGCCCTCAGTCACCGAGATTGGCTAGGATCCCTGTTAAGTTTGGGCCTCAAGCGTGAGAAAGTGGGCGATATTTTAGTAACAGGCAGCTCGTCGGCCCAGGTTGTGGTGCATCCGGAACTGCTGAACTATCTGCTTACCAATTGGCAGCAGGCGGCAAAATATAGGCTTGAGGTGCGTGAGATCACTGCTGCTGAATTAACACCGACAACAGGTCGTGTGCGTGAAATTAAAGCATCGGTTGCCAGTTTACGCCTGGATGCCGTAGCCAGTGCCGGTTTTGGCCTGTCGCGCAGTAAGCTTACGCCGGCTATCCGTGCCGGCCTGGTGAAACTTAATTGGCAGTCTGTGAAAAGTGCCAGCGCAGCGGTCAAAGAAGGTGATGTGATTGCTGTCAGCGGACGGGGAAGAGTAGAGGTGGCGCAGATTTTGGGTCAGAGTAAAAAAGGACGCATTCAGCTGCTGCTAAAAAAACATCTTTAACCGGCAGGATTTCTTATCCTGTAAAGAGAAATATTGGCTGTAACGTCTCAAGCAGACTGGATAGATACTGCAAGGGCGCACTTTGCAGGGCAGCAATCACGGAAATAAGCGGGGGTGGATAAAAGTGCCGTTGACACCAATTGATATCCAAAATAAAGAGTTTAGTCGTGCGATTCGCGGACTGGCCGCACACGAAGTGGAGGAGTTTCTTGATCGGGTTGCTAAGGAGTTTGAAGACCTGATTAAAGAAAACCTGGCTGCGAAAGAGCAAATTTCGCAGTTGAAAGAAAGACTTTCCCATTACCAAAAATTAGAGCATACATTACATAATGCCATTGTTGTGGCCCAGGAAACAGCCGAGGAAGTAAAGAGAAATGCTTCCAAGGAAGCAGATTTAATGCGGCGGGAAGCAGAAAAAGAGGCTGCCCGTATCCTGGATGAAGCGCGCTATAAGGCCAGTCGGATACTTTCCGAACATGATGAAGTGTACAAACAGGCACAAATCTATAAAATGCGTTTCCGCTCCCTGGTAGAAGCGCAGCTTGCAGCGTTGGAGATGGAAGATTGGCTCTCGCCGGATGAAGATGCTGATACCCAAAGGGGAGCTTAAGCAGTTTCATTCCTGCTGCCGTTAGGAAGCACTGAGGGGAATGGTCACAGCCATTCCTTTTCTTTGTGCCGGTTGCTCTGCTTGACACGGCAGGGCATGTTGTTTATACTAGTAGTACTAAATTTATATGCATAAAAGCTATGAACGGGACGAGTACACAAATTCTGATGCTGCAGAGAGCCGGAACAGGTGGAAACCGGTGCTAAGGTTTGTGGAAAATCACCCGGGAGCCGCAGGTGAATTTATTAGTAACCGCAGCCGGCGAAAGCCGTTAAAAATTTCAAGAGGCCGTAATTTATTTGCGGCTAGCGGGGTGGTACCGCGGGAAAAACCCGTCCTCTGGCAGGACGGTTTTTTTATTGATACTGCTTATGATTATTGCTTAATTAATAGAATTTGGAGGTTACAATATGGAAGCAAGAGATTATGGAAAGACGCTTAATCTGCCCAAAACAGATTTTCCCATGCGAGCCGGTCTGCCCAAACGGGAACCGGAACAGCTGCGGAAGTGGCAGGAGATGGATATTTACGGCCTGGTAAAAGCCCATCGGCAGGGTCGCCCTAAATATATTCTCCACGATGGCCCTCCCTATGCCAATGGTGATATCCATATCGGGACAGCCATGAATAAAGTGTTAAAAGATATTATTGTAAAACACCGCACCATGCTTGGTTATGATGCTCCTTATGTACCGGGCTGGGATACACACGGTCTGCCCATTGAGCATGCATTGCTGAAGTCGGGTAAAGTAAAGCGGGAAACATCAGTATTGGAATTTCGTAAGCACTGTCGTGACTTTGCCTTACATTATCTCGATTTACAGCGGGAACAGTTTAAAAGATTAGGAGTACGCGGTGATTGGGACAATCCTTATATAACCTTAAACAAAGAATTTGAGGCTATCCAAATCGGAGTATTTGGTGAAATGGCCAAGAAAGGCTATATTTATAAAGGGCTCAAGCCGGTTCACTGGTGTCCCCAGTGTGAAACAGCCCTGGCCGAAGCAGAAATAGAATACCATGAGCATCGTTCCCCTTCCATCTATGTGCGCTTCCCGGTGACAGAGGCACAGGGCAAAATTGCTGACCCTGAAAATACCTGGTTTGTGATTTGGACGACCACACCCTGGACTATTCCTGCCAACCTGGCCATTTGTTTACACCCGGAATACACTTATGTGCGAGTCAGTACCCCGGAACACGGTGATCTAATTGTGGCTGAAGAGCTGTTGGCAGAGGCCCTGCAGGCTTGTGACATAACAGATTATACAATCAAAGAAAAATATCTCGGTAAAGAGCTGGAAGGTGTGCAGTATCGGCATCCGCTTTATGAGCGTACTTCGCCAATCGTGCTGGGTGACCATGTAACTCTGGAAGCAGGTACCGGTTGTGTGCATACTGCTCCCGGTCATGGACAGGAAGACTACGAGACCGGTCTGCGTTATGGTTTAGATATTTTTGCTCCCATGGATAATAAAGGCCATTTTACCGCTGAAGCCGGTCAGTTTGCCGGGCTGCATTATGACGAGGGTAATAAAGCGGTAACCAATGCGTTGGCTGAGCAGGGTGCACTGCTGAAACTGTCATTCATTAAACACCCCTATCCCCACTGCTGGCGCTGTAGACAACCGGTTCTCTTTCGGGCGACAGAACAGTGGTTTGCCTCTGTGGAAGGATTCCGGGAAGAGGTTTTGGCGGCAATTAAAGAAGTCAGGTGGATTCCTGCCTGGGGTGAAGAGCGGATTCGCAATATGGTAATTGACCGCCATGACTGGTGTGTTTCGCGTCAGCGTGTCTGGGGCGTGCCTATCCCCATTTTTTACTGCACTGCCTGCAATCAGGAGCTGATTAATGAAGATACAATCCGTAAGGTGGCCGAAATTTTTGCCCAGGAAGGCTCAGATGCCTGGTTTGCCCGGGAAGCCAGTGAACTGCTGCCGGAGGGAACGACTTGTCCTAACTGCGGTCATCATGAGTTCCGTAAAGAAAACGACATTATGGATGTGTGGTTTGATTCCGGTTCCACCCATGCCGCCGTTCTGGAAACACATCCGGATTTAGCTTCACCTGCCGATCTGTATCTGGAAGGTTCAGATCAATATCGCGGCTGGTTTCAGTCTTCATTGTTGACTTCTGTTGCCACCAGAGGACGTGCTCCCTATAAGGCAACCCTTACCCACGGCTGGGTTGTTGACGGTGAAGGCCGGAAGATGTCTAAATCACTGGGCAATGTTGTGGCTCCGGAACAGATTATTAAACAGTACGGCGCCGACATTTTGCGTCTCTGGGTGTCTTCCTCTGATTTCAAGAGCGATATGCGTATCTCGCACGATATCCTGAAACAATTATCGGAAGTCTACCGCAAGATTCGTAATACAATTCGCTACATGCTGGGCAACTGTGCAGATTTTGATCCGGCCCGTGATGCCGTGGCTTATGATGAGCTGGATGAACTTGATCGTTACGCCCTGCACCGGCTGCAGGTCTTAGTAGAACGGATCAGCAAAGCTTATGAAGACTTCGATTTTCATGTAGTCTTCCATACCATCCACAACTTTTGTGTCGTGGAAATGTCTAATTTCTACCTGGATGTCTTAAAGGATAGATTATATACTTCTGTGGCCGACTCCCCGGCACGCCGCTCGGCACAGACCGTTATTTATGAGCTTTTAGTGACCCTGATTAAGCTGATTGCTCCGGTGCTCACCTTTACCGCGGAAGAAGCGTGGAATTACCTGCCCGTCAAAGATGCGGTATCTGTTCAGCTGACAGATTGGCCGCAGGTAAACCCGGCTTATAAAGATGAAGAGCTGGACCGCCGCTGGCAGGCTTTGCTGAGCTATCGTGATGTGGTCATGCGTCGTTTGGAAGAAGCACGTAAAGAAAAACGTATTGGCTCGTCCTTAACGGCAGCTTTGGAGTTATATCCTGATGAAAAAGCGTATGCTGCTTTACTGCCCTTTAAGGAGCGCCTGGCCGAAATATTTATTGTCTCAGCTTGTACCCTCCATGAGGCCGGTGCGCAGGCAGCGGGGACAGTCGTCGAGCAGGGATTAGGGGTAGCAGTGAAAACTGCAGAAGGGGAAAAATGCGATCGCTGTTGGATGATTCATCCTCAGCTCGGGACCGATCCTGCTCATCCCACACTCTGTCCGCGCTGTTCCGAAAACGTCAAGGCACTCTAAGATTAACTGCGGGTGAACGAAAAGTTCACCCGTTATTTTTTTCTGCTTGATCTGAGGTAGATTGGGAAAACTGTAATATAACAGTAAGCGGGAAATTTTAAAGAGGAGGCAGTCTGATGGAGGGTCCGGCCAAGTCAGATAAATTTCTGCTGAAGCGGTTAAACCATAAAGCAGCCCGGCTGCTGCAGGAAATTGATAAATTTAATATCGCCGAGTATCTGGAGCTTTTAAATAACCCCGCCCGCTTTTTTTGGGTGAATTTTTTAGGTGGTGTGGGACGAGGTGTCGGAGCCGCCATTGGTGCCACCGTGGTGGCGGCAGTCGTTCTTTCTCTGCTCAAACGTTTGGTTGTGTTAAATCTACCGATTATTGGTGACTATATTGCCGAGTTAGTTCAGATTGTACAAAATCATTTGTAGGAGGAATTAAGAACGTGGATGCGGAAATGAAACGCCATAAACTGCAGTTAGTACAGCTAAAAAGAGATTTGTTGGCACAAACAGAGTTTACTGAGGGACTGCAGAAACACCAAGGCCTGCGTGACGCTACGCAGGAATTATCTGTCGTAGATAATCATCCTGCTGATGTGGCTACGGAAAATTATGAGCGGGCTAAAGATATTTCACTGCATGAGAAGAATCAGCTGCTGTTAAAAAAGGTTGATGAAGCTTTAGAAAAAATAGCGGTAGGAACTTATGGTATTTGTGAAAACTGCGGTCAGCCCATCCCGGCAGAACGTCTCGATGCGGTGCCTTATGCTGAATTCTGCCTGGAGTGCAAAAAGCAGGCAGAGGGACCGGCGCATGATTATCCCCGCCCCATCGAAGAATTAAATTTGCTGTCACCTTTTGCCCGTACTTTTATGGATGACAAAGATTATACAGGTTACGATGGTGAAGATGCCTGGCAGGATGTAAATCAGTATAATAAACTGCCGCATGTTTTTTACCAGGAAACGGCAGATGAAAGCGATGAGACGATTGGCGCAGTGGAAGATGTAGAGCGCATCTCCAATGAGGAATATCGTCAACAGCTGCCGGGTGATGAGCTGTAGTCAGTTGTCTGCAGAGCACCCCATATGATAAAATAAAAAAATGAGGAAATATATTTGGGGTGTTAAGCAATGCAGATGCTGCTGCTGATGGCTGCCTTGGTGTTTTTGGATCAGATAACAAAGTGGTATGTAACGCAGAAACTAAATGTGCGGCAAAGTATTCCGGTGATTAAAAATGTGTTTCACATCACCTATATTCGTAACCCAGGTGCGGCCTTTTCCCTGCTGGCAAATCAGACCGGCTTTTTAATTGCCGTAAGTGTGGTGGTAACGCTCGGTTTGCTTGTCTTCTTTTTCCGTATGCCCGTGGAGCAAAAACTGCTGCGTTTCGCCCTGGCCCTGGCCATTGCCGGAGCCCTGGGCAATCTGATTGACCGGCTTCGTCTGGGTTATGTGGTGGATTTTTTAGACTTCCGCATCTGGCCTGTTTTTAACGTGGCCGATATGGCCATTTTTCTTGGTGTAGCTTTGCTGGCACTCGAGTTAGCCCGTACACCGCGGGGGAAAGGATTTTGAATGTTTCCCGTAATCCTGCAGATAGGCGGTTTTAAGGTTTATGCTTATGGTATGATGCTGGCCTTGGCCTTTGGTGTCGGCACCCTGGGTTTTATCCGCGCCGGACAGCAGCAGGGCCTGTCAGCAGAAAAACTACTGAACCTGACATTGCTGATAATAGTGGCAGCCATGCTGGGCTCCCGCCTCTTATATGTTATTTTGGCGCTGCCTGCTTATCTTGCTCAGCCCGGAAGCATTTTTAATTTGCGCAGCGGCGGGCTTTCTTTTCACGGCGGGTTGGCTGCCGGAGCGGCGGTAGGTTTGTGGTATGCGCACCGTCAGGACCTGCCGCAGGGACGGTTAGCAGATACAGCCGCGCCTTACGTGGCTTTAGGGTATGGGATTGCACGTCTTGGCTGTCTGCTCAATGGCTGCTGTTATGGACGAACGACAGCTTTGCCTTGGGCTTTGCCTGCTGCGCATGCAGATGATTTGTTAAGGCATCCAACACAGCTGTATGCTGCTGCAGCCGGCTTTCTGCTCTTTTTTGTTTTGCGCCGGCGCCAGGAAAAGACGCGCTTTGCCGGACAGTTATTTTTAGAATTTTTACTTCTTTATGGTGTTTACCGTTTTTTGATAGAGTTCTTTCGGGCAGCTAATTTGTTTGTGGGTTTTTTGACGTTGGGACAGGCTGCCAGTTTAGTAGGTGCGGCTGCTGCCTTTACAGCTATTCGTGTCTGGCCGCTGGGACGGGGTGATGGTGTTTGAAAATCTCTACCTATCAGGTGACGGATGATTTGGTGGGTGAACGTTTAGATGTGGCTGTCACCAAACTGGCACCGGAGCTGACAAGGGCACGTATACAGAAGTTAATTGCCGCCGGCCTAATTCTGGTTAATAATGCTGCACGTAAAGCTAATTATCGGCTGCGGGGAGCAGAAGTAATCACTGTTTCTATTCCGGAAGCAAAGCCTTCCCCGCTGCAGGCCCAGTCAATCCCGCTTGAGATTCTTTATGAGGATAGTGAGCTTTTAGTTGTTAATAAACCTAAAGGCATGGTAGTGCATCCGGCAGCAGGGCATGCTGAAGGCACCCTGGTGAACGCGCTGCTTTATCACTGCCAGGATCTTTCAGGCATTGGCGGGGAAACCAGACCGGGCATTGTGCACCGTTTAGATAAAGATACTTCAGGGCTACTGGTGGTGGCCAAAAATGACCGGGCTCACCTGCAGTTATCACGTCAGTTCAAAGCACATAATGTTACCAGGGAATATGTAGCTATTGTGCACGGCCGGCTGGCGGCAGCAGAGGGCACCATTGACGCGGCCATTGCCCGTCATCCGCAGGAGCGAAAAAAAATGGCGGTTACAAAACGAGGGCAGGGACGTCGCGCCGTGACACACTTTAAAGTGCTGCAGAGATTTAAGGAGTATACATATGTGGCTTTGCGCCTGGAAACCGGTCGTACGCATCAGATTCGTGTACATTTAGCCGCAGTGGGACACCCTGTGGTTGGTGACCCCGTTTATGGTTATAAAAAACAGCGCTTTAATCTGCGTGGTCAGGCTCTGCATGCCCGTTTGTTAGGTTTTAACCATCCTCTTACCGGTCAGTATCTGGAGTTTAGTGCTGAGCCGCCTCAGGAGTTTCAAGCGCTTTTAAACAGTTTATACCGGCAGGAAAGTGAGGGTAGTTAAATGCAGGTAAAAAGACAAATTATGGATGCTGAAGCCATACGCCGCGCCTTAATGCGCATTGCCCATGAAATTGTGGAACGCAATAAGGGTACTGACGGATTGGTTTTAGTTGGAATTCGCACGCGTGGTGGTCCCTTAGCCGCACGCATCGCCCGCAATATTGGTGTCATTGAAGGGGTTGAACCTCCCGTAGGCTTTGTGGACATTACGCAGTATCGGGATGATCTGAGCCGCTTACCGCACAGGCCGCAAAGCGCGGATACTAAGATCAATGTACCGATCACCGACAGCAAGGTGGTTTTAGTTGATGATGTGCTCTATACCGGCCGCACCATCCGGGCGGCCATGGATGCTTTAATTGATCTGGGACGGCCCCAACTGATTCAGCTGGCAGTTTTAGTCGACCGCGGCCACCGTGAACTGCCCATTCGGGCTGATTATGTTGGTAAGAATGTGCCCACCAGTCGTGCGGAAAGTATCTCCGTGATGCTGCGTGAAGTAGATGGAGAGAGCGATAAAGTCTTGATCACCGAAACATAGGTTGTTACATAAAGCCGTTTATCTGGGCAAAGCTAGTAGTTAGAATACGATACTGGAGTGTGCTGTAGTTTTGCATTGGGTGTTGTTATATCGGACTGTTGTTCTTTACCTGGCAGTCTTACTAGCTGTCCGGATTATGGGTAAGCGTGAGGTAGGAGAGTTATCAGCCTTTGACCTGGTGGTGGCAATTATGATTGCTGAATTGGCTGCCATGTCAATGGAGCGCATAAATATGCCGCTGCATGAGGGACTGGTGCCCATTTTTACCCTGGTTGGGTTAGAAATTCTCTTATCTTATTTAAGCTTAAAAAGCCATACCATTCGCGGTTTAGTTGACGGTGCTCCCAGTATAGTTATTGCCAACGGAAAAATTGTGGAAAAAGAACTGCGCAAACTGCGCTATAATGTTTCTGATTTAATTGGCCAGTTAAGGGAGAAGGATGTAGCCAATATCGCTGATGTCGAATATGCCGTTTTGGAAACATCGGGTGAGTTAAGTGTGGTGCTGAAGAGCAGTAAACGGCCGGTGACGCCGGAAGATTTAGGCCTGCCGACCAAATATGAAGGGCTCCCGGTTCCTTTGATTTTTGATGGGCATATCCACTACAACAACCTTCGCAGTTTGCGTTTAGACCAGGCCTGGTTGTTGGCAGAAGTGCGCAAACAGGGACTGGAAAGAATTGAAGATGTCTTGTATGCCAGTTTGGATACTGATGGTAATTTGTACATCAGTGAAAAGGAAGGAGTAAAAAGGAAAGAGCCTGCCGGGTAAAAATGGCAGGCTTTCGCCATACTATATTGTGGAGGGTGAGCTGTGAAAAAACCTCTTCATTTTGCTCATGAATTAGTGCAGGCTGTTGTCAAAAAAGGTGATCATGTTGTTGATGCTACCTGCGGCAACGGACACGACACGGCCTTTTTAGCAGACTTGGTAGGTGCTGAAGGACAAGTTTATGCTTTCGATATTCAGCCGCAGGCTCTGGCTGCTGCCAAAAAGAGACTGCTGGCCGGCAACCTGCTGAAGCAGGTCGAGCTGTTGGAGGCAAGTCATGCTGAGATAAGCAAATGGCCGCCGGGACCGCTGGCAGCGGTGATGTTTAATCTGGGCTATCTGCCGGGTGGCGATCATGCGCTGGTAACTAAGCCGGATACTACCGTCAGTGCCCTGCAGATTGCGGTAGAACGCTTAAAAAGAGGCGGCATCATCACCATCATGGTCTATACCGGGCATCCGGGAGGTCAGGAGGAATACCGGGCAGTGCGAAACTACTGCCGGTCTCTGCCGCAGCAAGCATATACAGTCTTAGAATATAAGTTTATCAACCAGCGCTATCACCCGCCCCTCTTGTTAGCCATCAGCTGTATGTAAAAATATGTGAAATTTTTACCAGCAGTGCGCAGGAAATAGCACACACAGCTTGAATAATAATATATATAGTCCTGGAGTCAGAAATATCATCTTGGCAAAGATGTAAAGTGTTGTTTATCGAATTTTATGAAAAGTAAACAGATATGACTTTAATTCCTTAATTATCTATGATACAATGGTCAATATGCAAAACTTTACAGCTTTGTTTTAACGATGGAGAAGAAGGGAACGATAACATGTCTAGACGAAAAGCACCTAAGTCAGTTGTGAAACGTCTGCCTGTTTACTTAAGGATACTGGATAATTTAATTCGTCGTGATATTGAGGTTGTTTCCTCACGTGTGCTCAGCGATGAAACAGGTTTTACTGCAGAGCAAATTAGAAAAGATCTGGCCTACTTTGGCGCCTTTGGTACCCGGGGTACAGGCTACAATACCCATTATCTCAGGGATAAATTACTCCGCATTATTGGCTTACATCGTGTCACCAAAATTATTGTTGTTGGCTATGGTCATTTAGGTAAAGCGCTAACTCGTTATAATGCCGTGAAGAATTCTTATGTAGATATCGTGGCGGCCTTTGATATTAATCCGGTGGAGGAAGAAGCAATAGAGGGCTTACGTGTACTGGAAATGCAGTATTTACCGGAGGTTATCAGGGAAGAGGAAGTTAAAGTTGCGATTTTAACGGTGCCTGCTGAAGCAGCGCAGGAAGTAGTAGACCTGCTGGTAGAAAACGGCATTACTTCAATTCTTAATTTTGCTCCTACTAATATCAGCGTTCCGGAAGGTGTTTATGTACATAATACAGACTTAACCCTTGAACTGCAGACTTTGATTTACTATTCATTTGAAGATGAAGCACTTCACTACGGGGAATAAATTTCCTTGGTGCGGCCTGTTGACTTTTTCGTGTCTCTTGTGTATACTATAAAAGTGTCATGACTGCGGAGCTGTGGTGTAGAGGCCTAACATGCCTGCCTGTCACGCAGGAGATCGCGGGTTCGACTCCCGTCACTTCCGCCGCTTTTCTTCGCCGCGGTAGCTCAGATGGTGGAGCAGCGGACGGGAAATACGCGTGTCGGCAGTTAGATTCTGCCCTGCGGCACCACTTGGTGGGGACGTGG
>LSQX01161648.1_pt1 | contig 44787 bp, 39 predicted proteins | sample 654561 | NCBI WGS metagenome assembly LSQX01 (sample SAMN04489861, study PRJNA283612) | anaerobic digester metagenome | isolation source: 4 biogas reactors fed with cattle manure at either 37C or 55C with and... | place: Denmark: Kongens Lyngby | collected 2014 | reverse complement strand
CCGGTGAAGGCGACTTCAAGGAAAGTGCAACAGAAAGAAACCGCCGGCCGCAAGGCCGGTAAGGATGGAAAGGCGAGGTAAGAGCTCACCAGCGGGTTGGCGACAATCCGGCTATGTAAACCCCACCCGGAGCAACATCGCGGAGGGACACGTTTGCGGCCCGCAAGTCCCGGGGAGATGGCTCAAGCCTGTCTGGGAAGGCAGGCGTAGATAGATGGTTGTCAAACACAGAACCCGGCTTACAGACTTGCTCGGAAAACCCTTTTTTATTCATTCGATCCATGCCAACAACCCGACACAGGAGGCCTGCCATGTCAGCCAAAGCCTATCTGGACCGCGGCGTCTCGCCGACCAAGGACGACGTAAAAAAGGCGGTCGCGCACCAGTCTCGCGGGCTGTATCCCGGTGCCTTCTGCAAGATCCTTCCCGATCTGGCGGGCGATCCGGACTGGTGTACGGTGGTCCACGCCGACGGAGCGGGCACCAAATCCTCGCTGGCCTATATGATGTACAGGGAGACCGGAAACCCCGGTTGGTTTGCGGGAATCGCACAGGACTCCCTAGTGATGAATACCGACGATCTGGCCTGCGTAGGCGCGACGGACGGTTTTTTGCTGTCCAACACGATCGGGCGTAATGCCCATCGGATTGATGCCGCCTGTGTCGCCGCGCTGATCCGGGGGTACGACGAGGCGATCGGCCGGATGGCAGCGCAGGGCGTCGGGATCACGATGACCGGGGGCGAGACCGCGGACGTCGGAGATCTCATCCGCACCTTGATCGCGGACAGTACGGTGGTGGTCCGCTTCCCGCGGGAACAAGTGGTCGACGCCTCCCGCATCCGCGTCGGAAACCGGATCGTCGGACTCGCGTCGTTCGGGCAGGCAGTGTATGAAGATCGGATCAACAGCGGTATCGGCTCCAATGGGCTCACCGCGGCACGGCACTTGCTGCTGTCCTCGGAATACCGCACCCGATATCCGGAATCGTTTTCCGAAACGATCGCTCCCGACCAGGTGTATGTCGGCCGCTATTCCCTGACCACACCTTTGCCGGGTGATGACGCGTCTGCGGGTGCCGGGATGACTGCGGGGGAGGCCTTGCTGTCTCCGACGCGCACTTATGTGCCGGTGGTCCGCGATATTCTGGCGGCTTGCCGGACGTCTGTTTCAGGGCTCCTCCATTGCACGGGCGGAGGTCAGGTCAAGTGCCGGGATTTTGGGCAGGGGCTCTCTTATGTCAAGGACAACCTGTTTGAAGCGCCGGCGGTGTTTGCCGCCATCCGCGCGTCCGGCGCCGTCGACCCCCGGGAGATGTACCAGATCTTCAACATGGGTCATCGGATGGAAGTGTATTGTGACGAGCAGTCGGTGGAACAGATCATTGCGATCGCGGCATCATACGGCATAGCCGCACAGGAGGTCGGCCGCGTGGAATCCTCCGACGGGGACAATCAGGTCGTGATCCGAGACCGGGGAGAAGAATACGTCTTCTGATCCGCGCCGGACTCTTCTGTACGGCGCGGGAAAAGCCGGCGTCATACTTGTATTCGACCGTCTCCCATGGTAAAATCTATCGCAGTCTGCCATAGACAAGGTTTAACGGATCGTCCGACCGTCTACTTTGCTACTGGCGAATGAGGAGGACAAGATGGACAAGGTAAGAAAAACAGAACTGATCACAACGTATGGGTTGAAAGAAGGGGACACCGGGTCGCCGGAGGTGCAGATCGCCATTCTCACGGAGCGGATCAACCACCTCACCGAGCATCTCAAGGTCCACAAGGGTGACCATCATTCCCGCCGAGGGCTGCTTTCCATGGTCGGCCGTCGCAGGGGCCTGCTGGATTATCTCACCCGCATCGACATCAACCGCTATCGTACGATCATCGAAAAACTGAACATCAGAAAGTAACCGATATGGATAGGGTGGGCGGATTTCCCGCCCACCCTGTTTCATAGAGCAACCAGCACACGGATTCCTCCATGCCGGAGGGACAGGTGCCGCAGGACTGTAGAACGTAGGTTGCGCGGCCGACGCGAGATCGGCCTTGGACCCTACAGGCTACCGTCCGAAGGCAGGCATCCCGAACGGATGCCGGCAGATGGAATCCACAACAACCGGCGGACATCCGCCATCGGAGGGTACTCGTTACATGAAAAAGATCTATCAAACCCAATTTGCCGGCCGTGACCTGATCGTTGAGATCGGGGAACTGGCCCAGTTCGCCAACGGATCCTGTTTGATCCGATACGGCGACACCGTGATTCTGTCCACCGCGACCGCATCTGTCACACCGCGCGAGGGGATCGACTTCTTCCCGCTGAGTGTGGACTATGAGGAAAAAATGTATTCGGTCGGGAAAATCCCGGGCGGCTTTATCCGCCGTGAAGGACGCCCTTCCGAAAAGGCCGTTCTGACGTCACGCGTGATCGACCGCTCCATCCGGCCGCTTTTCCCGAAAGATCTGCGCAACGATGTCGTGGTCAACAACCTCGTCTTGTCGGTGGACCAGGACCATTCGCCCGAGATTCTCGCGATGGTCGGCACCTCTATCGCAATCTCCACTTCCGACATCCCCTGGGACGGGCCCATCGGCGGCATGCTGATCGGTCTGGTGGACGGCAAAACCGTGTTCAATCCGACCGAAGCCCAGCGGACGGACAGTGCGATGCACATCACGCTGGCCGGAACCAAAAAGAAAATCGCCATGATCGAAGCCGGTGCGAATGAAGTGGCGGACGCGGTCGTACTGGACGCCATTATCCAGGGCCACGGCATGATCCGCGAACTCTGCGATTTCATCGACGGGATTTGCGCGGACATCGGGAAACCCAAATTCGAATATGTTTCAAAAGACGTCCCGGAGGATCTATTCAACCAGGTCAAAACCTTCGGATGGGACAAAATGCGGGCTGCGGTGTTGTCGGACGACAAGAGTGTCCGGGACGGCGCGGTGGCGGCATTGACCGAAGAAGTCAAAGCCCATGTGGCGGACATCAACGCGGAATGGCTCCCCCTGGTCGGCGAAGCGGTCTACAAACTGGAGAAAAAAGTCGTCCGCGACTACCTGTTCCGTGAACACCGGCGTGTGGACGGGCGTCCCATCGATGCCATCCGTCCCTTGTCCGCGCAAGTCGGGGTTCTGCCCCGCGTGCATGGTTCAGGTCTGTTCCAGCGCGGTCAGACACAGGTTCTGACTTCCTGCACCCTGGCGCCCATGTCCAGCGCGCAGAAACTCGACGGCATCGATCCCGAAAATGAAAAGCGCTATATCCATCACTACAACTTTCCGCCCTACAGTGTCGGCGAAGCGCGTGCGGCGCGTTCCCCCGGCCGTCGGGAAATCGGGCACGGTGCCCTCGCAGAGAGGTCTTTGATCCCGGTTCTGCCCGCAGAAGACGAATTCCCATATGCCATCAGGCTGGTCTCGGAAGTCCTGATGTCCAACGGTTCCACCTCGCAGGGATCGGTGTGTGCCAGCACCCTCGCGCTGATGGACGCGGGTGTACCGATCAAGCGTCCGGTCGCCGGCATTTCAGCCGGTCTGATCGTCAACGAAGAGAATGAAGACGATTTCCTCGTGTTCATGGACATCCAGGGCATCGAAGACTTTTTCGGCGACATGGATTTCAAAGTGGCCGGCACGACCGAAGGCATCACCTCCATCCAGATGGACATCAAGGTGGACGGCCTCTCGTACGACATCGTCCGCGATGCGTTTGAGATGACCCGCAAAGGCCGTCTGCAGATCATCAACGACATCGTTCTCCCATGTATCGCTTCTCCCCGCGAGGAACTCTCCCGGTATGCCCCCAAGATCCTGCAGACGCAGGTGCCGGTCGACAAAATCCGCGAAGTCATCGGTGCAGGCGGCAAAGTGATCAACAAGATCATCGCCGAGACCGGTACCCAGATCGACATCGAAGAAGACGGTCGGGTGTATGTCGCGGCAGCGGACATCGAAATGGGGCGCAAGGCGATTGCGATCATCGAAGGAATCGTGAACGATCCCGAGCCGGGTCAAGTGTTCGAGGGCCGTGTCACCCGTCTGATGACCTTTGGTGCATTCGTCGAATTCGCGCCTGGCAAGGAAGGCCTGGTCCACATCTCCAAGATGGCTTGGAAACGGGTCGAAAAGGTCGAGGATGTCGTCAGCGAAGGAGATCCGGTCAAGGTCATGGTCACCGAGGTCGACAGCCAGGGTCGCATCAACCTTTCGATGCGCGATTGTCTGCCCAAGCCGGAGGGGTTCAACGAATCCGAATCGCGGGATCGTCCTGCCCGGCCGTTCGGCGGACCGCGTGGTGAAGACCGCCGTCCGCGCGGCGACGACAGACGCCCCCGTGGGGACGAGCGTCGGGACCGCCCGAACGATCGTCGGCCCGGCAGCGGATATACCCCCCGCCACGATCAGGCGGAAAAATCCGGCGACGCGCCGGAAGGCGGCCCGAAAAAGCACACCCGGGATTTTTGACAAACTGACAAGCCGGGCAGCCTCAAGAGAGACCGGACAACCACAATTGTAAAAGCGTCGCACGGTTTTTGCCGTGCGACGCTTTTTTCCCGAGCGGTCACAGGTTTCGATGCCCCCTTGTCCCCAGATACAGGTAAAGCCGGTCGACCAGCCTGTCCGGCAAAAGCTCCAGCAGGGTCAGCCACCGGCTGGTGCCGATGCGGTATCGGATCCGGGGGCGGCGAACCTCCAGCACTTTTTGCACCAGGCGGGCAAAGGCATCAAGGTCTCCGGAGCGGTCGAGTTCCTGCTCCATCCAGGGTCCGAGCCGCGTCAGCACCGCAGCGTAGAGGGGGTTGTCCTTCCGGGTTTGTTCGAACCCGGCCCGTACGGCGTTCGACATGTTTGTGCGAAAATGTCCGGGCTGGAGGACCACCACAGACATCCCCAGGAACATCAGTTCCCGGCGCAGGCTGTCGCTGTATGCCTCCACCGCGTGTTTCGACAGATAATACGCTCCCGCAAAAGGCTGTGGTGTCATCCAGCCTGCCTCGGAACTGCAATGGATGATCCGGCCGCCTCGCGCCTGCAACAGCTGGAAAAAGGTTTGGTTAACACGGGCCATGCCCATCACATTGATCGAGAGGATGTGTTCGAGTTTTTCAGCGGCGTCCGTGCCGACCAGGGACGCAAAAGCGGAGGCACCGGCGAGATGGACCACCGCGTCCAGCCCGGCGGTGTGCGTAAGCACTTCCGCGCGGGCGCGATCGACGCTGTCCTGCCGCGTGACATCGAGGACCACCGGATGGAGGTCGGGCAAACCGCGGAGGCGGTCCAGCCGCTCCCGGTTGGTTCCCGCCGCGAACACCACCCAGCGGCCGCTTGCGGACAGTAGCCGGACGACCGGATCTCCCAGACCGCCTGTCGCACCTGTGATCAATACGATTTTTTTTGTCTCCATGGTTCCATCATAAACTTTTCTGCCGTTGAGAAGAGAACAAGACAGGCCATACGCTCATCCGTTACACTGGAAGCAGTCGATTCCACCCCGGCCATGTGGCGGGGACCATTCTGAGCGAAGCGGAGAACAAATCCATGCAAACATGCGTACTGGTCCTGAACTGCGGAAGCTCGTCCGTCAAATTCAATCTCTATCGGTTGTGTACGGACACGCGACTCGAAGGAATCCTGAAGGGGATTGCTGAGGAAGTCGGATCGCCGGAGACCAGCCAGATCCGGTATGAAAACGGAGGCGAAAGGCAGACCGCGTCGATCCCGCTTGCGGATCATAAAGAGGCACTCAAGGCGGTGTTCGGTTTGTTTGCCCGGGAAGGGATCGACCTGGCCGAGATCGTCGCGGTCGGGCACAGGGTGGTGCATGGCGGGGATCGTTACAAATCCAGTGTGCTGGTGGACACGCAAGTGCTGGACACCATCCGCGACCTGATTCCGATAGCGCCGCTCCACAACCCGCCGAATTTGACCGGGCTGGAGGCCTGCATGCGGATGCTGCCTGGCGTGCCGCAGGTCGCGGTGTTTGACACCGCGTTCCACGAAAGCATGCCGGAGTCCGCCTACCGATATGCGATTCCCGCGGAGTGGTATACGCGGTACGGGGTCCGCAAATATGGATTCCACGGCACGTCCCACATGTACGTCGCCCGGCGCGCCGCCTGCCTGCTCGGCATCCCGTTTGAAAGGTTCAGCGGGATCACGGCCCATCTCGGCAACGGGTGCAGTCTTGCCAAAATTCAGAACGGTCACTCGGTCGACACCAGCATGGGTTTCACCCCTCTGGAGGGGGTGGTGATGGGCACCCGTTCCGGAGACATCGATCCCGCGCTGATCGGGCATGTCGCGGAACAGTGCATCCAGGACGAGGGGATGGACCCGGGGGAAGCGTATGCGTCAGTTCTGGAGATCCTGAACATAGAGAGCGGACTCAAGGCGCTGGCCGGCACCAACATGATGCAGGACATCCGCGCCCGGGCACAACAGGGGGAGAGTGCCGCGATACTTGCCATCGAAATCTATACTTATCGGATCGCCGGCTACATCGGCAGGTACTGGTCCACGCTGCCGGATGCCGACGCGCTGGTCTTTACGGCAGGTGTGGGGGAAAACGAGGGGTATGTGCGCGCCCGGATCCTCCACTGGCTGGGAAACCTTCAGATGGAAGTCGATCCGGAGAAAAACGCCCTGCGCCATGTGGAGACGGTCATCGGATACAGCCGCGTCCGGTCAGATCGCCCGATGCCGGTGTATGTCATCCCGACGGATGAGGAATGTGTGATCGGTTATGACGCGCTGTATCTCGGATACCTGGGCAGAGAGCTCCCGGATACCTATCCGTTCGAAGCTCTCTGACAGCCCGTGGGAGCGGACGGCGGCTACATGCTATGATGGGAATGGACAGTGTGTCCAAGGATCGGGAGGTGACTTGCATGGATAGATTGGCATTTGCCATTCGGTTGGAAACCGAAGGAGAAGCGTTCTACACACAACAAGCGGAGGAGCACAAAGACAACCCGCTGGGATCCGTTTTCCATTTTCTTGCGGAAGCGGAGAAAAAACACGCGGCATTGCTTCGCGACCGGCTGGAAGGACTTGCGCTGGAGGAACTGCCGGACGAAGAACCGCAGAACCTGTTCGAACGGTTTGGCGAGCGGATGACCGAACCCGGGATGCGGGCGGGTCAGATCGATGTGTATCGGACCGCCGTGGTGATCGAACAGAAAAGCATCGAATTGTACAGTGATATGCAGTCGGGTGCCACGACGCCGGATGACAAAAAACTCCTGGCCTACCTGATCAAGCAGGAACAGACCCATCTCGCCTTGTTTGAGAATCTGGAGGCCCTCCTGCTCCGGTCGCAGGAATGGGTGGAATCCGCGGAGTTTGGGACAAGAGAAGAATACTGAAGTACGGATCGACCTCGGACCGCCCGCCGCGGGAATCTCGAGGGGGTTATCCGGTGACGGAACGAGGGAAAGATGGACCTGACAAACCGATTGGCCGGTGCGTTTGAAATGGACGCCGGCCGGATCGCCAACATCATCCAACTGCTCGATGATGGCAATACCGTGCCGTTTATCGCGCGTTACCGGAAAGAATCTACCGGATCCTGTGACGATCAGACGCTACACGCCATCGCGGAACGCCTGGTGTATTGGCGCGGCCTGGAGAAACGGAAAGCAGAAGTGGCCGAAGCCATCGCCAAACAGGGAAAGCTCACGGAGCCCCTCCGGCGTGCGATCGAGGCGGCGTCGACCTTGGCCGAGGTGGAGGATATATACCTCCCCTTTCGCCCGAAACGCAGAACCCGGGCGTCGATCGCGGAAGAGAAGGGGCTCCGGCCGCTGGCGGACCGCTTGATAGCGCAACGCGGTGATAAGGTTTTGTTGCGGACACTCGCAGAGCCCTATGTCGACCCCGAAAAGGGAGTCACGGACTGGGAAGAAGCGGTGGCGGGCGCTCGGGATATCCTGGCGGAAGACATCGCGGTGGACGCCGCGGTGCGGAAACAGCTGCGGGCGCTTTTATGGAGAGAGGGACTCCTGCGTACGCAACCTGGCAAGAAGGAAATCCCGGTGTATGAAAACTACCGGGATCGTTCCGAGCCGGTGTCCGGTTTACCCGCCCACCGCATCCTGGCCTTCAACCGCGGAGAGCGGGAAGAGGCATTGCGCGTCCGGATCGAGGTGGACGACGAAAAGGCAGCCGCACTTCTTTTTGCGCATTTTGTACGTCCGGGTTCGGTTTCCTCGGTCTGTGTGCGTGAAGCGGCGGAGGATGCGTGGAAGCGCCTGATCCGGCCTTCACTCGAAAGGGAAATCCGGGCGGATCTGACAACGCGCGCTTCCGAACAGGCCGTGTCGGTGTTTGCGATCAATCTGCGCCCGTTGTTGCTGCAGCCCCCCCTCAAGGGGAAAACCGTGCTCGGCCTCGATCCGGCATATCGGACCGGATGCAAAGCAGCGGTGGTCGATCCGACCGGAAAACTGCTGGATACGGCAGTCGTGTATCCCACCCCTCCCCAGAACCGGACGGAAGAGGCGAAAGCGGTCCTCCTCCAGTTGATCCGGAAACACCGGGTCGATGCGATCTCGATCGGAAACGGGACCGCTTCCCGTGAGACCGAACACTTTGTCGCGGACCTGGTCAAAGAAAACGGCGGGCAGCCCGGATATGCAATTGTCAACGAAGCGGGGGCGTCGGTCTATTCCGCTTCTCCGACCGCGGCGGCGGAGTTTCCGCGTCTGGATGTGTCCTTGCGCAGTGCGGTCTCCATCGCTAGGAGGCTCCAGGACCCGCTGGCCGAACTGGTCAAAATCGATCCCCGTTCGATCGGGGTCGGACAGTACCAGCACGACTTGCCGCCCGATCGACTGGGCGGGGCGCTGGAGACGGTGGTCAAAGACTGTGTCAATCAAGTAGGGGCGGACTTGAATACCGCCTCCCCTGAGTTGTTGCGCCACATTTCCGGACTGGGGGCATCGGTGGCTGCCGGCATTGTGGCGTATCGGAACGAGAACGGAGGCTTTGCCAAGCGTTCCCAACTGAAGGACATCCCCGGATTGGGACCGAAAACATTCGTACAATCGGCCGGATTTTTGCGGATTCCGGGTGCGCGCAACCTTTTGGACAACACTGCGGTGCATCCCGAATCCTATCCTGCCGCGGCCAGACTGCTGGCACTGTGCGGACTTACATTGGACGATTTGTCCGGATCCTCCCGCGGGGATGCGATCGAGCAGCTGCGTCGACTGGACACCGCCCAGGCCGCCGCGGTCTGCGGCATTGGTGAGCCGACCCTCCGAGACATGATGGAGGAGCTTTTGCAGCCCGGACGAGATGTCCGGGAAGCGCTACCGCCACTGGTCTTGCGTTCGGATGTGATGGCGCTGGAGGATTTGAAACCCGGCATGCGGCTGACCGGTACCGTGCGCAATGTGATCGATTTTGGCGCGTTTGTCGATCTGGGTGTTCACGAAGACGGTCTGGTACACATCTCCGAGCTTTGTGACCGGTATATACGACACCCGTCCGAAGTGGTGCAGGTTGGCGACGTGGTACAGGTCACGGTGCTGGGTGTCGACGCGGTCCGCAAACGGATTTCACTGACCATGAGAACGGATCGATCCGGAGGCGGGACCGATCCGGACGGGAACGGAAAGGGTCGGCGGGGATGATACGGACGCTGCTGCGTGTGCTACGGGACAAGTGGCTTCTTTGGGTGGCGGTCGTGATCGCTGTTCTGGTGGCCTATTTCATCTTTCACAACCCCTACACCGGCCCCGCCGAGCTTCCCCCGCCCGTACAGAAAAACCATGCGGCTCCGGAGGTCATCCTGTATGAAGGCAGGGAGGGGACGGTTCACATCCGGCTGCTGGCGGATTACAAAGTCACCGCCGCCGTCAAAGGGAAGCAAACTTATTCAGCCGACACGGCTTCACAGGTTTCGCCGATGGATTTGGTACTGGCATGGGGAATCATGAACCAGCCGGACGTGGAAACGCACATTTCCTATTCACAGTCCGGTCGCTGGTATCAGATCCGCTACGGCCCGGACATCCCCGTCAACGCTTCCTATATCACAGAGAATACCGCCAATGTGCATCTGATTCCGGCAAGCGATCAGATTGCCTCCCGGATGGCGGACATCCGTGTCAACGACTGGGTGACACTGGAAGGGCAGCTCGCGCAGGTTGTGTTTCAGGAAGGGACCTGGACCTCCAGTCTGACGCGGAGCGATGCGGGAGACGGAGCCTGTGAGATCCTGTATGTGACACGGATACGCTCCGGCGATTGATTCACACCACAAATAGTTCAGCGTATGTACAAAACGGATTGTCAATCGTATAATCATCCTACACAGGATACATTCCATTCAGGCTTGTACCAGCGCATGTGAAGGAGGCAAAGATCATGCAGCAAATTCTTGATTTTCTGAAAAAGAACCCCGTCGGTTATTTTGCGACCGTCGAAGGCAATCAACCCCGTGTGCGTCCGTTTGGGTTCGGACTGTACGAAGACGGCGCGTTCTGGTTTTGCACCAATAACACGAAAAGCGTCTACGCGCAACTGAAAGAGACTCCCTATGCGGAGATCTGTTTTTCCTCCGAGGGGTATGCCCAGAACTTGCGGATCAGCGGGCAAGTTCGATTCAGTGGCGATCGTGAGGACAAAGCGAAAGTCATGGAGGCGATGGCCGGTGTCAAGATGCTGTATCAGACGCCGGACAATCCGGTTTTTGAAGTGTTTTGCCTGGAAAAGGGACGCGTGGTCCTGGAAGATTTCCCTCCCAAGGGCGAACCGCATACGGTCGATTTTTAGTCGGCGTCAACAAAAGAAAATGAGACATCCCGGGCGGCTTTGAGCTGCGCGGGATGTCTTTTTTTGGGTTGTGAATAGGAGAGGATGGGGGAGAGCCGGATTGTCAGTCCGGCGTCCGGACTGGTATCATTTCATGAGAATATATGGATCTAAACAGGAGCAGCGTCATGACAGACGGACATCTCAATCTGATCTTCCCGCAATGGCAGGGCTCGTGGCCGGACGATCGCACCCTTCCCGGAGCCCTGGACATCCGAACCCGGTATTTTAAGGACCGGCCGCATCGCCTCGTTCCCGTCGAGGCGGAACCGACCGGTATCATCGAGAACGACATCGCGGAATATCGCGTGATCCTGCGACAATTGGAGGCCGCCCGCCGGACCATTGCGGAGGAGAAGCCCGAGACGATGTTTTCGATCGGGGGCGGCTGTGACGCGGACATTCCTTCGATCGCCTACTTCGACCGCAAATTCGACGGGGACATGGCGCTATTGTGGATCGATGCGCATGCCGATCTCAACATCCCGGCCACGTCTCCCACCAAACGCTTCTATGGGATGCCGCTCAGAACCCTGCTCGGAGACGGAGATGCCGCCATCCTGGACCTGCTCGGCACGACGCTGGACCCCGCCCGTGTCGTACAGTTGGGCGTGCGGGAACCGGATCCTCCGGAGCAAGAGTACATCGCGGCGTCCGGGCTGTGCGAATTGAGTGTGGACGTGGCGGAAAAGGATCCGGACGCGGTGATCCGCGCGATTCGCAATACCAGGTGCCGGTATCTGTATGTACATGTGGATCTCGACGTGCTGGATCCGGAACTGTTTGCGCACATTCCGCTCCCCTCGGCCGGAGGGCTCCGTCCGGACACGCTGGTCCGTCTGCTGCGGCTTTTGCAACAGACGTTTCCGATGCCTGGTCTGGGACTTTATGAATACATGCCCGTCGCCGATAAGCGGGTTCCTTTGCTGGAAGAGATTATGCGGATCGGTTGGGCTTTGCCGGAGTGGTGGGCGCGCCTGCATACCGGCCGGAAAAATGCAGGAGGAAGATAACATGGCGATACGGTTCCGGTATTATCCGGGGGCCAGGACGAAGGCACTGACAATGAGTTACGATGACGGGCGCGAGTACGACCGCCGGTTGGTGGCGTTGTTCGATCGCTACGGCATCCGCGGGACGTTCCACCTCAACAGCGGATTTTTCGACCGGCCCGGATATGTGACGGCGGCAGAGGTGCCGACCCTCTACCGGAATCACGAGATTTCCTGCCACACAGAAGACCATCCCTTTTTGGAAAACATGCCGGAGACCGAAGCGCTCCGTGAGATTCTATCCGACCGGAGCGCGCTGGAAACAAGGGCCGGGTACCCCGTGCGCGGTATGTCCTATCCGTTTGGAACCTATGACGACCGCGTGATCCGGGTGATGCGCGCTGCCGGCATGGAGTATGCCCGCACGGTCCGCGCGACCCACGCGTTCCGCCTGCCGGACGACTGGATGGCCTGGCATCCGACCTGTCATCACGCGGACGGCCTTGACGAACTACTCGATCAATTCACCAACCCGCGGCACGGAAACATGACCCTGTTCTACGTGTGGGGGCACAGCTATGAATTCAACGACCGGGACAACTGGGATCTCATCGAAGGGTTCTGTGCCAAGGTGGCCGCACTGGAGGACACCTGGCTGGCGACCAACATCGAGATCGTCGATTATGTGAACGCGCTGCGGGGACTCCGGGTCTCCGCGGACGGCAGGGTGGTTATGAACCCCTCCTGTCTGGACGTCTGGATCGAGGCGGACGGCGTGCCGGTCCGTGTCGCATCGGGTGAAACGCTGCGGTTGTAACACAGGGACAAGGGGAGAAAGAGACATGCTCACACAGGTTCGGATCACGACTCGCAAGAAAAATGACTGGATCCTGGTCACGGACGAGGTGCGGGAGGCCGTGCGCGCGAGCGGAATCGCGGAGGGGCTGTGCGTCGTCTTTTGTCCGCATACCACGGCCGGGGTTGCGGTCAACGAAAACGCGGATCCCGACGTAGTCCGGGACCTGACCGCGGCGATGGACCGCGCATTTCCGGACCATCCCGGATTTCACCACGCGGAAGGCAACTCGGCCGCCCACGCGAAGGCATTGGCGACCGGGAGCAGCGTCACGCTGCCCGTCGCCGGCGGACAACCGGTGCTCGGCACCTGGCAGGGCGTCTGGTTTTGTGAATTCGACGGACCCCGGCAGCGCACGCTGCACATCAAGGTGATCCGCGGGTGACAGCGCCCGTGCCGGAACGTTTGGTTTATACTGAAGACCCGCGGCGGGCGGGGGTATGGGAGCATTCTGTTGATTCATTTTGATTCCGGTATAGGACATAAAAAACATTGAGGAGGAACACCATGTTAGGAGCTGCCAATCCAGTGAAGCAAAAACTTGCCAGGGGGGAGGCTGTCATCGGCACGTTTATCAAATCCGTCGATCCCGCGATGACCGAAATCGTATGCCAGTCGGGATTCGACTTTGTGATTCTGGACAACGAACACACCGCGATGAACAAAGAGACGCTCGTCCAACTGGTGAGAATGGCCGAAATCCATGGCGTCCCCGCCATCGTGCGCGTCCGGGACGACGATACCCCGCAGATTCTGCAGGCGCTGGATACCGGTGCCTATGGGGTGCAGGTCCCCAACCTGCGCACGGCTTCCGATGCGCGCAAGGCGGTGGATGCGATGTATTACGGTCCTCGCGGCAAGCGGGGTTTTGCGAACACGCAGCGTGCGGCAGGATACGGCATGCTGGAGGTGGGCGAGTATCTGCGCAGGGTCGATGAAAACCTGCTGTTTGTCGGCTACTGTGAGACAAAGGAAGCAGTCGAGAACCTGGATGAAATTCTGGAGGTCGACGGACTGGACATCGTGTTTATGGGCCCGAGCGACCTTTCGCAGGCTTTTGGTGTGATCGGACAGGTCAACCACCCGCTGGTACAGGACACGATGGATCGAGTCATCGCAAAAACGCAGCGTGCGGGTCGTGTCGCGGGTACGGTCGCCTCCGACGGAAACGCGGCCAAAGCGCTGATCGCGCGCGGCGTCCGTTTCATCGTCATGAGTTCCGACCACGGGATGATGGCGGCGAGCGCGCGCAACATGCTGGCGCAGTTCCGCTCGTGATTTTTCTGCACACATCGGACTGGCACATCGGCCGGGCGCTTTTCGGAAAGCGTCGGTACGATGAGCAGGAGGCGTTTCTCGACTGGCTGGCGGACACGGTGGACGCGGAAAAGGCGGACGCACTGCTGGTCGCGGGGGACATCTTCGACACCGGCACGCCGGGCAGCCGTGCCCAGGAGCTCTATTACCGGTTTCTGGTGCGCTTGTCCGCCTCGGCCTGCCGCCATGTGGTGATCATCGGGGGCAACCACGACTCCCCCTCGTTTTTGGACGCGCCCAAGCCGCTGCTGGCGGCGTTTGGTATCCACGTGGTCGGCGCGGCGTCCGAAGATCCCGCCCGGGAAGTCATCGAACTCAAAGACGCCGAAGGCCGGACCCTTGCGGTGGTCTGCGCGGTTCCCTACCTCAGAGAGCGCGATCTCCGCACGGCGGAAGCGGGCGAAGGCACCGCCGACAAGGACCGGAAGGCCCTGGAGGGCATCCATGCGCATTATGCCGCGGTCTTCGAAGAAGCGGTTCGGAGACGAGACGCCGCGGGTGGATCGGTGCCCCTTGTCGCGATGGGACATTTGTTTGCCGCGGGCGGGGAGGTTTCGGAAGGAGACGGCGTCCGGGAATTGTACATCGGGTCTCTGGCGCGGGTAGGGACCGACTTGTTTCCCCGGGAGGTCGATTACGTCGCGCTCGGGCATCTCCATGTGCCGCAATGTCTGCGCGGGACGGAGCACATGCGGTACAGCGGCTCGCCGATCCCGATGGGGTTCGGAGAAGCCGGACAAAGCAAAAGCATCGTCCGGATCCGGTTTGACGGGCGATCTCCGGACATCACTCTGCTGCCGGTTCCTTCCACACGCACGTTGGCTCGCTACGAGGGGACGCTGGAACAGGTTGGCATCCAAATGAGAACGGCCGGCGGAAACGGGCGGTCGATCTGGGCAGAGGTGGAATACGACGGGCCTGAATCCCCTGCGGTCGTGCGGGACGTTCTGGAGACAATGGCGGAAGAAACCGGGGTGGAAATCCTGCGGATCCGAAGCCGTGCCCTGATGGCGCGAACCCTCGCGGCACAAGCCTCCGAGGAGTCGCTGGACGACTTGTCTCCCTCGGAGGTGTTCGACCGCTGCCTGCTCGAACACGAGGTCCCCCCGGATTGGGCGGAACCGCTGCGCGACATGTTCCGCGAAGTCATGCGGGAACTGGTGGAGCGGGATCCGCAGGACGACTGACAGGCGCGGAGGGAGCAGATGAAAATTTTACGGATCCGGTTCAAGAACCTCAATTCCCTCGCCGGGGAATGGGAGATCGATCTGACCGATCCGATCTATGTGCAAAACGGGATCTTTGCGATCACCGGCCCGACCGGTGCGGGCAAATCCACGCTGCTCGACGCGATTTGTCTTGCGCTGTATGGACGCACTCCCCGGCTGGATCGGATCTCCAAGAGCTCCAACGAAATCATGTCGCGCCACACCGGAGAATGCTGGGCGGAAGTGACGTTCGAGACCCAGGCCGGGCGGTATTTGTGCCGCTGGAGTCAGCGACGGGCCCGACTCCAGCCCGGGGGCGAGCTCCAGCAGCCGGCGCAGGAAATCAGCCGCGCGGACACGGGCGAGATCCTGTCCGGGAGGATCAGGGAGACCGCCGGCATCATCGAAGAGATCACCGGTATGGATTTTGACCGGTTCACCCGTTCGATGCTGCTTGCGCAAGGCGGATTTGCCGCATTTCTGCAGGCAGGTGCTGACGCCAGAGCCCCGATTCTGGAACAAATCACGGGAACCGGCATTTACAGCACCATCTCGCGCCAGGTCCATGACCGCCTGGGGCGGGAGAGGACACAACTTGCCGCGCTGGAAGCGGAGAAAGCGTCTTTGCAGATGCTCTCTCCGGAGGAAGAAGAAACGCTCGCCGCGCGGCAGGTGTCGATCCTGCAGGAAGCGGCGGGACTCCGAAACAAAATCGCGAAATTGCGCGAGGTCGCTGCCTGGAGGGAGCACCTGGATCGGTTGCTCGTCCAGCAGATCGAAGTCGATGAAGCGCGGCAAGTTCTCGATCGGGAACGGGCGGCTTTTGATCCGGAGCAGACAAGGCTGGATCTGGCGACGCGCGCCGCGCGCGTCGACCCGGCCCATCTACGCCTCGCGTCTTTACAGCAGGACCAGCACGAAGAGACCAATCGCCTGGAGCAGTTGACCCATGAGCAGCCACAGCGGGAAAAGGAAGCTGTCTTTGCGCGGAACGCTTTGACAGAGGCAGAGGAAGCACTGTCTGCACTGCGGGCGGGGCAACAAGACGCCATTCCGGCACTGCGTGCGATCCGGGAACTGGATCAACAGTTGGAAGAGCGGGAAGCGCGCGAGCAGGCTGCCGCAGAAGAGGAAAAGGCAAAGGAAAGCACGGTCGGAGATCTGCGTGCACAGAGTGAAGCGTTGGAGAACACCTCCCGTCGGCTGGAGGAAGAGCGGGCGAAACTGGAAGAAGAGATCATCCGGCGCGGAGAAGACGAACAGTTGCATGACCGGCTGCCCGGTATCCGGCAGCGCTGTGAGCTCTATGGGAAAGCGCATCGTGCGCTGGCGGATTGTGCAGACCGGCTGGACAAGGCTCGAGATCGCCAAAACGCGGCAGCGCAACAGCTGTCCGCACTGGTAGACGAAGAAAAGGAAAGACAAGGCGAGCTGTCTTCCATTCGGGAACAGATCGGGGCATTGTCGACAGAGCGGGCGGGGCTACTGGGAGGCCGGACTGTTGTCCAGTGCCGAGAAGAAAGAATGGTGCTGTCGGGACGGCAAACCCGCCTGGATCAGGCAAAACGCCGGGCGGACTTGCAGCGGGCTGCACGGGAGCGGATCGCCAGGTGGGAAGCCGACAGACAGAAGATTGCATGCGATATCGAACAGGCGCAGCGGGAGGTGCGTGAATCCGATCTGCGGATCGGACAGCTCGATGCCCGGATCGGTATGCTGCAGTCGCAACGCGAGTTGAACCGCGTTCAACTTCTCTACGCACAAGCAAGACGTACACTCGCCGAGGGAACGCCCTGCCCGGTCTGTGGTTCGACCTCCCACCCGTTCCACGACACAGAGATCGTGCCGGACCCGGATGTACAGGATACCGCCGATCTGCCGGAGGAGGAAAAAGCAGCAGAACAGGAGCGGATCCAGGCGCAGAACACGCAGGTCGCCGCCCGGATCCGGCTGGCTTCCCTGGAAAAGAGTCTGGAAGGGCTGGACGGTCAACTGTCTGAAAAACGGCGGGAAGCGGGCTCGCTGGAATCCGAACTGGCATCGGATCGGGAAGCGCTGGCAAGCGTACACGGCGCAAGACTGGATGCGGCAGTACCCCCCGAACAATGGATTGCCGAGCGGGAGTCCGCTCTTGGCATCCTGGTCGCGGAGAACGCATCTCTCCTCGGGTCGCTCGACCGGCTGGAAGAAGCACTGGAGAATGCGCGGACATCACTCGGAAAACAGGAAGCACAGTCTTCCGATCGGGAGAGGGATGGGCAGATCATACGTGACGAAGCCTCCAAAACAATAGCGGAAACAGAGCGGCTGCAGACCGAGCGGGACGGATATATAAAGATATACGACGCCCGCCTGCAAGAGATCCAGGAAGAGCTTGCCCCCTATAGCGTTGAAACGCCGACCACAGATGCGATCCCGGATTTGCTGCGCGTGCTGGACGAGCGCGCCGGCCGCGCCCGGGCACGCGGCACCCGGATGGCGGAACTTCTCAAGGAAGCCAACGAGCTGTCAGAGCAGCGCGTGACTGTGCTGGAGCGGAAACGTCAGGCCGAGGCGTCATTGGAGGAGGCGCGCCGCAGGCGTGCGGTTCTCCAGAAAGAGAGAGAGAATCTCCGGGCGGATCGAACCACACGGTATGGAGCACGCGACCCGGATCAGGAAGAGAAGGCACTGTCCGATTCTCTGCGAACGGCAGAGCAAGCGCTCTCGGCATTGCGAGAGACGAGCGAACGCGCGGAATCGGACTTTCGCGCGCACGCAGTCCGGATCGATGCGTTGCAGAACTCGCTGGTCGCCCGCGCTGGGCGCATCCAGAAGGCAGAGATGGAATTTGCGAACGCGTTGGCTGGAGAAGGATTCGCGGACGAGGAGGGATTCCGGGTCGCATGCCTGACCGGACCCGAACGCGCTGCGTTGCAAGCCGCGTCTGACGACCTGGAGAAGAGGCATACCGGGCTGTTGGCCAGAGGCGGAGCGCTCACGCGTCAAATCGAACAGGAGGAAGCGCGTGCGCTGACAACCCAACCCGTAGTGGTGTTGCGGGAAGAAACGCAGGAACATGAACAGCGTCTTTCCGTATTGGACGAAGAGACAGGTGCACTCCGGCAGCAACTTTCCGCACATGAGGAGGCGGTGCGGCGACACGGGTTGCTGGCACAACGCATCGCTTCGCAAGACGGTATCTGCAGGAACTGGGAACGGCTGCACGGCTTGATCGGTTCCGCGGACGGCAAAAAATTCCGCAATTTCGCGCAAGGTGTCACGTTCGATCTCCTGATCGGACACGCCAATCACCAGCTCAGCCGGTTGAGCGACCGGTATCTGCTGGTGCGCGACCCGGACGCACCGCTGGAGCTCGCGGTGATCGACAACGACCAGGCCGGGGACATCCGCTCCACCCGCAATCTTTCGGGCGGAGAGAGTTTTCTGGTCAGTCTTTCCCTCGCTCTGGGGCTGTCACGCATGTCCAGCCGAAAAGTCCGCGTAGATTCGCTGTTTCTGGACGAGGGGTTCGGCACATTGGACGACGATACCCTGGAATCCGCTCTGGAAACCCTTGCCGGTCTGCGTCAGGAAGGCAAACTGATCGGGCTGATCTCCCATGTTCCCGCGATCCGGGAACGCATACCGGCCAAAATCCAGGTGATCCCCACGGCAGGGGGAAGAAGCAGGCTGGTCGGTCCGGGATGTGTCGATTGTTCAAGCCGGGCTGTTTCGATATAGTGAGAGAGAGCACCATCAGACGGACAGATTCCGCCAAAGATCCCAAGGGAGATTTCAAATGGAAGATTTTGAAAAACTAGGCGCGTTTTATCTGGGCAGACCTTACGATCTTGCGTCTGGTAAGCCCGGAGAAGGCAGTCTGTTGTATGACGCCAAAGATCTGACGACACACGGTATGTGTGTCGGAATGACCGGATCCGGCAAGACCGGTCTGTGTATCGCGATGCTCGAAGAAGCCGCGATCGACGGCATTCCCGCGATTGTGATCGATCCCAAGGGGGATATGGCGAACCTGTTGCTGTCTTTCCCGGACCTGTTGTCATCGGATTTCCAGCCGTGGGTGGACGAAGGAGAAGCCCGGCGCAAAGAAATCAGTACGGAAGAGTACGCCGGACAGCAAGCTGCCAAGTGGAAAGAGGGGCTCGCGGATTGGGGGCAGGACGGCGACCGCATCCGCAAGATGCAGGAGCGCGTCGACTTTGCCCTTTATACGCCGGGCAGCACAGCCGCCCGCCCGATCTCGATCCTCCGATCGTTTTCCTCTCCACCTAACGAAATCCGGGAAGATCCCGAGATGCTACGGGAACAAGCGGCCGGTACCGCGGCCAGTCTGCTGGGACTGGTGGGGGAAAACACCGACCCGGTGCAAAGTCGTGCGCATATCCTGCTGACCAAGTTGCTATTGGACCGGTGGGCCGAAGGGGGAGATCTGGATCTCGCGGGTGTGATCCGTTTGATCCAACAGCCGCCGTTCAAACAGGTCGGCGTCATGGATCTCGAGTCATTCTATCCTTCCTCGGACCGGTTTTCGCTGGCCATCAAAATGAACAACCTCCTGGCGTCTCCCACCTTCGCGGCCTGGATGGAGGGCGAGCCGCTGGATGTCGGCAGGATGCTGCATACCGCCGACGGGCGACCCCGGATCACGATTCTGTCGATCGCGCATTTGGGCGACGCGGAACGGATGTTTTTTGTTTCACTGCTGCTCAACCAGGTGGTCTCCTGGATGCGGACGCAAACCGGAACCAACAGCTTGCGTGCCATCCTGTACATGGATGAAATTCACGGATTTTTCCCGCCGGTCGCCAATCCGCCTTCGAAACCGCCGATGCTGACGCTGCTCCGACAGGCCCGTGCCTTCGGACTGGGGGTCATGCTGACCACGCAGAATCCCGTCGACCTGGACTACAAAGGACTGTCCAACACGGGCACCTGGTTTATCGGCCGTCTCCAGACCGAGCGGGACAAAGCGCGTGTGCTGGAAGGGCTGGAAGGGGCGAGTCTCGCGCAAGGGGCCGCGTTCGACCGTTCCCGCACCGAACGCATTCTTGCCGGGCTGGGCAGCCGAGTGTTTTTGATGCACAACGTCCACGACGACGAACCCACCATATTTGAAACCCGGTGGTGTATGTCCTATCTTCGTGGACCTCTGACCCGGACGGATTTCGCCCGTCTCCGGGACATCCGTCCCGAAGCGTTTGCCTCCTCCGGCGAGACCGCCCCCGTCAGGCAGGAACAGGAGACAAAGCAGGTTGTCGCGCCATCTGCGGAACCGACTGCTGTGCCGACGGCTGTGGTCAGTGACGTGCCCCCTGCCGTCGCCGTCGTACCGTCGGGAATCCATCAGGTTTATTTTCCGGTGCGCGGTCGGATGGACGGTGGCTCGATGCTCTATCGCCCGGCCCTGTTGGGAATCGCAAGCATCGGGTTTCGGGACAGCCGGTCGGGAATACAGGCCTCCAACGATCTGGTCGCGATGACGCTGCTCGCCGACGGGCTGCTGCCCGCGGATTGGGAAGCTGCGCAGATCCTGGATCTGACAGTGGAAGACCTGGATTCGTCCGCCCGGGAGGGCATCCCGTTTGCGCCGCTTCCTTCCGCGGCTTCACAGATGAAAAATTACACCGGCTGGTCCCGGGACTTCGAAGACTGGATCTATCGGACCCAGTCGCTGGACCTCTATGAAGCGCCGCTGGTGAAAGAAGTGTCCCAGCCGGACGAAACAGAAGGGGACTTCCGGATCCGCATCCGGCTCAAGGCAAGAGAACGCAAAGATGCCGAAACCGAAGCGCTCCGCAAGAAATATGCCGCCAAGGTGACGTCGCTGGAAGAGCGCATCCGCAAAGCGGAACAGGCGGTCGACCGCGAAAAGGACCAGGCCAAGCAACAGAAAATGCAGACCGCCATTTCATTTGGAGCGACCTTGCTCAGTTCGTTTCTCGGAAAGAAGAAAGTGTCCGCCTCTTCGGTCGGCAAAGCGACCACGGCCATCCGGGGTGCCAGCCGTGCGCTCAAGGAAAGCGGGGATGTCGCGCGGTCCAAAGAGACCGTGGAGTCCCTCAATGCACAGCTTGAGAAACTCGAAGAGGAGTTTCGCGCCGACACCGAATCGCTCGCGACTCGCTTTGATCCGGATCAGCAGGCCCTGGAAACCGTGTCGCTGCGTCCCCTCAAGCAAAACATCCAGATCCGCGTGATGACACTTGCCTGGTTGCCATGCAAGGTGGACGCCGGCGGGATCGAAACGCCCGCATGGGTATAGCCAAATGAACATCCAGATCTTCGGAAAAGCGAAATGCTTCGACACCAAAAAAGCCGAACGCTATTTCAAGGAACGCAAAATTCCCTACCAGTATGTGGACTTGTCCCGCTACGGCATGAGTCCGGGCGTATTCCGGAAGGTTGCGCAGGCGCTGGGCGGCTGGAAGAACCTGTTGGATCCGCAGGGCAAGGACGACGTTTCCATGTTGATCCGCCATCTGGCCGATCCCGCAGCCGCTTCGGACAAACTGCTCGAACACCCCGACCGCATGCGGACTCCGGTGGTCCGGAACGGAAACGAAGCCACGGTGGGATACTGCCCCGATCGCTGGAAAACCTGGGAGTAGGTAGCGGCGCTTGTAAAATCCAACGCGTTCCAGTCGGGAGCTACAGCACCCACTGGTAGAGGATCAAGCCCGCCAGTCCGGCCCCGCCCATCAGGGGCAGCAGTTTGACCTTAAACCGCCGGAGCAGGAACAGCGCCAGGACAAAGATGCCCACGGCCGCGAGGTCAAGGTCGGACAAGCGGGGAAGACGGAATCCTGCGGGTAACAGCACAAACAGCGCGGTCGCCACGATCGAGATCGAGGCGGCTGCGATCATGGCCGCGACCGCGGGCCGCAGTCCGCGCAGGATGCTTTGCATGAAGTGCAGATCCCGATATTTGAAAAAATAGCGTGCGAGGATCAGCACGATGATACAGGAGGGTGTGATGCAACCGGCTGTCGCGACGATGCCTCCCGCGATGCCGGCGATCCGCACCCCGACAAAGGTGGCTGCGTTCAACGCAATCGGCCCGGGGGTCATCTGGGAGATCGCGACGATGTCGGTGAATTCCTGTAGCGAGATCCAGGCGGCCGCATCCACCAGATGTTGCCGGATCAGCGGCAACACTGCATACCCGCCGCCGAAACTGAACAATCCGATCTGGAAAAAGCGCCAAAAGAGCTCCAGCAGCATCACGCGTCCTCCTCTTTGTTGTTGTCCTTCTCCAGCCGCCCTTTGTTGCGCTGCTGGATGCGCGTTGCGATCCAGCCGGCAAGGCCGCTGCCCAACAGGATCAGTGCCACCGGGGCTTCCGTGAAGAACGACAGGACAAACGCGATCCCCAGGATCACGGCGGGGAACAGCCGTTCGGTCTTGAATGCGGTCTTGACGATTCCGATGACCGCGTCGACCATCACAGCCGCCACCGCCGCGCGGATGCCGCGCAGGACGGCGTCGATCCACACACTCTCCCGGAATTGGGCGTAAAAATAGGCAATGGACGAAAGCAGGATCAGGGGAGGGAGGACCGTCCCCAGAATGGTCACCGCAGCTCCGGGGAGACCCGCCATCCGATAACCGACCAGCAGAGAGGCGTTGACGGCGATCGGCCCCGGTGCCGACTGCGCGACCGCCGTAATGTCGATCATTTCATCTTCGTCAATCCAGTGATACTCTTCGACAAAACGCCTGCGCATCAGAGGCACGATGACATATCCGCCCCCGACCGTGAACGCGCTTAAGGTAAAGGTCGAAAGAAACAATTTGAAATAGAAAGCCGCGTTTTTTTTCATCTGCAGACTCCGGTTTTCTTTGTTTTGGCCGCTGGCCGCCCCGCTATTATAGCATCCTTGCCCCGGCGGTTCTCCCGGGATTCCTCTCCTGTGTGCAGGGGATGTCCGTGATTATGTTACCGTTTTGCCCGAAACTCCCGGATAGAATAAAGGTTCCGATCCAATTTGTATCAAGCAACACAACGAAATGAGGAGGCTTCCGATGGACAATGGCAATGAGAACAAGCCGGACAGGGACATGATACAGCCGGAGGAAAAGCAGGAAAACACCGGCACCAGACCGTCCGGTCGGGTCAGATGGATCGCTATGCTGGTTGTGATCCTGGCAGTCGCCGGTCTGTTGGTGTTTAAATTGCTGGACGGACGCAATACAAGCGGACAGACAGAGACAGTGAACGATGTGCTGAATGTGACATTTGCGTTCGATTTTGAAGCACTCAAAGCCCGTGGACTTCCGATGCTGCTGGATTTCGGTTCGGAGTCCTGCCAACCTTGCCGCGACATGAAGCCGGCACTGATCGAAATCAATAAACAATACCAGGGCCAGGCCATCGTGAAATATGTGGACGTCTGGGAAGACACGGAGGCTGGAGCGGTTTTTCCTCTGTCTGCCGTCCCGACCCAATTCTTCTTTTATGCGGACGGTTCTCCCTATGTCCCGCCGGCGGAATATGAGGCGATGTTTTCGATGTACACATTCAGTGCGACCGGAGAACACGCTTTGACCGCCCATGTCGGCGGATTGACAGAAGAAGAGATGCATAGAATTTTATCTGACCTGGGTGCATGACCTCTTGATCGCAAACGGGCGCATTTTGCATATTCACACCATTCACATATTTTATTCACTCGTTTGACAAAATTCGTGGTGTATTTGCCCTGATTCTGGTTCTGGGTCTGGTGGCCGGCATCATGGCCGGCTGCGACCAGACGACGCCCGCGCCGACCAGTCAACCGACCGGCGGCACGACGAAGGCACCCACCACCCAGACCACAACGGCGCCCTCTACCAGCGAGTACGACACGTTGATTCTGGGATACGACGAGTTCAACGGCGTATTCAGCCCGTTCTTCGGAACGACCGGATACGACATGGACGTCACGAACATGACCATGGAATCGCTGCTGCGGAACAACCCGGCCGGCGAACCCATCGACGGTCTCGCGAAGTATGTGACGCCTGAAGAGATCAAGGACAAAGACGGAAACGTCCTGCGGACGGTCTACACGTTCGAGCTCAAAGAGGGTGTGCAGTACTCCGACGGGTCCCCTGTGACCGCGGACGACATCGTCTTTGCCTACAAAGTGTATCTCGACCCGACCTATGACGGCCCGTCCACGCTGTTCGTCGTGCCGATCGTCGGTGCCAACGAATACCGCTACAACGACGCCAACTACAAAGCCAAAATCAAGAAGATTGCCGAAGAAGCGCAGAAAGTCACCGACGAAGAAATTCTTGCCTATCTGGAAGCTTCCTGTGCGGCGGACTATGATGCCTACGGCGCAGAGGCCATCAACGATTACACCGGATTTGAAAATCCCGACGGTCTGACCGGTGACGCGTTGAAGGATGCCGAGATTCAGGCGTACATCGACATCGAAGTCGAGTCCTACTGGGAAGACTACAAAGCGGGCGCCATCTCCCAGAAACAAACGGAGCTGGAGCAGGAATACATCCAGACGCAGTTGGACAGCAAAGTCACCATCGACGACATTTCCGGTATCAAGAAGATCGACGACCGCACGGTCGAGATCACCATTGAAGGGGTCGACCCGACCGCGATCTGGTCTCTGGGTGGCGTACAGCCTGTCAAAGAAGCCTATTACGGCGAAGGTTACGTCAAAGGCGATCTGAGTGCAGTCAAAGCAGTGAACTCCACTCCAATGGGTGCGGGCGCGTATGTGTTCGAGAGCTTTGAGAACAACGTGGTTTCGTTCACCGCCAACCCGAACTATTACCTCGGCCAGCCCAAGATCCCCAAGATCAAATTCCAGGTCATCGACACCTCGAACAAGCTTGAGTCGATCAAGCTGGGCGACACCGACATCTCCGATCCCCCGTGCAACCCGGACAATATCGCTGAAGTGGAATCGGCCGGACTGCATTACGAGACCATCATGAACAACGGCTACGGCTACATCGGCATCAACGCGGACCGCATCACCGACGTGAACGTCCGCAAAGGCCTGATGAGCATCATGAACCGCGCCCCGTCCGTCCGCGACTACTACGGCGACACCGCATCGGTCATCGAGCGTCCGATGTCGATCGTATCCTGGGCGTATCCGGAAGGCGCAGAACCCTATTACACCTATTCGAAAGACGAAGCTCTGAAGTTCTTCCAGGCCGCCGGTTACACCCAGGAACAGCAGGGTGGCGCGACTGTGCTGGTGAAAGACGGACAACAGCTCAAAGTGGAAGTCGGCATCCCGGGCGACGGAACCGGCAACCATCCTTCGTTTAAGATCCTGACCCAGATGAAACTCGATATGGAAGAACTGGGCGGCGTGCTGGAAATCCGCGATGTCGGCGGTCAAGTGTTCTTTGAAGCACTGGACGCGGACGGCTGGGATCTCTGGTGTGCGGCGTGGGGCTCCACGATCGATCCGGACATGTATCAGGTGTATCATTCCGGACAATCGTCCAACCACTACAGCATCAACGACCCGAAACTGGACCAGCTCTTGGAAGACGGCCGTCGGACCAACGACGTTGAGACACGCAAAGAGATCTATGCGGAATGTTTGGAAATCATCATGGAATGGGCAGTCGAGATGCCGGTCTATCAGCGCATGAACATGTATGTGTTCAACCCTGAGATCGTCAACATCGAGACCCTCCCCGCCGAGATGTCTCCCTTCTACGCTTACTTTGCCGAAGTCCAGACACTGGAACTGCACTAAGTTCGTCTTTATGATCCGGGCCTGCCCGATCCTTCGGGGTCGGGCAGGCCCGGTCATACTGTTCGCCACACTGTTTCAGAAAGGGTCGGCATAGCGTGAAACAATACATCATTCGACGCTTGTTGCTCAGCGTCGTCATTCTTTTCGGAGTCTCCATCATCATTTACGCACTCGTCCGCTCGATGCCGGGCGATTTTGTTGAAAGCATGACCGCCGGCAATCCGAAGGTCACGCCCGAAATGATCACACGTCTCAAGCGTCTATACGGACTCAATGTCGGCATCATCGAGGGCTACTTTAAATGGGTCGTTCAGGCGATACAAGGCAACTTTGGCGACTCATTCGTGTACCAGAAACCCGTCACGGAAGTGATCAGCTCCAAGATGTGGGTCTCTTTTTCCCTGGCCGCGACCGCATTCTTTTTTGAACTAATGATCGCCATCCCTCTCGGCATTGTCTCCGCGACAAAACAGTATTCCAAACTGGATTATGCCGTGACCACATTCGCGCTGGCCGGCATCTCTCTGCCGTCGTTCTTTTTCGCGGCGGTGCTGCAGCGCGTCTTTGCCATCGAACTCAAGATTTTCCCCCTGTCGGGCATGGTCAATGCCCGCATGGATTACGAAGGCTTCAAGCTGATCCTCGATATGGCACATCACTTCACCTTACCGATCCTGGTCTTTGTCGTGACCGGCATCGGCGGATTGATGCGTTATTCCCGAACAAACATGCTCGAAGTCCTGAATGCAGACTATATTCGCACGGCCCGCGCCAAAGGCCTGAGTGAACATAAAGTCATTTATCGGCACGCCTTCCGCAACACTTTGATCCCGATCGTGACCATGGTTGGCGGATCGCTCCCGGGGCTCTTTTCCGGTGCGATCATCACCGAAGGCATTTTTGCGATTGACGGACTCGGCCGAACGGCGTTCCAGGCTCTGAACATGGGGGACATCCCCTTTATCATGGGATTCAACATGTTCCTGGCGGTACTGACGCTGGCGGGTACGTTGTTGTCGGACATCCTGTATGCGGTTGTCGATCCGCGCATCAGATTGAGTTAAGGAGCGCATCCTGTGGAAGATATGACCCTCAATGGAATCGAGCTGCCGGAGGTGCCGGGGCAGGACAGTGGCGATCGGGGTGTGACCCCGGGCCAACTGGTGATGAAACGCTTTCTGCGCAACCGTCTTGCGATTGTCGGGCTGGTGGTTCTGGTCTTGATGACGTGTTTCGCTTTCTTCGGCCCCTACTTCAGCCCTTACGGCGAGTATGAGTTGTTTTATGAAGAAAACGGGGTGGAAGTCACCGATCTCAAAGACTTCAACTTCAACGCGCCCGGTGTCAAGCTGTATTCCCGCGCTTCCCCAACCCTAAGCCATCCGTTCGGAACGGACGCGGACGGACGGGACGTTTTGACACGGCTCATGTACGGCGGCCGGATCTCTTTGCGGATCGGGTTTATCGTCGTACTGATCGAACTGACGCTGGGAGTGGTCATGGGCGGCATTGCCGGGTACTACGGCAAGTGGGTCGACAACATGATCATGCGGTTGGTCGAAATCTTTTTCTGTTTGCCCACATTGCCGATCATGTTGATCTTGAGCGCGATGATGTTGGCACTCAAGGTCCCGCAAACCGACAAAATCTATTTCCTGATGGGCCTGCTCGGTATTCTCGGATGGGCGGGTATCGCTCGGATTGTCCGTGGACAGATCCTTGCACTGCGCGAACAGGAATTCATGGTCGCCGCGGAGGCGACCGGATTGTCACCCGCCCGCAGGATTTTCAAACACCTGATTCCCAACGTGATGCCCCAGCTGATCGTCATCGCGACCCTGGAGCTCGGCGGCATCATCCTCACGGAATCCGCGCTGAGCTTTCTCGGCATCGGGCTGAGTTATCCATATGCCTCGTGGGGCAACATGGTACAGGCCGTAACCGACCCGATCATTTTGCGTAAGTTTACCCACATCTGGGTACCGCCCGGCATGTTTATCCTTATGACGGTCCTCGCCTTCAATTTTGTCGGAGACGGACTCCGGGACGCCTTCGACCCCAAGATGAAGCGATAGAAGGGAAGAGCCAACATCATGTCAACCACACGAAAAAACAGAAGACGTGTCACGCGGGAGAACTCCCGCATGATTCGTAAACTCGAGAAAAATAAAAAACGTCGAAACATCCAGCCGGATGAGTACAAGACACAGATGGCGGATGCCTCCAATATCGTGGAATTCGACAATCTATGCACCTACTTCTTCACGGATACCGGTACTGTCAAAGCGGTCGACGGGGTATCGTTTTCCGTGCCGCAGGGCAGTACGGTCGGCGTCGTCGGAGAATCCGGATGCGGGAAATCGGTCACTTCGCTGTCACTGATGCGCCTGGTCCAGGGGCCCGCCGGTCAGATCGTATCCGGTCAGATTCGCTACAACCGCGCTGACGGCGCGGTCGATATGGTGAAGCTGCCGATCGAAGAGGTGCAGAAAATACGCGGCAACGAAATCGCGATGATTTTTCAGGAGCCAATGACCAGCCTCAACCCTGTTTTCACCGTCGGTTCGCAGATCGACGAAGCCATCACGCTGCACAATCCGCGGATGCCCGAGGAAGAAGCCAAGAAAAGGTCGATCGACATGCTCAAACTGGTGGGCATCGCCAACCCGGAAGGCGTCTACAAGAACTACCCTCATGAGTTGTCCGGCGGTATGCGGCAACGTGTGATGATCGCCATGGCACTGTCCTGTGATCCGCGGCTGATCATCGCGGACGAGCCGACCACCGCGCTTGACGTCACGATTCAGGCACAGATTCTCGATTTGCTCCGGTCCCTCAAGGACAAGGTCGACGCGTCTATCATGCTGATCACACACGACCTCGGTGTCGTAGCGGAAATGGCGGATTTTGTCATCGTGATGTATGCCGGCCGCGTGATCGAGACCGGGACGGCGCGCGAAATTTATCTGAACCCGCAACACCCCTACACGGTCGGACTGCTGCAGGCAAAACCGCAGGTGCACCGGGAAGTGGACCGACTGTATTCGATTCCCGGACAAGTTCCCAGTCCGGTCAACATGCCGTCCTGGTGTTTCTTCAAGGACCGGTGTGAAAAACGGTTTGACAAATGTGACGGAGACTATCCGCCTATGTTCCAACTGTCCCCGACCCATCTGGTCGCGTGCTGGCTGTGTGAAGGGAGGGGTGCGGAATGAGCGTTCAGGCTGAGAACAACATCGAGACCAAAGCAGTACGTCAAATGAGTGACGAGGTGCTGGTTTCGGTCAGGAACATCAAGAAGCATTTCCCGATCCGGTCTGGCATCCTGCAACGTCCGGTCGGTGCGGTCAAAGCGGTCGACGGGGTGTCGTTCGACATCCGCAGCGGGCGGACACTCGGTCTGGTCGGGGAGTCTGGATGCGGCAAAACGACGGTCGGCCGGACCATATTGCGACTGCTGGACGCAACCGAAGGGACCGTCCTGTTCGAAGGGATCGACCTGATGAGTCTGAACAACAGGCAACTGCGCGCGATGCGTCCCAAAATGCAGTTTATTTTCCAGGATCCTTTTTCGTCGCTGTCCCCGCGGATGCCGGTCGGTGAAATCATCGGCGAGGCGGTCCGGCAGCACGGCATCGTGCCGCGCGGCGAGTGGCGTGAACACGTCTTGAAGACAATGGACAACTGCGGTCTCCAAAAACACCAGTTCAACCGGTATCCGCACGAGTTTTCCGGTGGTCAGCGGCAGCGCATCTGCATTGCGCGTGCCCTTGCGCTCGGACCCAAATTCGTCGTGGCAGACGAACCGGTATCCGCGCTGGACGTCTCCATCCAGGCGCAGATCATCAACCTGATGATGGACCTGCGGGATGAGTTCGGTCTGACCTATCTGTTTATCAGCCATGACCTGTCGGTCGTCGAGCACATCTCGGACGACGTGGGCGTGATGTATCTCGGGTCGATGGTGGAGATGGCTCCCAAGCGGGTCTTGTTCCGCCAGCCTTTGCACCCCTATACCCAGACCTTGTTGTCGGCAGTCCCCGTTCCGGACCCGACCGTCCGTATGAACCGGGTCATTCTCCAGGGGGACATCCCTTCGCCCGCAAATCCGCCGTCGGGGTGCAAATTCCACACCCGCTGCCCCTATGCGATGGAGATCTGCAGCAAGGTGGATCCGGAATACAAAGCGGTCGGAGAAGACCACTATGTCGCATGTCATCTGGTGGAGCAGCAGATGCGGCAACAGTCATCGTCTCCCGAATAACATGAGGAAGCGCAATGCGGACAAACCACCGGTGGAAGACGACGGGCGCACGATCGCCGACATGGACCTCGAGGGCATGCCCTGGCGTCGCGGACCGTTGTCACGGAAAAAACCGAGGTTTGCGTCCCCGCCGCCGGATCTGACCCCACAGGAGCGGCGAGCTGCCATCCGTGGCATGCTCAAGGCCGTCTTCCTGATCGGTGCGGCATTTCTGGTTATGTTTTTTCTGTTGCTTCTCTTCCTGGATCTGTTCTGGCTGCGCTGAGCTGAGAGGCGAGACGGACACTCCATAAACACAAACGGGTGAAAGCGCATAAGCACTCACCCGTTTTTTCTATAGTAAATTCCCTTGGGCGCAGACACCCCGGCGGCACTAATACAAAAGATCTATGTTGCTACTGCGATAGAGTTCGGCAATGTCGGAAGCGATGTGGCTGTCTGTGATGATGGAGTCGACTGCGCTCAGTGGTGCGACGAAAATATGGGATTTCTTCTCCATTTTGGTGGAAGCGGCGATGACGATGTTCCGTTTTGCCCGCGGAATCAGGGTGTTGATGATGCCGACTTCCTGTGTGCGGAAATCGGACAATCCATTGGCGACCGAGACGGCATTGATGCTGATGAACGCAATGTCGGAGAAGTATTGTGAGCATCCGTGTTCCGCTAGCCTCCCTCCAAGTGCGTTTTCAGTGGCATTGAGTTCTCCGCCGCTCAGAAGAACCGTAAATCCCGGATTTTCCGACAGGATCTGCGCGACGGACAGGCTGTTGGTCAGAACCGTCAGCAGGCGCATGGTCGATACCAGCCGCTTGGCCAGCTGGGTGCCGGTGGTACCCGCGTTGATCGCCAAGAACTGGCCGTCCTGCACCAATGCGGAGGCTTTTAGTGCGATTTCGTCCTTTTCCTTGATGTTGCTGGTTTGCCGGATCGGGTAGATGTTCTCCCGCTCGTACGCGGAGGTGAGCACAGCCCCGCCATGGACTTTGCTGACGATGCCCCTGCGCTCCAGCAGCCTGAGGTCGCGCCGGATCGTATCCAGCGAGACATGAAGCATAGACGCCAGTTCCGGCACTGTGGCGGAACTGCGTGTCCTGAGATAATCGGAAATGATCCGGATCCGTTCTTCCTGCATGGGTACTCCCCGTATTATGAATTTGCGCTCAGTGAGCACAGGTTGCCGGTTCTTTGCGGGTTGGATGTCGCTTACCATTGTACAGGATAGTACGCTCTTGTAAACCGTATTATGCAATTTCAAATCAGCAGAAAACAGCATCTCTGGATGGCACCTGGCATACCAGGGTGATTGGCAGAAATGGCAAGATCGGCTAAAATACTGCTTTAGCCAGTCGTAAGTCGCAAGGAGGAACATATGGAAACGGTACAGAACTACAAAGAAAAGGCGATCGGACTCTTTCTCGAAGGCTACAATTGTTGCCAGGCCGTGTTTGCCGCGTGTTGCGGCCGGTTCGGGTTGGGAGAAGCGGACGGTCTGCGTTTGACGGCGGGCATGGGCGGCGGCATGGGCGGACTGCGTGAAAAATGCGGAGCCGTCACGGCAATGTTTCTGCTGGCCGGCTTGCGGGACGGGAACTACGCCCCGGAAGACGCGGACGCCAAAAACGCGATGTATACGTTGGTGCGCGAACTGGACAGCGCGTTTACGGAGCGCTGCGGATCGACCTGCTGCCGCGAGTTGCTGGAAGAGGCCGAGTGTTCTTTTTCCAACGTCCCCAACATGCGCGATGATGCATATTATGCCTCGCGCCCCTGTGCCACCCTTGTCGGCATCGCCGCCGAGATTGCGATGAATTGCCTGTTGACGCCGCCGGCCGACGAGAAGGAGGCGTGACGGGGTGGAGTTTCGATTTTGTCCGGATTGCGGGGCCGTTTTGGTTCCTCGCCTGATCGGAGACGAAGGACTGGTTCCCTACTGTGAGGCGTGCGCCATACCCCGTTTCGGATTTTCATACAACTGTATCATCGCTTTGCCTGTCAATGCGCAAAATCCGGACGAGGTCGCGCTGATCCGTCAGGATTATGTCTCCCGTAAAAGCCACATCTGTGTCGCCGGATATGTCAAGCACGGTGAAACGCTGGAAGCGTGCGCTTGCCGGGAAGTGGAAGAAGAGCTCGGGTTGCGTGTATGCGACGCGGTTTACACGCGCAGCTATTATTTCGAGCGCAAGGATCTCCTGATGCTGGGATTCGTGGTCCGCGTCTCAAAAGAAGATTTCAACATTTCCGGAGAGGTGGACTCTGCCCGATGGTTTTCACTCGACGAGGCAGAGGACGAGCTGCAAAACGCCAGCATCGCCTTGCAGCTGCTCCGGGACTACCGCGCCGGACGGGAACAAGTGCATTCGACTTTGGATCCGGCGGGAAGGGAAAACGCATGAGACGTATTCATATCGGAACATCCGGGATCGAAGCCTCCGCGATGACCATCGGCACCTGGGAGATGGGCGGAGGTACAGCCTGGGGCAGCTGGGGCGCGCGCGACGAGGCGGAGTATGTCAAAGTGTTGCATGCCGCGCCGGACCTGGGTGTCGACTTCATCGACACCGCTCCGGTCTACGGGACCGGCCACTCGGAAGAACTGATCGGCAAAGCACTGGCAGGCCGGCGGTCAAAGTACGTGATCTCGACCAAATGCGGCATCCACTGGCGCGACACCGACGGGGTCCGCGAGTATGAGAGGGATGGAAAAACCGCCTATAGAAACCTTGCCGCATACTCGATCCGGAAAGACCTGGAGGACAGCCTGCGCCGACTGCAAACCGATTATGTGGATCTTTACTATACCCATCGCCAGTCGGACGACACCCCGGTGGAAGAAACCATGGGAGAGCTCTTGCGGATGAAACAAGAGGGCAAGATTCGTGCGATCGGGATCTCCAAATCAAAGCCAGCCCATTTGGAGGCCTATCTCCGGGTGGGGCGTGTGGACGCGGTACAGGAGGAGTTCAATGTGCTGGACCGCGCGTTCGGCGGGGGATACCTCGACCTGTGCAGCCAACATGGGGTGATCGCGCACTGCTATGGTTCGCTCGCGAAAGGTCTGTTGACCGGCCGGATCGGAGCGGACTACGTGCCGGCTCCCGGCAGCGCGCAAAACAGCGTCTGGTTCCGACCTGCGCTGCGTTCGGACATTCTGGCAATGCTGGACGAATTCCGGGAGATTGCCGGCGCCTACGGTTGCTCTCTGGCGAATCTCGCCACAGCCTGGGTGCTTTCCCGCTCCCCCCTGGTAACCCCGGTGATCGGGATCCGGCGGATGGAAAGTCTCGTGGACTCCATCAAATCGTTTGATGTAAAGCTCACTCCGGATGACGTGTCCCGGATGGACTGTCTCGCGCAGTCCCTGGCGAACAAAGCGGCCGCCACAAGCGTATGATGGCAACCGCTGCCGGCCCGGCCTCCTGTCGTTATGTGATCTGGGATTTCAACGGGACCCTGCTGGACGATGTGGCACTGTGCGTCGCCATCCTGAACCGGATGCTGCAGCGGCGCGGCCTCGCTCAGATCGGCAGAGAACAATACCTGTCGCTGTTCGGGTTTCCGGTGGCGGATGCGTATCGGCGGTTCGGATTTGATCCGGACCGATGGCCCTTTGACGGATTGGCCAAAGAATATATGGAGGAGTACCTCCCGGCCAGTCTTTGCGAAGTGAGTTTGCGAGAGGGGGTCAGAGCGGCCCTGGACCGCTTTTCGGTTGCGGGACTGCAGCAGGTGGTGCTTTCCGCTTCCCATTTGGAGGATCTGCGTTGTCAGATCGCCCATTTTGGCATCGAGGGCTATTTTGCGGATCTCCTCGGGATGACGGACCGTTATGGAGCCGGCAAAGAGGCGATCGGGAAGGCCTGGGTCCATCGGATTCGACAGACCACCGACGCGCATCCTGCGATGGTTTTGATCGGGGATACACAACACGATGCTGAGGTCGCGCGACAGATGGGCGCGTCGAGTGTTCTGGTAGCCGGCGGGCATTCCAGCCATGTACGACTGGAGCGGGCAGGTGGGTGCCTCGTGGCGGATGACATCCCCTCGGCAGCCGCGGCAGTCTGTTCGCTGCCCGGGCTTTTTTCCTGTTCTGATACGATATAATCAAAGAAAACGTCATCACCGATGTCAAGGAGGTTTTGTCATGAAACTGGGTGTGTTTGCCGTACTGTTGGGCCAGCAAAGCTTTGAGGACGCCTGCCGGTATCTTGCCGAGTCCGGAGTACAAGCCGTCGAGATCGGAACAGGCGGATATCCGGGCAAAGCGCACGCGGATCCGGCCGCCCTTCTCGCGGATCCTGCTGGAATCCAAAGGCTTCAGGACACCGTGGCGACCTATGGGCTGGAAATTTCGGCCCTGTCCTGCCACGGGAATCCGGTCCATCCTCAGAAAGAGATCGCGGACGCTTTTCACAAGGATTATGTCGACACCGTCCTCCTGGCGGAAAAACTGGGCGTCAATAGGGTCGTCACCTTTTCCGGGTGTCCCGGGGATCATCCGGGTGCCATGTATCCCAACTGGGTGACCTGTCCCTGGCCGGATGACTTTGGAAAAATTTTGGAGTACCAGTGGAACGATGTCCTGATTCCCTATTGGGATAAAACCGCCGCGTTCAGCAAAGAACACGGGGTAGAGAAGATCGCGCTCGAAATGCACCCCGGATTCTGCGTCTACAACCCGGAGACCTTGCTGCGGCTGCGGGCCGCCACCAGCCCCGTGGTCGGGGCAAACCTGGATCCCAGCCATTTGTTCTGGCAGGGAATCGATCCGGTCGCGGCCATTCGTCTGCTGGGGGATGCGATTCACTATTTCCACGCAAAGGACACCAAGGTCGACGAAATCAACAGTGCGCAGAACGGGGTGCTGGACACCAAGCATTACGGGGATGAAATCCATCGCGGGTGGCTGTTCCGGACGATCGGATACGGTCACGGATTCCAGGTCTGGAACGACATCTTCAGCAACCTGCGCATGGCCGGATACGACGATGTGGTCAGCATCGAGCACGAAGACAGCCTGATGTCCGTCAACGAGGGACTGCAAAAAGCCATCGCCTTCCTCAAACAGGCGATTCCCTTCGAGCAGACCGGCGGCATGTGGTGGGCGTAACGGGAGGAATGGAAATGGGCGGAAAACAGCCGATCCGTGTGGGGATGATCGGATACAAGTTCATGGGCAAAGCGCACAGCAACGCGTACCGCAAAGTCGGGATGTTTTTCGACCCCGACCGGGAGGTGCGCATGTCGGCCATCTGCGGGCGGGACGAAGAAGGGGTGCGGCAGGCCAGGGATAAATTTGGGTGGGAAGGATACGAGACCGACTGGCGGAAGTTGGTGCGGCGCGATGACATCGACCTGATCGACATCACGACTCCCAGCGATTTCCACAAGGAGATCGCAATCGCGGCCGCGGAAAACGGCAAGCATGTGTTCTGCGAAAAACCGCTGGCCCTCAATCTCGCGGACGCCCGCGAAATCCTCGCGGCCGTGCAAAAGGCAGGCGTCAGGCATCAGATCGGCTTCAACTACCGGTTTGCCCCGGCCATTCTCCTGGCCAAAAAAATGATCGACGAGGGCCGCCTGGGACGCATTTTCCATTTCCGCGGGATGTATCTGCAGGACTTTGTGATCGACCCTTCGTTTCCGCTGGTCTGGCGGCTGGACAAAAAAGTGGCCGGATCGGGATCCCTCGGGGATCTCGGAGCACATGTCGTAGACCTGGCGCGATATCTGGTGGGTGACCTCGTCCAGGTGATCGGTCACAACAAGACTTTCATCAAGGAGCGCCCTCTGGTCGAACACATGACGGGACTGTCCGGGAAAGCGTCGGACAACGCGCCGCGCGGCATCGTGGACGTGGACGACGCAACGATGTTCCTCGGCGAATTCGATAACGGCGCGATGTGCACCATCGAAGCGACCCGTTTTGCGCAGGGACACAAAAACGATCTGTCTTTCGAAATCAACGGCGAGAAAGGCAGCATCCGATTCTTCCTGCCCCGCATCAACGAACTGGAGTTTTTCGACGCGACGTCCGACGCCGGCCTCCAGGGGTTTGCGACCATCCAGGTTTCCGAGGAAATCCATCCGTACTGGTCACACTGGTGGCCCGCGGCGCATGTCATCGGATACGAGCACACGTTTGTCCATGAGATGTACGAGTTTGTCCAGGCCATCGCGAACGACAGACCGGCGTCTCCGGATTTCGAGGACGGCATGCAGTGCTCCCGGATTCTGGAAGCCGTGGACAAGTCGATCGAGGAGCGTCAGTGGATCCGGCTGGATTCCATGTAACCGGCCCTTTGCTTCCGGACTGCGCGCCGGCACTGTCCGCGCTGGTCCGACGTGTCTTTGTGCGGTTTGAAGCACCGGACTATCCGCCCGAAGGCCTTAACACGTTTTTTGCCTATACCGATCCTTCGCTGCTCTCCTTTGCCGTCCGGAGCGGGATGTTGGTGGTGGGGGGATATTATTGGGAAGACAGGCTGATCGGTGCGATCGCACTCCGCGATGGCACCCACATCAGCCTTCTTTTCGTTGAGGCCGCCTGGCATCGTCGTGGAATCGGCACCGCTCTCGTGGAGTGGGCGGTCAAGCGGATGTTAACCGGCAGGCGCGCGTCGTTTGACGTGACGGTCAACGCGTCGTCCTATGCGCGGGCATTTTACGAACACGCCGGCTTTTGCGCGACGGCGGAAGAGCAGGAAAAGGATGGCATCCGGTTCATACCCATGACCCGCCGGATCGTTGTTTGACACACCATACTCTCTGTCATATAATCCATCCACAACCGAATACGTAAAAACGATGACCGGAACAGTAGTCATCCGCAGCTTTTTCAGAGAACGCGGGCAGGTGTGAGCGCGGGAAGAGCGGAAGGACGAACATCATCCGCGAGTCGGCCGACGAAACCCTCCGACACGATCGTGTCGCGCGACGGGTGGTAGGAAGGCCCGGTCAAACCCTGCGGGGCTGTACCGTTACCATGGACGAGCCGGCCTTATGGCCGGGTTTCGGGTGGCATCGCGCTTCTGGCGCCCCGACGAGGGGTGCTTTTTTTATGTAAGACAGGGAGACGGACGCCGCGGGTCGCGGTATCTGACAAGCAAAAACGGGAGGAATCACATGTACAAGCCGGTATCGAACGACATGGCGTTTGTGGGACGGGAGAAGGACGTGCTGTCGTTCTGGAAAGAGCACAGCGTGTTCGAAGCCTCGGTCAAAAAGCGCGAAGGCGCACCGGAGTTCACGTTTTACGACGGTCCTCCGACTGCAAACGGAAAGCCCCATATCGGGCATATCCTGACGCGCTGCATCAAGGACATCATCCCCCGGTATAAAACGATGAAGGGATACCATGTGCTGCGCAAAGCAGGATGGGATACCCACGGGCTGCCGGTCGAGCTCGAGGTCGAGAAAGCACTCGGCATCAACGGCAAACCCCAGATCGAAGCATACGGCGTCGAGGCTTTCAACAAACAATGCAAAGAAAGCGTCTGGAAATACAAGGGCGAATGGGAGCGCATGTCCGACCGTGTGGGATTCTGGGCCGACATGGATCACCCGTACGTCACCTACGAGAACGACTATATCGAGTCGGAATGGTGGGCGCTCCGGCAGATCTGGGACCGCGACCTCCTGTACAAGGGCTACAAGGTCGTTCCATATTGTCCCCGGTGCGGAACCGCACTGTCCAGTCATGAAGTTGCGCAAGGCTACAAGGACGTCAAAGAGACTTCGATCTATGTGCGGTTTCGTGTGGAAGGGGAGGAGGACACCTGGTTTGCGGCCTGGACCACCACCCCCTGGACTTTGCCGTCCAATGTCGCACTGTGTGTCAATGCGGAGATGACCTATGCGCTGGCGGAGGTGTCCACCGATCTGGACGGCACCCAAAAGCCGGTACGGTATTACCTTGCGGCCGATCTGGTGTCGGACGTGCTGGGAGAGGATGCGCGTGTTCTGAAGACCTTTCAGGGATCCAACCTGGTCGGCAAAACATACGAGCCGCTGCTGCCCTATGCCAACGCCGTAGTGGAGGCCTCCGGTAAATCGGGATTTCGGGTCACGTCCGACGATTACGTCACCTTGACCGACGGTACCGGCATCGTCCACATCGCTCCCGCTTTTGGCGAGGACGACGCCCGGGTCGGCCGGATCTATGACCTGCCGTTTGTGCAGATGGTGCTGGAGGACGGCACCATGCACCCGGACGTCGTGGACTTTGCGGGGATGTTCTGCAAAGAGGCGGATGCGGGGATCACCAAAAAGCTCGCCCTGGAAGGCAAGCTGATGAAAAAAGTGCCTTATGAGCACAGCTATCCGTTCTGCTGGCGCTGCGATACGCCGCTGATCTATTACGCGCGCCATTCCTGGTTTATCCGCATGACCGACGTGCGTGACCGGCTGGTCGCGAACAACAAGACCGTGAACTGGGTTCCCGCGTCGATCGGGGAAGGGCGGTTCGGAAACTGGCTCGAGAACGTGATCGACTGGGCGGTGACACGCGAACGATATTGGGGGACCCCGCTTCCGATCTGGGAATGCGCCGGATGCGGTCACCGGCATGCGGTCGGGAGTATCGCCGAACTGCGCGAAATGTCCCCCGACTGTCCGGAAGAAATCGAGCTGCACCGGCCGTATATCGATCAGGTCCATCTGGATTGCCCGACATGCGGCGGGGTCATGACACGCGTGCCTGAAGTCATCGATTGCTGGTTTGACGCCGGATCGATGCCGTTTGCCCAGTGGCACTTCCCGTTCGAGAACCAGGATATGTTCGAGCGGCAGTTCCCCGCGGACTTCATCTCCGAGGCGGTCGACCAGACCCGTGGCTGGTTCTACACCTTGATGGCGATCTCCACGTTGTTGTTCGACCAATCGCCCTACAAGAACGTAGTGGTGCTCGGACTCGTCCAGGATAAGGACGGGCAGAAGATGTCCAAACACAAAGGCAATGTCATCGATCCCTGGGACGTTCTGGAGAAACAAGGTGCGGACGCGGTCCGCTGGTATTTCTACTCCGCGAGCGCACCGTGGCTGCCCAGCCGTTTTTCGGACGACGCGGTCAGCGAGGGACAACGCCGTTTTATGGGGACGCTGTGGAACACGTATGCCTTTTATGTGATGTATGCCAACATCGACGGGTTCGACCCGGTCGCTTACGTGCTGGATAAGGACGGATTGCCAGCCATCGACCGTTGGGTTCTGTCCAGACTCCACTCGCTGATCGCATCAGCGGACGGCCGCCTCGCGGACTACGACATCACCGGGGCCGCCCGGGCGATCGGCGACTTTGTCGACGAGCTGTCAAACTGGTATGTCCGGCGCAATCGTGAACGATTCTGGCAGCCCGGCATGCCGCAGGACAAGATCAACGCATACATGACGCTCTATACCGTGCTGGAAACGCTGAGCAGGCTGGTGGCCCCCTTTGTCCCGTTCATGGCGGAAGCGATGCACCAGAACCTCGTGCGGCCGGAAGCAGGTCAGTCGTTTACTTCCGTGCACCTGTGCGACTATCCGGTGTCCGATCCCGCGCGCATCGATACCGAACTGGAACACCGCATGGGAGATGTGCTCACGCTGGTCGCGTTGGGCCGCGCGGCGCGCAACGCCTGTGCCGTCAAGACACGGCAGCCGCTGTCCCGCATGATCGTGGTCGGCGCGGAAGACCTGCCGGAAGAATATCGCCAGCTGGCGGCGGAAGAACTCAACGTGAAGTCTTTTGAAGCGGCGGACGACGCCTCCGTGTTGGTCGGATATCGTTTCAAACCACAGCTGAGAACCCTCGGACGCAAACTGGGCGCACTGCTCCCCAAGGTGTCCGCGGCGTTGACGGAACTCGACGGGCGTGCGGCGATGCGCGAACTGGAACAGGCCGGCCGGATCGAACTGGAGGTCGGAGGTCAAAAGATCGAGCTGGAGCGAGAGGACCTGATCGTGGAGGCCGTCCAGCCCGAAGGTCTTTCCACCATGGGAGAAGGGCGGTTCACCGTCGCGCTCGACACGACGATGACGCCCGAGCTCCTGGCCGAGGGAATGGTACGTGAAATCGTCAGCAAGATCCAGACCATGCGCAAAGACGCCGGGTTTGAAGTCATGGACCGGATCCTTGTACGCTATAATGGAAGCGCAGCCGTCGATGAGATCGTTCAGGCTCACAGCGACTGGATCTGCGAGGAAGTGCTCGCAGACCGGATGGACCGGGTCGAAGGGGACATCCCTTCCGCGCGCGCTTGGAACATCAACGGCGAGAACATGAATCTGTCGGTCGAAAAGAGGTAAGGAATGCCAAACAAGGACACCGGACATTCCACCGGACATCTGATAATCGGCGGGTGTGACACGCTGGATTTGGCTATGCGGTTCGGCACCCCGCTGCACGTTCTGGATGAAATGCGGATCCGCTCGGCCTGCCGCGCGTATCGGCAGGCGGCTTCTGCGCATTTCGGTCCCCTGGCGAGGGTGGTCTACGCGTCCAAAGCGCTGTGTACGACGGCAGTATTGCGCATTGTGGCTTCCGAAGGGCTGGGCGTCGACGTGGTGTCCGGCGGAGAACTCCACACCGCCTTGTGCGCCCGCGTGCGACCTGCGGACATCGTATTTCACGGAAACAACAAAACACCGCGCGAGCTCGCGGAAGCGTTGTCGGCGGGTGTCGGCCGGATCGTGGTCGACAACGAAGAAGAACTCACGCGTTTGGCCTCTCTGTGCGCGGAACACGGCACCGAAACGGATATATTGCTGCGCATCAAGCCGGGCGTTTCCGCCCATACGCACGAATATGTCAGGACGGGCGCGATCGACTCCAAGTTCGGGGTCGCACTGGAAACCGGCGAGGCGGAGCGCTTGCTGATCCGTGCCGCGTCGGTCCCCGGCATCCGGCTGCGCGGCATCCACTGCCATATCGGTTCCCAGATCTTCGGGCCGGACTCTTTTGTCGAGGCCGCCCGCATTATGACCGGGTTCATGGCGGATCTTTCCGAGCGGGACGGCATCTTGCTCACGGAACTCAATCTGGGCGGAGGATACGGCGTCCGATATGTGGACGAGGACACCCCCGATGCTCCGGAGGACGTATTCCGTCCGGTCGCCGCGTCGATTCGTGAAATCTGTGAGAACCGCGCGTTTCCATTTCCCGCAATATGTCTGGAGCCCGGAAGGGCCATCGTCGCGGAAGCCGGGACAACCTTGTACACCGCGGGATCGGTCAAGCACATCCCGGGGGTCCGCACCTATGTCGCCGTCGACGGAGGCATGTTCGAGAACCCGCGGTATGCGCTGTACGGATCCGCCTATGAGATCGTACGTGCGGACGACCCGAACGCGGTCCGCACGGATCCGGTCACCATCGCGGGGAAATGTTGTGAATCAGGGGATCTGATCCAGGAACACATCCCGATGCCGCCGCTCGGCACCGGCGATATCCTCGCGGTCATGTCCACCGGGGCATATCATTACTCGATGGCTTCCAACTACAACCGCAATGCGCGGCCGGCGGTGGTACTGTGCAGGGAAGGGCGCGCTGTGGAAATCGTACGGCGGGAAAGTTATGAAGACCTCGTACGAAACGACTGTATACCGGAAGGATTGTAGTATGACGCATTTGACCGCCAGCTTTTTTCAGAATATTCTCCAGGATCCGGCCGGACTGCTGATCCTCGTGTTTGTGTTGTCCCTGTCGCTGTCATTCCACGAGTTTTCTCATGCCTGGATGGCAAATCGGCTGGGCGACGACACCGCCGCACTGCAGGGCCGCCTGTCACTGAACCCGCTGCGCCATCTGGATCCCATCGGCTCTCTGATGTTTCTGATCGCGGGAATCGGCTGGGCGCGGCCGGTTCCGGTCAATCCGGCGAGATTCTCCCGAAACGTGACGATGAAAGCCGGCATGATGAAAGTCAGTCTGGCCGGGCCGGTCTCCAATCTGGTATTGGCCACGGTCTCCAGTTTTCTGTTCTACGTCGTTCTCACGATCGTGCGACTGACGGACGGCGGAGGAAGTATACTGTACTTTTTCCAGCGGCTGACCAGCCAGCTGTACTTTTCCAATGTCATTCTCGCGGTGTTCAACTTGTTGCCGATCCCGCCGCTCGACGGGTCCAAGGTGTTTGGATCCTTGCTCCCGAACAGCCTGTACTACAAGCTGATGCAATACGAACGCTACATCGGCATGGCGTTTCTGTTTCTGGTCATCTTCGGACGTGGGATTCTCTCCACAGTGCTGACATACATCCGCATGCCGTTCGACTATATCATTCTCAAGCCGATCGGCTTTTTGTTTGAGCAGCTCTGGAAACTACTATGACGACGGCAGAGTCCGTACAGACCCGTCCTGAAATCATCCGGGCCGCCGGATTCGAAGGTCCGCTCGACTTGTTGCTGCATCTCATCGAGCGCAACCGCATCGACATCTATGACATTCCGATCTCCCGGATCGCGGATCAGTATCTCGCCTATCTCCAGGGGATGCTTTCCATGGATCTGGAAATCGCCAGCGACTTTCTGGTGATGGCGTCCACCTTGCTGCATATCAAATCCCGCATGCTGCTCCCCGCGCGGGATGCGGCTGCACCGGATCCGGACGCGGATCCCCGGGAAGAACTGGTGATCCGACTGCTCGAATACCGGCGCTGCCGTGCATTGGCAGACGACCTTCGCGCCCGACACGACATCCACGTGGTGCGGGTGAGCCGGCTCCCGGAACCTCCCGCCAACCTGGGGCTGGATCCGGTCAAACTGGATGAACCGGTCAACCGTGACGCTTTTTTCGATGCCTGTGAAGCTTTGAGTTCCCGCAACCGGGCACGTTTTCAAAACCTGTCGACCCGCATGACCCACATCCTGCAGCGCGAAAAGGTGTCTTTGAGAGACAAGGTTCGACTGATCTGGCAACGCGTGGTCAAACGGGCCAATCTGTTGTTTCACGAATTGTTCCCGGAGCGCGGTACGACCCGGGCCGACCGGGTCACCGGTTTTCTGGCCTTGCTCGAGCTCCTCAAAATGAACAAGATCCGGGTCACCCAGGAGCACCCGTTCGATGTGATATTGATCAACCCGACGAAGGATGACCCGGACCCGGACGACGAAGACTTGAACCGCTTTTTGTCGGACGGCGGAAGCGACCGCGCCGATTATCACTGACGGCATCGGCAGGAAGGGATCAACATGCAGGAAAGCACCAATGAAGCCATACTGGAAGGACTCATGTACCAGACCTCTGACGACCTGTCCAGAGAAGCGGCCACCGAAGAAAGCCGCACACTGGATCCGGCCGATTTGGAAGCTGCGGTCGAAGCGATTCTGTTTGCTTCCGGCGACCCGGTGACACTGGAGCGGATCGCTTCGGTGACGGGATTGCAGCGGGACCACGCGCGCAAGGTGCTCCAGGACCTGACGGCCCGCATGGAAGCAGACCGCAGTCGCGGGGTTACGATCCACAAGATCCGGGACACCTATGTGCTGTCCACCAAGCCGGAGATGAATCAGGTGATGCGGGTGCTGTTTCAGCCGCGCAACCGTCCGCCTTTGTCCCAGGCGGCCTATGAGGCATTGGCGATCGTCGCTTACAATCAGCCTGTCACCAGATCCCGGATCGAGGCGGTCCGTGGAGTCGGCAGCGATGGGATACTGGCACGCCTGGTAGAGCGCGGTCTGGTGCGCGAATGCGGCACGCTGGACGCTCCGGGCCGTCCGTCGCTTTTTGAAACCACCGATACCTTCCTGCGGGAGTTCGGCCTGACGTCGGTCGCCGACCTGCCCCCGATGGAAATGCTGATGGTCGGTACCCTTCGCGGAATCGAACATGCACTGGATCCTAACGCAGCGGGGCCGGACGACCGGCAGATCACGGTCGATCAATGGGTATCTGCACTGGTGCCCGGCGGGGCAAAAGCCGACGAAAGCAATCCGGCGAACTCGTTTCTGGACACGGAAGCACTGTATCGTGAAGAGGAAGAGAGGACGCCTGGTTGACCAAATGACGCGCGGCCGATTTGTGTGAGCCATTGCACCTGTGATCCGACATTCGCTATAATCGTGTAAAACAGACTTCGTGTCGTACGCCACCGGTCACATCTGACAGCAGCCACGGCACGCATGGCACCCCACGGACGCGGAGGCGGGGAGAAAGGATGGAAGACATGGCCGATCCCAACGTTTCCACCGGTACCCGGATGCCGCAGGCGGATATGGATCCGCTGACCGGACTTGGCAACCGGTATCGTTTTATCGTGGATCTGGAGCGCCTGCTCGATGCCCCTGGATCCCATCCTGGGGACGGCGCGTTGATCCTGATCGACATCGACGAATCCCGCAAGACCAATGACACCTATGGATACCGGTTTGGTGACCGTGTGATCCGGGTCGTGGCGGAACTGGTCGCCGGGATGCTGCCCGCAGGTGCCACCATGTACCGGACCGGCGGGGATGCGTTTGCGGTGCTGTGGCCGGGTGCGTCCAAGGATCAAACCCACCATTTTTCCGTGACACTGCTCAACGAATCCCGCAAGCCCAGGCGGGTGGCCGGGGTGGCCTGTACGGCGACCGTTTCCATCGGAGCGGCCTTTTATCCCGAAGACGGAGATACGG